>ENA-OOWV01000008-OOWV01000008.1-human-gut-metagenome-genome-assembly--contig:-NODE-8-length-164811-cov-10.044642_pt1 | contig 164811 bp, 138 predicted proteins | sample MGYA00241584_ERZ501337 | MGnify/ENA primary metagenome ERZ501337 (study PRJEB25962, sample SAMEA2042744) | human gut metagenome | biome: human gut; feature: human-associated habitat; material: faeces... | reverse complement strand
ATCATCTGCAGTAGTATTTTATAAAAAGAAGAAGGAAAAATCCATGCAGAAGTAAATTCTACAGGTATAGAATTTACTCTTGCAAGGTAGAATTTAAAAATACATTTAACCTTCAGTATCCGGAAAAATTTATAATGAAAAAAACGGCAAACAAATGTTCTAAAAACTCTTCCATTTTTGAAATGGGTATGTTATTATATATCAAAAGAAAGCGAATACATGTTCGGAAAATATGTTCGGACATAATCGATCAGAGGATAAGGGCGATTTTTATCTGTCTGACATGAAGGAGGAGTAAAATGATGAATGCAGTAAATACCACACAGAGAATGAGAAGAAAGGAAAGACATAAATTTTCAAGGACAATGGCAGTGATCCTGGGGCTGATCGTCACCTTGGAAGTGATGGTTGCAGGTGGTATGATATTTAATATTGATTTTCATTCTGCTGACATGGTTGCAGTAGTTATGGGATTTATGGTGTTATATGCGGGGATTGTGGCAATCCTGACAGACAATTGATTACTGTACGGAAAATGTTACTGAGAACGGAGTGAACAGTAACACCGGAAAATTATGTGATAAGATATTTCCGGCAGAACATTAGACAAAAAGCATACCAGATGATATGATTAGCAGTAGATGATCAGAGAAGAGATAACGTGAAAATAATGGGACAGAAAGTAAGAAAGGGAAATTATGACTGTAAAATCAAGTCTTTTGGAAATGCTGGAGAAGAATAAAGGAGAAGTGCTTTCCGGTGAGAGCATTGCCGGTGAGTTGGGATGTACCAGGGCAGCAGTGTGGAAGGCAGTAAAGTCGCTCCGGGAAGAAGGGTATCATATAGAAGCAGGACCGAATAAAGGATATATGCTTGCGAAGGATACGAACCGTCTGTCGCAGGAGGGAATCCGCCTGTTTCTGGATGATCCGAAGGTTAAGATAGATATTTATGATGAACTGGAATCTACGAACCAGACTGCCAAGAAAGAAGCTATGATGGGAGAGGCCGGACACGGGGCATTTGTCATTGCCAGGAGCCAGACTGCAGGCAGGGGGCGCAGAGGCCGGGAATTCTATTCTCCTGCAGATACAGGTCTTTACATGAGTGTGATCCTGAAGCCACAGGGAACCATACATGACAGTCTGCTGATCACAACTGCAGCAGCAGTGGCAGTCTACAGAGCAGCTGCTCAGCTCTGTGGAATCCAGCTTGATATTAAATGGGTTAATGATCTGTTTTATAAAGGAAAGAAAGTCTGTGGAATCCTCACAGAGGCTGTCACAGATTTTGAGAGTGGAAACATTGAGTTTGTGGTAGTTGGCATGGGATTGAACCTCTATCTGGACCAGGAGAACCTGCCTGCGGAATTAAGAAATATAGCGGGAGCTCTTTATGAGACAAAAGAAGATGCAGAACAGATAGACCGTAATAAACTGACTGCAACGATCGTGAACGAGCTGCGAAAAGAAACAGCAGATCTGAAACTGTCTCCGGATTATGTGACACATAATATGATCCCGGGACATCAGATCACAATTACAGACGGAAACTCTTCCAGACAGGCATTTGCATTGGAGATATGCAGGGACGGACGGCTGAAAGTACGGGAAGAAGATGGACAGGAGACAATATTGTCCTTTGGAGAAGTTTCGGTATCCATGTGAGGATAATGAGAATGGGATTGTTACATGAAGGTAGATTCCTTGATGTGACAATCCCATTTTGTGTCATGATTCAGAATTTGTTGTTTGTGATGAAGCATCCTCCTGAGACACTCCGGCAGCAGAATCTTTTTTCAGAGATACCGGGCTTTTGTTGTTTGCGGTATCCGTGACATCGATATCTGTACAGCAATCAGGATTTACTGTATTTTTAACCGCGTCAGTTTCCATATTCGGAACATTCTGCTGATACGGACGATAAGGTGTCCAGTAATGTTCTTCCTCAGTAAAGCTGTCGGGCTGTTCTTCATCCAGTGCATCCTTCTTGCGGGTGAGAATATAAATCCCTGCAAAAATGATAGCAGCTGCAATCACAAGCTGCGGCAGATGATATGTGAATCTGCCGATAACATCAGCCAGATATCCGGGTAAGATCATATAGAGGAAATCTACCAGGGTGTTCCACAGAATAGAAGCACCAAGGAAAATCAGAAGAATCGCAGTTATCTTTCCGTGATGTTTAAGCAGAGAACTGATATCTCCTGCCAGTTCATCCATATGAAGGACATAGGAATCTTCTATGGAGTAAAATTCTTCCTCAGAAAGAGACTTCAGATTGTGCACATTAAAGAAACTGTAGAACCAGATGATCGGGATCAGGAACACAAGCCAGTCCATTCCGGTACATGCTCCGATGGCAAAGACACCCCAGAATAAGAACATAATACTGATTCCCTGTTTTTTGAATCCCATGTACATTTCTCCTGCACCTGGGATCAGGGAGAAGATAAAAAGCCAGAATCCACGTTTTTGTTTTTGCATACTTTTATTTGCCTCCATTCATTAATTTGCCGGAAAAATCACTGATATATTTTATAAAAGAACCGGTGCCATCACCAATGTTCTGTCCGAGTTCTCTGGTGAACTGGTAGAGCCTGCCGTTTTCATGCTCAGGTAATATTCTGTCTGTCTGAGAGAAAGTATCCTGATGTAAGGAAGTGAAATCCAGGTTCGGGATACTGAATAAAAGCAGCAGGGCAACCATCACACCGGCAGCAGTCTGAAGACTGTAATGGAGCAGCCGGATTTTGCGGGATGCTTTATTTGCTGCCCGGGCAAGCTGCACTTCACCGGAGTCTGCTTTGTCCAGAATCTGTTCCATCAGATAGGAGGGAGCAGTATCCGTACTGCTGTCTTCCTGTTCCATCATCTGATCCAGACAGAAATCGCAGTGATCAAGATGTGACAGAAACTCAATGACTTCCTGTGTGTTCATATTTCCGTTGTCAAATTCTATTAAATCCTTCTTATTAATATGCATCTAATCACCCCTTTCAAGCATTTTTTTCAGCATTGCCCTTGCGCGATAGAGCTGTGTCTGAATTGTTTTCGGATTTTTCCCTGTCTGCTGTGCAATCTCAGGTACTGATAATTCTTTGCAGAAATGTGCGTAAGCGACTTCTTTGTAAGGACTTTTCAACTGCATACACAATGCTTCTACGTGAGTATTGGATGCAGTTTTCATATATTCATCTTCGGGAGAGGATTGCCTGTCCGGAATCTGGGAAAAGTAGGTGTCTTCTGTTGGAATACTTCGCCGCCCAGCTGCTTTCAGATAATCCAGACACTTTCGGACAGCGATCTTACTTAACCAGGCTTTCTCATAATTACCATCAAAGCGGGAAAGGTTCTTATAGGCAGACAGAAAGACTTCCTGAGTGAGATCTTCGGCATCAAATGGATTACCGACAGATTTCAGGCAGATCGAATATATTAAGTTCTGGTATTGCTTAATGAGATATTCCAGATATTGCTTTTCTGTGATCATTACTGTCTCCTTTTCCCTGTTCATTTAATTATAACGCAGGAGGTGGGGGAATGGATTCAGATATTGGAGGAATTTTGAGAAAAAGGGGACGCGCAGAAAAATAGTTTGTTTTGTGTGCGGTTTCGGACACTAAGATATTCTAAGCTGCCAAAAATCTGCTAAGGGCATGAGAAAAATGCCACAAACTCGCCGCATGGCGGCTCAGACAGTGTGTCATTTTTCTCATAACGCAGATTTTTGCCGGCTAAGAATATCTAAGTATCCTGCAAATGCACACAAAACAAACTATTTTTTTGTGCTGGTTGTTGGCTGTTGGTTAGCGGATTTTTTATAAAAATATCTCTAAGTGATGGTCTTGCGAACCTGTCTGATTTGGTCTATACTTGATTGAAATAAAATGAAATACAGCATTTATGTTTATATGGAAGATAATGCGGGGCAATATGACAGATTAACAAGGAGAGACAGATCATGACAGAAACAAGACGTTTATACTATGAAGATGTATATAAAAAAGAATTCACCGCAACCGTAGTAGAGTGCAGAGAGCAAAAGAAAGGTTATGCTGTCATTCTGGATGAGAGTGCTTTTTATCCGGAGGGCGGCGGTCAGCCAAGTGATGTGGGAACACTGGGGGATGCAAAGGTGACAGAGGTTCATGAGAAAGATGGAGAATTACTTCATTATACTGATAAGGCTCTGGAAGTGGGTGCGAAGGTTGAGGGAAAGATTGACTGGGCGCGGCGTTTTGACCTGATGCAGCAGCATTCCGGTGAGCATATGGTCAGCGGTATTATCCATGAGAAGTATGGTTATGATAATGTGGGTTTCCATATGGGAAGCGATGTGATCACTGTAGATCTGAATGGTATGCTGGATGATGCGCAGCTTGCAGAAATCGAGCGGGAAGTGAATGAGAGAGTTTGGGAGGATAAGGAAGTAGTGATCACTTATCCGACTGCTGAGGAACTGAAGACTATTGATTATAGAAGTAAGAAAGAGCTGACAGGACAGGTTCGTATTGTGACGTTTCCGGGAGTAGACGTATGCGCCTGCTGTGGAACCCATGTGACACATACAGGTGAGATTGGAATGGTGAAGCTTCTTTCTGTAGTGAAATTCCATGATGGTATCCGTATGGAGATGATCTGCGGTAAACGTGTTCTGGATTATCTGAATATGGTGAATGAGCAGAATCATCAGATTTCCATGAAGCTTTCTGCAAAGATGGACAGAACAGCAGATGCAGTACAGCGTCTGCAGGATGAGAATTTCCGTATGAAAGGCCAGGTTGCCCGTATGGAAGAAGAGATGTTTAGGGCAGAAGCTAAGAAATGGGAAGGTGCAGGAAGTGTCCTGATCTTTAAAGAAGGTCTGGAAGCAGATTCTGTACGTAAACTTGCGGATGCAGTGATGAATACCTGTGAGGGCTGCTGTGCAGTATTTTCCAGAAATGAAGATGGAAGCTATAAGTATGCCATGGGCGAGATTGACGGGGATTTACGCCAGTATACAAAGGAAATGAATGCTGCATTAAACGGAAGAGGCGGCGGAAAGCCATTCTTTGTCCAGGGGTCTGTGCAGGCAACAGAAGACGAAATCCGAAATTTTTTTGAAAAATAAAAAATTGTAGATAAAAGATTATAGATAAAAGATTAAGTAAAACTGCGGAGTGGTTATTGAGCATAGAGTTGCATAGCGAAGCGGATGAGTTTATCCGTCTGACTCTATGTTTTGAATTAAGAAAGCCGCAGGGAAGAGGAAGAGAAACGGGAAATGTTTGGAGAATGTCATGCGCATATTATTATGGATGGTGTGAATTACCGCCATGCAGTTGAGGTGCATAAAAATGGACCGGACGATAAGATCATAAGAGAACATCTGAAGGCATACCAGGAACGGGGAATTGTTTTTGTACGTGATGGCGGTGATGCGCTGGGTGTTTCTGCGAGAGCGAAAGAGCTTGCACCAGAGTATGGAATAGATTACAGAACTCCGATATTTGCCATTCATAAAGAAGGACATTATGGTTCTATTGTGGGAAAAGGTTTTGCCACAATGGTGGAATTTCATAAGCGTGTTCTGGAGGCGAAACAGGCAGGGGCAGATTTCATTAAGATTATGACTACCGGGATTCTGGATTTTAATGAACATGGAGCCATTACCGGAACACCTCTGGATGGGTCAGAGGTAAAGGAAATGGTACATATTGCACATGAAGAAGGTATGGCTGTTATGTCCCATACCAACGGAGATTACGGAGTACAGGCAGCGGTGGCTGCCGGAGTGGACAGTCTGGAGCATGGAAACTATATGAATGAAGAAAGCCTTGCCATGCTGGCAGAGAGCGATACAGTCTGGGTTCCGACTCTGGTTACAGTGAGAAATCTTCTGGGAGACGGGCGTTATGATGATGAGACTCTGAAACCGATCATAGAATCCGCAGAAGAGAATATCAGAAAAGCATTCCGGCTGGGAATAAAAATAGCCCCCGGAAGTGATGCGGGGGCTTACAGAGTTCTTCATGGAAAAGGAATCCGGGATGAAGTTCAGTCCTTTGCAGAAATCCTGGGAGATCAGGATGCTGCATACCGCTGGCTTGCGGAAGGTGAAGCGGAAATCAAGAAGAAATTTACGGTTACTGTTCACTGGTGATATCCCGCGAGGTGTTTTGTGTGAGCGAAGGTCACAGAAAATCCGAGACATACCGCGCGAATTTATGCGATTAGCATAAATTAAGTTTGTGAAGCAAACGATACTCCTTGGGCATTGCACAAGGAGGTTCATATTTCCTGCATCGCGAAGCGTGTTGCTGAGAACGGAGTGAACAGTAACAATTTACGCATCCTGTACCTTGATTGCTGTATAAATATTAGAAGATTTTGATTTGGATGGATGGAAGGTAACACACACATAGTCGCCGTATTCCATGCCGCCTGCAGTGAGATCCTGCGCGTTTTCTGTACGGAAGGTATCTATGGCACCGTCATCTGTCTGTACAGTGATGGTGTTGGCAGTACTTCCAATGATCGTGCCGGTTACTGTAAAGGAAATATGTTTGTCATTAATGGTATCAGGATCCTCACCTGTCACAGCAATAATACGGACTTCTTCCAGGGATGTTGTTTCCAGATCTCCGATATAAGTAACATTAACATGAGATCCCGGGGCAATTCCTCCCTTGAAGTAAGCGGGGATTGCTGACATATCCAGATTAAAGGAGGTGTCACTTCCGGCAGGAAGAATCCGGAGGATATTCAGATTTACTCCCTGTACAGTTGCCAGCAGCTGTTTTTCTTTATTTTCTATCTGCTCCGGTGTCTGTGTGAGTTTTGGATCCGGAGTTGGGGTAGGATCCGGTATTTCCAGATCTTTCAGATCAGAAATACTCAGTACTTTCAGGTGACTGGCATTTAAGGATACGGAAGAATCATTGGAGGTATCCGGGAATTTCCCCTTGAATGTAAGGTAAACCCAGTCACCGGCTTTGATTCCATTCTGATAATATTGTTTTGTTCCTGTGATTGGATAGGTGGCTGTTTTTCCTTTCTTTGATTTTATTGTGATGGTATTGGAAGTCAGGGAAATGACCTGCCCATGCGCAGTGCGCTTTTTCAGCTTATTTTTTTTATGAAATTCATCTACAACCTTCAGAACATGTACACTGCCTGTGTCAGTACCGGAAAGCTGACCTTCGTAAATGATACTGATCTCATCGCCGGTGATCATGCCGCCTTTACATTCCAGGGTGGCATTGGAAACATTAAATACATAGGAGGCACTGTCCGTGTTCAGAATAAGCTGGCTTCCTGAAAAATCCTGCAGGGTACCGGAAAGTTCATCCATATAGATACGGTCTTTTGTTTCGGTTTCAGTTGTGGTGTCAGATGAAGAAGTAAGTTCCCGGACGGATGTGTCTCCGGTGGATGTGAATTGTTCCAGTATGGTTTCAGGGCTGCATCCGGCAAAAGAAAAGCTAAGGCCGGCACAGACACATGCAGCAAGCAGTTTTTTCATAATACAGACAGGACCTCCGATAAATCATTCGTTTGAACATGATTCCTGCCGTATGCAATAATTATTTACAGGGAGGGATATTGCTTTCCGGCGGTTCGGGGATAAAATCAAAAATTTTCCGGTAGCTTTCCCATTCGTCATTGTCTTTGGCAGGAGTGCATATCAGGCCGGTACATTCCGTACAGGCGTTGGTATTCAGGTAATTATCATAACATATATTATAAGGATTTTGGCAGTTATTTTTACATATTTCTGACATTTTTTACCTCCATGATTATAGCAGACCGAGGCGGGATATCTGTATTCATGTAATTTCTCATTTCTGAAGATGCCGGACTGCTACATAATGTTATAGTATTAGTATATGCGGCTGTTTTATTCATAGACTTACGAGTGTTTGCAGCAATATTCTCAAGTAAAAAAAGCAGACCATTCGTATAGAATGAACAAAAAACAGCATTCAAATTTGTGAAAATAATAACGGAAAATATATTGCAATTTCTATGGATTGTGTTATAATTTCGATAAATAAATAATAGCGAAGTAGGATTTTATGCGTCAAGTGTTCACAGGCTGGGGAGTCGCCGTGAAACGAAAAGCAGAAAGCGTGCTGCTTACGATATGATTTCCGCACCCGTTGCTACATATGAGAGCATCTCATAATGTGGAGGGATTATTATTTATGTAACTACTCTATTTTTTAAACACATTATGGAGGTGTTTTTATTATGCAGAAAAAACAATATTGGAACGTAAAAACATTGGTGTTCATGGCTCTTCTGATCGCCATGCATCTGGTACTCACACGAGTTCTGGTCATTGATCTTGGTGCGTACCGTATTTCTGTGGGAAGTGTATGTACAATCCTTGCAGGTCTGTGGCTGGGACCGGTGGCAGGCGGTGTCTGTGGATTATGTGCAGATATTATTGGGTGCTTTATGAAAGGCTATGCTGTAAATCCGTTTATCACAGTTGCAGCAATCCTCTGGGGTGTGCTTCCTGCCCTTGCAAAACCATTATTTGCAAACAGAAAGAAAACAGGAAAGACAGTTGGTATTTGCGTATCTATCGTGGTAACTGCAGTTCTCAGCTCTCTGGTTCTTACAACAGCAGGACTTGTGATCATGCTTGGATATAATTTCTATGCGATCATGCCCGGAAGACTGGTACAGTTTGCGATTATGATCCCGATTTACTGTGTATTAACATGTCTGCTGTATTTCAGCCCGCTGACAGCGATGGTTGTAGGAAATACATCACCTGCAGTGCTGAAAAACAAAACAGTATAATTGAGTTACTGTTCACACACCACTATTCCGCGAGGTGTTTTGGCATGAATATGCCAAAATCCCGAGACATACAAGCCAAAATTCCATTGCCGCAGGCAATCTGGAATGAATTTTGGCTACGTTACTGTGAACGGAGTGAACAGTAACATAATTGAGGCAGAGATAAAATACAGAATAAGACTTGAATATTAAAATTAAAATGATATACAACATAGTTGGCGCGAACTATGTTAAATGAATCAACTGATTCCCCGAAAAAGAAAAGTTAAAATCTATAAAAATTAAGAACTATCTGTAAAAGCAGAAAATGAAAACGCTTTACAGATAGTTCTTTTTATTTCTCAGGTGGGAAATTTCCGTTTTCATCCGGCTGTACGCGGAACCAGTAAGTATAAAGCTGCTGGAATCCAAGTGATCTGTATAATGCCCGGGCATTGTCATTTCCCTCTACAACCTGAAGATATGCATTCTGTGCACCTTTTTTCATTCCTTCTTTCAGAAGTCCTGTGCAGATCTGGCGGGCATAGCCATGTTTGCGGTATTCTTCTTTGACATGGATGGCGTAAATACCGATGTAGTCTCTGTCCAGGATACCAAGCCCTGTTGCAATGATCTGCCCGTCTATGCGGATGCAGGCGCAAATGGTTTCTTTGAGAATTGCCTGATACATGGATGGTACAACTTTTCTGTGAATCGGATTTATAGTATTTTTTAGATTGAACAGACTTTCAATCCATTCAGACGGAATGTTATTGTAGAATGTTACATCAGGATATGGAGTATCCAGATGTGCGGCGTTCATGCTCATTGCCATGACATTGGTGGTATGCTGGATGGCATATCCCCGATTCTCCAGAACATAATCAAAGTCAGGAGAGACAAGAGGACTGATCTTAAATACAGCGGGGGTTCCCAGACGCTTATATACGCTTTCACAGTATGGGATTTTTTCCCGCCAGGTGAGGGTGGAATTGCCGAACTGTTCCACGCTGTTGGTTCTGTGTGTATAAAAATAAGAAAATCTCAGGATCCAGCCGTCGTATAATTCCATCTTGTGAGATGGCCAGGCATTCAGAGACATATCTTCAATCTGTTTAATTGTAGTTTCCATAATATAAGGAAGACTCCTTTCCATAATAAGTCCGCAGATATGAGCGAGGACAGTGATTTATTATACAAAGTTCCGGGAAAATGCGCAATAGCTTATCTGTTCAGGGATTGTTATCAATGCTTTGAAGGAGAGGGAACAGTTTCTCGGCCAGAAGCTTATGTCCATACAAAGTAAGATGAATCCCGTCTGTTGTTATGGTATCAAATCCCGATTGAGTTGCTTCCTTATTAAAATAGTTATGCAGAGGTAGAAATGGAAGTCTGAATCTGACAGAGAGCTGTCGGATAATATCAGACATGGTATGGACATAGGGAATCCATGTCTCATATTCTTCCGGATGTGGAAAGATAAAGGGTTCCATAAGGATTACCTGCCTGGCATCTGCAGTGAGCAGATTCAATAATTCATTGTAATGAGTGGCAAACTCTCTCATCATCTGTTCTTTCTGAGAATCCGTCCGGTCTGTGTTCATTATCAGACCGATATCATTGATGCCGATCAGCAGAGTTACAACAGGAGAGTGATGCAAAGAAATACGGTGTTGGCGGATATTTTCAAGGACTCTTGTCACAGTGAAGCCATCTATGCCACAGTTCCTGAAATGTATGGCACATGTTGATTTATCTGTTAACTGTACAGCGCTTGATGAGCGTTTGACGGTATCTGCGGATATGGAGAAAGAAGGAGTCTGATTACGGAACATTTCTGAGAGTATCTGTACATACCCATTTCCCAGAGGAAAATCTTCAAATAAATGATTACAGTCCGTAATGCTGTCTCCCAGACAAATGATTTGCATAAAAAACCTCCTGTTTGGTATTACCAATATAAGGATTGGTAAGTGCAGAGATATAAAATTTATATAAAAACCATATAAAATAATATCATCTGCTTACAGTTCGGTCAATGAAAATTGCCTTTTTTTCGTGAAAATGCATTAAAAAAATTATGAAAATCTATTTTTCAATCAAAATGTCTGGATGAAATGCACAAAAAGAAAATCTATTTTTGCCAGAAATAGTCAAAATAATTGTTGACTTTTTAACGGATTTTAATATAATAATCTCAAAATCTTGAATCGATGGAAAGCTTATGAAATATTTTACAGACATAAGTTTAGGAATCCTGGCTGAGGCATCTGAGGCAGACAGCATAAAAGGCCAGAATATCTTCCGGAGATTTAAATAGAAAAAGGAGGGAAAAGAAACGGGTAATTTAGCAGACACGTTAATGGAAGAACTTCAATGTAAGACAGTTTTTACCATACCGGTGTTTGGAGGAATACCAGTTGCAGAGTCAGTAGCAGTGACATGGGTGATCATGGCAGTGCTTTTAATTTTGTCATTGGTGCTCGTAAGAAACCTGAGTGTGGAAAACCCCGGTAAGAAACAGCTTTTGCTGGAAACCGGTGTCAGTTTTCTTCATAACTTCTTTAAGGATATCCTTGGAGAAGAGGGAAAAATGTATATTCCCTATCTGATGACAGTTGTCATTTACATTGGAATTGCAAACATTTTCGGTGTGTTTGGATTTGTACCGCCTACAAAGGATTTAAACTGTACGATCGGTCTTGCGATCACAAGTATTTTTCTGATCGAGTATGCAGGATTCCATAAGAAAGGTCTGAAAGGCTTTCTTAAAAGCTTCGCAGAGCCGGCACCGATCATGCTGCCGATCAATATTCTGGAGGTCGTTATTCGACCGACATCACTTTGTATGCGACTTTTTGGTAATGTGTTAGGAAGCTATGTGGTTATGAAACTTCTTGAGTTTATATGCCCGGCAGTTCTTCCTATTCCATTCAGCCTGTATTTTGATTTCTTTGACGGATTCATTCAGGCGTATGTATTTGTATTCTTAACTTCTTTATTTATCAAAGAAGCTATTGAATAAAAAAGATTACTGTTCATACAGGAATATGACACCTATATAAGACCTGAGACGCGGGACATAAGGGATAAGACAGCAGTTATGAACAGCACTTAAATGCTGTCCGGATATCCGGTGGGTCATAACGGTCATAAACAACCGTTGGTACAGACATCTGTTGCACAGGCATCAATGATCTCATCGGAATATCGACAGGATAGCATATTGTGAAGAAAGATTTGTAATATTTAGTTTATTTCAGTTAAACAACAGGAGGAAAAAGTTATGTTAGTAGCTATTGGAGCAGGAATCGCAGTTTTAACAGGTATTGGCGCTGGTATCGGTATTGGTATGGCAACATCCAAAGCAGTAGAAGCAATCGCAAGACAGCCGGAAGCAGAAAGCAAGATCAGCAAATCCCTTCTTTTAGGATGTGCCCTTGCCGAGGCAACAGCTATTTACGGTTTCGTTATCGGTCTTCTGATCGTTATCATGCTTGGCTAATTAATGGATAAAGAATAACTAAGAAAGGCAGGTGGGACAGGTGATCGAGATTAACATCAACCTGGTCTTTACAATTATTAACCTGATTGTTCTTTATCTTTTAATGAAAAAGTTCTTATTTGGTCCGATCCTCAATGTGATGGAGCAGAGAAAAAACATGATCGACCAGCAGTTCGCAAGTGCCAAAGATACAGAAGAACAGGCATATGAACTGAAAGGCAAATATGAAGATGCACTGAAATCTGCGAAAGACGAATCCATGCGTATTGTAAACCAGGCAAAGGATGAGGCAAAAGTACAGGCTGAGCGTATTGTAAAAGATGCAAACACACAGGCTGGTGCAATGCTTGACAAAGCAAAGGCAGATATCAGGACAGAGCAGGAAAATGCTATGAAGGCTATGGAAAGCAGAGTGGCAGAGATCGCGCTGGATGCAGCCTCAAAGATCATGGGAGAGAAAAACAGCAGTCAGCAGGATTTGTCCCTTTATGACCAGTTTATAAAAGAGGCAGGTGATTCCAATGACGGAAACAAGCATTAATTATGCAAAAGCATTATATGAACTTTCTGTCCCGGAAGAAGCTGTTTTGGAGACAGAAAAGATTTTCAGGGGTACCCCGCAGTTAAAAGGTGCCCTTGAGAATCCACTGGTTTCTTTAAAAGAAAAAGAACATGTAATTGACAGAGTCTTCCCACAGGAGATGAAAAATTTCCTGAAGGTGACCTGTAAATATCAGAAAATCAGCAGCATTTATGATATCCTGGAAGCATATGGCAATTACAGCCGCAAGCAGAAAGGAATTCTGAAAGCTGTTCTCACATATGTAACAAAACCGGAAGAAGCCCAGAAAGAGAAGATGGAAGATTTCCTTCGCAGGGAATTTGGAGCAAAGGAAGTAATCCTTACTCTCAGAGAAGACAAATCTTTGATCGGAGGCTTCATTCTTTCTGCCGGAGACAAAGAGTTCGACTGGAGTCTCCGCGGACGTTATAACAATTTAAGACAGAAATTGACACGGAGGTGAATAAAAGTTGGCTGCAATGAATCCAGATGAAATCATTTCGATTCTGAAAGAAGAAATTAAGAATTATGACGAAATCAGCAAGGACCAGGAAGTAGGAACAGTCATCTCCGTCGGAGATGGTATCGCCACGGTACATGGTATTGATCATGCTATGTATGGCGAGGTTGTAACCTTTGAGAATGGTCTGAAAGGTATGGTTCAGGATATCCGTGCAAACAGCATCGGATGTATCCTGTTCGGTAAAGATACAGGAATCAAAGAAGGAACAAAGGTAGCAAGAACCCAGAAGCAGGCAGGTGTGCCTGTAGGTGACGCTTTTATCGGAAGGATCGTAAACGCTCTGGGAGCGCCGATCGATGGTAAAGGTGAGATCAAGGCAGACGGGTATCGTCCGGTAGAGAATCCGGCACCTGGAATTATTGACAGAAAATCTGTAACAGTTCCTCTGGAAACAGGTATTCTTTCCATTGACTCCATGTTCCCGATCGGCCGTGGCCAGCGTGAGCTGATCATCGGTGACAGACAGACAGGTAAGACTTCTGTTGCACTGGATACCATTCTGAACCAGAAAGGCAAAGATGTAATCTGTATCTATGTTGCAATCGGACAGAAAGCTTCTACAGTAGCTAAGATTGTATCTACTCTGGAGAAACACGGTGCTATGGACTATACAACAGTATTCTCCTCTACAGCCAGTGACTGTGCACCGCTTCAGTATATTGTTCCTTATGCAGGTACTGCACTTGCTGAGTACTTCATGTATAAGGGAAAAGATGTATTAATGGTTTATGATGATTTATCCAAGCATGCAGTTGCATATCGTGCACTGTCACTGCTTCTGGAACGTTCACCGGGACGTGAGGCTTATCCTGGAGATGTATTCTATCTCCATTCCAGATTACTGGAGCGTTCCAGCCGTCTGAATGAAAAGGCCGGCGGTGGTTCTATCACTGCACTTCCTATCATTGAGACACAGGCAGGTGACCTTTCCGCATATATTCCTACAAACGTTATTTCCATCACAGATGGTCAGATTTTCCTGGAGAGTGACCTGTTTAACTCCGGTATGCGTCCGGCGGTTAACGTAGGTCTTTCCGTATCCCGAGTTGGTGGTGCTGCACAGGCAAAAGCCATGAAGAAAGCAGCAGGAAGTGTCCGTATCGATCTGGCTCAGTATCGTGAGATGGAAATCTTTACACAGTTCAGTTCTGATCTGGACGAGGCTACAACTCAGCAGTTGAAATACGGAAGTGGACTTATGGAACTTCTGAAACAGCCGCTTTCAAGCCCGTTAAGTCTTCATGAGCAGGTCATCACTCTTTGTGCGGCAACACACAAGGCAATGATGCACGTGGAAACCAAGAAGATGAAGAAGTATCAGAGAGATATGCTGGACTACTTTGACAGTGCTTATCCGGAAATCGGAAGAGAGATCGAGGAGAAGAGACAGCTTCCGGATGAACTGGCAGAAAAGATCGTGAAAGTGGCAGAAGAATTTGCAGATAAGAGCAGGTAGGTGTTGATATGGGCAGTACGAAAGAGATTCAGACTCGAATGAAAAGCATTCAGGACACCATGAAGATCACCAATGCCATGTATATGATCTCTTCATCCAAGATGCAGAAGGCCAAAAGAATCCTGTCCGATACAGAGCCGTATTACTATAATATGCAGGCAGCAATTTCCCGAATCCTGCGTCATATGCCGGATACAGAGCATCCTTTTTTCAGTATCCGTCATAAGATTGCGGAGGAAGACCGTAAGATCGGCTGTATCGTAGTTACCGGTGATAAGGGTATGGCAGGTGCCTATAACCATAATATCCAGAAAATGACAGAACAGTTTATGGCAGAGCATGAGCACTGCAAGCTTTATGTGCTGGGTATGGTAGGCCGTCAGTATTTCACGAAGAAACATATGGATATCGCAGAGAACTTTCCATATACAGTACAGAAACCGACCATGCACAGAGCGCGTCTGATCTCAGAGGAGATTGTCAGAGCGTTCTTGGACAGAGAACTGGACGAAGTCCGTATTTTCTATACGGAGATGCAGAGTGCAGTTGCCATGGAGCCGGTGAATATGCAGCTTCTTCCATTGAAGAAAGCAGAGTTCCTGCCAAATCAGGCAATGCTTGCGGACATGCCACAGGAGGAAATCGTGCTGTCACCATCAGCAGATGTACTTCTGAATACCATGATCCCCAATTACCTGACTGGTCTGATCTATGGATGTCTTGTAGAAGCCTATGCCAGTGAAAATAATGCCAGAATGATGGCAATGCAGTCCTCTACGGACAGTGCAAAGAAGATGCTCAGGGAGTTATCCATTGAGTATAACCGTGCGCGTCAGGCTGCCATCACACAGGAAATCACTGAGATTGTCAGCGGTGCAAAAGCACAAAAAAGGAAGTGACGACGATGAACAAAGGTAAAATTGTACAGGTTATGGGACCTGTTGTAGACGTTGTTTTTGAAGATGGAAATCTTCCTGAGATCAAGGATGCCCTTGAGGTAGAGAACAACGGTAAAAGATGTGTAATGGAAGTTTCCCATCATCTGGGAAACAATATGGTACGCTGCATTATGCTGAGCGCAAGCGAAGGCTTACAGCGTGACAGAGAAGTCATCGCCACAGGAAGCGGCATTAAGGTTCCTGTAGGTGATAAGACACTGGGACGTTTATTTAACGTACTTGGTGATACAGTAGATGACGGTCCTTCCCTTGAGGGAGAACAGAAATGGGTCATCCACAGAGATCCGCCGGATTTCGAACATCAGAAACCGGCTGTAGAAATCCTGGAAACAGGTATTAAGGTTATCGACCTTCTTGCACCATATGCAAAAGGTGGTAAGATCGGTCTGTTCGGTGGTGCCGGTGTTGGTAAGACAGTCCTGATTCAGGAGCTGATCCAGAACATTGCCACAGAGCATGGCGGATATTCCATTTTCACAGGTGTTGGAGAGCGTTCCCGTGAAGGTAACGACTTATGGTCAGAAATGAAAGAGTCCGGTGTTCTTGAAAAAACAGCCTTAGTGTTCGGACAGATGAACGAGCCACCGGGATCCCGTATGCGTGTTGCTGAAACCGGACTGACAATGGCTGAGTACTTCAGAGATGAGGAACACAGAGATGTGCTTCTTTTCATTGATAATATTTTCCGTTTTGTACAGGCTGGTTCCGAGGTTTCCGCCCTTCTTGGACGTATGCCTTCAGCCGTAGGTTATCAGCCAACACTGGCTACTGAGATGGGTGAACTTCAGGAACGTATCGCTTCTACTAAGGATGGTTCTGTAACATCTGTACAGGCTGTCTATGTACCTGCCGATGACCTGACTGACCCGGCTCCTGCAACTACATTTGCTCATCTGGATGCAACAACCGTTCTTTCCAGAAAGATCGTAGAGCAGGGTATTTATCCGGCCGTTGACCCGTTGGAATCTACTTCCCGTATCCTGGAGCCGGATGTTGTAGGTGAAGAACATTATGAAGTAGCACGTAAAGTACAGGAAATCCTTCAGAAATATAAAGAACTTCAGGACATCATTGCTATTCTTGGTATGGAAGAGCTTTCTGAAGAGGATAAGAGCACTGTATTCCGTGCAAGAAAGATCCAGAAGTTCCTTTCTCAGCCGTTCCATGTAGCTGAGAACTTCACAGGTATCAAGGGTAAATATGTTCCTCTGAAAGAAACCATCCGTGGATTCAAGGCAATCGTTGATGGTGAGATGGATCAGTATCCGGAAAATGCTTTCTTCAATGTTGGTACAATTGAGGATGTCATCGAGAAAGCAAAGACTGAGATGGGTCAGGAATAAGGAGCGGATTTTATGGCAGATACATTTGGTCTTGAGATTTATGCCAGTAATAAGCTGGCGTTTGCAGGACGTGCCAAAACCCTGACAATCCCGGCTGTTGACGGTGAGCAGGCCTTTCTGGCACAGCATGAGAATATTGTTGCTGCTATCATTCCGGGAGAAATGCGTTTCGAGGAAGCTGATGGCATAAAGCATATTCTGGCTGTGAGCAGTGGGTTTGTGGAGATGATCAATAACCGTGTGAAGCTGTTCTGTCTGACGGCAGAGAGTCCTGAGGAGATTGATATCCGCAGGGCGCAGGAAGCGAAGGAGAGAGCAGAAGAGCAGATGAGACAGAAGCAGAGTATTCAGGAGTATCATATGAATCAGCTGGCTCTGTCCAGAGCTATGGCACGACTGAGGGTTACGAGTCATAAAGAAATTTAGCGTTTTGATAAACGGTAGGAAAATCCCAGAGGGGACGCTGCTCAAGCGTCCCCTCTGGACACCCCTTGCGCTTTTTTAGGAGCGCAAGGTTTTTTTGTGTGGAAAGTTATTAACCTGGCTGATTTGCCGGATTGGGTCAAAAAAGTCACTGCGTGTTTGCGGTGGCTTTTTTTTCGGTACTGGATGTTAGGGGATTGTGGGATGGATCTACGGTGTTTCGGGTATGTGTTTAGTTTTGAAAGAGGATATTTTGGGTTTCAAGGACTGGATATCGGATTAAGGCTGTTGTATCCAGATTTTCACGATGCATATCGACAGCATTGATCTGATGATTTTCGTAGGTGTTGTAGTAATAAATTCCTTTTATTGCATTACAGCAGGAGGTGTAGAGGGTAATTTCGTATTTGTTTTCTGCTACTTCGCAGCAGCCACGCTGCTGATCTACGGAGCCGAGGATGTGGAAGAACTGACTGACGCTTTCGAGTTCGGAGTCGCCGGATCTGGAGTTCATTTTGGTGAAGGCTACTTTGGCAAATCGGGAGGCAGAGGAGAGGTCTCCGGGGAGGCCGAGGGCACCCATGCCGCGGCTGTAGGATTGAAGTTCTAATCCAGGGGCGAATGTGTTCTCTGGCTGGCGTGGGGAGAGAGACTGGTAGTTATTGAGCTGGAACATCTGCTGTGGAAATGGTGGGTTGTTGGTGAGGACACCTACAGGGTTATCGTAGATGTGGAAGCCATCTTTCATGGATTCGATGACAAGGCAGCCGGAAGCATCTGCGAGAATCCAGTGGAGCTGAGCACAGGGGAAGTTTTCGCTGAACTGTGTGTTGGTCAGATTCATGCAGGAGAGTTTTCGACGGGCTTCTTTCAGAGTAGCGCACTGGCTGAGAATCCATGGGATGAATTCGAACTGGGCTACGTTTTCTTTATCAGAGACAGGATTGGCATATGCGGCATTTCCGACAAAGTTCAGTCCGGCCATGCCGAGTCCCTTTTCATTGATCGCGTCGTAGTAAAGTGGATAGCTGTCGGAAATATGAGCCATACCGATGATTGCATAGTGCTTATCCAGAACCCGATCTGAGTGACGGAAATGAAATGGGTAGTTTCTTGGAGTAATAGCAATTTCATTGCCGTAAGAAAATTCATAATCAAGAGTTCGACCGAAATAGAAATCTTTGGTTTTATAAGTTGCTGCTGTACACATGTTTTTACCTCCTGCAAAAAAATATTTATCTATAGTCTTCAATACGGCACCGGACAGTTACGTATCTGCTTTATTTTGAAGAATATTACCATAATCTTCTGGTTTTATGCAATATACAGATTTTTGTTTTTGCACAGATAAAATTTGGGTTATATTGCTGGTAAGAAAAAAAATCATGATGTATACTGGTATCAGATAACTATTCAGCAGTCCGTTATCCCGCGAGGTACTGAAAGAGTTTCAATTTCGGAAAATAAGCAAATCATAAGATTAAAAGCAAGGAGGATCAGGAATGAAGTTCACAGAAGGTTACTGGGAGAAAAATGAACGCGCAAACGCATCCTATGCGATGCAGGCTTTTACTGCGGAAGCAATTCCGGGAGGAATGAGAATTGTTTCTCCATTCCGCCAGATCACAGACAGAGGCGGTGCTCTGGATGTCGGAACTATCACTACAGAATTTATTTCTGTACGTAAAGATATCATAAGTGTAAGAAGTTATCATTATGAAGGTTATGTAAAAGGTGAGCCAAGGTATGAGCTGAATGAGGATCCACAGGAAACAGAGGTTGAGATTACAGAAGATGAAGCTGTGATGAAAGCCGGAAGAATGACAGTAAGAGTGGACTTGAAAGACTTTAAGATTACATATGAAGCAGACGGAAAAGTTCTCACAAACATCGGATTCCGCAATCTTGGCTATATGCAATATGACAGAGCTACGCTGACAAAATTCCCGGAACCGAACTATATGGCAGCACAGTATCAGCCATATATGGTGACAGAGCTTTCTCTTGCACCTGGAGAATGTGTATATGGTCTGGGTGAGAGATTTACAGCGTTTGTAAAGAACGGTCAGGTTGTTGATATCTGGAATGAAGATGGCGGTACAGCTTCTCAGATTTCTTATAAAAATATTCCGTTCTATGTAACAAGCAAACATTATGGCGTATTCGTAGACCACAGTGATTATGTTTCTTTCGAAGTTGCAAGTGAAAAGGTTGAGAATGTGGGATTCTCTGTGAAAGGTGAAGAGATCAGATATCATATTATTTACGGAGATGACATAAAGGGTGTGATCGAGAACTACACAGATCTTACAGGAAAACCGGCATTGCCGCCTGCATGGTCCTTTGGATTATGGCTTTCCACATCCTTTACAACAAACTATGATGAAGAGACGACCAATTCCTTTATCCAGGGAATGGCAGACAGAGATATTCCATTGAGTGTATTCCATTTTGACTGCTTCTGGATGAAAGAGTTCCACTGGTGTGATTTTGAATGGGATTCCAGAATCTTCCCGGATGTACCGGGAATGCTGAAACGTTATAAGGATAAAGGACTTAAGATCTGTGTATGGATCAATCCATATATTGCACAGGGAACTAACTTCTTTAAAGAGGGTCTGAAGAACGGATACCTGGTACAGCGTGCAGACGGAAGAGGAATCAAGCAAATCGACAACTGGCAGCCTGGCATGGGCCTGGTTGACTTTACAAATCCGGATGCAGTGAAGTGGTATCAGAATAAGCTGAAAACTTTGCTTGATATGGGTGTTGACTGTTTCAAGACAGACTTTGGCGAGAGAATTCCGGTCGATGTGAAATATTATGACGGTTCAGATCCGGTTTCTATGCATAATTATTATACATACCTTTACAACAAGGCAGTATTTGATCTGCTGAAGGAAGTAAAGGGTGAAGGTGAAGCAATCCTTTTTGCGAGAAGTGCTACAGCAGGCGGACAGCAGTTCCCGGTTCACTGGGGCGGTGACTGTTCTGCAACCTATGCTTCCATGGCTGAGAGCTTAAGAGGTGGTCTGTCCTTTACTTTATCAGGATTCTCTTTCTGGAGTCATGATATGGGCGGATTTGAAATGACAGCAGCACCGGATGTATACAAACGTTGGCTGCAGTTTGGTCTTCTTTCCACACACAGCCGTCTCCATGGTTCCAAGAGTTATCGTGTACCGTGGCTGTTTGATGAAGAAGCTGTAGATGTATGCCGTAAGTTTACAAAGCTGAAATTAAGATTACTCCCATATCTGTATTCTATGGCCGTAAAATCACACAAGACAGGTATTCCGTCCATGCGTGCAATGATCATGGAATTTAACGATGATCCTGCAACCAAATATCTGGATATGCAGTATATGTTAGGTGACAGTATTCTGGTTGCACCAATCTTCAACAAAGAAGGTCATGCAGAATATTATCTGCCGGCAGGAAAATGGACTCATCTTTTAAGCGGAGAAGTCAAAGAAGGCGGAAGATGGTATGAAGAAGATTATGATTTTTCTTCACTGCCTGTATTTGTAAGAGAGAATACTCTGCTTCCGATTGGTGCTGTAGATACTACCGTTGATTATGAACTGGAGAAAGATGTACAGATTCAGGTTTATGAAGTAAATGAAACTGCATCCTGTGAGGTAGTGACGCGTAAAGGAGAGACAGCTTTTACAGTAAAAGCTGTAAGAGAGGGAAATAAACTCACTCTGGAAGCTTCAGCAGAAAATGGAGGTATGACCTATCTGCTGAGAAATATTCATGAAATAGCCGATGTTACTGGTGGAAGCATAGTGAAAGATACAGAAAATGGTATTATCATTGTACCGGAAGGATGCAGACAGGAAATCGAACTCTAATTGACAGGTGCATGATATTCTTTCTGTGAAGTGCATTATAGCCGGGTTTATGTTACTGTTCAATTTGTTCTCAGTAATACACTTCGCATAGTATATTTCGGGATAGCAGCGTGTGGACATGTAACAAGTTTATAAATATTTTAGAAATTCGACAAAAAATAGGACTGGACAAATCAATTGTCCGGTCCTATAATAATACTCACCAGAGTTCTTCTGGTGATTCAATCCCGTCAGTTCGGCGGTTAATTCCACTTTTATTTTTTTAAAATACCAAAGAAGAGACAGACTGTTTCCTATTGTATGAACAGTATCGAAACAGTTGCGAAAAATATAAGACTGGAGGTGATGCAATATGCATTTTTTCACCTTTTTCCTGTAGCGGTTGCCGGGACTGCCATGATCATGGATATCCGTACAGCAAAAGTTGATAACGGATGGATTATTTTTTCCATGTCTTTGGGACTGTTTGTCTGTATATGGCAAAAGAATATTACGGGAATTGGATTTTTTATAATGGGAAGCGTAATGCCGTTATTTCTTATGATCCTCTTTGCTTTTGGGATGATAGGTGCCGGAGATATTAAATTATTCTGCGCACTGGGAGGGATAATGGGCTGTGAATCTATCATAAAATGCATCTTTATTTCTTTTCTGACAGGTGCAGGTATTTCTGCCGCACTTCTGATCTTTAACCACAATTTCTGTGAACGTATCCTTTATTTTATTGAATATGTGAAATGTACAGTCGGTACGGGAAAGATTAGTTCCTATCGGAGAAAAAATATTGCTGCTCCTGAAAATTTCCATTTTACGATTCCTGTTTTTATAAGTGTGTTGTTATATGCAGGAGGTATCTATTGAAAAGAAATATTTTTGCAGTATGCGATCTGGAAGTGGATTATGCGTTGAACTTTATGGACTATATGAATCGGAAGAAGAATATTCCCTTTGAGATACAGGCATTTACATCTGTAGAGAACCTGATCGCCTATGGGAAACAAACACATATAGAGTTGCTGTTGATCTCCGGGCGGGCTATGTGCCGGGAAGTCCGGGATCTGGATATCGGGAAGATTATCATTTTGTCGGAAGGGGTACACCCTCCGGAACTTGACCAGTATCCAAGTGTGTATAAATATCAGTCTTCTTCTGATGTTCTCCGGGAAGTGATGGCATGTTATGGCGCCGAAAAAAAGACAGTGGCAGATCAGATCGCTGTATTAAAAAAGACAACAGAAATTATTGGAATATTTTCACCTCTGGGACGTTGTCTGAAAACCTCTTTTGCATTGACACTTGGACAGATACTTGCCAAAGAACGAGCCGTTCTTTATCTGAATATGGAAGAATATTCCGGATTTGAAGAATTGATGGGAAAAGGTTTTGCCCACAATCTGAGTGATCTTCTTTATTATGTGAGACAGGATAACCAGAATCTTCTCTATAAGATGAACAGTATGATACAGACGATCAATAATCTGGATTATGTTCCACCTGTGCAGATGCCGGCAGATATCCGTACAACAGCCTGGCAGGACTGGGAACGGCTTTTTCAGATGCTTATACTTGACAGTTCTTATGAAGTGATTGTGCTGGATATTGGATGTGGGATTGATGAAAATTTCCAGCTGCTGGATATGTGTAAGAAGATTTATATGCCTGTATTGTCTGATGCTGTTTCACAGTGTAAGATTGCGCAGTTTGAGAATCTGGTCCGAATCTGGGATTATCCTCAGATTCTGGAAAAGACGGAAAAGATAAATCCACCGTTTCATATGGCAACCTGCCTGTCACCTGCGTATGTTGAACAGCTGATGTGGAGTGAACTGGGAGATTATGTGCGGAACCTTCTGAGGAAAGAAAGCCAGAAAAAAGAAAATTAAAAAAGTTCCGGAAAGATGCTGTAAAGGGAAAAAGGATGAACAAAGATGTATTTAGAAAGCTGCGGCAGATGCTGATGGAAGAACTGGATCTGTCCAGAGAATTATCGGATAAAGAAATCCTTGATGTGATTGATGAGCTGATTCTGAACCAGATAAAAGATGTCCGTCTTGCGCTGAAAGAAAAGGTACAGATTCGTCAGGAACTGTTTTATTCTGTCCGCAAACTGGATGTGCTTCAGGAACTGGTGGATGATGAGACAGTGACTGAGATCATGGTAAACGGGCCGGATACTATTTTTGTAGAACGGGCCGGCAAGCTTATGAAATGGCATAAAAGTTTTACTTCTGCTGAGAAACTGGAGGATGTGATCCAGCAGATTGTTGGCAAATGTAATCGTGTGATCAATGAATCCATGCCGATCGTGGATGCAAGGCTGGAAAATGGTTCCAGGGTAAATGCTGTAATTTATCCGGTTGCATTAAATGGTCCGATTCTCACTATAAGGCGTTTTCCTGAACACCCCATTACAATGGAAAAGCTGATCGCACTGGGAAGTATCACACAGGAATGTGCAGAATTTCTGGAGAAGCTTGTGAAGGCCAGATATTCCATGGTCATAGGAGGCGGAACTGGAAGCGGAAAGACTACATTTCTTGCAGCAATGTCGGAATATATCCCCAAGGACGAAAGACTGATCACAATAGAAGATAATGCAGAACTTCGCATCAGGGGAATTGACAATCTGGTCCGGCTGGAAGCAAAGATGGCAAACATGGAAGGAGCAGTTTCTGTTACAATCAGAGATCTGATCAAATCTGCATTACGAATGCGTCCGGACAGAATCATAGTGGGAGAAGTCCGCGGCGGAGAGGCAATGGATATGCTTCAGGCATTGAATACAGGGCATGAAGGGTCGCTGTCTACTGCCCATGCCAATTCTGCCAGGGATATGTTATCCAGACTGGAAACAATGGTTCTGATGGGCGTTGATCTTCCATTGGAAGCAATCAGAAGACAGATTGCTTCCGGAGTGGATATTCTGGTACATCTGGGAAGAATGAGGGATAAATCAAGGAAATTGCTGGAAGTAACTGAGGTGTGCGGCTTTGAAAATGGAGAAATCCGTATCCGGCCGCTGTATCAATGGCAGGAAGGGAAAGGTCTTGTAAAGACAGCATCCCTCCTTCATGTGGAAAAACTGGAAAGAGCGGGGATTGAACTATGAAAGGGAAAGAAAAAGAACAGCTTTATCAGAAACGTAATTATGATCATTATCATTTTTCTATGAAAGAACTTCTGAAATATATGGGACAGGCACTGGCGTTGTGCATAATGGCAGATTATCTTTTTTACAAAAGTAAATGGGTGTTGCTTCTTATGCTTCCCGTTCCTGTGTTTTATCTGAAATGGCAGAAAAATCGTATGATCAGGGAAAGACGGAAGAATCTGAATTATCAGTTTAAGGATGCACTTACTTCGCTGAGTGTTGCGGTTCAGGCTGGATATTCGGTGGAAAGCGCGGTAAAAACCTGTGTCAGAGATTTGGAGAGACTCTACGGAAAGGGAACGGATATTGTGGAGGAATTTCGCTATATTGAAAGCCAGCAGCATATCAGTGTTCCGCTGGAAGAGCTGTTTCTGGATCTTGGAGAAAGAAGTCAGATAGAAGATATCGAAAATTTTGCCTCTGTATTTTATACAGCCAAGCGTACAGGTGGTGATATGAACCGGGTAATTCAGAAGGTGTCTCGTATGCTTGGAGATAAGATTGACGTTAAAAAAGAGATAGAGGCTACACTGGCAGCAAAGAAGTCAGAACAGATGATCATGAGTCTTATGCCTGTGGGAATTATCCTGTACTTGCAGATGACTTCACCGGGCTTCTTAAGTGTTCTTTATGGAAATCCCTTTGGAATTGCAGCAATGAGTATCTGTCTTGTCATTTATGCTGCGGCATACTGGCTTGGCAGAAGGATTGTAGATATTGAGGTGTGACAGTACAAATGTGGATACATGTTGTCATTTTTGTTATGATCCTGTGTGCACTGACCGGCTGGAAAAAAGGATGGATTCCATCTTCCGGAATCGGAGGGAAGGATGGTATCAGACTTTTTGCGGTAGTAGCGATAGCCGGAAATCTGCTGGGCATGATCCTTACTTTGCAAAACGGTGGACAGGTGTATCCTCAGGGATACCGTCTGGAAAAGGAGGATACAGGATCATATGAGAAGGAATTTATGGTATCCGTTGACGGAGAAGAACCGGTCTCCATGTACATTCAGGTACCGGAGAAGGAACTGGAAGAGCAGGAGGAAGAACCGAAACAGAATAAGAAGCTGACCAGAAAAGAACAGGCACAAAAAAGTATTGCAGAGGCAGTATCCCGGTATAACGAGCAGCGCAGTGATCCGGATTATTATTATCTTCCGGATAAGCTGAATGGAAAAAAGGTAAAATGGGAAAGTCCGGCAGACACTTCCGGAATGCTTCTGACAGGACTGTTTCTTATTGCGGCAATGGCAATTCTTGTGATGAAAGGGAGAGAAGAACAGGTTCAGCTTCAGAAACGGTATGAAGAACTTCTTATGGATTATCCGGGACTGATCATGAAATTTACACTTCTGGTTCAGGCCGGGATGACTGTAAGAAAGGCATTCCAGAAAATTTCTCTGGATTATGGAAGAAAGAGAAAGCGGAATCCAAGACCTGCGTATGAAGAGATACGGATTGTCTGCTATGAGATGGAAAGCGGAGTTTCTGAAAGTGAAGCATACAGAAGATTTGGAGAAAGATGTGGTCAGGCAAAGTATAAAACATTTGCCACGCTTCTTATCCAGAATCTCCAGAAGGGCAGCAGACAGATGGCTGATATGCTTGAAAGAGAATCAACCGAAGCATGGGAAGAACGAAAGAGAAAAGCACGTGTTCTTGGAGAGGCTGCAGCTACAAAACTTCTGGTGCCGATGATCATGATGCTTATTGTCGTTATGGCAATTGTCATGATTCCTGCTTTTATGTCTTTCTACGGAGAAACATGATAAGGTGCTGCAGTAAATTCTGTGCAGCGTAAAGGGTGCTTTTGGATATGGAGGGAAAAAATGGGACAATTGATAAGACAGATAAAAAAGAAAAACGGACTGATACGAAGATTCGCAGAGGAAGAAGACGCTGTAGGTGTTGTGGAGATCATTCTGATTCTTGTAGTCCTGATCGGGCTTGTCATTATTTTCAAAGAGCAGCTGACCGAACTGGTGCAGAGCATTCTTTCAAAGATCGCCAAACAGAGTAATTCTATTTAAGATGAAAAGAGAAGGAGGTGTACTTCCTGTATGAAATATTGCGGAAAGGAAAGAGGAAGCATTACATTATTTCTTGCATTAATACTCAGTCTGCTTTTGTCTCTTGTATGTACAAGTATAGAATCTGTACGTATGGCATCGGCCAGAACCCAAATACTCAACAGTATGGATATCGGACTTTATTCTGTATTTGGACAGTATGACAGGAAACTTCTTGAGGAATATGATCTGTTTGCGCTGGATGGTTCCATGGGAGGCGGGCAGCTTAATCTCGCAAAGATCTGCGATAATCTGGAATCCTATATGAAACCGGTGTTAAAGCAGAACAGTCAGAAACTTGAACTGCATCAGAGCGGACTTACCGGTTACCGGCTTCTGACAGATGAGTGCGGAGAGGTTTTTTATCAGCAGATTGTGCAGTATATGCAGGAAACTCTTGGAAGTCAGGGGGTACAGCTCCTTCTCAACAAAATGTCTGATCGAGAGAGAAAAACAGAAGAGGCGGATCTGAAAGCGAAACAGGCGGAGACAGGAGGCTCCATCGACAGATATGATTCAGAAATGAATCAGGCTTCTCAGAAAAGCCGGCAGGCAGCACAGGAAGCTGAAAACAGGCAGCAACAGGAAGGACAAATATCAACCCAGCCAGCACCGACGCAGCCACAGGCTGACAATCCCATCAGTATTATAAAAAGAATTATGAAAATGGGAATACTGGAGCTGGTTTTGCCACCCGGACGGGAAATTTCCACCCGGACAGTCAGCAAAGACACAATGGTTTCGGGAAGACAGCTGCAACAGGGAATGGAGATGCCGGACGGAGTGACAGCAGATAGCAGTTATACTTCCGGGGTTTTGTTTCAGCAGTATCTGATGAATCATCTGGGAAATTACACAGATCCGTCAAAAGAAAGTCTTGCATATCAGATGGAATATGTTTTTGGAGGAAGAGACAATGATATAGATAACCTTAAATCTGTGGCATCAAAGCTCTTGTTCATCAGAGAAGGCGTAAACTTTGCATGTTTGATGGCAGATAATGTAAAAAGAACAGAGGCACAGGCACTCGCTGCAGCCATTGCGTCGGGATTTCTGGTTCCTCCGGCAGCGGTAGTGATAGAGTCTGCATTGCTTTTATGCTGGGCATTTGCGGAGAGCGTACTGGATGTGAGAGAGCTTTTTGCAGGAGGGAAGATTCCCCTTGTAAAAACTTCCGCAGACTGGCAGATTTCGCTGTCTAATCTTTCAAGTCTGATGGAAGGACTGGATTCCATGCGGAAAAACAATGAACATGGATTGTCCTATGAGGATTACCTTCAGGTTCTGATATTGCCTGTTTCAAAGGAAAAGAAAGTGATGAGAGCTATGGATATGATCGAAGATGCGATAAGAAAGAAAGGCAGGGCAAATTTTTATATGGATTCCTGTGTTGTAGCTCTGGAGGCATTTGCGGAGGTAAAAGCAAACAGGAAAAAGGAATTTCAGGTGATACGTCAGTATTGTTATGAATGAATTGCTGAAAAGAGGTGTGAAAAGATGCTTTTACAGAAAGAAAAACAAAGCATTGAAGAAATCGGAAAAAAAGATAAAAAAATTTATGAAAGGAGAAAAGTCTCTCTAAGCAATATTTACGATCTTTTATTCCCCCAAAAGAGTCGGAAATATTTTCGGACAAATGCAAAAGAACATATTGGAGAAGTTTCTTCTGTAAAAGTATCTTTCTGCACCTCTTTTCGGGGAAAGATTAAGAAGGGAAGTCTGGCAGTAGAAACAGCACTTGTACTGCCGCTGTTCTTCCTGGGAATGGTTACGCTGATTTCGTTTATGGATATATATAAACTGCAGACGGAACATCTGACTGCATTGTGTACGAAGGCAAAACAGGCGGGAATGTATGCGTATCTTCCGGGTGGGGACAGTGTTGATGATATTACGCTGCCGGATATCTACACGTATAAACCCTTTGGTGGACTGATACCTCTTCCGGATGTTGTAGTTTATAACCATGTAAAAGTCCATGCATGGACAGGAACCGAATTTCCTGACAATGGAGGAGAGCAGGGAGAAACAGAACCGATGGTTTATGTAACTGACTCGGGCAGTGTGTACCATAAAAATCCGGGCTGCAGCTATCTGAATGTTTCATTAAAACAAATTCCCGGAAGTTCCGCAAAATCTGCATCCAATAAGTACGGGGAGCATTATTCAGCCTGTGAAATCTGCAGCAGGAATCAGAATCCGGCAGGAGTGGTATATGTTACGGAACAGGGAAACAGATACCATAATCTGGAGTCCTGCAGTGGGCTGAAACGTTCGGTAAGACTGGTAAAAGCTTCCTCTGTTTCGGAAATGGGAGCATGTAGCAGGTGTGGCTGAATTTTGCCGGAGAGATGTATATGGAGATGAATGGCGTAAAAGAAATATGTGTACTTGGATTTCTGGGAATAAATTCATGGATAGATATCAGAAAAAAGCAGGTTTCTCTTCTGCTGATCATAATATTTGCAGTCTGCGGAACTGTGTGGACAATATATAGCAGAAGAAATGTTCCGGAGGTTCTTATGTGCGTGGGGACAGGTTTTCTCTTGGTGCTGATCAGCATCCTTACAGAAGGTGCTGTGGGAATGGGCGATGGCTGGCTGCTTATGGCACTGGGGACAGTGCTGTACCCGGAAGAATTTTTTTCAACACTTTTTATGGGAATGATCTGCAGTGCAGTATGGTCCGGCATCATGATGATGGGATTTTGCAGAAAGGGAAGTACGGAAATACCGTTTGTGCCATTTCTGCTGGCAGGATATCTGGGAGGATTTTTGATATGAAAGATAATTTTTGTATAACAAATGAATACAGTATAATTCGTAAGGGAAGTTTTACAATCGAGACTGCCTGTGTCATACCGTTGATCCTGCTGGTGTTGATGGGACTTATCTATCTGAGCTTTTTTGTACATAACAGGGCATGGCTGACAGCGGCAGCTTATGAATCGGCAGTAAGCGGGAGCATGGAAGGGATTAAGAAAAACGGAGAAATATATGATACTGCAAGGATGCGCAGTGAGGAGCTGGGGAGTATTGGCTTTTTCGGGGCGGAGAATTTAGGTACCCAGACAAATGTGGGAAAAGAAGTGCAGGTAACCTATGACCTGGACACGATCTCATCGTATGGCAATCTGAGCTGGCATTTGAGGACAGAAGGGAAATCCGCAGTGATAAATCCGGTGAAACATATCCGCAGACTGCGGGCGGCGCAGGCGGTACTGAGAGAAATGGGGGAATAGAATAGTATGCGGACAGAATATAAGAGGGATATGAATCATAATTATCTCATTGTCTATGGTGAGAATGAGATCAATACAGATTCCTATCAGGTAAGGATGCTTGCGGGAAATGTGATTCCCTCTCTTCTGAAGTGCAGGATACAGGGGATGGATGGCAGATTTTTTATCTATTTTGATATTACTTCGAAACAGGCGGTGAATGTGCTGTATGAAGAAAAGAAGATGGGAGTTGAAGATCTCAGGCTTATTTTCGGTGGTTTTGTAAAGGCTATGGAAGATGCGGCGGAATATCTGATCAATCCCGGACAGTTTATAATGTCGCCGGAATATATTTATACAGATATTGAAAAAAGACAGATTTATTTCTGTATGATGCCCGGATATGAGAAGGATATTAAAGAACAGTTTCAGCTTCTGACAGAATATATTCTGCCGAAAATAGACCATCAGGATCAGGATGCGGTAATCCTTGGATATGGAGTATATAAAAGAGCAATGGAAGACAGTTTTCATCTGGAGCATATTAAAGAAGAATTATATAAAACTCAGAGTTCAGATGTAAATGGGGAGAAGAAAGAAAAAATAAATGCAAAAAAGACAGAGCAGGAGATGGAGTTTGCAGAAGAAGAGACTTTCCCGGAAGATAATGAAAACCGGAATGAATTTGTAAGAGAAGGAGAAGATTCAAAAGAACCCGGCCGACTGAACCCGGTCGGTGTTATTGTGCCGGCTGCTGTTCTGATCTGTGGACTGGCAGCTGCTATCCTGAAGGGATATCTGCCACATGTGGAAATGGAAACCATACTTGGTGTAATTGTTATAGCTATAGCGGGTATCATGCTGGGCCTGCGTATTATAAAGACAAAAAAAGTTTCGCATTTCCCGGAACAGCCGTATGCATCAGGAGAAACAGTGGGACACATAGAAAAAATAAGAAATATACCATCATGGAATAAAACAGAAAAGAAAACATCAGGGAAAAGATCAGGATGGAAAGAAGCAGAAGGAAAAGTGTCAGAGCAGAAATGGGAGGACAGATTATATGAAAACCTGTCCCAGACAGTGGAGAGAAATCAGCAAACAAATCAGAGTCAGCCGGTGAATGGGCAGAAAATGTCAGACTGTGGACAAAAAACTTCCGAATCATCCCGGATACATATGGACTATGGTGAAACAGTAGTACTATCTGCCGGAACAGTAAGCGGACCTGCAAGTCTGGTGAGCAAAGAACCGGGAGAACTGGCGACCATTTATCTCAATGAAGATCTGACTGTGATCGGAAAGTTGGAAACTGCCTGTGATGCGGTGATCAGCCTGCCTACCGTAAGCCGTATCCATGCAAAAATACGAAAAAAAGAAGAAAACTATTTCCTTAGTGATATGAATTCCAGAAACGGAACGTCTGTAAATGGAAGATTACTTCGTCCGGATGAGGAATATCAGCTTGAACCGGAAGATGAAGTGGATTTTGCACAGGCAAGATATATATTTCTGGAATAAATGTTTTTACAAAATACAGGAGGTCTGCTACAATTAGTAATGGTACATTGTTTTTGAGATAAAGAAACAGAAAAGAGGTAAAACTTGGAAGAACTGAAAAAGGCACCGGTTACAGTGCTTCTCATTCTGGCGAATATTCTTGTTTTTACTGCAGTGGAATTTACCGGAGGATCAGAGGATACCATGCATATGCTTCAGTGCGGAGCGGCATATACTCCCGCCATTATGCAGGGAGAATACTATAGGATCTTTACAAGTATGTTCCTTCATTTTGGACCGCAGCATCTTGGAAATAACATGCTGGTACTGTTTGTGCTTGGAGGCAGACTGGAGCGTACAGTTGGAAAACTGAAATATCTGCTGATCTATCTTCTGGGAGGAATGGGTGGAAATCTGCTGTGTCTGTTCCTGGAACTGGACAGTGCGGATTTTGCAGTTTCGGCAGGTGCATCCGGTGCAGTGTTTGCTGTGATGGGTGCAATGATCTATGCTGTGATCAGGGGCAGAGGTCATATTGAAGATCTTTCTGCCAGACAGGTAGTGATCATGGCTGCTTTTTCGCTTTATTTTGGTTTTACAAGCGAAGGGGTGGACAATGCGGCACATGTAGGCGGTCTTATCTGTGGATTCCTGCTTGCAGTTCTGCTTTATCACCCTTCGCAGCGTGCAGGATAACCGACCTTTATTCAGGGGATGCCGGCAGATAAATATAAAAGGCAGAACCCTGACCGGGAGTGCTGGAAACCCTGATCTGACCATGGTGTGCAGAGATGATTTCTGCTGTTACTGCAAGCCCGAGACCGGTTCCTTCCGGTTTATATGTAATGAAGGGATGAAAGATATTCTCAGTCTGCTTATGCGTCATACCACATCCGTTATCTTTAATACAGATGCAGATGCCGGAATCTGCAGGGGTGAGATTTACAATAATCTTTCCGCCTGGCTGATCGATGGCTTCACAGGAATTTTTGATCAGGTTAAATATGACCTGACGCATTTTTATCCGGTCAAGAAAAACAGGTGAAGAAGTATGTTCCACATGTATTTCCAGCCGGATTCCCAGATAGTCCAGAGTGTTTTTCTGACAGGATAAAACAGTGGTCAGAAATTCCGCGGGATTTACGGGAACAAGAGTAACTGTCTGCGCATGGCTGAAGTCAGAGAGTTCTTTCAGCAGTTCTTTTACATATTCAAGGTTATCCATAAGACTGTCCCATTGTCTGTAACTGCACAGTTCCGGGTGAGAGGAAGCCATCAACTGAAGTTCACTGTTGATCAGCGTGACCGGATTACGGATTTCATGTGAAAGTCTGGATAAAAGAAAACGAAAATCTTTTTCTGATTGTTTTGTTATTTCAATCTGCATATTATCACCTCAGGAAAAGTGTATCATTGTGAACTTTCAGCCGCAACTGATTTCGTCCTGAAAAATTCGCAATAAAACGACAAGTATTACTGATTATTGCAAATCAAAATCTTGAATTTTAAGAAAGAAGGATTTAAAGATGGAAAATTGTATTTTTTGTAAAATCGCTAATGGAGAGATTCCTGCTGCAACACTTTATGAGGATGAGAATTTCAGGGTAATTCTTGACCTGGGCCCGGCGAGTAAGGGACATGCGCTGATCCTTCCGAAATCGCATGCTGCCAATATTTATGAATTATCGGATGAAATGGCTGCAAAGGCAATGATTCTTGCAAAGAAAATGGCGACAGCAATGACAGCAGCACTGAAATGTGACGGATTTAATATTGTACAGAATAATGGCGAGTGTGCAGGGCAGACAGTATTTCATTTTCATATGCATCTGATTCCGAGATATAAAGGAGATCAGGTGGGAATCACATGGCACCCGGGTGAACTCAGTGATGCAGATAAAGAAGAAATCCTGTTAAAAGTAAAGGAGCAGCTGTCCTGATATTCTGATACAGCACATTGCAAAAGATGGAGAATATAGATTTTGTAAGTATCTACAGGAAATACCGCTCTCGGGCGTTCAATATTGGAAAATTTATCCTTGGCGATGAAGATGAAGCAGAAGATGTCTGTCAGGATGTATTTGAGACTTTGTTTCATATGGGCCGGAGTGTGGATTTTTCAGATGAAAAGAAACTGGAGAATCTGATTGTCAGAATCAGCTACCATAAGGCATCCGATCATCGCAAAAAGGCCTTCAGGAAATATGAATATGCGAACTCAGATGCGATTCTGGAAATGACAGATATGCGGGTAAGAAAAGGTAATCGTGTAGATGAGATTGTTCTGAATCTGGAGGCAGCAGGATACCTGCAGTCGATATTTGAAAAACTGAGAGAAAAGAACAGGACAAATTATGAAATCTATGTCAGTGTAACGTTATATGACATACCAACGCGTCTCGTTGCCAGACATTATCATATCACAGAAAATAATGTGAATAACAGAGTCATGAGGACGAGACGCTGGCTTGCCAGGGAATATAAGAAAATAACCCGGTGATTACTGTTTATTTACGCAGTCTTCGATCAGCCCGGTGATTTTTTCAATAGAATTCATATGACTGCTTTCTGACATGGCATGAACATAGGACTCTCTGTTCTGGTACAGTTCGCGGATTGCGTTTAAAAGTGTGCTTTCTGTAATCTCTTCTTCCTCAAGTACCATGCTGAATCCCTGGCGTTCAAATGAACGTGCATTGAGGATCTGGTCACCGCGGCTGGCATTTGCAGAAAGCGGGATCAGAAGATTGGGTTTTTTTAAAGCATTCAGTTCACAGATTGCATTGGCACCTGCGCGGGAGATAACGATATCAGACAGAGCAAACAGATCGGCAAGCTCCTGTTTAATATATTCATACTGTACATATCCTTTTGTGTCTTTGAGACTTTCATCCATTTTTCCCTTACCACACAGGTGGATAACCTGAAACTCTTTTAAAAGTTCCGGAAGGATTTTGCGGATATTTTCATTGACAGATGCAGCACCAAGACTTCCGCCGATCACCATAAGAACCGGTTTGTCATCTGTGAAACCACAGAATTCGCGGGCTGCCTCTTTACTTCCGTTTAATAATTCCTGACGGATAGGAGTACCTGTAAGTACTGCTTTGTCAGCAGGAAGACTTTTTACAGTCTCAGGGAAGTTACAGCATACTTTTGTGGCAGATGGAATGCAGATCTTATTTGCAAGTCCGGGAGTCATATCTGATTCATGAATGATGGTAGGAATTTTACGTCGACCGGCAGCGATTACAACCGGGACAGTCACGAAGCCACCCTTGGAGAAAACCACATCTGGTTTTAATTGTTTCAATAATTTTTTGGCCTCACCGAATCCTTTCAGTACACGAAATGGATCTGTGAAGTTTTTCAGATCAAAATAACGTCTCAGCTTTCCGGATGAGATTCCGTAATAAGGAATATTCATTTCTTCAATAAGCTTTTTTTCGATTCCATCGTAGGATCCGATATAGGAAATTTCGTATCCAAGCTCCTTAAGGCGTGGGATCAGAGCAATATTCGGAGTCACATGTCCGGCTGTGCCGCCGCCGGTGAGCACAATATGTTTCATAGAGATTCCTCCTGTTTTATTCTGAATAGTTACAACAATTCTATAAAAGACTGCAGGGAATATGTGAAATCCTGCGAAAATGTCCGGATTCATTATTTTATGGAATTGCTATACGTTACTATTTAATATGAACCCAGGGGGAGAAATTGTCAAGGAAAGTTAAATATTATGAAGAACAAAACAGATATACAGACAAAAAATCAGCAGATAGACAAAATACTTCAAGAGCAGTATGATGCGGAAACCAAAATACTTGAATCCGCATTGCTGAACGTAGCAGGCAAAACCTCATGGGATGAATTTCCGGAAGAATCCGAGGAGAAGATCCGGGCGGGGTATGATCGGCTGATCACCCGACTGAGAGAAACAGGGGATTTCAATGAAGCAGCCAGGGCTGAAAAGACAGGGAGCACCAGGGCAGCAAAGGAAAAACTTGAAATTCTTGAGTATGACTGGAACAGGACTCACAGAATCCTGAAATCTGCAGCTGCCGCAGTGGCAGTAGTTATGTTGACTGCGCTGGTGGGAATGACTGCTATAGCTGACTGTCGATATCCGGATAAAAATACGCAGACATATCAGAAGACATCCGTTTTTGAAAAAAAATAAAAAAATTTTATTTTTTTGTGTGATATTTGCCGATTTGATTCGCATAGTATATGTAATGAAAGTTTGCGAAGCAGAAATCCGGCATTTTATTCTTCGGATAAGTGTGCGGATCAAAGGCTCGGAACAAAACGTTATATATTTATGCACTGACCGACAGAGAATCATTAAAATATCGGCAAATTTTTAAAATTCTTACGTGGCAGATGCAAAGAAAGGCAGGAACAGTCGAAAAAAAACTGTTTCTGCTTTTTATTTTCAGAAAAGATATTGTTAATTTGTTTCATTGTAGTGTATAATTAATACAATATAGAAGGATCATAAAAGCAGTAAAAAGCTGCCGGGTTAAACAGGCAAAATGCAGCAAAACAATTGGGGATATCAAAAATGTACTCTCGGAGTCTTTATTGCACTTGCTTTTATGGCTGATTTTTCGCCAGATGCACCCGAATTTTATCAACGTACGCACCGCGTACGCCTCAAAAATTCGGGCACATCTGACAAAAAATCTTCTCATAAAATCAAGTACAAAAAGATTCCGAGAGTACATAAAAATCAGAAGGAGGATTTCCCATATGGCAGATACACAGGAGAAAAAAGTCTGTCCCTGCTGCACAAAACACACAATGCGTTCTGAGGAGGAGAGAAAGAAGCTGATCAATCGTCTTAAACGTGTGGAAGGACAGATCCGAGGGATTATCGGTATGCTGGAGAATGATGCGTACTGTAACGATATCCTGATCCAGTCCGCAGCAGTCAACGCAGCAGTGAACGCATTTAACAAAGAACTGCTTGCCAGCCATATCCGCAACTGTGTGGCAAGAGATATCCGCGGGGGCAAGGATGAGACGATCGATGAACTGGTGGCTACTTTGCAGAAACTGATGAAGTGAAAGCTGTGTTCAGACTGTTATAGCATCAGAGTACAGCAGAACAAAGATCCGGGAACTGCAAAGCAACAGAGCAGTAGATATCAGGTAAGGAACAACAAGTCGTAGGAGGAATAGAAATGGAACAATACAATGTAACCGGAATGAGCTGTGCAGCCTGCAGCAGCAGAGTGGAGAAGGCCGTATCCAGGGTTCCGGGGGTGACATCCTGTTCGGTCAGTCTGCTGACCAACTCCATGGGAGTAGAGGGAACTGCCGGTGCAGGTGCGATCATCAAGGCAGTACAGGATGCAGGTTATGGAGCATCCTTAAAGGGGGCATCCGGAGAACAGATATCTGCTTCTGCGGCAGAGGAGGCACTGGAAGACCATGAAACACCGGCACTGAAACGAAGGCTGATCGCATCTGTAGGCTTTCTGCTTGTGCTGATGTATTTTTCCATGGGACATATGATGTGGGGCTGGCCTCTTCCGGCATGGTTTAATGATAATCATATTGCCATGGGACTGGTGCAGCTTCTTCTCGCCGGAATCATAATGGTCATTAACCAGAAATTTTTTATCAGTGGCTTTAAGAGTCTGTGGCATCGTGCACCAAATATGGATACCCTTGTGGCACTTGGTTCCATGGCATCCTTTTTGTGGAGTGTTTATGTACTTTTTGCAATGACAAGGGCACAGGTGGACGGAGATTCTGCAGCAGTTATGAATTACATGATGGAGTTCTATTTTGAATCTGCCGCCATGATCCTTACCCTGATCACAGTTGGAAAAATGCTGGAAGCCCGATCTAAGGGAAAGACAACGGATGCGCTGAAAGGTCTGATGAAGCTGGCACCTAAGACAGCAGTTGTTGTCCGGAACGGACAGGAGGCTACGGTGCCCATCGAACAGGTCCGAAAAGGTGATGTTTTTGTGGTACGTCCCGGTGAGAACATTCCGGTGGACGGAGTGGTCCTTGAGGGAAACAGTGCTGTCAATGAGGCGGCACTTACAGGGGAGAGTATTCCTGTTGACAAGAATCCGGGAGATGCAGTCTCTGCTGCAACCGTAAACCAGTCCGGATTTATCAGATGCGAAGCTACCCGGGTAGGCGAGGACACTACTCTTTCCCAGATTATTAAGATGGTCAGTGATGCGGCTGCAACAAAAGCACCTATTGCCAAAATCGCAGACAGGGTTTCCGGAGTTTTTGTTCCGACAGTTATCAGTATTGCGGTTGTCACCACCATTGTCTGGCTGCTGACAGGAAAAGAGTTCGGATATGCACTTGCCAGAGGTATTTCTGTTCTGGTCATCAGCTGTCCCTGTGCCCTTGGACTTGCCACACCGGTTGCCATTATGGTAGGAAACGGAATGGGGGCCAAAAACGGAATCCTGTTTAAAACAGCAGTATCCCTGGAGGAAGCAGGTAAGATCCAGATCGTTGCATTAGATAAGACAGGAACTATCACAAAGGGTGAACCGCAGGTGACAGATATGGTTCCTGCAAAAGGAATCTCAGAGGAAGAGCTTTTAGGCTATGCCTATGCACTTGAGAAGAAGAGTGAACATCCTCTTGCAAAAGCCATTATTGCCAGAGCAGAAGAGAAAAAGATTGTTTTGCAGAAGATTTCTGATTTTCAGGCTCTTCCTGGAAACGGTCTTCGTGCAGCATTAAACAGTGATGTGCTTACAGGCGGAAATATGAAATTTATCAGCAATGAAACCTCTGTATCACCGGAACTGATGAAGCAGGCAGAAAAACTTGCAGGAGAAGGAAAAACACCACTTCTTTTTGCAAAAGGCGGGAAGCTTCTCGGCATGATTGCAGTGGCAGATGTTATAAAAGAGGACAGTCCTCAGGCAATAAAAGAACTGCAGAACATGGGAATCCGGGTAGTAATGCTTACCGGTGATAATGAACGCACAGCAAAAGCGATCGGAGCACAGGCAGGAGTGGACGATGTAATTGCAGGTGTTCTTCCGGATGGCAAGGAAAGTGTGATCCGTTCTCTGAAGGAACAGGGAAAGGTTGCCATGGTAGGAGACGGAATCAATGATGCCCCTGCACTTACCAGGGCAGACATCGGTATTGCGATCGGTGCAGGAACAGATGTTGCCATTGATGCCGCAGATGTGGTATTAATGAAGAGCCGGCTCAGTGATGTACCTGCTGCCATACGTTTAAGCCGGGCGACACTGAGAAATATCCATGAGAATCTTTTCTGGGCATTCTTCTACAATGTGATCGGTATTCCACTGGCAGCCGGTGTATGGATCCCGATTTTCGGATGGACACTGAACCCCATGTTTGGTGCAGCTGCCATGAGCCTTTCCAGTTTCTGTGTGGTAACCAATGCACTGAGACTGAATCTCTTTAAGGTACATGATGCTTCCAGAGACAAAAAAATAAAACAGAATGTGGAAGAAATCCATTATATTTCAGCTAATGCAGAAATGAAAAACGTAACAGAAAACAAAAGTCTAAAGGCAGAGAATCCAGACTTTTGCAACAGTGAAATTCATGATCCAAAAGATCAGGAAAATATAAAAGAAAATAAGGAGAACAAAGAAATGACAACAATCACAGTAAACGTAACAGGAATGATGTGTGGACATTGTGAAGCACATGTGACAAAGGCAGTAAAAGAGGCATTTGGAGTGGAAGATGTAGTTTCCTCCCATGAAAAAGGAACCACAGTGATCCATGCTCCGGAGAAACTGGACGAGGATAAGATCCGCGAAGTGATCAAAGAAGCCGGCTATGAAGTAACCGGTATTACACAGGAATAAAAAACAAAAAGGGGATTTTATGGAAAACCAGAACCAGACACCACATAAAAGACGTGTCCGTTATAAAGGAAAATATCCGAAGAAATTCGAAGAGAAATACAAGGAATTACAGCCTGAGAAATATAAAGATACCATTGAACACGTGATTCAGAAAGGAAATACCCCAGCGGGAATGCATATCTCCATTATGGTTAAGGAAATCCTTGATTTTCTTAATATCCAGCCGGGCGAAACAGGATTTGATGCCACATTGGGCTATGGCGGCCATACGAAAGCAATGCTTCAGTGTCTGAATGGCAAGGGCCATATTTATGCAACAGATGTAGACCCTGAGGAATCCGCTAAAACAAAGAAACGTCTGGCAGAGCAGGGATTCGGGGAAGAACTGCTGACAGTAAAGCTTCAGAACTTCTGCACCATTGATGAGATTGCCAAAGAGGTTGGAGGATTTGACTTTATTCTGGCAGATCTCGGTGTTTCCTCCATGCAGATTGATAACCCCAAAAGAGGTTTCTCTTTTAAAACAGACGGACCTCTGGATCTGCGCCTGAATCAGGAAACCGGCATCAGTGCAGCCCAGCGTCTGGATACCATTTCCAGAGAAGAGCTTGCGGGAATGCTTTATGAAAACTCCGATGAACCATATTGTGAGGAACTCGCCAAAGCCATTACCGATGAGATCCGCAGGGGAAATCATATTGACACTACCACAAAACTGCGTCAGGTAATCGAAAAAACTCTTGATTTCCTTCCTGAAAAGGAAAAGAAAGAGACAATTAAGAAAACCTGTCAGCGAACCTTCCAGGCATTACGTATTGATGTCAACCATGAGTTCGAAGTACTGTATGAATTTATGGAGAAGCTTCCGGATGCTTTGCGTCCGGGCGGACGTGTGGCAATCCTTACCTTTCATTCCGGTGAGGACAAGCTGGTAAAGAAAGCTCTCAAGGCAGGATACAAAGATGGAATTTATTCTGACTATGCAAAAGATGTGATCCGCCCCTCAGCCAAAGAGTGCACACAGAACCCAAGAGCCCGTTCCACAAAGATGCGCTGGGCTATAAAGGCTAAATAAAAAAATCTTTTATAAACTATCTGCTATCTTGCAACTTTTTTTTATTCATGTTAAAATCGTAGCTGTTCAGTGTCTTCACGATTATAGAAGATGCTGAACAGTTAATAGTTACATGAAAAATATATACATTATAAGATAAAAAGCAGTGCCAGGCTGTTATAAAGATAGGAGATTATAAACAAATGGCAATGTCACCGATGATGCAGGAATACTGCAAAACAAAGGAACAATATAAAGACTGCATTCTATTTTACCGTCTGGGAGATTTCTACGAGATGTTTTTTGATGATGCGTTGCTTGTCACCAAAGAGCTGGAAATCACACTTACAGGAAAAGACTGCGGATTAGAGGAGAGGGCACCCATGTGTGGTGTCCCTTATCATGCTGCGGAGACTTATATCAATCGTCTGATCGAGAGAGGACATAAGGTAGCAATCTGTGAGCAGGTAGAGGATCCTAAAAAAGCCAAAGGACTGGTAAAGCGTGAGGTTGTAAGGATCGTAACCCCAGGAACCACACTGGATGCTGCTGCTCTTGATGAGACAAAGAATAATTACCTGATGTCTATTGTGTCTATGGAAGAACATTTCGGATGCGCTATTGCAGACATTACAACAGGTGACTGTTTCCTTACAGAGGTGGACAAACCTCAGAAACTTCTTGATGAGATCAATAAATTTGTTCCTGCAGAGATTATCTGTAATGATTCTTTTTATATGTCTAATATAGATACAGATGACTTGCAGAACCGTCTTGGGATCTGTGTTTTTTCATTGGATTCCTGGTATTTCGATGACGAGTTGTGCCGCCGCACACTAAAAGATCATTTTCATGTAGGTTCTCTGGAGGGATTGGGCGTTGGTGATTATGACTGCGGGATCATTGCTGCAGGAGCTCTTTTCTTATATCTAAAAGAAACCCAGAAGACAGCCTTGTCCCATATGACAACTATCCGTCCCTATGCAGCAGAGAAATATATGCTTATCGACAGTTCCAGCCGCAGAAATCTGGAACTTGTGGAAACCCTGAGAGAGAAACAGAAAAGAGGTTCTCTTCTCTGGGTACTGGATAAGACAAAAACAGCAATGGGAGCCAGAACTCTCCGTAGTTATGTGGAACAGCCACTGATCGACAGAGATGAGATTGAACAACGTCTGGAAGCACTGGAAGAGTTAAATAAAAACGGAATGCTCCGGGATGAGATCAGGGAATATCTGGGACCTGTTTATGACCTGGAACGACTGATCAGCCGTATCAGCTATAAATCTGCGAATCCAAGAGATCTGATCGCATTTGCTTCTTCGCTGGAAATGCTTCCTTATATAAAACAGGTTTTAAAAGAATTTAAAACACCTCTGCTTCAGAAAATCTATGAGGATATGGATTCGCTGGAGGATGTGACAGATCTGATCAAGCGTGCCATCGTGGAAGATCCGCCTCTTGCACAGAAGGATGGAGGCATTATTAAAGAGGGCTATAATGAAGATGTAGATAAATTCCGCCGTTCCAGGACAGATGGTAAGAAATGGCTTTCAGAACTGGAGGCCAAAGAGCGGGAGCGTACAGGCATCAAAACAATGAAGATCAAATATAATCGCGTATTTGGTTATTCACTGGAGATCACCAATACTTTTAAAGATCTGGTGCCGGATAATTATATCCGTAAACAGACGCTTACCAATGCAGAGCGATACATTACCCAGGAGTTAAAAGAACTGGAAGACCTGATCCTTGGGGCAGAGGATAAGCTGTATGCTCTGGAATATGAACTGTTCTGTGATGTGAGAGATACAGTCGGGAAAGAAGTTATGCGGATCCAGAAGACTGCCAAGGCAGTGGCTGCACTGGATGTGTTTGCTTCTCTTGCCCTGGTTGCGGAAAGAAATCATTTTGTACGTCCGAAGACAAATACAACCGGTGTGATAGATATTAAAAACGGCCGTCATCCTGTTGTGGAACAGATGATAGAGAATGATATGTTTATTGCGAATGATACATATCTGGATAACCATAAGAAAAGGGTATCCATTATCACAGGTCCGAACATGGCAGGTAAGTCTACCTACATGAGACAGACTGCCCTGATCGTACTGATGGCACAGATCGGAAGTTTTGTCCCTGCTGAAAAAGCAAACATCGGAATTGTTGACAGAATCTTTACTCGTGTTGGTGCATCGGATGATCTGGCAAGCGGTCAGAGTACCTTTATGGTGGAAATGACAGAGGTTGCGAATATTCTGAGAAATGCCACTTCCAGAAGTCTTCTGATCCTGGACGAGATCGGACGTGGTACCAGTACATTTGACGGTCTTGCAATTGCATGGGCAGTGATCGAGCATATCAGCAATACGAAGCTCTGTGGCGCCAAAACATTATTTGCTACTCATTACCATGAGCTTACTGAACTGGAGGGCAAGATTCCGGGAGTCAATAACTACTGTATCGCTGTCAAGGAAAAAGGGGACGATATTGTATTTCTGCGCAAGATTGTTCAGGGCGGCGCAGACAAAAGTTATGGTATCCAGGTTGCCAAGCTTGCCGGTGTTCCTGATTCTGTGATCCAGAGAGCAAAGGAACTGGTGGAGGAACTCAGTGATGCGGATATTACGGCAGCAGTAAAAGACCTGACGTCTGCGAAAAAGAAAAAGCCTGTATACAATCAGATGGATATGGCACAGATGTCCCTGTTTGATACCGTTAAAGATGATGACATCATAGAAGAAATCAAGGGTCTTGATATGGGAAACATGACTCCTATCGAGGCAATGAACACACTTTATAACCTGCAAAACAAGATTAAGAACAGATGGTGATAAAAGTTGAGAAAAATTGCAGTATTAGACCAGCAGACCATAGATAAGATCGCTGCCGGTGAGGTAGTGGAACGTCCGTCCTCCATTGTGAAGGAGCTTGTGGAGAATGCAATTGATGCAGGAGCAACTGCTGTAACAGTGGAGATCACAGACGGCGGCAAAAAGATGATACGTATCACAGATAATGGCGGGGGTATGGAAAGAGATCAGGTACCCCTGGCATTTTTGCGTCATGCCACCAGTAAGATTGAGAAGGTTGAGGATCTGGAACACATTGCGTCTCTTGGATTTCGCGGTGAGGCTTTGTCCAGTATTGCCGCTGTTGCACAGGTGGAACTGATCACAAAGACCCCATCTGCATTAAGCGGAGTCCGTTATGTGATCAATGGTGGTGTACAGGAGTCTTTAGAGGATATGGGGGCTCCGGAAGGAACTACTTTCCTAGTGAGAAACCTTTTTTATAATACACCTGCAAGAAGCAAGTTCCTGAAATCAGATACTACGGAGGGAAATTATGTCAGCACTTTGATGGAGCAGCTGGCATTGTCCCATCCTGAGATTTCTTTTAAATATATCCAGAATAAACAGGTGAAGCTTCATACTTCCGGAAATTACAATGTGAAAGATGTGATCTATAATATATATGGAAGAGATATCACCAAAGCACTTCTTGAGGTATCCTACGAGAATGATTTCATGAAGATTGAGGGTTTTGTGGGAAAACCGGAGATTTCCAGAGGTAACCGTACCTTTGAGAATTATTATATTAACGGACGTTTTGTAAAGAACCGGATCATTGCAAAGGGGATAGAGGATGCCTATAAGGGTTTTCTCATGCAGCATAAGTTTCCCTTTGTTTCTCTTCATATTCAGATGGAGGGAAATGATCTGGATGTAAATGTGCATCCAAGCAAGATGGAGGTGCGGTTTGCAAGAGGAACAGAAGTTTATGATGCAGTTTACGAGACAGTCCACAAGGCTCTTACCACAAGAGAAATGATCCAGACAGTGCCTTTTGGAAAAGAAGAACCGATTAAAAAGCAGCAGCCTGTGGTAAAACCGGGGGATGTACCGGAGCCATTTGAAACCAGACGTCGGGCTGAAATTCCGGAGTATCGTCCACAGACTGTAAATACAGCTTCCAGGGTTTCTGAGCATACCGCACTACCACGAGGAACTGTTACAATGGCAGAACAGGCAGTGCGTGAACAGCAGATCTATCAGACCAGGGATCCTCTTACCAAGGCAGAGGAACAGCTTTTTGAGGGAACACTAAGCGAGAAAAAGAATGAAGAACAACCGATATTTTCAGAGACAAAACAGGAAATTGCAGAACAGAAAACTGCAGAATATCTGAAGACTGCTGTGGATTCAGAAGGAAACAGAAAACAGATAGAACAAAACAAAAATGTAATATCAGAAGAAATCAGACCACAGCAGCTGGAATTATTTGAGGAGAAACTTCTTGCTCCTGAATCCCGAAACCGTCATCAGCTGATCGGACAGATTTTTGATACTTACTGGCTTGTTCAGTTTGAGGATAAATTTTTTATTATCGACCAGCATGCGGCACATGAAAAGGTTTATTATGAACGTTTCGTAAAAAGGTTTCGTGAGCAGACAGTAGAATCCCAGTACCTCAGCCCGCCGCTGATCGTATCCCTGAATCTTCAGGAAGAAGCTCTTCTTAAGGCTAACCGTAAATATTTCGAGGATTTTGGATTTGAGATTGAACCATTTGGCGGTAAGGAATACTGTATCAATGCAGTCCCGGCCAATCTGTACGGTCTTACGGAGGAAGAACTTTTTCTGGAAATGCTTGACAATCTTGCTTCTGAGAAGGATAAGGATCCACTTGGAATCTTTGCTTCCAGACTGGCCACCATGGCATGTAAGGCTGCGGTAAAGGGAAATCATCAGATGTCCGACCGGGAGGCAAATGCATTGATCGATGAACTGCTTACACTGGAGAATCCCTATCACTGTCCTCATGGAAGACCGACGATTATTTCCATGACTAAAACAGAACTGGAAAAGAAATTTAAACGTATTGTATAGTTTATATAAAGGAGCTATTATGAAAAAGCCACTGATCGTTCTTACAGGACCGACGGCAGCAGGAAAAACCCATCTATCCATTGCTCTTGCGAAAGCAGTAAACGGAGAGATCATTTCTGCTGATTCCATGCAGGTCTACAAATATATGGATATTGGATCAGCTAAGATCCGGCCGGAGGAGATGCAGGGAGTAAAGCATTATCTGGTAGATGAACTGCTGCCTCAGGAAGAATTTCATATCGTGAAATTCCAGCAGATGGCAAAAGCTGCCATGGAAGAAATTTATGCCAAGGGGAAAATTCCTGTTCTGGTAGGAGGAACCGGATTTTATATACAGGCTATTACAAAGGATATTGATTTTACTCAGGCAGAGCAGGAAGACGGATACCGTCAGGAGCTGGAACAGCTTGCTGCAGAGAAGGGAAATGAATATCTGCACCAGATGCTTTTGGATGTTGATCCTGTCAGTGCCGGGGAAATCCACGCCAATAATGTAAAACGTGTGATCAGGGCACTGGAGTTTTATCATCAGAACCAGTCGCCGATCTCCGCACATAATCAGGAGCAGAAGGAACACGAAACCCCTTATAATCTGGCATATTTTGTGCTGAATGTACCAAGGGAACTTCTTTACAAACGGATTGATGACCGTATTGATGAGATGCTAAAGGATGGACTTCTTGAGGAAGTGCAGAAGTTAAAAGATATGGGATACCACAGAGGGATGGTTTCCATGCAGGGACTTGGATATAAAGAAATCCTTGCATATCTGGATGGCGAGTATCCGTTAGAGGAAGCGGTCAGGATCCTGAAAAGAGATACCAGACATTTTGCAAAACGCCAGCTGACCTGGTTTCGCAGGGAGAAGGATACCATCTGGATGAATAAGGATGAATTTGACTATAATGAAGACAGAATCCTTGATGAAATGCTGAAGGTATGCAGGGACAGAGGAATTTTATAACCGAATTTTTCTTAAAAATCACTGATACAGAATAAGTGAAATTCAGAGATAAAATAAAGATAATAATGCAAACAGAAATGAGGACGAAACAAATTATGAAAGAAATGTACGCACAGCTTGGGATTTCTTCAGAGGTTTATGACTTTGGTCATAAGATTGAGGAATCTTTAAAAGAAAGATTTGAAAAATTTGATAAAACGGCAGAATATAACCAGATGAAGGTGCTTCTTGCCATGCAGAAAAATAAAGTAAGCGCAGAATGCTTCGGAAGTTCTTCCGGTTATGGATATGACGATATTGGCAGGGAAACACTTGAAAAGGTTTATGCAGATACTTTCCATACGGAAGCCTGTCTGGTACGCCCGCAGATCACATGCGGAACTCACGCGCTGGCCATTGCCTTATTCGGTAATCTCCGTCCGGGTGATGAACTTTTGGCACCTGCCGGAAAGCCTTACGATACTCTGGAAGAGGTAATCGGCATCCGCCCGTCAAAAGGTTCTCTCGCAGAATATGGAGTAAGTTACCGTCAGGTGGAACTGTTAGAAGACGGAACCTTTGATTATAACAGCATCCGTAAAGCAATCAATGAAAAGACACGTCTTGTGGAGATCCAGCGTTCCAAAGGATACCAGACACGTCCGTCTTTCTCTGTAAAGCAGATTGGAGAACTGATTTCTTTTGTAAAGAGTATTAAACCGGATGTGATCTGTATGGTGGATAACTGCTACGGTGAGTTTGTAGATACCATTGAGCCAAGTGATGTGGGAGCTGATATGATTGTTGGTTCTCTGATCAAAAATCCGGGCGGCGGACTTGCGCCTATCGGCGGTTATATTGCAGGTACTAAGGAGTGCGTGGAGAATGCTTCTTACAGAATGACCTGTCCCGGACTTGGCAGTGAGGTAGGCGCAACTCTGGGAGTCAACCGTTCTTTCTTCCAGGGATTTTTCCTTGCACCAATGGTTACCAAGGGTGCGTTAAAGGGAGCTGTGTTTGCGGCAAATATTTATGAGAAACTTGGATTCCCGGTAATCCCGGATTCCACAGAGCCACGTCAGGACATCATTCAGGCAGTAAGCCTTGGCACACCGGAAGGTCTGATCGCATTCTGTAAGGGTATTCAGGCAGCAGCTCCGGTTGACAGTTATGTGGATCCGGAGCCATGGGATATGCCCGGATATGACAGTCAGGTTATCATGGCAGCAGGTGCTTTTGTACAGGGCTCTTCCATCGAGCTTTCCGCAGATGGTCCGATGAAACCGCCATATGCAGTGTATTTCCAGGGCGGACTTACCTGGGAACATGCAAAGCTTGGCGTTTTGATGTCTCTTCAGAAAATGGTTGATAAGGGGCTTGTATCTTTATGAAAAAAAGGCAGGTAGTGATCACAGGAGCAGGAGCCAGTGGTTTGATGGCAGCGATCATGGCAGCCCGAAAAGGAGCAGCAGTCACTGTTCTGGAACAGAACGAGAAACCCGGAAAGAAAATCTGTGCTACAGGAAACGGCAGATGTAATTTTTCCAATCTTGCAAGACCGGATGATGCATACAGAGGCGAACATCCGGAATTTGTCGAAGATGCACTCAGAGAGTTTTCTGTCGAGAATACCATTGAGTTTTTCAAAGAGATAGGAATCTATCCTTTAAACAGGAACGGCTATCTTTATCCGAGAAGCAATCAGGCGCAGAGTGTTGTAGATGTACTGTGTATGGAGGCTGCCAGTCTGGGTGTGAAAATAAAGACAAACGAACAGGTTACAGAAATAAAAACCGGGACAAATGGAAAGAATTTCCAAATCCTGACAAAAGGATGGCACTATGATGCAGATGCACTGATACTTGCCAATGGATCCCGGGCATCTTCTGTTTCAGGTTCAGACGGCAGCGGATATATGCTGGCAGAGAGCTTTCAGCACCGCATTGTCCCGGTTTATCCGGCACTTACTGCCCTGAAGTGTAAAGGTTCTTCTTTTAAGGCATGGGCAGGCGTACGTACAGAAGGAGAGATTTCTCTTTTTACAGATGGGAAATTCTGTAAATCTGAACATGGCGAGCTACAGCTTACAGAATACGGAATCTCCGGAATCCCAGTGTTTCAGCTCAGCACTTATGCAGTACGTGCAGTCAGAGAAGGACATAAAGCAGAGCTTCACATTAATTTCATGCCGGAGCTGTCAGAGGAAGAATTAAAGAAACTTCTGTATGCACGAAAGAAGGCATGTCCCTATAAAAAAGAAAAAGAACTCCTGGTGGGACTTTTCCCGGAAAAGCTTATCAAAATCCTTATATCACAAAAACAACTGGTTTCTGCCATAAGGGAATTTCCTCTTGAAGTGCAGGATGGCATGTCATTTTCACAGGCACAGGTCTGCTCCGGGGGAGTAGATACCTCACAGGTAAATTCTCAAACCATGGAGTCAAAGCTCTGTAGGGGTCTGTATTTTGCAGGGGAGCTTCTGGATATTGACGGTACATGTGGCGGATATAATCTGCAATGGGCATGGAGCAGCGGCGCAGTGGCCGGCAAAAATGCAGCAAAGGAGGAGAAAAATTGATTCGAATTTCACAGCTGAAACTTCCAATCACACATACAAAGGCACAGCTCGAAAAAAAGATTGCAAAAACATTAAAAAATCCCGGAAACAGTTTTACTTACGAGATAAAAAAGCAATCTCTGGACTGCAGACACAAAAATGACAAAATATTTGTATATACTGTAGATGTAACGATCAGAGATGAACAGAAACTCGCCAAAAAAGTTAACAATAACAACATTATGTTAACAGAAGAGAAACCATATGAATTTCCCTCTCCGGGTGAGACACCTCTTTTACATTCTCCCGTTATTGTGGGAAGTGGTCCTGCAGGGCTTTTCTGCGGATGGTATCTTGCGAAGGCCGGATATTGTCCAATAATACTTGAACGCGGAGAAGAGGCTGAGAAACGTCAGAAAACAGTAGAGAATTTCTGGAAAAATGGTGTTCTTGACCCTGAGTCCAATGTACAGTTCGGAGAGGGCGGCGCCGGCACCTTTTCCGACGGAAAGCTGAACACGCTGGTAAAAGATCCTTACGGACGTAATCATGAGGTACTGAAGCGTTTCGTAGCTGCCGGCGCACCGGAAGAAATTATTTATCAGCAGAAGCCACATCTGGGAACGGATGTGCTGGTTGGTATTGTTGAAAAAATGCGTCATGAAATCGAAGAAATGGGAGGAAAATTCTGCTTCCGTTCCAAGGTGACAGATCTGATTTTTGAGAACAATACATTAAAAGAAATTGAGATCAACAATGATAAGAGAATCCCTGCACAAGTCTGTGTACTGGCACCAGGACACAGTGCAAGAGATACTTTTGAAATGTTACAGAAACGTGGTGTTTATATGGAGCCAAAGTCATTTGCAGTGGGGCTGCGTATTGAACATCCTCAGGAAATGATCAATATGGATTTTTATGGAGAGCCTGAGAATGAATTACTTGGTGCAGCCAGCTATAAAGTAACCCATAAGTGTGCAAATGGCAGAGGTGTTTATTCTTTTTGTATGTGTCCGGGCGGATATGTTGTAAATGCATCCTCTGAACCCGGTCGTCTCGCAGTGAACGGAATGAGCTATCAGGCACGTGATTCCAGAAATGCAAACAGTGCCATGATCGTCACCGTTACACCAGAAGATTTCCCGGATAAAGGAGTTCTTGGCGGCGTAGAATTTCAGCGTGATCTGGAGAAAAAAGCATGGGAGCTCGGAGAAGGAAAAATTCCTGTTCAGCTGTTTGGTGATTTTTGCAAAAATCAGGCAAGTGAAGCATTAGGAGAGGTTACTCCCTGTATGAAGGGAGAATATATACTGACAAATGTACGCTCTGTTCTGCCAAAAGCAGTAGGCGATTCTATTGAAGAAGGTGTCAGAGCCTTCGGAAAACGAATTTCCGGATTTGACAGAGAGGATGCACTGCTCAGTGGCATTGAAAGCCGTACTTCTTCTCCTGTAAGAATCGTACGTGATCAGGAGCTCACAGCAAATATGGCAGGAATTTATCCATGTGGCGAAGGTGCAGGTTACGCAGGCGGAATCACAAGTGCTGCCATGGATGGAATCAAAGTTGCTGAGACTGTATGCCGAAAATATGCGGCTATAAAAAACAATTGATCTCTTAAGCGGGATATTACCGATAACCAGTAACCCAGTAACGTTACTGTTCACTCCGTTCACAGTAACGTAGCCAAAATTCATTCCAGATTGCCTGCGGCAATGGAATTTTGGCTTGTATGTCTCGGGATTTTGGCATATTCATGCCAAAACACCTCGCGGGACAGTGGTGTGTGAACAGTAACCCAGTAACTATAAAGTTCACATAAAAATCAGAGAGGAGAGTGTACATCTCTCCTCTTTTATGCTAGAATATAATTTGCAATTTGCCCAGAGGCTTTAGAGAGCACAGGCAGACTTATGAATAATGCAAATAATATTATGAAGCAGCTTCCCAGGGAACAGCGGCCGTATGAGAAATGCTTTATGCAGGGTGAGGGTTCATTAAATGACACTGAACTGCTGGCAGTAATCCTGCGCAGCGGCACTTCAGGAAAGAATTCACTGGCACTTGCACAGGAGATCCTGAAATTTATGGAGTCGTCCTCCTATCCCGGCCTTATGGGGCTTATGCATGTATCTGTACAGGATCTTATGAAGATTCATGGAATCGGACAGGTAAAAGCAGTACAGTTAAAATGCATTGGAGAACTTTCCAAAAGAATTGCCAAGGCTGCTGCCAGACCGCAGATAGTTATGAACAATCCCTCCTCCATAGCAGCTTATTATATGGAAGAACTCCGCCATGAAGAGCAGGAACTGGTGATCTGTATGATGTCAGATGTGAAAGGACATTTTCTGGGAGATAAGATACTGACCCGGGGAACTGCAACCGGTTCGCTGGTAACACCAAGGGAAATCTTCATGGAAGCCCTGCGCCGCCATGCAGTCAGTCTGATATTGATACACAATCATCCAAGTGGTGATCCTACACCAAGTCCGGATGACTTACAGATCACAGCCAGGATTTATCAGGCGGGGGAACTGCTGGGAATACATCTGCTGGATCATATTGTGATCGGGGATCAGAGATACTGCAGCTTCAGAGAAGAAGGATTATGGAATACATGTACAGAATAAGGCAACAACAAAGGGGCAGAATATGCTATTTGAGAAAACATATGGAATAGATTTGGGAAGCAGTTCCGTAAAAGTCTATTCTTTTTTCAGAAACAAAACTTATATCGAGAAAAATATGATCGCGTCCAAGGGACACACGATCATTGCAATGGGAAATGAAGCATACGATATGTTTGAGAAATCCCCCACAGATATTACGGTTACTTCGCCAATGACATTTGGCATGATCGCTAATCTGGAACTTCAGGAGATTGTTCTTTACAGTATGATCCGAAAGATCGATCATATCCTGGGATTTGGCGCAACAATGTATTTTACTGTTCCTCTGGATATGACTGCGGTTGAGAAACGGGCATATTTTCATGTGGCGAATGGTCACTGGTTAAAGAAAAATCGCGTATTTATGGTAGAGGCACCCATTGCAGATGCCATTGCCATGGGTGTCAATTTGGAAGATCCGGAAGGAAATATGATCGTAAATATCGGTGCACAGAGTACAGAAGTATCGATCATCACCGGAGGAAAGATCATTATCAGCAGGAAAATACCGCTGGGAGGCAGACAGATGAATGAATCTGTCTGCAGTGAAATACGTAAAAGATATAATCTGCAGATTGGCACAAGGACTGCCAAGAGGCTTAAGATGGTCATGGGACGCCTCAGTGATCCGAAAAAGGAAGTACGTAAGGTTGTAGGAATTGACTGTATTTCCGGACTGCCAAGAGAAGAAATCATTTCTTCTTATGTGGTAAATGACGGTATCATGAACTGTCTGAATGAGATTGCGGCAGAGATGAAAACATTTCTGGAGCGAATTCCTCCCCAGATTTCCTACCATATTGCGAAACAGGGGATTTACATAACCGGAGGCAGTACCAGACTTCCTTATATTGATAAATACCTTGCCAGTTATACAGGATTCACCTTTAATCTGTCAGATTTTTATGAAACCTCGGCAGTTACAGGTCTGGAGAAAATAATCAGAAATAAAGAACTGCGTGAATGGGCAGTACCGGTTACGCAGAGAAAACTATAATTTTTAGGGGTGCATCAATGAAAAACCTGAAAAAGAAAGTACATTTTAGGATTAAATTAAAAAGTAAACATCTTCTGGTCATTATGTCGATCTTCTGCGTCAGCTGTATTGCTGCCACTTTTTCATCCGGCGTAACCACTGCACCGCTGCAGGATGCCGCCGGGATACTGATCGTTCCATTTGAAAACAGCATCAATCGGATCAGTTCAGTTCTGAAAGGAATGCAGGACCGTATGCGTGATAAAGAAGAAATCCTCAGTGAGAACGAAAATTTAAAGGCACAGATAGACAGTCTCACAGAACAGAACAATAAACTGATCCAGGATCAGACAGAATATGTAAGATTACAGCAGATGTATAATCTTGACCAGCAGTATACTGAATATCCAAAGATTGCTGCAGAAATCATATCCAAAGATCCGGGCAACTGGTATGATACCTTTATGATCAACCGGGGATCTGCAGACGGCATTCGTGTGGATAATAATGTACTTGCAGATAAAGGTCTGGTCGGGATCGTGACAGAGGTCGGAACTCACTGGGCGACTGTACGTTCCATTATCGATGACAGCAGCAATGTCAGTGCCATGACTGTCAGCACACAGGATAACTGTGTGGTGGAAGGAGATCTGGAACTCATCGATGAGGGTAAATTAAGCTTCAGCCAGTTGTATGACCAGAATAATAAAGTAACAGTGGGGGAACGCATCGTTACCTCCAATATCAGTGAGAAATATGTAGAGGGACTATTTATCGGATACGTCAGTGAGGTGGAACAAAACAGCAACAATCTGACCAAAACAGGTACCATTGTCACACCTGTAGATTTCCAGCATCTGAAAAATGTACTTGTCATTACAGTAAATAAACAGGATTCTGTTAATGACAATGCTCAGGCAGCTCAGGAGGCGACTGCAAATGAAGAGTAAGATAGCGTTATTTTTTATGATCCTGATCAGTTTTCTTCTTCAGTGTACTCTTCTTCATGTGATATCCATCGGTTCTATCACGCCGAATCTGATCCTGATCCTGTGTATATCCATGGGGCTGATGCGCGGAAGAAAAAGTGGACTGTGGACAGGATTTTTCTGTGGATTTCTGGTAGACATGTTCTATGGCTCTGTGTTTGGTTTCTACGCTCTGATCTATATGTATATTGGCTTTTTAAGCGGATATGCCCACAGAATCTGCTATGATGATGATATAAAGGTTCCGGTTATGCTTGCAGGTATCGGGGATTTACTGTACGGACTTTCTGTCTATGCATTGCAGTTTCTGCTCAGGGGACGTCTGGGGCTCGGAACCTATTTATACCGGATTATTTTACCGGAGATTTTTTATACAGTGATCCTTACACTGATTGTTTACCGGGTATTTCATTATATTAATTATCATTTCATGAAGAATCCATCAATGAAGGAAAGTGAGTCTATTTGGGTACTAAAATAAAAAGATTTTTTAAAAAGATACGAATAAAACGTACCACAGTACTGGTACTGGTTTTTGTATTTATGTCAGCCACTCTGGTCCGTCAGCTTTTTGAACTGCAGATCATCCAGGGAGAGGCTTATATCAGCAAATTTGAATCAAGAACAACAAAAAAACGTGTGATCAAAAGTACGCGTGGCAATATCTATGACAGAAATGGTGAGGAGCTGGCAACAAATGTGCTGGCTTATTCTGTTACCTTTGAGGATAATGGAACTTATGATTCTACCAGAGAAAAGAATCTTACACTGAACGGGATTGCCTATAAAGTCCTGAAAATCCTTGAGTCCAACGGGGATTCCATCAGTACCGGCTTCCATATTGTTTTGGATGAGAGCGGGAATTATGCTTTTGATGTTGATGAGGGATTTACTCTGAACCGTTTTCGTGCGGATATTTACGGAGAACCGTTGATTGATAACCTGACAAAAAAACAGAAAAATGCCACTGCAGATCAGATGATCGAGTTTATGAGCGGAAAAGAGGGATTTTCCATTGTTCTTTACGGCGATAATGCTTATACCAAAGAAGAACTGACATCCCATGGACTTCCGGAGAACCTGTCAAAGCAGGATATACTTGAGCTTTCCAAAATCCGCTATGCACTGAGCACTAACAGCTTCAAGAAGTACATGGCCGTTACGATCGCTTCAAATATAAGTGAAAAATCTGTAGCTGCAATCAGAGAAAATCAGCCGGAGCTTCAGGGAATTGACATTGTAGAGGATTCTGTCCGCAAATACATTGATGATGCAAGCATGGGACCAATTCTTGGTTATACGGGACAGGCTTCTTCAGAAGAGCTTGAAGAACTGAGACAGAAGAATCCTGATTATTCAAATGATGCGATCATCGGTAAATCGGGAATTGAGAAATATATGGAAACATCTCTTCAGGGAACAGACGGTGAAGAAACTGTCACTGTCGATAACCTTGGTAAAGTACTTAAGATTGACGACAGCACGAGAGTAGAACCTGTCGCAGGTAACGATACCTATCTTACCATAGACAGCAGCTGGCAGTCCGCCATCTACCAGATACTGAAACAGAGAGTTGCCGGAATCCTTTTATCCAAGATCGAAGCATCCAAAACCTATGATTTCAGTGTAAATGATGCTGCACAGATCAAGATACCGATCTATGATGTATATAATGCCCTGATTGCCAACAGTGTCATTGATATCAGTAAATTCAGTGATGCCAACGCCTCCGATACAGAAAAAAATTTATATGCCAAATTTCAACAGAAACAGCAACAGGTTTTTGATACAATAACTAACAGGCTGACAGCTGAGAATCCACCGGCCGTAAAAGATGAAGATGATCAGATCCAGGAATATCTTACTTATATCTGTGATGATCTTCTCAGAGATACGCTGGGGATTATCTCAAAGAATGCCATTGATACCTCTGACAGTACTTATCAGAAATGGACAACCGATAAAGATATCAGTCTGAAAGATTATCTGACATATGCGGCAAGTCAGAACTGGATCGATATTTCCAAATTTTCTACAGAAGGAGATTATCTGGATTCCGATGAAGTATATCAGGCTCTTACAGATTATCTGATCGATTATCTTAAAACAGACACCAATTTCTCAAAACTTCTGTATAAGTATATGCTTCAGGAGGACACCATTTCCGGAAGCGAGATCTGTCTGGTGCTGTATGAACAGGGAGTTTTATCAAAAGATGATGGCAGTTACGAGGCACTGGCCTCCGGCTCCATGACAGCTTATGACTTTATGATCAATAAAATTTATACTCTCGAAATAGAACCTGCACAGCTTGCGCTGGAGCCATGTTCTGCTTCTGCAGTAATCACAGATGTCAAAACAGGGGATGTTCTTGCATGCGTATCCTACCCGGGATATGACAATAACCGTCTGGTAAATAACATGGATACGGATTATTATGCGAAATTATCTACAGATAAATCCAGTCCGTTTTTCAATAAAGCAACCCAACAGACAACAGCACCGGGTTCTACATTTAAGATTCTGTCTACAATTGCCGGAATGTCTGAAGGAGTGATCGATGACGGAACATACATTAACTGTACCGGCTCCTTTGATCTTGTAACACCTCCGATCAACTGCTGGAACAAACAGGGACATGGAGAGATCGAGATCAGGGAGGCGATTGAGCAGTCCTGTAACACTTATTTCAACATGGTTGGTTTTAAACTTGGTCAGGATGCAGACGGAAACTTTTCAGAAAACCGAAGCCTGAGTGTACTGCAAAAATATGCTTCAGAGATTGGCCTGGATAAGAAAACAGGTATCGAGATCACAGAATCCGCACCTCATGTGTCAGATTCCTACGCAGTCCCGTCTTATATCGGACATGGTACCAATGATTATACCACCAGTCAGCTGGCACGTTATGCAACAGCGATCGCTACCAGTGGAAATGTTTATGATCTGACTTTACTTGACAGACAGACAGATTCCAAGGGTAATACTTTAAAAAAATATGAGCCGGATATCATTAATACAGTTGATGTATCACAGAATGTGTGGGATGATATTCACGACGGAATGTACCGGGTAGTACAGACTCACAGACAGTTTGACGGACTTGGCGTGGATGTGGCAGGTAAAACCGGTACAGCCGAGGTAAATATTTATCATCCAAACCATGGTTTGTTTATGGGATATGCCCCGGCTTCAGATCCTGAATATGCGATTGCAGTGCGTATTGAGAATGGATATGCTTCCGGTAATGCGTGTCTTGCAGCTGATGATATTTTTAAATATATCTTTGAATTAACTGATGAAAAGTCTATTCTTACCGGTGTTGCGGCAAGTGATACCAGTGACACTTCGAATGACTGAAACTACCATACAGGAGAATACCAGAAGAATGGAAATTTTTTCAGGGAGGAAATTGTAACTATGAGTGAAGTCATTGTGATTACTTCCGGCAAAGGCGGAGTAGGAAAAACCACAACTGTCGCCAATATCGGAACAGGTCTGGCTATGCTGGGCAAAAAAGTTGTTGTGGTTGATACAGATATCGGTCTGCGGAATCTGGATGTTGTTCTGGGCCTGGAGAACAGGATTGTCTATAATCTGGTGGATGTCATTAACGGAAGCTGCCGTCTGCGACAGGCTCTGATCAAGGATAAAAGACATCCGGAATTATGTCTTCTGCCATCTGCGCAGACAAAAGACAAATCTGCTGTGTCTCCGGAACAGATGATAAAACTGACCGACGATCTGAGAGAACAGTTTGATTATATTCTTCTGGACTGTCCGGCAGGAATTGAACAGGGATTTAAAAATGCGATCGCAGGTGCTGATAAAGCCCTGGTAGTTACCACGCCGGAGGTTTCTGCGATACGTGATGCAGATCGGATCATCGGACTCCTGGAAGCCAACGAGATCAGAGATATCAGCCTGATCATCAATCGCCTGCGGCCGGATATGATTGCAAGAGGTGATATGATGTCCGTAGATGATGTAACGGATATCCTTGCTGTTGATCTGATCGGAACAATTCTGGATGATGAACAGATTGTGATTGCCACAAATCAGGGGGAGCCTCTTTCCGGGAAATCTTCTCAGGCAGAAGAAGAATACATGAATATCTGTAAACGCCTCTTAGGTGAAGAGATTCCGTTTGCAGACATTAACAGGAAGCAGGGGTTATTAAGAAAAATAGGTAGTTTTTTCAAAAAGTAGCCTGTATTTATAAGGGGGAATCTGTGTGAAAGCTTTTTTTAAAGAAAAGAAGCGTTCAGCCGGATATGCAAGAGACCGCATGAAGCTTCTGCTGATCTCGGAACGTATCGACTGCTCTCCACAGATGATGAAAATGTTGCGGAATGATATGATACATACCGTAAAAAAATACCTTACTATTGATGAAGAACAGGTAAAAATCCAGATTACGCAGGAACCTGCAGTACTCCATGCGTATATTCCTGTTTTAAACAAAAAGGATAACCGTTTGGTATCTTCACAGTTACTAAAAAGGACAGATAAATTATGTTAAAGCAATATAAATTAAGATTTTACAATTTCAGACTGATCATTTTCCTGCTGGCGATCAGCCTGATAGGAGTTACACTGGTAGGCACAGCAGCATCGGACCTGCGATCAAAGCAGTTTGCCGGAGTAATACTTGGACTTATTGTCATGCTGATCCTTTCTTTGCTGGATTACTCATGGATCATGAACTTTCAGTGGATCATGTATGGATTTAATATTATCATGCTGATCGTTGTGCGTATTGCGGGTGACAGTGCTAACGGTGCCGCCAGATGGATCGGTATCGGATCTTTCCGATTTCAGCCGACAGAATTATCAAAAATTATCCTGATCGTATTCTTTGCAAAATTTTTTATGGATCATGAGGAAACACTGAATACACTTAAAACGCTGGCATTATCCGGCGTGTTACTGGCAGTACCTCTGTTCCTGATCCTGGAACAGCCGGACCTGAAAAATACAATTACTGTTGTAGTAATTTTCTGTATTATGATCTATATTGCAGGTTTAAGCTATAAGATCATCGGAGGAGCACTGCTTATTGCTGTTCCATTGACCATTATTTTTTTATCAATTGTTGTCCAGCCGGATCAGAAACTGCTCAAGGATTACCAGAGAAGTCGTATCATGTCTTTTTTGTATCCGGAAAACGAAGAATACTCGGATGATATTGAACAGCAGAATAACTCTAAAACTGCAATTGCTTCAGGGGAACTGGTTGGTAAGAAATTAAGCGGTGATAACAGTACAACTTCTGTAAATCAGGGAAACTTCGTGGCAGAGAATCAGACAGACTTTATTTTTGCTGTTGCAGGTGAAGAGTACGGATTTATTGGATGCGTGATAATTGTATTGCTACTTTTGGCAATTGCCTTTGAATGTATCCGGATGAGTCTTCGGGCAAAAGATTTGTCAGGAAAGGTTCTTTGCTGTGGAATCGGCGGCCTGATCGCACTACAGAGCTTCATTAATATCTGTGTTGCAACAGGTCTTGCGCCTAATACGGGAACTCCCCTTCCTTTTGTAAGCTATGGACTGACTTCGCTGGTAAGTCTGTATATTGGTATGGGGCTTGTACTCAATGTAGGACTTCAGAGCAGCACATACAATAAAGAAATTATTCAAAAAGAAATTGACAGAAGAGAGGATTACTTATGAGAACAAAAAAGAAATCTTCCGGTAAAATACCGGAAAAGAAATCTGCTGTTCCATACAAATCTACAGCTCCGCACAGACACAAACCTTCCAGACCGCTTCAGACAGTCAAACTGCCGAAATCGCAGATGCCATCCAGACAAACAGAGGAGCATCAGGCTTTGCTACGTACAAAATATCATAAAAAGCGTCAGAGATTAAAACATATATTCAGGATTCTGGTTGGTGTATTTGTGATTCTTGCAGCTGCCGGCGGTGTTTTTTACGGATGGAATATATTAAGCGGAAATTATTTTGGTACTCCTGAACAGGCTTTTGATTCTTCTGAAGTTTTCACAAATGCCCTTGCAGCTAAGGAAAATATGAGAACAGAATCTTTCGCCCAGAAATTATGCGTTTCCCCCAAAGGAAATGTTGATCGTATTAAGAATGCCCAGCTGGAAGATGGACAGAAAGGGTTGCTGTTCAGTCTGAGTAATCATAAAGTACTGTATGCAAACGGCATTTATGATAAGGTGTATCCTGCAAGTATTACCAAGATCATGACAGCAATGCTTGCATTACAGAGTGGAAAACTGAATGACACTGTCACGATCACTCAGGATAATGTTACACTGGAGGATGGATCACAGGTCTGCGGATTTGTAGCCGGCGATCAGGTTACCCTTGATCAGCTTCTCCACTGTCTGCTTGTATATTCCGGCAATGATGCAGCTTCTGCCATTGCGGAATATGTTGGAGGCAGTACAGAGAACTTCGTACAGATGATGAATGATTATGCCGCAAAGCTTGGATGTACAGGAACACATTTTTCCAATCCACATGGACTGCAGGATGAAAATCACTATACAACACCATATGATATTTATCTGATGCTGAATGAAGCATTCACCTACCCTGAATTTACAGAAATTACAGAGTTGCCGTCTTATACAGTAACCTATACAGGCTCAGACGGAACTGAAAAAAGCACCACGCTTACCGCAACAGACCATTATCTTACCGGAGAGGCAACAGCCCCAAAAGATGTTACAATTCTCGGTGGTAAAACCGGAACAACAGAAGTAGCCGGCAATTGTCTTGCAATCCTTACACAGAATGCATACGGAAAAACTTTTGTTTCAATTGTAATGGGAGCTGATACGAAAGAACTTCTGTATCAGGAGATGAATTCACTGCTTCAGAATATTAACAGTTAGTTAACATAAAACGGATACAGTTATCATTAATTGTATCCGTTTTATGTTATAGAAAATTCTCCGCAATGTTTTTATAACACCTATAACATAATAAAGTCTTCCGGCAGGGATCGTACAAGACCATCCACTTTGCTGTTACAAGAATTCCGGTTACATAAAAGAACGAGGTGAAAAGATCATGAATAACAATTGTATTACAACATACACAGGCAGACATATAGATCCACTACATCCGGATCCTGATATGATCTGTATCGAAGATATTGCACATGCCTTATCTTTAATCTGCCGCGGAAACGGACAGGTAAAAACTTTTTTTTCAGTAGGTCAGCATTGCATCAACTGTGCCAGAGAAGCCCTTGCGCGAGGATATTCCAGGCGTGTGGCATTTGCCTGCCTTCTGCACGATGCCAGCGAATGTTATTTATCTGATGTGCCAAGACCATTCAAGAAAACCCTCTCAGGATATAAAGAGAAGGAGAAAAATCTGCTGGATCTGATCTATCAGAAATATCTTGGGAGCTCATTAAACGCAAAAGAAGAACAATTATTAAAAGAAATCGATGATGATATGCTCTGGTTTGACCTTACACACCTGCTAAATGAGCCCCAGGAAAGGGAAGCACCGGAGATTCATATTACAATAGATTATACGGTACGAGCTTTCGAGGAAACAGAAAAGGAATACCTGGAATTGTATAGCTTTTTTACCCATTGAAAAAAATAAATATCTCGGGATTTTGGCATGAATATGCCAAAACACCTCGCGGGACAGTGGTGTGTGAACAGTAACATATTTTCAACAAAATTTCACAAAAAAATATAAATACCACTTGTGTTTTTGAATAATATGCACTATAATATAAAACATATTAATTAAAGTTTTTAGTCTAAATTAATATTATATGTGTCTAAGGAGGAAAACAGCATGGTTGAACTGATTGTAGGAAAGAAAGGCAAGGGCAAAACAAAAGTACTGTTAGATAAGGTAAATGGTGCGGTAAAAGAGGCAAATGGAAGTATTGTCTACTTAGACAAGAGCACAAAACATATGTATGAACTCAACAATAAAGTACGTCTTATTGATGTATCCGGATTCCCTATTAAGAATGCAGATGAATTTGTAGGATTTATCTGTGGTATCCTTTCTCAGGATCACGATCTTGAGCAGATTTATCTTGACAGTTTCCTTAAGGTAGCAAAATTGGAAGATAAAGACATTACAGGTACTCTGGGACAGTTAGATGAGATTGGTAAACAATTTAATGTTACTTTTGTAATTAGCGTATCTTTAGACAAAGAAGAGATTCCTGAAGCGCTCCATGGTAAGATCAGTGTAGCTTTATAACCATCTTTTATTATTAATACTAAAAACTACATAACATAAATAAAAAGGATACCTGTTAAGATATTTTCAGCAGATATCCTTTTTATTGCATTTTGTAAGCATACCTGTTATCATGGAAAAACAATAAATATTAGGAGATGAGAGATATATGGAAGAATTATACAGAATAATTGAGCAAAAAATTAAAGATGCAGGATATCCAAGAGCAATTTCCGGTGAAATGGTTTACGGAGATATCTGCGACCAAATTGAAGGAAAAGAAAATGGCTCTTACGTTTTACTTTCCAAGGTTGAAGATGATGTTATTTTTGAATATCATATTACTGTAATGGATGATGAATTCAATCTTGGGTTACTGACAATACGTACTCCGGAAGGCGTATTTGAAACTGATTTTGATAAATAAAAATAGCTTTAACAGTTAGTAAATAGAATTCTGAAAAACATATCATCAACCAAACAGAATCAAGTATGTGACAGATATGTCTTATGTCTGTTTTTAAAGTCTATACAAAACTCCAGAGACATATCTGTCATTTTTCATACTTATCTTTTTATGTTTTTAATCTTCGCGTAAATGCACCGCTGTGGCCGCCTTACGACGTCTTGCATCATCCATAGCTGCATAATGTTTCTTTGTGGTGTTTACATCTCTGTGACCTAATACATCGGCTACAAGGTAAATATCGCCTGTTTCCTGATACAAAGTAGTACCGTAAGTACTGCGAAGCTTGTGTGGTGTGATTTTTTTTGTGGTCGTAATGGCACCTGCGTATTTTTTTACCAGATTTTCAACAGCCTGGATGCCAATCCTTTTTCGCTGGGTAGAGTAGAAGAGAGCGTGTTCATGCCCTGCTACAGGAACGATATTCTTACGAACTTCCAAGTACTTTTTCAAAGCTTTTTCTACCTCATGTCCAAAATATACAACCATTTCATTTCCACCTTTTCGGGTGACTTTAATCCCATTATTTTTAAAATCAACATCTTCAACATCAAGTCCTACACATTCAGATACACGAATCCCGGTACCAAGCAGGAGAGTAACGATGGCAAGATCACGCTCCTTGGTTTTTTCATAATAAACACGTTTCTGTCCGGTAAGCTCATCACCGCAGTGCTCTATATGATCCAATAACATGGCAACTTCATCAGCATCAAGGCGTATAATATTTTTTTCATGAGTTTTCGGAACATCTACAAGAACAGTTGGGTTCGTCTGGATAAATTCATGTTTATAATAATATGCATAAAAACTTCTCAATGCAGAAATTTTTCTTTTCAGGCCACGTTCACCATTGGTTTCTGTTTTATCACCATTTTTATATACTTTAAGATATTCCTGATATTCCTCGATATCTATAGCTTTAAGCTGGTCCAGAACATCAACGGTAAAATCTTTCATGGAATAGTCCTTAAAGGCAGGATTTTCATCCAGGAGAAACTGAAAAAAGATTCGGATATCATACGCATAGGAAATTCGTGTTTTGGTAGTAGTAAGCGGATCCATAGCACGAAAATAATCCTTGCAGAAATCAGGCAGTGTTTTCAAAACAGCTCGAAGCTTCAAAATATTTGAAATATCGGTCTGTTCGTGATAAGTGACTTTCTTGCTATCATTATAGTAATCAATATATTTATCCATAAAAAATCTCCTTGAAAAAATTATTTTATAACTTCTTAATGTTAAGAATATTGTTGAGAATATTTAAGACATATAAATCATCAAAGTTGATAATGATTAATAATTGCAGAGAAAATGCCTTTGTCAATAAACGATTACAGCGCAAAGACAGCTGCAGTCTACATCTATATGAAAAACTCGCGTTTGTCGTATAGATGTAGATAACATAAAAACATACTACTTTCGTATGTTTTTATGTTATCCTATTGTTGCCAACCAGTACATCCATTTATTGTTTCCGGATTTATTTTTGCGTGCTAATTGTTTGTATTTATCAAATAATAACTTTTTTCTGCCTTCATGTCTCAAAAACACTGATTGAATTAATTACTTAGCGTTCAATTTGAATTTTTTCTACAGCAATTTTTTGTCAATAATCTGGTAGTTTGCCCGATGTATATACAAGGCTTTTCCGTCAACCATAAGTTTCGTCATTTTGGGAAGGTCTTCCGGAACATCTTTTTCTCTTTTGTAACATAATACCTCCACTTTTCGTTTTCCCGGAAAACTATAGTTTTACAGACAATCTGTAATAATGCGATTCAATTCCGGAAGCTCTTTTTTGAGAGCGATCAGTTTCCCATCTTTTAGAAAACAATGTCTGGAATAAGCGGTTGTGCAGATTTCATTTCTGCTCGCATTAAAAAATTCGTAATTAAATTCCAGAGAAATTCCATTATACTGCTTAATGCCAACGCGGATCCGGATTTCATCATCGAAGAAAACCTGCTTTCTATATGCAACTGAAATTTCCACAACAGGGGAGATCACTCCCAACTCTTCTACTTTCTTATAGCTGAAACCCATCCGGCTCATATATCCAATCCTGGCCTCTTCCATCCATTTTACATAATTAGAGTGATGGATAATGCCCATCTGGTCTGTTTCATGATATTGTGCTTTTCTGTAATAAGTGTATGTTTTTTCTGATTCTTCCTTCATATACCATATATCCTTTTTTATATATTTATAAAATGAAAATAACTATACCACTCGCTTGTCTGCGAAACGATATACTAGAGCGTGTCTGAAACCGGTTAATTATGACGGTCTCTTCACATAATTCAGAGGATTCTGATTTACCCCATTAACCATAACCCCAAAATGAAGATGAGGACCGGTGCTGTTCCCGGTGCTTCCTACATATCCGATGATATCACCTTTTTTGACCTTATCTCCTACACTCAGATTTGGGTTAAATTTAGACTGGTGCATATATTCTGTGATAAGTCCCTTTCCATCATGATTGATCTTGGTATAATATCCGGCACCGCCTGACGCTGCCGGTGAAAGCATGGCAACAATGGTTCCTGATGCTGCCGCATAAATCGGTGTTCCTGTAGGAGCAGGAATGTCAATTCCTTTATGATTGGTAGAACCGATTCCTCCTGGAGATTCCCTGTTTCCAAAATAACTGCTGATATAGGAATAACCGGAGCTTAAAGGCCACCGGAAAGAAACTCCGTTCTGATAGTCAGGAATAAGAGAACCATCTTCTCCAACATAATGATTATCATCAATCCACTGATTTGTAACCAGAGCACCTGTGGAGGAACTCAGGTAATACTTCTCTCCATCTACAGTAACCCACCCACTTTCACGTTCACATGTAGAAGGATTCATATAATATTTCTTTCCGTCTACTGTCAGCCATCCAGAGGCCAGCACCCCATCTGATTTCGCATAATAATGAGCACTTTTTTTCGTGATCCACTTACTGCTGGCAAGTTTTCCGTCAGACTCAAAATAATATCTTTTCCCAGATGACGATTTCAGGATAATATCATCGTAACGGATTCCATTCGTTTTCTTAAAATAATACTTGTGTCCGTTGATCGTCTGCCATCCCGTAACCAGTTTACAATCTGATTTCCTGAAATACCGATAATAGGAATCCGGTTTATAGAAGCCTTTGACAAGTTTACCATTTGAAGCTGCATAATAATAAGAACCGTCTGTTTCTTTATACCATCCGCTTCTGACCAGCTGACCGGTATTTCTGTTAAAGGAATACCAGCTTCCCTTTACTTTCAGACGCCCTTTTGCCATAGTGCCATTGGCCTGAAGATAATAGGTGGAATTCCCGCTTTTGCGAAAACAGTTTTTATACATTTTTCCTTTTTCATTAAAGCAGTAATATACATTATTTACTTGATGGAAACCGGATCGTATCACCCCGTCATTCCAGAAATAGTATTTATTCCCTGCAGCTGTAGTTACCCATCCGGTATGCATATACCCTTTTTTTTCATCAAAGAAATACGTTTTTCCATTTACTGTCTGCCAGGTAGTAAGCATTTTACCTTTTTCATTAAAACAGTACTTTTTTCCACTGATGGTCAGAATTCCGGCTTTAGCTGCACCGGTCTTTCCGAAATAGTACTGATTTCCTGCAGCACTTTTGTACCATCCGGTAGCTTTTTTTCCATTTTTATCGTAATAGTACCAACTTCCGTTTTTTTTCACAAATCCTGTCTGCTTTTTGGAAGTTGCTGCAGCCTGAACCGGTACAGAGAAACCGGAAAAGATTCCACCCTGCAGAGCCAGTGCCAGAACCAAAAGAAAAGCTGTCAAATATAATTTTTTTTTCTTCATAGTAACTCCTGTGTGTGTGTTTTTTGTAACTGTGAAGGTTTACTTATTTTTCTCTCGTTTATTCTTTAATTCAACATATCTGTTCTTCAGGAAAATCCCTGCTTTTTTGATATATCCCCATATTATGTTTAAAATCCGCAGGAGATATTTCCATATGGTTATGACCAGTCCGGAAAGCGGATTCCATATTTTCATAAAGAAATTATTTTTTCTCGCTTCCAGTTCTTCCGGTGAAACCTTGTGTTTTTCTTCCTTGCAAAGAGGAAGTACTTCACCTGTCTGTTCATCCAGACAGTCAATATTTATATATGTCTCCTCTTCTGCCGGCATTTTTTTGTCATTAAGAGAATGATTGATCAGTCTCCAGATCAGAGCATAAAGTACGGCAAATACAGGAACTCCTGCGATCATTCCCGGAACCCCAAAGAGACCGCCCCCGATCATGATGGCAACAATAACCATAAAACTGGAAAGTCCGGTAGAGTCTCCGAGAATTTTCGGACCAAGGATATTTCCATCAAACTGCTGAAGAAGCAGGATAAAAATTGCAAAATACAGACCTTTTATGGGATCTACTACTAAAATAAGCAAAATACATGGAATGGCTCCGATGTAAGGACCAAAAAACGGAATGACATTTGTCACACCGATAATTACACTGATAAGAATTGGATACGGCAAATCCAAAAGCAACATTCCAAAATAACACAAAATTCCAATAATAGCAGAATCCAGAAGTTTTCCGTATATGAAACCACCAAAAGTCTTGTCTGTAAAACGCATAACGCGTATAAGCATATTTGCCCATTTATGAGGCAATATAGCATATACCATCATTTTGCTTTTGGCAACAAATTTCTCTTTGTCTGCAAGTACATACAAAGCTACAATGGCACCGATCAGAAAATTCTTCATAAAGATCAGGATATCAAAAATACCTGCTGAAACATTTTTGAGCATATCCTGCATCTGCGGAAGAATATCGGTAGTAAGATATTCCTGTGCTTTTGCAGAGTACTGGTTGATCATATCGAGCATTTCAGGATTCAGTTTCCATCCATGCTCAACAAATGAATTGAGCCACTTTTCAATAACTTTTATATAGTACGGAAAACTGTAAATAATACTCATGATACTTCGGATCAACTGAGGAAGCACCATCATCAGTAATGCGTAAATGATAATCCAGAACAGGAACATGGAAAAAAGGACACATCCCCATCGAATAGCCCGTTTTCCTTTTTTCTGTAACTTAATATTATGCTTTTCCAGCTGCGGATAGATCAGCTTCTGCTCAAAGAGATTGATCAGCGGACTGAGAATATAAGCAAGGATTACACCATAGATAATAGGCGCCATAATTCCCAGAAAAGTTTTGATTCCCACGATCAGGGTTTTCATGTGAAATATGCCATAATAAAACAGCATACTGGCGGCAATTACCAGAAAAGCGGTTACACCCCAGTGTAAATATCGGTTGTCCCAACGAAATTTCATAATGTCCTCCTTTTTAACATGGTATGATTATAGCATATATTTTGACAAATGTCATGAAAATTTAATATATATTAAAAAAAATTATAGCAGTCTTGTTACTGTTCATACACCACTATCCCGAGGCATACAAGCCAAAATTCCATTGCCGCAGGCAATCTGGAATGAATTGAAAAGACTGTTATAAATTCATCCAAAAAACAGATACTTTACCAAGGATGTGGTAAAGTATCTGTAAAAATATAATCCTATTTATTTTTTATGGAATCAAAAATCTCAATTGCCTGAATGATTGCTTTTGCTGCACCATCAATTCCAAGTTTGCTGCTGTCTACGCAGAGATTGTAGCTTGAAGCAGCACCCCATTTCTTATTAGTGTAGTAATTATAGTAACTGGAACGGCTCTTGTCTGTCTTATTGATCATGTCTTTTGCTTCTTTTGCAGTTTTATTATGTTTCTGTGAAAGACGGTTAATCCTCCAGTCTGTATCTGCATGTACAAATACACTGAAACAGTCTTTATACTCTGACAACGCATAATCTGCACATCTTCCGACCATAACGCATGGACCTTCGGAGGCCAGTTTCTTGATTGCGTCAAACTGTGCAAGAAATACTTTGTGGTTCATAGGCATATCTGTAAATCCTGAAGAAGAATAACCAAATGAGTAGGTATCCATAACCAGAGAATATAAAAAGCTGTTAGTTGGTCTTTCATCATGATTCTCAAAAAGTTCTTTGCAGATACCGCTTTCATTTGCTGCATGTTCGAGAAGTTCTTTATCATAACATTTAATACCAAAATATTTGGCAACTTCCTGACCTATCTGTCTTCCTCCACTGCCGTACTCACGACCAATTGTAATAATTGAACTCGTACTATTCATAGTCTGCACTCCCTTCTGTTACATATTCGATAGACATATTATACAATATTTCCAAAAAAATGCAAACTACTTTCGTAATTTTTCTAATAATTTAACGAAATATTCAGGTAAAGGAGCTGTAAACTCCATATATTCGCCCGTTGATGGATGAACAAAGCCAAGAATCATTGCATGAAGCGTCTGTCCCTGCAGATGATAAGGATTCTTACCAGAACCGTACACTTCATCACCCAGAAGTGGATGACCGATACTTGTCATATGCACACGAATCTGATGCGTTCTGCCTGTTTCCAGACGGCATTCCACATAAGTGGCATTTTTGAAACGTTCCAGAACTTTATAATGTGTGACAGCATCCTTGCCGTTTTTATAGTTGACAGCCATCTTTTTGCGGTCAATCGGATGGCGCCCGATGGGACCTTCGATCGTCCCTTCGTCTTCTTTCAGTACTCCTGCTACGATTGCCCGGTATCTGCGCCTGATAGAATGCTCTTTTAACTGTTCTGCCAGGTTGCGGTGTGCATTATCATTCTTGCATACAAGAAGTGCACCTGTGGTATCCTTATCGATTCTGTGGACAATACCAGGACGCAGAACACCATTGATCCCCGACAGATTGTCCTTACAGTGAAACATAATAGCATTTACCAATGTTCCGGAAGTATGTCCGGCACTGGGATGAACCACCATCCCCTTTGGTTTATTTACAATAAGTACATCATCATCTTCATAAAGAATATCCAGAGGGATATCTTCCGGAAGTATATCCGGCTCTTTTATGTCAGGAACTGCTACGGAGATTTCATCTCCTTCCTGAACTTTGTAGTTGGCTTTTACAGCAGAACCATTGACGGTTATTTCCTGCTCTTTAAGCAGCTTTTGAATATAAGAACGTGACAGTTCTTCGTTCATTTCAGAAAGATAGCGGTCAATCCGGATACCGGACTGACCGTCAGAAACCTGATAATTAAGAATTTCCATAATACTAATCCTTTTTTATTCTTAAGAAATCATAATCTTCATCATTTTTGTATCTGAAACACACCAGCATAACAAGTAATATGCCACTGCATACCACATACATATCAGCTATATTAAATACCGGAAAATCAATCAGTGAAAAATAGATAAAATCCACAACATAGCCTCTGCATACTCTGTCAATAAAATTTCCAAGAGCACCGGAAACCATTACCAGTGCAGTTACTGACAGTGGCAGATAATATCTGTTTTTCGGGATTCTGGCATATACATAGATAAATACACCAAAAAACAAAAGGCACAAAATCACAAACACCGGAATTTTACCTTCAAACAATCCAAAGGCCATTCCACGATTTTCGAGATACCGTAATTGAAGAACTCCCGGAATGAGAGAGATATCAGGATAATCTTTCAGCTGTGCCAGAACAAGAGATTTACTTCCCTGATCCAGGATTGTCAGCAAAAGGATAATAATACAGCCTCTAATCCAGTGCATACATGAAGATACGGAGGAAACAGCTGTCATATCAGAATCTCCCGGATTGCCTGGAGCAGTTCCTCATCTGTGACAGTTTTGTCTATAAAACTTTTACCAATCCCGTCCATAAGGATAAATTTAATATGACCGGCTTCCATTTTTTTGTCTTTTTTTGTTGCTGCCAGGACATCCCCGGCATTCAGTGAATCAACAGAAAGAGGAAGATTATAAGAATGGCACCCTTTTCTGATCTCTTCGTATTCTTCTTCTGTTAATAATCCTCTCTGCATGGAAAGATAAGCGGCAGCGATCAGACCGACTCCAACACACTGTCCATGAAGCAGCTGAAAGTTTTTCATTTTTTCGACTGCATGTCCGACTGTGTGACCAAGATTTAAAAGTGCACGTTCTCCCTGCTCCTTCGGATCACGCTCTACCACACCTGCCTTGATCTCGCAGCATCTGCGGATCATTCTGGAAAGCATACTCAAATCCAATTTACTGATCTCAGGCTGATTCTTACATACAAAACGGAAGAACTCTTCATCGCAGATCAGTCCTGTCTTAAGAATTTCACCCATTCCACAGGTGAATTCCCGATTCGGAAGAGACTGCAGGGTACTCATATTCATATATACAAGGCGGGGCTGATGGAAAGCTCCTACCATGTTTTTGTACTGAAGGAAGTCAACACCTGTTTTACCTCCTACGCTGCTGTCAACCTGTGCCAGAAGCGTAGTAGGAACCTGGATAAAATCAATCCCTCTCAGGTAAGTGGAAGCTCCGAAACCTGTCAGATCACCTACAACACCGCCACCCAGCGCAACCAGCAGACCTTTTCTGTCCATTTCATTCTCAATCAAAGTTTTATATAATTCCTGTACTGTATTCAGGTTTTTGTTCTTTTCACCAGCTTCAAATACAAAAGAGAATATTTCAGAGGAAATTTCCTGAAGAGCTGATTTAACTGCCTCATGATAAAGAGGTGCAACATGACTGTCTGTCACAATACAGATTTTCCGGTTTTCAAGTCCTTCTTCTCTGATCGCACCGGCAAGATCCTGAAAGTCATTTTTTAAATAAATAGGATAATGGAAATCTCCTTCCCGTTTTACAAGTAATTTTTGTTCTGCCATTTTCCTGTTCTCCTTTTATTACAAAATTTATACATAGCGCATAATACGCACACTGCAGCGTCCTTTTTTTGTCTGGTGAGAAACACCGTCAAAAATGAACCGTCCTTTCCCACGTACAGATATAATGTCACCATCTTTCGGCTCATATCCGTTGCTGGTGATCAGTTTTCCGTTGACAAAAACCTGCCCGCCTTCAATATAAGATACCATACTGCTTCTGGATGTCTTAAAAGCAAGCGAGATCAATGAATCCAGACGTACCGAAGCGCAGGTACCGCTGACAGATTCAAGGACAGGGCGTGGAAATTCATCAGAATCCTCCACTTTTGTGATCAGAATATTGGTATGACGGACCCGGCACAGATTTTCAAGAAAGAATTCCGTCATTTTGTTCTGGCAGAAAAACCAGGCAGCTTTTTTCTGAACAACAATATCACCGATCACACTTCTGTCTACTCCAAGATTGAGAAGTGCACCAAGATAATCACGATGAGAAAGCTCTTCAGAGAATTTAAGAGCCTTTGGTTCAATCCTCAGACAGTCGATGGGATATTCCCATGTAAAAGCAAGAGCATCAGGATGAAATGCAACCATCTGACGCTCCGCATTCTCATAGCCTCCGGACGTCTCCATAACAATCTGGGGAAACTGATGTTTCAGGCTACTGACTATATTCTGTTCATTTAAATTAAGAAAATCCGAAAATGTAACGATATCTCTCTGCCAGGAGAGATTTGCCAATTCCCGGATTCTCTTAAGAAAAAATTCGTCTTTTTCCATCCTGGATCAATATCCTGCTCTTACAGACGGAGCAGAGCCTCCCAGAATATTCTGAAGGTCACCGGTAATATCTACATTGTACGGTCCAAGTACAAAGATATAGCTGGATACTTTCTGAAGGCTGCCGCCTAAAGAATAGCATGCACCGGACGTGAAATCGATGATCCTCTGTGCCAGTTCCACATCAATTCCCTCCAGATTCAAAATAACAGTAGAATTATCTACTAAAGTGTCAGCAATCTCACGCGTATCTTCCATAGAAGAAGGTTTGATCACACACACTTCCATATTGGGACCCTGATTTGATTTGCGGCTGCTTCTCATTGGAGTAATCTTGGAAGATGCTGCAGGACGTGTCTGGCGTTCGGCGCGTTCCTGTTTAACCGTAACCTTAGACGGAGCCGAAGCGGTCTGTTTTGGAGCAGATGTCTGTTTCGGAGCTGCCTTAACTGCTTTCTCTTCTACATCATCAAAGTCATCATTATCGTCGGATTCTTTTTTCTTAGAGAATTTATCAAAAAATTTCTTCTTTGGTTTCTCATCGAAATCGTCATCGAGAAAGTCATCATCTTCTTCCTCATCTAACAGATCATCATCTAAGAATCCATCATCATCGTAATCATCGTTTAATTTGATGGCATCTAAAAATTTATCTAAAACGCCCATTTTAATCTCCAATCTTATTTTAATCTTCTTTTATTGAGTAATCTCTTTCGCCAAAGATACCCGTTCCCACGCGCACCATAGTGGCCCCTTCCTCAACTGCGACCTGATAATCATTTGTCATTCCCATACTCAGGACGCTCATATTAACATTATTAATGTTTTTGGCCGCAATGTCAACACTTAATTTCTTTAATTTTTGAAAAACTTCTCTGTTTTCTTCAGGATTTGCTACAAATGGTGCAATTGTCATAAGTCCTTTTACCTGAAGATGCTCATAAGAAGAAATTTCTTTCAGAAATGGTAATACCTCTTCGATTGAAAGGCCAAACTTACTTTCCTCTCCTGCTACATTTACTTCGATCAGAACCGGCATGCAGATATCTTTTTTTGCTGCCTCTTTTTCGATGGCCTCTGCCAGGCGGACAGAATCTACAGAGTGTACCATAGATACTTTATCAATAATATATTTCACTTTATTTCTCTGTAAATGTCCGATCATGTGCCACTGTACATCTGATGGCATCTGATCGTATTTATCTACGATCTCCTGAACCTTATTCTCCCCAAACACTCTTGCACCCGCATCATATGCTTCTTTCAGCATTTCCACCGGTTTGGTCTTACTGACCGCAATAAGAGTTACCTCTTGGGGAGAACGCCCTGCAGTATCGCAGGCCTCTTCAATATTCTTTTTTACAAGGTTTAGTTTATCAGCTAACATATTAAGCCTCCTTAATTAGTATAAAATGTCTTCTTCCTTTACTTTATCAGCGTTTCGAACAATGTGATCATATCTGGAAAGACCGTAGGTGGTGTTTTTAGATACAATAGCATATTCTTCGTTCTCATCAAGTATTTCAATACGGCGAAAAACCGCATAGCCTTTATTAATACAGTATACTCCCTCCAGGGTATCTGTCTCTCCGATCACATATTTTTCACCGGTATCCGTATTGATCAGGGCATCCCCTTCCTTAAATGAACTCTTGTCAACATAATAAATCTGAGGTTGTTCTGCTTCGTCCACTGCCAGTTTGGAGACAGATGAATCATCAATGCTTGCGTAAATGCTCACATTTTTAAATGTTGTTTTATTTTTCCCCTCATAAAGGGTAAAACCTGTCTGATTATCCTGTGTAGTGGCCATTCTGGATGGAATCACATAAAAATCCTTGGTTACAATAGAGGTAAGAGGGATTTTCAGACCTACAACTGTGTTGGTTACAAGTTCAATGTCCAAAAAACGGTCAGATGCATAACGAATCAGACCTTTATTGAAATCAATCTGTCCATATTTGTCACCGTCTATGGTAATAATGGAAAAATCTCCGTTTTGTGTCATATCGTCTTTTAAAAATTTGACACGTATTGTAGAACGGTCTTTCAGTTTTTCAACCTGTCTGTCGCTCAAAGGAATCAGAAGGCTCCAGCGTTCATCTGTGATAATGGTATAAATATCATCTCCTGCTTTTACCTTGTCGGAAGTTTTCAAATCTGTTTCATGGTAAGAATTCTGATCGAAATCTTCTGCCTTTACAGCATCTACTGTTTTTCCTTCATAATTATCCATGGAATATAAAACGATACCATCAGATTGGGACTGGCAGATAGTTTGATTTCCGGGATAAATATCTGCTGTTTTGTCATTGTCACCACTGTCATTTCCTTCACCGTCCTCATCTGAAGTAAGAGGAGCAGATGAGGTATTGCCAGACTCTGCATATTGAAGGATATTTCCCTTCAGTTCATATTTAAAGCTGTAGGTGCTGTTAAATTTACTTGAACTGAATCCTTTGGAAAAACTCATCATATCAGTCCGTACCTTTGAAAGTTCTTCCGGGGCAAGAGATGCCGGAGCAGAAGCTGTTTTTGTATCACTAAGTCCGTACACCGCTCCGGAAGCATTGATTTTACTGCCCTCCCTTGCATAATAAGTAATATAGCCTGATGAATCTGCCTTGCATAAACTTTCTTCACGTATGGCAAGGCCGGTATATGTTTCGTTGCGGGATAAAGGTCCTGATGTAACCTGATAGGACTCAATATGAGTAGTTGTAAAATATAATATGGCACTGAATGCCATATATATGAATAAGATGCCAAACATGATCGTTCCGATATTCAGCCCCACGACCATGCGAAGCCTTGCCAGGATTCCCGGCATTTTTTTTGATTTATTATCAGACAATGGAATGTCTCCTTTTTGTGCAGTTCATAATCATTCTATAACTGTTCAGCGATTTCACAGTGACTGCTGAATAGTTACACCATTTTCCAAAATATTGTAACACTTTGCACATTTAAAAACAAGTTTATTCATAAAGAATTCACAATAATCGTTACTGTTCACTCCGTTCACAGTAACGTAGCCAAAATTCATTCCAGATTGCCTGCGGCAATGGAATTTTGGCTTGTATGTCTCGGGATTTTGGCATATTCATGCCAAAACACCTCGCAGGATAGTGGTGTGTTAACTGTAACCAATAATCCCGTTACTGAGAATGGAGTAAACAGTAACGGGAGCACATAAGTAAGAACACATTTTCAGAATATAAGTTTGCTTTTTGTCAGGAATTATGATATGATAAAAAAATCAGAAACTGTTCAGTATCTCATAGAATAGCAGACTGCTGAATGGTTATGAAGAGTGTACGAACAAAAAATAACTTAAAAAGGAGGGTATAATTATGCCATATGGAAGAATCACGCCAAAGCAGCAGGAGATTCTTGATTACATAAAGAATGAGATTTTGAACCGGGGATTTCCGCCGGCAGTTCGTGAAATCTGCGAGGCAGTCAACCTGAAATCTACTTCTTCCGTTCATTCACATCTGGAAGCACTGGAGAAAAATGGATATATCCGCAGAGATGCAACGAAACCACGTGCGATTGAGATTATTGATGACAATTTTAATCTGGTCCGCAGAGAGGTTGTGAATGTTCCCATCATAGGAACTGTGGCAGCCGGACAGCCACTTCTGGCAGTTGAGAATATTGAAGGCTATTTCCCTATCCCTGCAGAGTTTATGCCTAATTCACAGAGCTTTCTGTTGAAAGTAAAAGGGGAAAGTATGATAAACGCCGGAATTTTTGACGGAGATCAGGTTCTGGTAAAACAGCAGTCCACAGCAGAGGATGGAGATATTGTTGTTGCGCTGATCGATGACGGTGCTACAGTTAAGACTTTCCATAAAGAAAAAGGATACTATCGTCTCCAGCCGGAAAATGATACAATGGAGCCAATCCTTGTACATGAAGGTCTTCAGATTCTTGGCAAAGTATTTGGTGTGTTCCGTTTGTATGAGTAATATAACTGATACGTGAATAGTCAGGCAGATATTCGCAATCCGCTTCGCAACTTGCTCATAATCGAATCAAGCAAGTCCCCATACACTGCAAATTATACTATATCAATTCAAAAAAACAACAGAGGAAATCAGGTATCTCTTAATGATGATATCTGATTTCCTCTGTATTTTATTTTGCAAATTTCACAAATTCAGGCGGATAAAATCATCCGCCTCGCTACGCAGTTCTACACCGAATAACTGTAAATTTTTCGTTACTGTTCACTGGTAATATCCCGCGAGGTGTTTTTTGTGAACGAAGGTCACAGAAAACCCGAGACATACCGCGCGACTTTATGCGATTAGCATAAAGTCTGTGCATCGCAAGCATGTTGCTGTGAACAGAGTGAACAGTAACAATTTTTTCTACTTATTTCTCAAGAAATTCATTAACGTCAAGAACCTTACCATCTCTCCAGATTCTTTCGAGGTCATAGAAAAGACGATTCTCTTCGTCAAATACGTGAACGATCATATCGCCGTAATCCATAAGAACCCAGCTGGAGTTTCTGGTTCCCTCAATCTGTTTTGCTTCAAATCCGGCTCTGCCAAGTGTTTCATCTACATTGTCAACCATAGCCTGAACCTGATTCTGGTTGGAAGCACTTGCAATTACAAAATAATCGGCAATTACAGATACTTCATGGATATCTATTACCTTAATATCTTTTCCTTTTTTCTCATCAAGTGCGCGGCAGGCAAGTTTTGCCATTTCAAGTTCTCTGTTCATGGAAACAACCTCTCTTTCTATCTGCTTTTGTAACTGTTCAATATCTTCATGATCAACAGACTATTGAATAGCTACATATATCTTCTCTAAATAAATATTTATATCCGTAATCTGTTCTCCCTGTTGTGCTGTCCCCTATATGTAAAACTCTGCCAGTCGAGACAATTTATACTCAGGACTGTCTTTTCATGTGTAAATCCCTGTAATACAAGAAAGCATCTTTCGTAGCATTATCAATATCTTTCGGATTTTCCTCCAGATAAGCCAGTGTATCACCCAAAATCTTATACATACATTCGTCAAGATCCTGAAAAGCCAGTTTACGTACAATTGCAAGATTAGGAGCTTTATCACGTTTTGGTTCAATATAATCGGCAATATAGACGATTTTTTCCAACAGTGTCATCTCCGGCTTTCCGGTAGTATGCCAGGTGATGGCAGAAAGAATATTTTCATCTGTAACATCATACTTAGCCTTAGCTACGTAAGCTCCAAGCTTGGCATGAAGTAAAAAAGGATGCTCCTGTTCGAATTCAGATACCGAAATATGATGCTGGTTGCACATTTTCAGCTTCTTTTTGTTCGGAATACATTTTGCACAGTCATGGAGCAGTCCGGCAGTCTGGGCTGTGATCAGATCACAGTCATGAACCATGGCAAGTGCTGCACATGTAAACATAACTCCCAACGTATGTTCATAACGATCCTCATCCAGATATTTTGCTAATTTTTTCTGCATTTTTATAAAATCATACTCTGCCATCGGAAGATCATCCTTTCTTTTCGGCCAGACTGTAAATCTGGTTTTCTCTGATATACTCAATCACCGGATCAGGAATATAGTAACGCACACTTTTATCTTCTCTGATCCAGTTTCTGAGCATTTCGCTGGATACATCAAGGTTTGTGGTATTCAGTGTCAGAAATGTGCCATTATATTTAAGCGAAAGACGGTTCATTTCTGCTTCGAGCTCTGCGATTGTGGAATGATTTCTTACAGCAGTTACCAGAATGCAGTTTTTGCAGATTCTTTCCGGTTCACGCCATGTATCAAAGTCATACAGGGAGTCTGCGCCGATTATAAAATAATAATCAGTATCCGGATTCTTCTCTTTTAGCATTTCCAGTGTATGATAAGTGTAAGTATAACCATTTTCATGCATTTCAGTCAGCGACAGTTCAAAGTGAGGATTTCCGGTAATCGCCCTGCGGACCATTTCAACTCTTTCTTCATCTGTGGCACGTCCCTGACGGTTTCTCTTGTGAGGCGGATTTCCGGAAGGCATGAACAGTACCTTTTCCAGTCGGAACTGTTCGTATGCTTTCTCTCCCAGAATCAGATGCCCCATGTGGATGGGATCAAAAGTACCGCCCATAATACCAATTCTGTGTTTGATGTCAGCCATAAAAAACTCCGTATTATTTTCTGGGTAATTCAATTTTTTTCTTTTCGTTTTTGCCTTCACGGTATAAAACAATTTTCTTGCCGATAACCTGTACGATCTGGGAACGTGTACGTTCTGCCAGAACCTCAGCCATCTGGCGCGGATCCTCCAGGCAGTTCTGAAGAACACTGATCTTGATCAGTTCTCTGGCTGCAAGCGCCTCATCTACTGCGGCTGTGTTCTCAGGAGTAAGACCACCCTTTCCAAGCTGAAGGATTGGATCCATGGTCATTGCAAGACCTTTTAAATAAGCTCTCTGTTTACTTGTCATTTTTATTTTCCTCTGTTATTCTCTGCAAACGGACAAAATCATCCGTCTTACCACATCTGTTTCATTATTGAATCTATTTATAGTAATCAAAATCAAATCCGTACATACGCACAGTATCACCTTCCTGAATGCCTGCCTTCTCAAGTTCTTCCAGGATGCCTCCCTCTTTCAGGAATTTCTGGAAGAATGCGAAACCTTTTTCGGAATCAAGATTTGTGTAGCCAAGCATCTTTTCAATCTTCGGTCCCTCGACAACAAAAATTGTCGGATCTTCAGGACTCTGCTCTACTGTATATGGAAGGTTTTCTCCGATCAACATATCTTCAGGGAAGAATTCCTGTTCAAATACTACAGGTTCCTGTGGGCAGCTGTCAAGAAGTTCTTTCACATGGAATAAAAGTTCTCTGACACCCTGACCGCTGACAGCGGAAATCGGATATACCTGGATTCCTTTTGGCTCAAATTCTGCCTTAAGTTTGTCAATCGGGCTCTCTTCGCCGTCTTCTGTATAGATACAGTCGATTTTATTTGCTGCGATTACCTGTGGTCTTGCAGCAATTTCCGGATTATAAGCTTCCAGTTCTTTATTAATCTTGTAAATATCATCGATTGGGTCACGTCCCTCTGTAGATGCTGCATCTACAATGTGGATAATGACTCTGGTACGTTCAATGTGGCGGAGGAACTCATGTCCAAGTCCCACACCTTCGGAAGCACCTTCGATCAGACCGGGAATATCAGCGATCACAAAACCACCGTTTTCAGTATCTACAACGCCAAGATTTGGGCTCAGGGTTGTAAAGTGATAGTTGGCAATTTTCGGCTGTGCGTTGGTAACACGGGAAAGGAATGTGGACTTTCCGACATTCGGGAATCCAACCAGGCCTACGTCTGCGATTACTTTCAGCTCCAGAAGAACTTCCAGTTCCTGCGCAGGCTGTCCTGGCTGTGCATATTTCGGAACCTGCATGGTTGCAGTCGCATAATGCTGGTTTCCTTTGCCACCTCTTCCGCCTCTTAATACGATCTGGCGTTTATTTTCACCGGACATATCAGCAATTACTTTACCGGATTCTGCATCCATGATAACAGTTCCTTCCGGAACTTTTAATACAACATCTTTTCCATCGGCACCATGGCAGCGTTTTTTGCCGCCTTCCTGTCCGTCTTCTGCTTTATATTTTCTTCTGTGTCGGTAGTCGCCAAGGGTGTTCTGGCCTTCATCTACCTCAAATATCACGTCTCCTCCACGACCGCCGTCACCGCCGTCAGGACCGCCATTCGGAACATATAATTCTCTGCGGAAACTTACATGGCCGTCGCCGCCTTTACCGGAGCGGATATAGATTTTCGCTCTGTCTGCAAACATATGACACACCTCTGTCCTTTACTAATAATTATTTCGTAATAGTAATCTTCTTAAATTAATGCATTTGAGACCGTTCAGCAGGATTTCGCACTCTGATGAGTCGGATCAATATGCATTATTTACAAGGATTGCTATGGTTTCTTTTATATCATATAACTCTTTTAATCTATAGCAATTCTACTATAAAAGAAAGGCTCCAAACCCATATTAGATTTGAAGCCTTCGCTTAACCAGATTATTCTGCTTCTACTGGAACGATAGAAACCTGTTTCTTATCGCGTCCTTTTCTGGTAAATCTTACGACACCATCTTTAAGTGCGAATAAAGTATAATCTTTACCGCAACCTACGTTCTCACCAGCATGGATCTTAGTTCCGCGCTGTCTGTAAAGAATATTTCCAGCTTTAACAAACTGTCCGTCTGCTCTCTTCGCACCTAATCTCTTGGATTCGGAATCACGACCGTTCTTTGTAGAACCAACTCCTTTTTTATGTGCGAATAACTGAAGGTTCATTTTCATCATGTTGTTACACCTCCTTGACTTTTACTGTCAAATATCGATTGTTATAACTATGTTCAATTTCTGTTAATCCGAGAATCAGCGAATCCATGAGAAGGGTTCCCCTCTCAGTAACCGGAGCCGTAAAATGAAAAGATACATAGCCGTCATCTTCCTGCACTTCAAACTGATCATCTGTAAATGTCTCAAGAGAATTTACAGTATTGATCACCAGTACAGAGACAGCAGCACAGACAATATCCTGTCCTTCCTCTGCATATCCGGCGTGACCTTTCGAAACAAATTCCAGATAATTTCCATTTCTCTTCTTAACTGTAATTGTAATCATAATGACACCAGATTAACCGTTAATCTTTTCGATTTTTACTTTAGTGTACTGCTGTCTGTGACCGTTTTTCTTGTGATATCCAGTTTTTCTCTTGTATTTGTAAACGATAACTTTTTTTGCTTTACCGTTCTCAACTACAGTAGCGGTAACACTGGCATCTTTCACATCTTCACCAGCTTTTAATCCGTCATTGCTTACTGCAATAACATTATCAAAAGTAACAGTTTCACCAGCTTCAACACCGAGTTTCTCAACTCTGATTACGTCGCCTTCAGCAACTTTGTACTGTTTACCACCTGTTGCAATAATTGCGTACATCTGTGGCACCTCCTATAATCTTTACTCGCCAGATATGGTGACCTTTCGGTGCTTGTACCTCTCTGTGCGGCATCTCATTTATAATAGCGGACAAAATTCGATTTGTCAATAAGTTTTTTTCAATTTTTTTGAATTTTTTTCTTTTATTTTACAGGTACAATTTCAATCCGGTATCCGTCAGGATCTGTGATAAAATACAAACTGCAGAGCAGTTATTCAGTTACGGAAAAATATCGATGAGAATTGCAGATACTCGTTTGGTTTACATAATTATTTTATGGCAAACTATAATTCTCTGATTTCCTCAATCACAGGTTTTCGCACTTTCTTTCTGGTAAGTTCCAGGATGTGCAGTGGAGTGATGTCCACTGCTTTTGCCTTTACCGGATCTTTGCGCAGATATTTCTGCAGGACATGGAACAGTTCATCCTGATGATCCTGATTTTCCATATTAATAAAATCAATCAGAATAATTCCGGACAGGTTTCTGAGACGTAACTGTCTGGCAATTTCCTTTGCTGCCTCCAAATTGATTTTTCGGTAAGTTTCCTGCATTTTCTTTTTGCCTGTAAACTTTCCGCTGTTTACATCAATGGATACGAAGGCTTCTGTCTGCTGGATTACCAGAAATCCACCACTGTTCAGCCAGACTTTCTCATGCTGGATTTCTTCTAAGACAGTTTCCAGGCGATAAAGTTTGTAAAGAGGGAGAAGTTTATCATCATAAAACCGCAGCTTCTCTTTTTCCTCCGGGCTGTTACTGTTAAGATAGTCAGAAATCTGTCGGGATATCTCAGGGATATCTGTTATGATCTCTTCCAGGTTCCGGCTGTTGGCGTCGCGGACTGCAGAGATATAAAAAGGCTCTGTTCTATATACGCAGCTGAAACAGGTACGGGATCTTCCGTCTACAGCAGCTTTATGATACAGGCCCTTCAGGTATTCCAGTTCTTTCAGTATTTCTTCTTTTGATGCATCTGCTGCATTTGTACGAACGATGATACCAAACTCTTTATCCGGACGGTTAACTTCTGCTTCCATCCACTTACTGATACGGCTTCTGTCATCATTGGAAAGTTTGGAAGACAGACCAAATTTCTTATCGCCGGTTGTAAGAACCAGATATTTGCCTGTAAAATTCAGATTCGTGGTTACAGCCGGTAGTTTTCCCTTCATTGCTTCCCGGCTGATCTGCACAAGGATTTCATCTCCTGCCTTTAATGGGCGATCACCTTTTTTTACAGAAGCATAAATCGCATTTGGAGCATCGGAAAGCTGCAGGTAGCATTTTTCCCCGGCAGAAATCTGTACGAATGCAGCACCGATATTGGCAGCTATATTCTCTATCTGTCCAACATAAATATTTCCAAGAGAAGATTTCTCCCCAACAGGTTCGAAGCGCAGTTCCATTACTTTACCGTTTTCTTCATACGCACATACATAGCATGGAATCTGCCGGATATTCATTTGGGTAATAATCAGTTTACTCAACTTCTTCACCCAGTGCTTCCAGAGTTACAAATTTATGTTCTTCCTCTGTTCCTTTATCTGCGTATACTTCCAGACGTTTGATGGAATAAGCAAATTCCGGAAGTTCTATGCCAAGCCATGAGAAGAATGTATCTGTTACCAGTTCCGGTTTTGTGTAATTGGCACTTGCGGAAGCAAGCATCATAAAGATCTTGTCTCCCTGAAGTTCCATCTTATAGATAAACGGGCGAATATCAATTTCCTTTTCGCTTCGTTTGGTCTTTTTCATTACTGTGATCTCCGGCTGCGCCAGGAAATCACTGATTTTATCTTTCCAGGAAATTTCAGGCTCTTTTCCCGGACGAAATTCTACATAATAATCGGCTGCTGCCACCAGTGACATTGCCTTACCCGCCTTTCCGTCCTCAACCTGACGGGTACTGAGTACATGTACCCCTTCTACCATCACTGCATCCAGACGTCTTGTGATCTCTGAAGTAGGAACTGTCTCTGCCAGCTCCAGATCGAAGTACTCTCCCAGACTTTCCGTACCAACTCCTAATGGTGCGGCAAAAGACATGATCATATGCGGACTGTATCCACCGGAAAAAGCAACCGGAAGATTGGCTCTGCGGATAGCCTTCTGGAAATAACGCATGGTATCCAGATGTCCCACAAATTTCACAGGACCCTCTTTGCTGAATTTAATTCTCACCTTCATAACATACACCTCCGCCATAACGCATAGCACCACAGCCGGAACATTTCTGACGGCAGTTTGGTGTTACGGTTTCTTTCTTTGCCTGTTCCCATTCGTGGATCAGGAACTTCTTGGTCACTCCTGCATCAATGAAATCCCATGGAAGGATCTCATCTGTGGAACGTTCTCTGAGAGTATAGAAATCAATATCTGTGTTGGTTTCCGCAAAAGATTCTTTCCATATATTATAGTCAAAACTCTCTGACCATGCATCGTAGATCGCACCTTTTTCATATGCTCTGAGGATAACTTTTGAACAACGGCGGTCACCTCTTGCAAGGAAACCTTCAAGAATCGTTACATCCGGCTCATGCCAGCTGTAGCGGATACTTCTCTGGTTTAACTGTGCGCGGATCTCGCTTTTTACGACCTTTGCTTTTTCTACGAAATCTTCCTCTCTGTACATACCTGCCCACTGGAATGGGGTAAATGGTTTCGGTACAAAGAAAGAGGTACTTACGTTGACCTGAACTTTGCCGTTACGTTTTTCTTTCGGCACTTCTTCATAATAGGTTTCTGCGATCTTCTGAGCAAGATGAGCGATACCCTTCATATCATCCTCTGTTTCCGTCGGAAGTCCGAGCATGAAGTAAAGTTTTACTTGATTCCATCCACCCTTGAATGCTTCACCTGCACCGTGAAGAATGTTCTCTTCTGTCAGACCTTTGTTGATAACGTTACGCAGACGCTGGGAACCTGCTTCTGGTGCGAATGTCAGGCTGCTCTTCTTGATATCCTGTACTTTGCTCATAACATCCAGAGCAAAAGCGTCGATACGAAGAGACGGCAGGGAGATATTGACAGCGTTTCCGTGGAATTCTTCGATTAAGAAGTTTACCAGTTCTTTCAGTTCAGAATAGTCACTGGAGCTTAAGGAACTTAAGGAAATCTCCTCGTGACCAGTATTCTGAAGCATTTCTCTGGCGCTTGCCTTTAAAGTTTCTACATCACGTTCTCTTGTCGGACGGTAGATCATACCTGCCTGACAGAAACGACATCCGCGGATACATCCACGCTGGATTTCCAGAGTGACACGATCCTGAGTGGCTTTGATAAAAGGAACTACCGGAGCTTTGATGGCGCGGTATTCTTTGTTGATATCAGTGATCAGCTGTTTACAGACCTTCTGCGGTACTCCGTCTCTGACAGGGGTAAAGGATTCGACAGTTCCATCTTCTTTATAAGTGACATTATATAAAGAAGGAACATAGATTCCAGGAATCTGGGAAGCTGCATACAGGAAGTCTGCTCTGGAGCCACCAGCTGCCTTATTGGCCTTATATGCGTCAAATAAAGCATCATAAACGGTTTCCCCCTCACCAATATAAAACATATCAAAGAATTCTGCAATCGGTTCCGGGTTATAGGCACATGCACCACCGCCAATCACGATCGGGTCATCCTCTTCACGATCCTTTGTCAGAAGTGAAATATGGCTCAGATCCAGAACCTGAAGTACATTTGTATAGCACATCTCATATCCAAGAGTAATTCCCAGAAAATCAAAATCCCTAACAGGTTCCTGAGATTCCAGTGCAAAGAGTGGAATATTTTTCTCACGCATGATCTTATCCAGATCCAGCCACGGGGAAAACACCCGCTCCGCCCAGACGTCCTCGCGTTCGTTGAACATATTATAGAGGATCATCATGCCGAGGTTTGACATACCGATTTCATAGACATCCGGGAAACACATGGCAAACCGGATGTCTACGTTGTTCTTATCTTTCATTATAGAGTTAACTTCACCACCAATATAGCGGGCGGCCTTGTCAACTTTCATTAAAATTTCATCACTTAATGCTAACTTTCTCATAGTTTTCCTTTCATATTTTGTATATATCTTACAATAAGGGCGGCAGAGTTTGCAAAACATAGATTGCTGCCATAGAATATCTGCCTGATTTAGAGCTTGTTGATAATCTGTAAAAACAAGCCTTGTTTTTTAGCTCGTTATGGGGCTAAAAAGTGGGTTTGATCACTTTTTCAGTGAGAAACAGCTTCCTTATTTAAATAATTGCAAAACTATTTCCCATATAATGATAGTAATGACCGTTAACAGTACCTTTTATTATATAACAGGAGGTAAGGGAAGCGCAAGCTTTGTTTGTGAAATCGGTTTGAATCGGTTTGAATATAGAATCATGCTGGAAATATTATAGAAAAAGAGGCTTTTTTAGCTCGGACATACAATTATAAACCAGTTTGGTCACAAAAATAGGGAAAGCCCTATTGAAAAACAGAGATTTTTTGCCTGACATGGAAAGAAAAACAGTTTTGGTCATTCGATTTGTGTGTTGTATCTGCCTGCATCGGGGACGGATGACCTTTGCTGGTAATAAAATGGGGCTGTCGGGAAATAGACAGCCCCATAAACGACATCATAAGTTTTTACAGATTCAGAAAATCCTTGCGGTACTTCATCCCAAAGAATTATTGGTTTCTCATTTAAACTTTAATGAAAGCAGATATTTCCCCTACATGCAATAAATTATTCAATCCAAAAAGTACGCTTTTGTGGATCTATCCACTTATTATTTTTAACACGATATTTTCCCGTAAGTCGTATGTCTTCCGAAGAGCTTCCAACTTCTACATCAAACTCACCTTTTTCCACTTTCCATCTCATATCTATATCTAAAAATGCCATCTGATCCGGTTTTATTTCAAAAATAATTTTTTTACTTTCTCCAGCTTTTAGACTTACGCGTCTAAATCCCGCTAATTCTTTCACAGGTCTTGTAAGAGAGGAATACTGATCAATTAAATAGAGCTGTACGGTTTCTGTTCCTGCATATTCACCAGTATTTTTTACATCAAAAGAAATCTGAACAATTTCATCTGCACTAACTTCTGCAGCCGAAATATTAAGATCAGAATATTCAAATTCTGTATAGGACAGTCCATATCCAAAATAATATCTTGGTCTGTGAGGCATGTTAACATAGTTAGCAAAACCAATACTACCGCTCTGATCCCAGGAGGAACCATAAGGATGATTGTAGTAAATTGGCAGCTGTCCTGCATGATAAGCCACTGTTACCGGAAGTTTGCCTCCTGGATTATACTCTCCAAACAGAATATCTGTCACAGCCTGTGCCCCTGTTTCGGAAGGACTCCATGCTTCCAGAATAGCATTCAGATTTTCATCTGCAGCATCACTGGAGATTGGTCTTCCATCGAAATGAACTCCAATTAGTGGTTTTCCAAACTGTACAGCCTTTCTGATAAAGTTGTCCTGGCATTTGGGAAGATTAATATCCGCACTGTCAATTCCTTCTCCCATAGACGCTATGGAACAGGTTCCATGTTTACCTCCAAGTGTTAAAATCACCACATCTGCCTGCTGTACCATTTTTAAGGCTTCTTCAAAACCACTTTCATCCTCTCCTGCAATAGGATAACCATATGAATACAGAATTTCGCTCTCTGGAAAGCGGGCTTTTAATTCCTCATATAAGCTTCTGCACTGGGGCTTCTGCCTTTTCAGGATCTGATCGAACTGTTCTGTTTCATCTGACTGGATATTCGTTCCCGGAACAGTAACAATCTCTTTGGCATCTGCATGAACCACACCGCTTACGCCTGCAATGGAATTCGCAATTGCATACGTGGACTCCATCATGCACATGTGTGTGTATCCGCCAAACATTTTTCTTGCGTATGCTGCATGCGGACCGATCAATGCAATTTTCTTCACTCCTAGATCAAGGGGCAGCACTCCGTCATTTTTTAACAGAATCATAGATTCCCTTGCGGATTTTAAAGAAACATCCCTGTCATTGTCATTTATCACAACAGAATGAAGCTCTTCGCCTTCCATTGCAAACGGATTTTCAAATAAGCCCATTCTGAATTTTCCTTCCAGCACGCGAAGAACCGCTGTATCCAACACCTTAATATCGGCCGCTCCCCGTCTGAACATTTCTTTTAATTTTTCATTATAGCCTGTGACAGATGGCATTTCCACGTCCATTCCAGCAGAAAGACACATAAGACCTGCATCTTCAAAAGTTTCTCCAATATGATGGACACTGTGCGCATTTCCCACAGCTCCGTAGTCACTGATACACATGCCTTCAAACCCCATATCCTCTCGAAGCAATTTTGTAAGCATGTTATGTGAAGCAGACACATCTTCCCCATTTATAGAGCAATAGCATGGCATAATGCCTTTCAGTCCAGCTTCACTGATCGCTGCCTGAAAAGGTTTTGCATATACTTCCTGAAGAAGTCTTACAGGTGTCTCGCTATGGGTTCCATGAATTCCACCCTGAGAATTATGAAATGCAACAAAATGTTTTGCAACACTTTCCGCTTTTCGCTGATCCACTGTATTTTTCTGTGCCCCTTTTGTATAAGCAGTGCCCATTGCGGAAACTAATGCAGCGTCTTCTCCATAAGGCTCTCCATAGCGTCCCATACGTGGATCCCTTGCAACATCCAAAACCGGAGCGAGTACATGGGTAATACCGCATGCTGTTTCCTGACGGGTTACAATTTCCGCAATCTGTTCCTCCAGTTCCGGATCAAAGCTGGCTCCTCTTCCGATTCCTGCTGGAAAGCTTGTGGAATCCTGGATAAATGCTCCACATAAGCCCTCCATGTGAAAAATAGCCGGAATATGGTGTTCACTGTTTTCCATAACTATTTTTTGTACTTTTCTCTGCCAATTTGCTACTTCATCCAGAGTTTCCATTCTTCTCATTTCCAAAGTACTAACTTCCCCAATTCCGTACTTTGTCTGCTCTTTCATTAAATCAAAGTTATAAGCATTCTGATCAAATGGAAAAATGCAGTTTATCTGCGCCATTTTTTCATCAAGGCTCATCTCTTCAAGAAGAAGTCTGGCACGTTCCTTGGCTTCTAATGTTTTATCCAAATATTTTTTCACACGAATCATTCCTCTCATTATTTAATTTAAACCCTTTAACCTTTAACTGCACCGACAGTAATTCCTTTAACTAAAAACTTCTGAAAAAATGGATAAGCTGCTAAAACCGGAAGTACCCCAAGAAAAGCAATCGCCATTCTGACAGAAGTAGACGGTACATTTGCCATAACAGTTTTTCCAGTAGAAGATGCCTGTTTTATCATATCAAGATTACGCATAATTTTTGTTAACAACACCTGAATACTATACATACCATCGTCTGTTAAATAATATAAACCATTCATCCAGTCATTCCAGTAAGCCAGACTGACTAACAGTGCAATGGTAGCTATGATTGGTTTTGCCATAGGAAGAATCACTTTAACTAATATCGTCCCTTCATGAGCTCCATCAATTTTGGCTGCTTCAATAATTTCAGTAGGAATGCTTTGGGTAAAATACGTCCTCATCATAATAACATTATAAGCATTTAACATAAGATTTGGAATAAGTAATGCCCATATTGTATTCTGAATATGAAATGTTCTTGTCCACATAATATATGATGGAACTAATCCACCATTAAACAGCATAGTAAAAAATAAGTAAAAAGCAAAAATATTTCTTCCTGGAAGATCCTTACGTGACAACGGATACGCAATTAAAACAGTCATAACCAGGTTCATAATAGTTCCAACTACTGTTACTAAAATCGAAATTCCATATGCCTTTGCTAAAGCTCTAGTACTGGAAAACAGATACTTATACGCTGAAAGATCAAATTCCTTTGGAATAAAAGTATATCCATAAAAAGATAATGCCTCTTCCGAACTAAAGGAAGCCGAAATCATCAAAACAAAAGGAGCCACACTGCATATGGTGATCACAATAAGAATTATGTTTACAAAAAATTGAAATGTTTTTTCTTTTCTATACATACAGACCTCCCATTAAAACAATGCACTTTCAGGCTCAATCTTTTTAACAATCAGATTTGCAACGATTACCAGGATAAATCCAACTACTGACTGATACACTCCTGCAGCTGCAGACATACCAATGTTATTCGTTTGCATTAATCCTCTATACACATATGTATCAATTGTATTAGTCACATCAATCAAAGTTCCTGAATTCATAGGGATCTGATAGAACAATCCAAAATCAGAGTACATGATTCTGCCTACACTCATTAATGTCAAAATAATAATTGTTGGTTTAATAGACGGCAATGTAATATTAATAATCTGCTGCCATCTTGTTGCACCATCTACTCTTGCAGCTTCATAATAAGTTTTATCAATTGCAATAATCATCGCATAATACATGATTGTATTATATCCAATGTTTTTCCATAGATTTACGATTACCAGAATAAACGGCCAATACTTTGGCTCATTATACCAGGAAATTTTATCCAGACCTAATTTCTGAAGAACAGACATGTTAATAAATCCATTTCCTTCACTTAAAAACGCAAAAACCAGATAGCTTACAATTACCACCGATACAAGATACGGAATTAAAATACATGTCTGAGATATCTTTCTTGTAAGTTTAGACTTTACCTCACAAAGCAAAATTGCAACTGCAATTGCGCATATTGTTCCAAGTATAATAAATATCAAATTATATCCAATTGTATTACGTATTATAATCCATGCATCTTTACTTGCAAAAAGGAATTTGAAATTACTTAACCCAATAAATGGACTTCCATAAATTCCCTTCTGGAAATTGTATTGACGAAACGCCAGTGATACTCCAGGTAATGGGACATAATTATTTATGAATATATAGATACACGCAGGCAACATCATAAAATATAATGGACCAAATCTTTTAATTGTTTTTAGTGCTTTTTTCATTATATTCCTCTTTCCTAATACACATAATTTAGAACCAAAGGGACAGTGCCAAAACAGTCTGTCCCTTTTCGTTTGTTCAGATTGAATTTTATTTCTGATTTGCCAGATATTCATCAAGCTGTCTCTGTGCTTCCTCATGAATGGTTCTGATTCCTGCCGCTTCCAGTTCTGCTATAAATTCCGGAATAGCTTCATCTGGATCTAACGCGCCCCACTGAAGTGGTGTCTCATATTTTTGTTTTACATTATTGCAAGCTGTAATTTCATTCATAATAGAGGAAGTATCAAGTATAAATCCAAGTGAAGTAGCTGGTGTGGAATTATTATTAAAATCTTCCAGTTCCTGCCTTACAGCCGGATCAGTTCCCTCGAATACAGGAAGAATATTCTGATTTGGCCATGCCCAGTCATATGATGTATAGGTATCCCCATCCAAGGCTCTGAAAACGGATCCTTCCTCTACCCATTCGTAATTTACGCCTTCAATACCATAAGCACATAATGTGGCAACATCTTTATCTGTATACATAAGATTCCAAAGCTCCATTGCTTTTTCCGGATCTTCACAACCAGCAGGAATGCACCATCTTCCTTTATTTCTTTCTGTGTCTTTTAATGGCTCAACAAACTGCGCATAAACAAATTCATGTCCCCAGGTATTTTCACAGTCTGAAATTTTTGTTGGATTTAAGTTTTCAAAATCTGCAAAACCAACGGTCTTCATTGGTGCATTGTCTGTAGATGTAGAAGCATCTGGAAGAAGAAGTCCTTCCTGATTCCACTCATACATATGTTTGCAGAAATCTTTCCATTCCTGAGTCTCATACTGACTTGTAATTGTTGTATCAGATGAATCAAATCCATTTTCCAATACTACTAAACCATTATAAATATCATCAATATGGAAAGTTTTTTGCATACCGCCACCGATCCAGGATGGAACCAGAGGACTTAATTCCGGATGAGCTTCTTTAACTTTAACCAGGACATCATGTAAAGAATCCATATCCGTAATACTATCTGCATCAACACCAATTTCATCAAGAATGTCCTTACGCATTACAACACCTGACGCCCTTGCTTTATCTGCATTATTTGGAAGGAAATACATTTCCCCATTATAATACAAGGATTTCAGATCATCCTCTGCAATCATTGAGGCAGCATCTGCTGCATAAGTTGTATAAAGTTCATCTAACGGAAGGATCATTCCTGAATTTACCAGACCTATCTGGTCAAGATTATGAGCACATACAAGGTCTAATTTTTCGCCGCTTGTCATAGCAAGATTTAATTTTTCAGTATCAATTGTTTCAACAATTTCTACATTAACGCCAATTTTTTCTCTGGTAATTTCACTTAAAGCTTTTGATACTGCTTCACACTCTGCAGTGGAGCCTTCTCCGAATACCCATACACGAAGTGTCTCAACGTCGTCCCCAGCCAATACTGTTGTTGCAGGAATAAGTGATGAACCAACCATAATTCCTGTTAAAATTGCTGCCATTAATTTTCTTTTCATTTTTCCTCTTTTCTGCACAGAAGTAAACTTATAGTGGTTTTCAAAGCTGCTCGTCTGTGCTCTTGCTGCTTTGCTTTTGTTGATTTAATTTTATCTTTTTATCCGTATTTCTTCTATCTGATTCACGTCCAGCATTTTTCTGTTTACGTTTTATTGTTAAATATGGAGTTTTTTCAGAAGCCCGATTGTTATTTTTACGTCTGGTATTGTTCTGTTTCCGTTGTCCGGCTTGTCTTTCCCTTTCTTTTCCCATATAATAGAAATATCAATATTTGTTAAATGGAGATGATCTTTTTATGAAATCTGTTACCCGTCCGAATATAAAACGTATTTTATACACTGCTTTTTTGGCAATTTCAATCCCAACACTCTTTTTGTTATTCCTACTCACTACCTATACTATACGCCGACAGATTAAATCAGATCGCGAAGATATTCATATTCAGCTTACCCAGGAAAGTAGTAATATGGAAAAATTACTTCAGCGCAGCGAAGATCAGCTTACTAATCTCACAGCACTGGGGACGGATTTTCAAATTTTTCATTATTCAGATACGAAACTGCAAAAATTCCAATACGCTTATAACATCACGGAGATATTAAAACCGCTTTTAAACCAGGATACCTGTTTAGGAGGTTTTTTTCTCTACAGTACACAAGCAGATTATTATCAGCCCTTGTATAAATTGCATTATAGTTATCCTGATCAAAAATTAATGAAGGATTTTATAACGCAGCCAGAACATCCTGCCAGAGAACGTAATTGCTGGATTCCTTTTTCTCTTTCAGACCGTACCGTTCTGATTAGAATGGTTGGATACGATACATCCATCCTAGCAGTTATGGTTGATCTTTCATTAGATGATTCTTTTTCCCTTAATATTCCTGCAGCATCTGATATTAGGCTATTTTACGCTTCAAAAGCTGGACAGCCATATACTTCGGCATTGTATTCTGAGAATTGCGTTTTTCCATATGCAAAAAATTATTTTACAAAATTAACTTATGATCAAAAAACTTATCAGCTTATTCGTTCTTCTATAGGAGATTATGATTTACAACTATGTCAATTAATGCCTTATCGCGGGATTTTATCACATTTAAATCTGTTCCAGAAAATTTTGATCATTGTTTTATGTATCCTTATTACATCCATGTCCCTGATATTGGTTTATTTATACAAAAAGCTAATCTTTCCAATCCAGACTCTGACCACAACAATGTCAGAAGTAGGAAAAGGAAATTTATCTTTACGTACCAATGAAATATATGACATTGAAGAACTTCACAATCTCAGTGTAACCTTCAATCAGATGTTGGACAATATCCAACAGTTAAAACTTGAAACATATGAGAAAAAGCTTGATTTACAGCAGGCGCGCCTCCAGTATCTACAATTGCAGATTCGGCCGCATTTTTATCTGAACTGCCTGAAGGGATTGTTCAGTATGGCTGAAAAGAAACAATATGGTGAAATCCAGGAAAGCATACTTGCTCTTTCCGAATATTTTCGATATATATTTAAAAATAATAAAGATTGTGTCAGCCTGACAGAAGAAATCCATTCTGTTTCCAGTTACCTTACACTGCAAAAATTATATTTTGGTATTGAACCCGATTTAATTATGGATATTTCAGCTGACGTTACTGAAATACAGGTTCCCCCGCTTTCCATTCTCACATTTGTGGAAAACAGTATAAAACATCGTTCCAATCTGAATGAAATAAAATTACAAATTAAAGCCATCCCTGCCATTATAGATACACAACATTATCTTAATATTACAATCTCTGATAATTGCGGTGGTTTTCCATCAGATACATTAAATGTACTTAATCATCTGGATAAGCATGATTTTCTTTACAAAGATTATAATGTTGGAATCTATAATGTTTACTATCGGTTAAATCTGACTTATAATGGACAGGGGCGTTTAGCCTTTTACAACATAGGGCAACAGGGATGTGTGGAACTTTTCATACCATTAGCCCAGAAAGGTATTGATTAATATGGTTATATTGCTAGTTGACGATCAAGCAACCGTTCTTTCATCTTTAAAATCCGGAATTAATTGGACAGCACTTTCTATTCATACGATTTATACTGCCCAAAATGCACTGGAGGCTAAAGAGATTATTTTATCCCATAATATTGATATTCTATTAAGCGACATTGAAATGCCAAAAGAAAATGGGCTTTCCCTTCTTCGCTGGTGCCGTCAGCAGGGTTACACCTTTGAATGTATATTTCTGACTTCTCACGCTGATTTTTTCTATGCCCAGGAGGCCATCCAGCTTGGTAGTTTCGACTACCTTTTACAGCCAGCCCGTTATGAAGATATTGAACGTGTCATTCAAAAAACAATATTAAGGATTCAGGAGAAAAAGCAGAATAAAAGCTGGCTCAATTTAGGAAAAGCTGCTTTTTCCCAAAGAAATTCTTTCATAAAAAGCCTTTTACATGACTGGCTATTTGGAAAACAAAACAATATTTCCACTTTACTCACTTCATTAAACGAAATGGATGTACCCATTCAAGAAGATTCTGATGTATATTTATTAATATTACAAATTCAGAGCTGGCACTCATTTCCACTTTCTTCCGATGAATGGAGTCAGACTGTTGAGGAAATATTTAACGACTTTTTCAGTAATTATGAACATGCTACAATATCTTATTATCCAGATTCATCCAGCATGATAGTTTTAATTTATAACAGGCAGGATCAATTAATAAATTTTGATTCTTACCAGTCTAAATTAAATATGATTTATTCCAGACTTATACGACAAATCCCGTGTTCCTGTTCTTTTTATACGATACCAGCAACAAAATTCTGCCAGCTTCCTGCCATAGTACCTTATATTGAAAGAGAACAACAAAATAATATCAGTCAGACTTCTGGTATTTTTATCTCCGAAACCCAAAGTACTTCGCAGATTATTACATATTGTCCTTCCGAATTATTGTCACGTATTGAAATACTTTTAACTGGTCATCAGGCTTCAAAGGCTGAACGTGAAGCATTATTCTATCTCCAGTCTCTGAATTTTGAAGGAAAACTGAATTACGATACGTTACTGGCATTTTGTAAAGATTATCATCATTGCGCCTACAATGCTGCAAGAACACTTAACTTATTCACGCACTCAATTCCTTCTTTTGAGCCAGACAATAGTGATGTCAAAACAATTGTAATAACATTAGATTTCGTTGCTTCTTATCTGAAAAAAATAACAGACTTTTTCAATTTTTCTATGTCTGAAACAGAAGCATCCAATAGCAGTTTAAAGACAATTGAACAATACATTGAGCAAAACCTGGATAAACCTCTGCTTTGTTCTGAAATCGCCAAGGCAGTTTATTTAAGTCCTGACTATATTTCACGCCTTTTTCATAAAGAAAAGGGAATGCCCCTAAAAGAATACATTACATTAACTAAAATGAATGCTGCCAGAAATATGATAATTACTACTACACTTCCAATCAGCCTCATTGCCTCAAAAGTCGGATATGATAATTTTTCACATTTTAGTAAAGTATATAAAAAGGTAATGGGGACAACTCCTTCTTCCGAACGCAATTCTGAAGAATAGTGGTGGGCAGGTAAATACCTGCCCATTATAAAATCAGCTAAACTTTTTTAAAACATGCAACAATCTACTAACACTTCTTTCAAGATTCGTTCTTGTAACACGTCCTTCTTCATATGCCTCCAGAATCTGCCCAATAACTGGCGGACCTCCCGGCATTACGATATCGTTTCCGGCTGCTACCGCATCCCCTCCGTCAACAACAATATCCATATCTCCCCAGTCAGTGACCACAACGCCTTCAAAATTCCATTCTTCTCTTAAAATATGTGTGCATAAATCTTTATTTCCGCCTGCAAAAATTCCATTTATTTTGTTAAAAGAAGTCATAATAAAGGAAATTCCAGCTTCCTGAACCAGCATTTCAAAAGGTTTTAGATAGAGTTCACGTGCTGCACGTTCTGTAAGAATTGAATCTGCAGCATCGTAATTCTTCTTCGCACTTCCTCTTCTGTAGGTTTCCTGTTCATTCACAGCAAAATGCTTCGGGCATACACATACGTTATGAGTTTCCTGAACACCTTTCGTGATCTGAACTGCGCACATTCCAGTAAGATAAGGATCTTCTGAAAAATACTCGAAGTTTCTGCCACACAGAGGGTGACGGTGTAAATTCACAGCTGGAGCCAGCCATACATTTACTCCCTGTTTTTCGCATGCGCCACCAACTGCATTTCCAAATTCTTTCCATAATTCTTTATTGAAAGAACAGGAAATCAGCATTTCTGTGGGCCATGCTCCAGTTCCCACTCCGGCAGGTCCGTCTTTATAAAAAATAGAGTGGATACCCTTTTCAGGGATTGCAGGAGATACATAACCATTTGTACCAATCGAATGGTCATTTACTGTCAGCGGATTTCCCTGCTCATCAAATATGGTTTCTGGATTCTTAGTGTCACTAAATGCTGCAAACGGAATTCCAGGACCATATCCGACGCACAATGCTGCCAGCTGCCTGATACTAAAGTCTTTTAACTCAGCGGTTTCATTTTTCAGGGCTGCTTCTGAACGGCAGCTTTCACTTCTGCTATTATCATAATGTTCAGCTTTTTTCTCACCACTTTTAGCCGATAAAAAGCGAAGCTGCTCTACATTGCATTCTTGTATCTGAAGACAATTGGTGCATTTTTTTATAATGAGGTCTTCATCCACATGAATTTCTCCGGCTGTTTCCACCTTATTGGAAGTGTTTCCAATAAGGAAACAATAGGTTCCTTTTTCCAGAATATAAGATGCTTTTGCTTCTACATAAACAGCAAGCTCTTTTCTCTCTATGTAAATGTGTATTTCTTCGCTTTCTCCTGGAGCAAGGAGCTTTGTCTTTTCAAATCCTTTCAGCTCTTTTTGCGGTCTTTCAGTTGCAGTATTCTGGCAGGACAAATATAACTGTATAGTTTCTTTTCCAGCATAATTCCCAGTATTTGTTACTTCTGTAACGATTTCATACTCTTCGTCCTGCTGAATCACTTCTTTTGGTACGATATCAAAGGAAGTGTAAGATAATCCCGATCCGAAAGGAAACAGGACTTTTTTCTGAAAGGTATCAAAATAACGATATCCAAGATAAATGTCTTCCTGATAAAGGGTCACAGGACTTTTATCATATCCAATGCTTCCATTTTTAGCTGCACTTAATCCATAGTTTTCATAAGTCAGAATATCTTCTGGATTTTCTTTGTTCCATGTGAAATTATTTGCAGTTGGATAATCCCATAAAGATTCAGCTATGGTAAATCCTAACTTTCCAGATGGATTTATCCTGCCTGTTAAAATATCTGCTAATGCTCCACAGCCTTCTTCTCCAGGTATACCCAGGAATAATACTGCTTTTATAGCAGAATACGTGTCTATCCATTTCAGATCCACAACACCGTTAATATTTAAAATCAAAATTACATTTTCGAATATCTGGCAAATCCGTCCCATTAAGTTTTTTTCAGACTCTGTTAGATAATAATCATTCTCTATATGACGGTCACATTCTTCTCCACCGGAATTTCTTCCCAGTACAAAAATTGCGGTATCTGTATACTCACGTGCATTTTTCATCATTTCTTCTGAAATCTCGTGTTCTTCCCACATTGGCTGATATCGTCCGAACACCTCATACATCAGGCCACAGGTCAGATTTTCGTTTCCGGTTATATCTACTCCATCTACCACAAATTTCTCCGGTTCATTTTTCTGCTGGCTGTTATAAAATTGCTTCAAGGATGGCTCTGCCTGGATGCCTCTGCTTTCACATTCACTTAGAATATTTTTCTGTGCCAATGCCTTAGATGCGCCGGAACCATTTCCTGAGAAAAGCGTTTCTATCTGTGCCCTTCCAAAGAATGCAACCTTTTTCTGCTCTTCTAAAGGTAAAGTATGTTCTTCATTTTTTAAAAGGACAATAGATTCTTCTACAATTTTCTGAAAAATATTTTTTTCCATCTTCCTATCTCCTACATTATTACGCCTGTTCTTTTGGAATTCTTATTGTTACATATATTTCATGCATTTTCCCATCTCTGAAATCAGGCACTATAGATCCATTCTTTGAATTCCCATTTTCAGCTAAGACTCCATCTACACAAACTTCCAGTTTTCCTTTTTCCAGATGATCCGGATTATGAATCACAATATGATAGTCTGCTCCACGGAAATGTCGGGTTGCCTCTGCCTTTTCCCATTCTTTTGGAAAACAAGGATCAATTCTGAGTCCATCGTAATCGCGCTTTATTCCCAAAATCCCCTCGTATAATCCCATCATACACCATGCTGAAGTTCCCGTTGTCCAGGACTGATAAGACTTTCCGTAATATCCCGGATTTGTAGAATAACAGTTCGTAAATACGTACGGTTCAGCGCCTGACTGCATAGATGGATTTTTGTCACTATCCGGCATAATTTTTTTCAAAGTCTTTACTGCCTTACTGCCTCTTCCAACCTTACAGTCCATAAGGATCTTAAATCCAGTTGCATGGCAATATACGCCTCCGTTTTCAAATAATCCAGGCAGCATACCTGACATTCTTCCAACATTCGGTGAATATTTCGGATATGGCGGAAGGTTTAATGGAAAACCAAAGTCATGTTCCATCTGATCCACGGATTTTAATACCAGCGGTAATCTTTCCTCATCTGCCACATCGCCTAAAACAGCCCAGGTTTGTGCATTCAGATAAATTTTACTGCCTTCACTTTTTTTAGAACCAATATTCTCTACATCGCTTAATGCACGCATGTACCATTCCCCATCCCACGCATGTGCATTAATGTCTTTTTTCAGAATTTCATATTCTTCCGCAATCTCTTTCGCATAAACATGATCACCTTTTTTCTCCAGCATTTCTTTTAAGTCCAACAATGTCAGACAGAACTGATGGGAAAGCATAACAGATTCCGCCTCCGGATCCGTAGTAATATTAAGAGCATCATTCCAGTCTGCAAAGTAAATTCTTACCAGACCATTTTTTCCTTTATCCAGGAGCAGACGATTGACGGCTGCCTTTACATGTTCCATGACAGTATCCGATCCGCCATCCTGCCATTCAATCATTGTATTCAGGATTCCAAAATCACCAGTTTCTTTTATCAGCTGGCAGACAGCCCAGATAATCCAGAAAGGCTGATCTGAGTATCTGGTATCGTCATATGGATACCAGGTGAGAACTCCATGTCCATCCTTAAACTGATGGCGCAGACATTCCAGTATTTCCTGCTTTGCAACGTCCTGCCTGTAATTTAACAATCCCACAGAGATCTGCAGATTGTCGCGAACACCTTTTTTCCCAACAATACAGAAATCCACCTGTTTTTTAACCCAGTTGTTCATAATATGGTTGATTTTTTCATCTGGAGTTTTTACTGTCAGGGAACTGTATTTATCTAAATAATACTCTTCCGCTCTCTTCAATTCTTGCTCTATAACACATGGATCTGAAAATTTTGCAGAGACTGTTCTTGCCTCATCTAATGATTCGCTGATGCCAAATACCAGATGAAGGACTTTTACATCCCCTGGTTTCAAAACAATTTTATGCTGCAAAACTCCTCCAAGAATAAACAGCGCAGCTTTCGAATTGGTACAGTCCTTTCCTTTCATAACTACGTCTGGCCTTTGGAACAGTGCACATGCAGAAGCATCTGGCTGTGTTATGGTACTGGTAGTTCCGCAAAACTCACCCAGATTTCCATCGAATGCAAATGCTGGTTCCGAAGCAGCCAGAAATCCGTTATATCTTGCGTGAGGTGCAAATGGATGGGAAGATTTACAATATACACCTTTTAATTCTTTGTCATAGTCCGTTTCCATACAGCGGTACATTTCATAATATCTTGGGTATTTAAATCCTTCCAGATAAAAACTTACTGCGGAAAAGATACTCAGATGACGCTCTTTTTCACTTGTATTTTTAATTTTCAGGGTCCATACCTCATGATATCCGTCCACTGGTACAAACAGTCTCCAGGAACTTTCAATTCCGTGATAGGAAGACTGGATTTTTGAAGAACCAATGCTATGTACACACTGATAATTCTCAACTTCTGTATTTAAAGGTCCTTCTCCAATGTTCCAGCATTCTTTATTTTCGTCATCTCTAAGATACACATATCTGGCATCGTTCTGGTTGATCATGCACATGTCCGCTTTTTCACTTAAATAATAACTGCGTCCATGACCTGTCTGTGAAATCTGTGCACAATAATGATTTTCGTTCCAAAGGTAGTTGTACCAATATCTTGGTGTTCTGGTTTCCCTGATGATACAGGAATTTCCATCTTCTGAAAATGTATAAGGCTTATCAGCTTTATTATGTAATACATTACTCATTTTAAATCTCCTCATTGTTAATTTCTATTTTCCATCATGTAGACAGATTTCTACATATTTAACCTCTGCCATATCACCAAGGTACTTTTCATGCAGTTCGTCTCCATTGAGAATTCTTCTGCTCTCCCATTTACCGGCAATAAAGCGGCCTTCTTCCATACGGATAACGGTTACATATTGATCACTTGCCCTTTGGGGTAAAACCTGGAATTTCACATTGCAGCCAGCAATATAAAAACTATTTTCCCCACAAAGAATAATTCCCGCACTTCCAGTTTTTCCCTGCATATAATCCAGTAAAATATCGTAGTTCTCCATTGGAATGATTGTTCCTTTTTCATTTGGAGTATTGCGAATAAAAGCTTTCATCGCGTTAGTTCCACGGTACTTTGTAATCTGAGGCAGCATGCCTTTCAGAATTTCATAACTTTGCTGTAAATATGGACCAGTTCCCTGGCAGCAAAACCCAGCAGCTTCTATATTAAGCACCTGAAGCATTTCCTCTTCAACTTCCATAAAATCTTCTTTCAGAAAGTCTTCTACTGCAAAAGGAGAAAATCCTATAGCGTTTGCTCCCCCCAATGCCCAGAATACATTGGAAGCACTAACAGGATCACGCCGGGCTTCCGGTATAAAAAGAAGATTTCCATCTGCGCTATACTGTTGGCAAACTTTTTTAAAATCCGCCACATAAATATCTGGTGAAAAAAAGTCCAGGGAGGGAGCTGTATTTTTCCAAACAGGGAGCATGGTATATACAGGACCTCCAGAAGGGTAAATTCCCGGTCTGTCCGGATGCTGTTTTAACCAGGCATTTACATACATCGGAATAGGATAAATCTCTTTTCCTGCAGAAACAATTTTTTCAACTGCACGGGCGTAATAAAATGCCATAAATGTTTCCGGGGCATCTTCCCCAAATGCTGTTTTCCAGTTGACTCCCTGGCAATTTACAGATTCGGGAACCATTTCGGCATATTTTTCCTCTGCTGCCTCAGAAAAATCCCTTTCTGCACCTAAAAAACCGATTTCATTTTCCACCTGCACCATGATAACCGTCTGTTCTTCACTGTCATATTCCTGTAAATATTTCATCAAATGGCAGAATGCATTTTTATCCGCTTCAATGGCAGTCTCACAAAACGGGGAAGCAGTATCAGATGGAATACCTCCTGGATAACATGCCCGGAAATATGTTTTATAATCCCTTTTTACCCAGCCTGGGGTATAGAAGCTTTCTCCGTTTTTCCATAATCCAAACCATAACAGGACTACTTTCTTCTCATGTTTCCTAGCCTGATCAATTAATCCCTTCAACAGAGAAAAATCAAATTTTCCCTGCTCTTTTTCTATATTTTCCCAGGCGATTGGAAAGATCACAGTATTTAATCCCAAGGGGTCCAGATATGGCCAGACCTCCTTTTCCATAAATTCCAGACTGGAAAATGCAGAATTATGAAGTTCTCCTGCAAGCATAAGAAATGGTTTTTCTTTTACGTATAAAGTTGGAACTCCATTTTCGTTTAAGGCAATATACGGTACTTTTTGCATCTGTTAACTTCCTTTTTCGTTTTTTATAATTGTATAAAAAATTGTTTTTGGTATCTGCTATATTTCGCTTATATTATGTTCTTTTTTTGCAGTTCCATATTTCAAATTTTCTATTTCCGTCATTTATTAATACATTTCCGCTGTCTTATTTTTTAACAATCCTGTTTATTCAGTGCATTTATTACAGCTTCATATACTGGTCTGATTTCCGGTGATGTGGAAATGCCTTCTGCCAGTGTCATCTTTTTGGCATATTCAATCATAGGGTTGTTGATCAGCTCTGGAACCATCTGCTTCATCATTTCAAATCCTAAAGGTTCTTTCAGAATATCCCCCAGAGTGCTGTCCATTGAGAATTTTAAAGCTTTTAAGCTGGTTTTCGTCTCATATTCATAACAATATTCACCAGATCCAACTTCAATAGGTTCGTTCTTTTCAGGAAGGTACAAAATGGCTGTTGTATTTGCCGGAACGGTTACCTTTATCTGAATCTGGTAATTTTTACAGCTCCAATAAGATCTGATCTTTCCATAAGGAGTTTCAAGAGATGCCTCTGCCTCTTCCATTCCCCTTACAAACATTGGTTTCACATAAAATCTGTGATATCCAGGTTCCAGTTGGTTAATTCCGGCTATTTTCCGATATATCCAGTCGCCAATTGATCCATTTGCGTAATGATTCATGGAGTTTAAACCTGGATGAGGCATACTACCGTCCGGATATATACCATTCCATTTTTCCCATACTGTAGTAGCTCCCATATTTACTGCATAGAGCCAGGAAGGATAGTCCTCTTTCATAAATAACATGGACGCAATATCATGAGCTCCATTTTCAGATAAAGCATGACAAAGATAAGGTGTTCCCACAAAGCCAGTTGTAAGGTGATTTTTATGATTTTCTATGTTTGCAGACAATGCCTTAAGAATACTCGATCTATCCTTTTCTTTCGCCAAATGAAAATATAAGGCCAGTACACATCCAGTCTGGGTTTCACTTACAATTCGTCCCCTGGATGTAAAATATTCTGCCTGAAAGGATTTCAGTGTTCTTTCGTAAAGCGTCTGATAATAATCAGCATCTTTCTTTTTCCCCAGAGCAGCAGCTGTCTGCTGCACCAGATTTGTCACATAAAGATAATACGCATTTGCAACAAAATAGATATCCGTTGCTCCTACGCTGCTATCTCCTTCCTCCCTGTCAAGGGCTAGCCAGTCACCATACTGATAGCCACTCATCCACAAACCGTTTTCATTAGTTTTGTCCTGAATATAGTCCACCCATTCATGCATACATTTCCAGGACTCTTCCAGGATACGCATATCTCCATAGGTCTGATAAACCACCCATGGAATAATTACCGCTGCATCGCTCCATGCTGCTGAACTGTAGTTTCCAATGAGATCCGGAACCACATGAGGAACCCCTTTTTCCAGAGAAGATTCTGCTGATATGTCCCGCATCCACTTTGTGAAAAATCTGGCAGTATTTCGGTTAAATGCTGCGGTCCAGGAAAATATCTGAGCATCTCCCATCCAGCCAAGACGCTCATCTCTTTGCGGGCAATCGGTAGGAATATCAAAAAAATTATCTCTAAGTCCCCAGCTGATATTACTTTGAAGCTGGTTTACCTTTTCGTTGGAACAATGAAATTCTCCTGTTTTTGCCATATCAGAATGCATTGCGCAGGCTGTGAACATTTCTGGTTTCGGATCTTCAATCCCATCAATGGCAATATACCGGAAACCATGAAATGTAAAGTGCGGCATCAGAACCTGTTCTTCTCCATTTAGGATATAGGTATCATGTGAAATTGCCGTCCGCAGTGTATCTGGATAAAATACACCATCTTTATCCAGTACTTCCGCATGACGAATCCTGATCTTCTGCCCCTTTTCTCCTTTGATTTTTACTTCTACCAGACCAGTAATATTTTGACCAAAATCAACTAACAGATTTCCTTTTGGATCTTTCCATAATTTTTTTGCCAAAAGGCGCTGGGTGATCCTAACCGGTTCGCATTCTTGAAAGGTCAAAAGCTCTTTATCAAATGGAACTTCCAGTACTTTCCCCTCCACAATTTCCGGCTGATCCGTATCAATAGTCTCACCCATATATATTTCACTGTATCTGATTTTTCCTGTGCGGACATGCCAGTTTTCATCTGTTGCGATCACTTCTTTCTGTCCATCTTCATACCATATATGGATTTCGGCAAATACTTCAACTTTATTTCCATAACGGTCGGGCTTGCAGTCAAATCCCAGAATTCCTTTGTACCAGCCATTTCCTACCGGGATTTCCAGAAGATTGTCTTCTTTTATCTGTTCTGTAATGTCATAGCACTGATACTGCAGGCGATGATGATAGCTGGTCCAGCCGGGAGCCATACAATCCTTTCCGATTCGCTGTCCATTTAAATACAATTCATATACACCATGTGCCGTTGCATAAATACGAGCCTTTTGTATTTTCTTCGAAAAAGACATTTTTCTATAAAATACCGGACACGCGGTTTCTGTCGGCGGGAAATCATGGGTGATCATCTTTGCCTGGAAATCCTCTGCCTTTAAGATACCAGTTTCAAACCAGGCTGCTTCCTGACTGATATTTCCATAATTATCTTCTACTTTCAGCAGCACTTCATACCTTGTTTCAGCTTCCAGATTTACTCCATCATAAGGAATCAATACAGATTGATCAGAAAATACGGTTCCAGAATCCCAGACAAGCTGTTCCCCACATTTGACCAGCAACATATAGGATTTCTGCACAGTATTTGGCTGGTTTGTTTCTATCTTCCATGAAAAACGTGGTCGTTTCACAGTTAAAGCAATAGGATTTTTCTGATATTCTATCTGAAAATCATATATTTTCATCTTGTCGTCTCCTCATTCTTAATAAGCAAAATCGGTACAATCTTTCAACATGTACCGATCCTGCAGTTTCCTATTATTTTTCTGCTTTTCTTGCATCTACTTCTTCACGCATTTTCGGCAATTTTGCTTCCAGATCAAATTTCATAAAAATGAAAAACATGATCAGATTTACGATCAACGGAAGGTAATTGGAAAATCCATAAATGGAATATCTCATGGAAGTGCTTGCGCTTTCAAGTGCAGCATTATAACCACCAATGGCAAGAAATCCTGCCAATACAACTGAACCAAGACCATTTCCTACTTTGCTTCCAAAACCGATTGCTCCGCCAGACATTGCAACCAGCTTCTTTCCGTATTTCCATTCATTATAATCTACCGTCATTGCTGTTAAGACTCCGTACAGACACATAAGTGGAATCTGAATAAAGCTTGCCACCAGGCAGGTTGCAACATAAACTATAAAATTAGTCGGCAGCAGACAGCGGATTAATGCTGGAATTGCAGCACCTATAAGTCCAATCTGAATAGTTTTGGTAACCCCAAATTTACTAATGACTGGTTTGGAAATAATGAATCCAACAACTGTAGCCAGCATTCCAAACGTTCCTACCAGCGCAACCAAATTGTCGTTTCCAAAAATCCATTTTGCATAATATGTACCAGACGCAGATGCTACAGCAGAGGTAATGCTGGTAATCAGATTAAATAAAAGTACAATGATCCAGTATTTATTGTGCAGAAGCATTCCAAGTGCTTCTTTAAATGGAACAGCTTCTTCCTCTTCTTCCTCAATATGAGTTTCTTCTGTTCCATAATCCGATGCAAATTTTGCTTTTCTTCCGTTGTTGTAGCAGATCAGGAAAAGCAGTAAAACCACAAGTGCGATTACACAGCCATATTTAATCCACGCATTCTGTGTTCCGCCCAGCATATTGGTTACTGGAATTGTAGCAATTGAAACGATCATTCCTGCTCCATAGTTTCCCAGTGCACGGAATAAGCCCATACTGCTTCTTTCACTAAGGCTGTTGGTTCTTACGATCATTACTGCTCCAAATGGTGTGGCGATCATTGTGTAAATAACCGCAGTCAGAAGCAGGTTTGTAATCAGGACATAAATAAGCGCTGCTGTCTGTCCCGCCTGGATTGGCACAGTAAACATCATTATGATTACTACAGCTGCAGGTATCGCCATACGAAGCATCCAGGAATAATATTTCTTATTTCCTCCCTTTGAATGGTCTACCATGTTGCCGACGATCACATCTGTCAGGGCATCCACGATTTTGGCAATCATCATTGCAATTCCAACACCGCCAACAGCCATCCCTACTTTGTCTGTGTAGAAATAAGTGAGCTGACCAACCAGATTTGCCATAAGTCCTAATGCCAGCTGACCGCCAAAGTCAGCCATATAGTCTCGTTTTCTCATTACCCGTCTTGCACCATCCGTATCATATCGGGCTTCCTGATTCTTTTTTCCCATTGTTTTATTCTCCTGTTATTGAATTTGTAAGATTTTTTTAACAGCTGCTGTTTTCTTTTTTGTTGATATTCTAACAAACTCTGTATAGTTTTTTATACATAAGCATTTAGCATTATATATTTTAATTTACTTTTCTACTTTTAAATAATATTGTACAGCAGGAATTTCTCCTGTGATGGAAAATTCAATTCCTTTTTCTGTTTTCTTACCAGTGAAACTTCTAATTTCATTTCCAGTAGGATCCAGCGCTGTAAGGGATGCCTCATTTGCTTTTACTAAAAGACTTCCTTCCAAAGGCTCTACATATAATTTTCCAGCAAAATGTACGGAAGTAAATGGAACTCCCATTAACTGCACGCCTTCATTGTAAGTTGTCTGATCCATTCCAGTAGTTCCCATGGCAGTTAATATATACTCTTCTGCCTGCTCTAAGTCCTTTTCTTTCATCGGCAACAATGAAACACTGATTCTTTCATTTCCAGATTGAATTTCTATTATTTCAGACAAATGTAAGGATTTTTTAGGTGCACCGCTGAAATATCCACAATGTGGAGTATGCACCTCAAATATAGCATGCTCAGGATCAAAAACAAGTTCCCCAGTGTCTGAAATCAATTTGCCATCTACAAAACCGCATTCTGGCGATATAAGCTGCCATTCCTTAAGTGCTTTATCAAAAATCGATGCAAATGCGCGATAATCTCCGCTTCCGGCAATTTCCCTGATTTCATCAAAAACAAGGGCCTGTTTTCCAAGATGAACTCCTTTTTGCACTTCTTTTGTATTGGCAGCTGCATGGGGAAGTCTGTTATTTTCCCTGTATTTTCGCCAGGCATCCCGATATGGGGACCATGCAAAGTAGACACTATGTTCTGCCTCTGACAAATCTGCCCCGTTTAAGAACCCTGCATTTACCGCAACTGCTGCATTTCCCTGATAAGTATCCCCTCCATCCAGAAATACATTACGCATAGAGGTAATATAGGGTAAAAATGTAGTTGGCATGGAATGAAGCTTTGGCAGTGTTTTCAGATCATTTTGTGTATATACAACGTCTATCTGATTCTTCGCCGGGGACACAAGACCTTTCAAAAATACAGAAGCCATAAAGCCCCACTGGCAGATCACTGCCGGATCATTGTATGCATCAAAAACACTCCATATTTCATCATCAGGCTGGTCGTCTGCTTTTTCAGATGTATGATAGTTATATAAGATCAAGCCGTCCCAGTCATTTAAGCAGGCGTAAGCTATGGTGTGAACAAATGCCGTAGAATGGAAAGGATGTTCTCCGTACTCATTCCATTCACTGAGCATAAATGGTTTTCCTTTTACAATGGCAACAGATGCAAGGCTAAGCAGCGTTGTGGCCATAGAGCCTACACCAGTCTGCATGGTCAGCGGATTTGTAGATACATATTCTATGGGGCCAGCCACAAGATAAGTATTGGGCTGTTGTATCGGAAGCAGCGGATGATTGAAATAACTGTTATTTTCCATAAAATCCCCATCCGTGTGTCCATAAACATCTGCGGCTCCTGCAATAAGATTACTTGTTACAATTGGAACTTTTACTCCCAATGACCGGAGATAATCTTTCATGTCCTGATAGAAGGAGCGATTAATAGTAATGCCAAATTCCATAAAATCAGCATATCTTGCAGGACTGACCTCCCCGTTCCAGTCACTCATCGGATCACATTCCGGCTGATAGAAATTACCGTCAACACCGCGGACTGTGCCCTTAACCGGATCCTCGTTATCTGCCAGTGCGCATTCCCCTTCAAATGTCCAGGCTTCTTTCAATCGTTCTCTTGTGGCATATTTCATCAGAAGAAAATCATTAAACCGTTTTTGAACTTCGTCACGGTATGGCTGCATATCTTCCCGGTAATCTGTCTCCATAGTTCCTTTAATTGCAGATTCCTCATTGTTGATCTGAACCGTGATCACAGCTGGATCATCAATGAGGGCTAATCCGGTATATGGATTTACATGACAGAGCAGTTTTTTTGCATATTCTTTTTGCAGTTCGATTAACCGTTTATTATACATCGGAAAACGTTTAATACAAGTGCCTGCATTTCCTGGATAATCCAGCCCATCTCCTTCTACGAAATCTCTCGCTACAATTAGATCGATATGAAGATAAATTCCTCGTTCTTTTAACTTGGCTGTAAAATAATCAAACCTGTCCAGTCCTTCAGGGTGAAATTCTCTTCCATTTCCTTTTTCGTAATCAAGTAAAGGTGCTTCCTTACAGCTTGACCAGCTTCGCGGTTCTTCCCCAATTGGTGCATCTGCCGCATGCAGACGAATCACATTTACTCCCATACTGGCAAATCGTTCTGCCAGTCTCTCTGCAGTTTTATGATCCGGTGTGTTAGATCTGGCAGCTACATTAAAGCCCAGAAACTTTGCTCTTGTTCCATCATCAAAATAGAAATGCCCACTTTTTGTTGTTACAAAACCATGTTTTCCTGCCGGAGCATCTAAAAGATAGGAATAATCAAGAACACTTTTATTGGGATTTAATTTATCAATCCTGATATGCTGTTTCATATGTATTTCCCTTCCTTTGTTTTTCTTTAGCCTTACTTTATCAAAGAGCCAGAGAAAAATATTATATAAAAACACATATAATTATATATTTCAATATTGAAGTTCTACTTATTTTCCATTATACTTTACTACTATAATACAATTTCAAATATAATTGTCATCGCGAAGCGCCATATCTCTAAAATAGTAGGAAGGAGATTCACTTTATGGACTATATTCCTTTTGTAAAAAACTATTCTGCAATTACCGGAATCCCAGTTAATTTAATAAATGAGAAGGGACCTATTTATTCTTCTATAGCAGAACAGCTTGATATACCAACGACTAACCCGGTAGAGATTTACCCAGCTGAACATAATCCCGAATTCCGTTTTATTTCCCCTGATATTGTATTTGGGGCTGTTAAAATTGAATCAACAGATAAATACATCATACTGGGACCTGTTTTTTCAGTTCCAATTACAGACGAACTTGTTCGAAAATATATGCATGATTCTGCTACTCCTTTAAAATATAAAGAAATCATTGCAGAAACTCTTGCTTCTATTCCACGACTGTCACATGCTCAATTTTGCCAGCATCTGGTTTTTCTGCATCAATGTGTCAACAACAAAGAAATTTCAGTTTATGAACTGATTCAGCAACGTGCGCCTCAATCAATAAAGCAAAATCAACAACATGTAAAATCCATTACCGATAATATGGAAAATAACCGAGTTCATAATACATACAAATTTGAACAGGAGCTTTTCCATCTCATCCAAAACGGAAATGTAACCGCTTTACAAAACTTTTTGATAAATAATACCTTAGATCTGGAGGAAGGAAAACTTGCACAGACTCCACTGCGGCATACTAAAAATCTTTTTATTGTAACAGCAATTAAGGCAGCTATGCTTGGTGCTATTCCAGGTGGAGTTGATACAGAAAAGACTTATCAGCTTTTGGACCTTTATATTCAGGAATGTGAAAAACTGCAATCCATTGAAAAAATTCAGGCATTGCAATATTCTATGATCATGGATTTTTGCCAGCAAGCTGGGGAGACTAAAATGCCGGAAGGGATTTCCAGAGAAGTTTATACTTGCATAAATTACATCTGCACCCATACCAATGACACAATTTCTGTGGGAGACGTTGCCGGATGTATTCAAAGAAGCAATTCTTATATTATGAAAAAATTTAGAGAAGAGCTGGGATTTACCATAGGAGCTTTTATTACAAGATGTAAATTAGAAGAGGCCAAAAGTCTTTTGACTTACAGCGAAAAAAGTCTGGCTGAAATCAGCAATTATTTATGCTTCTCCAGCCAGCCTCATTTTCAGAGTTTATTTAAAAAACAATATCATATAACGCCTTTAGAGTATCGGAAAAAGAGTCAGAAAGTATAGTATAGTTTATTTTAATTGATATCCTTACATTAAACTAGAGCGTGTCTGAAAAATCATTCCCGCAATCTGCATGCCCCACTTTGCGGGATATTTCACCCGAATTCAGTTGCCGTAGCCCGCTACGGCGCCCTCATCCGGGCAAAATATCCCACAATATTCCTATTATATACGGAATGGTGGGGGATTTCAAGGAAGAGTCGGATAGTTTGCAGTTTTTATCTGACAGTATCAGGCTGTAAAAGCGTGAGTAATGTTTCGTACACATATGTGTTTTCTCTGACAATTATAGAAAGTTCCTCTTTGGCCTGATTCAGCTGGTGAAATAAATTACGGACATCAGACCTGCCTTCTTTATTGAGATATTTTGAACGCAGGTATCTGTTCTGGTCATAGTAATATCGTTCGTCCAATATGATAACAAGACGTTTTATGTCTCTCATGGCAGTAATCTCACATTCATAGCCCTGATGCATATAATCTTCCAGTAAGGCAGCAGCCTCCTCTTCATTATTTGCATATACAACAGAAACATGCGGATAGGGTTTGGAGGTTTTTCTGTCTGTAAGGTGTAGCATATTCTGGATAAATGAGGAAAGTTCCGCGTTGGTACGGATGCGGTTGGTTAAGTGAAACATCTGGATTTCCGGCAGGTTTTCTATAAGTTTTAATGTATTTACCCCTAATTCTTCAGGACATATGGCATCTTCGGAATCACTGGAAAATATTACAGGAAACTCTCCCTCCGATTGCGTTAACAGAATCTGCAGTTTTTCTGACGAAAGTAAATGTGCTTCGTCTACCAGAACTGCACTGTAATGTTTCAGCTCTGCATCTTCGGTCAGCTGATTGTCCGAAAGAAAAGCAATACGCTGTAAACGTTTATGCAGTATTTTCCATTCTTTTCCGGCATTGCCACAGTGAATCATGCATATCTGCTGACGCCTGGACAGTTTCATGGCGATATCATAGAGAAGTAATGTTTTTCCTGTTCCGGGAAGTCCGGTAAAACAGAAATATCCGAACCGGCTGATACGGAGTTTCTTTAAGATCTGGCGCTGGATATCCCGTTGCTGGGAAGTCAGGAAGTATTCTTTTTTCAGAAAACGGGCCGGTTCTGTGATTGGGGAAATCAGATATAGTTCAGCCTGAAACAGATCGTCAATATTCCCCTGATAATCACTGCTCTCCTTTTGCAGTGATCTGCACAGCTCTGTCCAGTCGGCTTCTGCAATATGATCATGATTGGTAAGCCTGACAAGGCGATTCTGACTGCTGATATACGTATAAGACTGTATGGAGCGTCCGAGAACGGAAAGATAATAACGGTTCTGCATAAGCTGTTTACGAATTGCCTCCTCAGATACAGCTCCGCTTTTCAGTTCAATATTTATGATCTGGTCGTCTTTGATCTGGAGAAGATCAAATTCTTTCCCGAGTTTTGGAATCTGGTAGGAATAGAAAAAGCGCAGGGAACAGACTTTAGTCATATGCGATTCTAACTGGCGTACCAGTGCTTTCATACTCTGAAGTTCCCATTCCCGTATTTTGAGGAAATATTCCCGACCGGATAACTGACGTTCCAGTTTTGACAGAGAATCTGTATTCTGATTTCTCGTAAGTGCATATATGGATATTGATCTCATAACTTTTACCTTTCATTTTGCCGGAATTCTTTTATACTATTATAGCAAATATCAGCAATTGCAGGTAGCCTGAAAACCAAAAACAGCCAGGTGGATTTTTCCCTGGCTGTTTTCCCCATCTGAATCAGATTCAGAAATTGTTTTGAAATATCTATTATATTGTGGTTTGGCTGAATTACTCAGCTACAGCGATAGCTTCCACTTCGCAGAGTACGTTCTTCGGAAGCTGTTTTACAGCAACACAGGAGCGGGCTGGTTTGCTTGTGAAGTATTTCTCATATACAGCGTTGAATGCTGCGAAATCTGCCATATCAGCAAGGAAGCATGTAGTTTTGATAACATTGTCAAATGTAAGTCCGGCTTCCTCAAGAATTGCTCCTACGTTCTTGCAGGACTGCTCTGCCTGTGTTTCGATTTTATCGCCTGCAACTTCACCTGTAGCCGGGTCTACCGGAATCTGACCGGATGCAAATAAGAAGTTTCCTGTCATTTTTGCCTGAGAATATGGTCCGATTGCTGCTGGTGCTTTTTTAGTTTCAAGTGTTTTCATGAGTGAATTCCTCCCGTACGATTTAGTGTGATTGATTGTCTGCAGCTGTTTAACCAATCTTTACATTGCAAGATTCCAAACAGCTATCCTTGTTCAATAACCTGTATCCATATCTTACCACCAAAAAAATATTTAGTCAACAGCAAAAAAATTGTCACAAGGTAAAATACTGACGATAATCTGATCAATGGAAGCTCTTGAGCCAGTTTACCAGAGAATCATGCCAGATATTGTCATATACTGTTTTCTTCATCTGGTCTGTGACAGGGCCGTTACCTGCCATTTTGGCAAGGATTGCCTGCTGTAATTCATCTACAGTCATGTCTTCCGGGGATTTATTCAGGTCTACAATCACTGTCTTTTCCTTTTCAGCAGCGACTTCCGTATTTTCCGGAAAACTGTTTTCTGCTGATATGGCTGAAGTATCGGCAGTTTTTTCAGGCTGAATATCTTCTGCTTTTGCTGCTGCGGTTTCTTCTGCTGCGGTTATTGTTTTCTGTGCAGGAGACTCAGTCTGTGTGGAAGTTGTTTCTTCTGTTTCTTCCTGTACTTTTTCGATATCTGCAGTTTCTGTTTTTACTGGTATATATTCTGGCATTTCACCCGCCGGAATCCAGATTTCACCGCTGTTTGCGGCTACTGTTACATTGATATGTCCACCCTGAACAGATACTTTACGGCCTGTGAGGGTTCCGATATATTCTGCACAGTTTCCTGCCGGAAGGCTCATATCTGCTGCATTATCATCGTTATTTACGGTAACGATCACACGTATTCCGTCAAGGTCACGGGCAAATGCAAACTGACGGTTGGTAAGCTGAAGTTCTGCGTAGCTTCCGTAGCTTAATGCAGGTGTATGCTGTCTTACCTTTCCAAGCGCTGCGATCAGGGCTGTACATGGATTCTTCTGTACTGCATCTGCATAGTCTTTGATATCCAGAGCCGGTCTGAGGCTGTCATCGGAGAATTTCTCTTTCTTTCCTTCAATACCGAACTCAGAACCGTAATAGATACTTGGTACACCCGGAAGTGTATAGAGTAAGACATGAACAGGTGCAAAATGTGCTTTATTTGAAAGCTTGGTATAAATACGTTCTACATCATGGTTGTCCACAAAGTTGTAGAGATCAAGATTTCCCATATTCTGGAGATATTTTACAGTATGTGCGATTTCGAAATAGTTATGATCGTTATGTCCGCTGTAGAGTGCTTTATGCAGGGCATAGTTTGTTACACTGTGGAGCGTTTCTCCATTTACCCATCTGCTGTAATCGCCATGGATCACTTCGCCCATAAGCCAGAAATCTTCCTTTACTTCTGCTGCTGTACGGCGCAAGGCACGCATGAAATCGAAATCAAGAACGTCTGCTGCGTCAAGGCGGATTCCATCTACATCAAATTCTGATACCCAGAAACGGATCACATCACAGATGTAATTCTGTACTTCCGGGTTTCTCTGGTTTAATTTTACCAGAAGGTTGTATCCACCCCAGTTTTCGTAGGAGAAGCCGTCGTTGTATTCCGTATTCCCTCCAAAGTTCACATTGCAGTACCAGTTGAGATATCTGGAATGTTCGCGATTTTGCTGAATATCTTTAAATGCAAAGAAATCACGCCCTGTGTGATTGAACACACCATCGAAAATAACTTTGATTTCTTTTTCATGACAGGCTGCCACGAAGTTTTTAAGGTCTTCGTTCGTTCCGAGACGGGAATCCAGCTTCTTGTAATCTGTGGTTTCATAGCCATGTCCTACACTCTCGAATAAAGGTCCGATGTATAATGCTGTACATCCGATTTCTCTGATGTGGTCGATCCATGGAAGTAATGTGTTCAGACGGGAAACAGGAGCACTGTAGTCATTGTGCTTCGGCGCACCGGTTAAACCCAGTGGATAGATGTGATAGAAAATTGCCTCATTATACCAGCTCATAAATGACACCTCTGTTTTTAAATTTATAATTTCAATTTTATGGGGGATTTTTTTACCCTGATATCATACAGGAAAGAAAATAATTAGATAAACTGTATTAAAGTTGAAATTATATTCATACAATTCTTATAATAACAGATTTTTCAGACAGAATCCAGTTTTTTTTCAATTTTTGCTTGTATATCTCGGGATTTTGGCATATTCATGACAAAACACCTCGCAGGATAGTGATGGATGAACAGTAACTTAAAATTTACTCTACAAAAAAATCCACTTAAGGTATATAATATTGCTGTAAATAATCTGGATATGCATAGAAATAGAAAGAAACAAACATAGATAAGCAAGGAGAATATAAACTATGAGACATATAGATGAAATTCAGATTGCCGGAACTGCAATCCTGCTTTGTGGCGCGATGTTTGCGGTTTCTGCTGTGGCACCTACCGGTAATACAGTGTCAAAAGCTGTTACAAACTTTACGGAAGCTCCGGAAACTGCTGCTGAGGCTCAGGCACAGGCCGAAGCTCAGGCTGAAGAGGATGGATTTACCATTTATACTCAGGAAAGTAACTATGATTCTGATTATGACAACAGTTATAATGATACTTCTTACGATGACTCTTCTTATAATACTGATACGACGCAGGACGGTTCTCTGGATGATACAGGGCAGGAGAATGATAATGCAGATACAGGAGATGGATCTTCTGATGATGGAAGCAGCGATCAGACATCGTCTGACGATACAGGGGATGATTCTTCCGATCAGATTGATTATCCCAGTGACGACAATTCCGGTAACGAGACAGATGGTTCTCTGGATAGCTCTGACACATGGGAAGATAACGGAGAAGAAGTTCAGTAGATAGATTATTAATCGATTGGACGCAGGACTTCACGCTAAAGCATTTTCAAACACGATCCAGGATGGACTGGATTGTTTGTATTATAATTATGTTTTTGTTTCTCAATAAATGGTATAATCAAACTGTTATTAACATTCAGGAGGCTTTTTATGAAGAAACAAAACAGGTTACTATCACTAATTCTATCTCTGTTCCTTCTGCTGTTTACCTTAGTTCCGCAATCAGCACTGACGGTAAAAGCTGAAGGCAACAGTGAGATGGCAGTTCATTTTATTGACGTTGGACAGGGAAATGCCATCTTAGTACAGTCCGGAGGACAAAATCTTTTGTACGATGGCGGGGATCAGAGCCATGCTGATCTGATCATCTCCTACTTACAGGAACAGAATGTGGAAAACATTGACTATATGATCGCTTCTCACTATGATGAAGATCATATCGGCGGTCTTGTTCCATGTATAGACAATTTCTCTGTAAGTAATATATTCGGACCAGACTATGTACATACTTCAAATTTATTCAATAATTTTATGAATACTGCCACTGCAAATGCAATTATCGTACAGTATCCTTCTGTAGGTGAAACATTTGATTTTGGCACCGGAAGTTTCACTGTTCTTGCACCGAATGGTATCAGCCAGAACAGTAATGATAACTCTCTTGTAATCAAACTTGAAAATGGTTCAAATAGCTTTATTTTTACCGGAGATGCAGAGGAAACCAGTGAACAGGATATGATCAGTACTGGTATGAACCTTGACTGCGATGTTCTTTCTGTTGGTCATCATGGGTCTGCAAGTTCAACTACCTGGGATTTCCTTGAGGCGACTTCTCCATCTTACGCAGTCATAAGCTGCGGAATCAATAATCAGTATAATCATCCGTCAGCAGATACAATGGGACGTTTATCAGATATGGGAATCCCTGTATTCCGAACAGATAAACAGGGTACGATCATTGCAGTCTCCGATGGAACAAATATTTCCTGGTCACAGGAGCCATGCAATGATTATTCTTCCGGAGACTCCTCTGTAAATGCTTCTGCAGGTGGCACTGGTGGAAACTCCTGGCAGGAAGAAACTACCACTTCTGATCCGGTACCTGAACAGGAAGAATCCAACAATGCAGATGTAGGAACAATGGTATGGATCCCTGCAACCGGTGAAAAATATCACAGCATTCCCAACTGTGGAAGAATGAACCCGGATACAGCCAGACAGGTATCCAGATCAGAAGCCGAGGCTATGGGATACGGACCTTGCAGTAAATGTTACTGATAAACAAAAACAGCCGCATTTGCGGCTGTTTTGTTAAAATCCTTCCTGTCTGCGTACTTTCCAGAGTTTTGCACGTTTCTGTGCAGCTTCATTCTCTATCTGCTGAGTAACTCCCTCAATGATAAGTCCCGGTACTTCCACAGGATGCTGATGTTCATCTGTTCCAACCATAATAAAATATGCGCGGTTGATCATGGTTCTGGTTCCATCAAGGGCTTCACAGTAAGTATCAATACGTACTTCCATGGAAGAACGTCCCACATGTGTAAGCCGTCCGATGAGAACGATGGTATCGTTCACTCTGGCTCCGGCTTTGAAATACATATTGTCTACTGCAACAGTTACCACATTCATTTCCGCATGGCGCTTGGCAACAATACCTGCTGTTTCATCAATCCATGCAAGCAGCTGTCCGCCAAACAGATAACCTGCGGCATTCAGACACTTTGGCATTAATAAATGAGACTGCTCTGTTAAGGAGTCCTCAACTCGTTTCATTTTTCTTTCTGACATTTCTTTTCTCACTTCCCCTTTATCATGCTTTCTGTTGGCTATTATAGCACGTTCCATGATTTTGTGTTATATTTTTCATAATTTTCCTTCTGTATAATTTTAAAGCGTTATCACTTTAATATGATTGTATGAAAAAAAATACAATCTTTATCTTGCCTTTCCCATCACTTTACTGTACAATGTTTAAATAGGTACAAATACAAATGTTCGCCATAGTAAAACACTGATCGCAAGGATGCATCTGCAATTCACTGTATCAGTGTTTTTTAATAAAATTCACTATAATATGCATTATTTACGAGTATTGCTATAAGTGAATTTGCGAGTATTGCTGTAGATAAATAACGGGGAAATGAGGAATGATATTATGGAAAAACATGAAATGATGAGTCTGGAAGATTCCGGACAGCTTCGTGACAAAATGAGATTCTTTGAACAGGAACTGCTCAAGAATCATCATATCGATCCAAATCTGTATGTAGAATATAATGTAAAAAGAGGTCTTCGTGACTCCGCAGGTAAAGGTGTCCTGACAGGTCTTACAGAGATTTCTGATGTTAATGGTTATAATCTGATCAACGGCAGACAGATTCCGGCTGATGGACGTTTATACTATCAGGGAATCAATGTACAGGATATCATCAGTGGTCTGAACGGAAGACGTTTTGGATTTGAAGAAACAATTTATCTTCTGATCTTCGGTAAGCTCCCTGATAAGGAAGAACTTTCCAGATTTCTGGATATGATGTCTGATATGGAGGAGCTTGGCGGTCGTTTTGTCCGCGATGTTGTTATGAAGGGAACCAATGCCAATATTATGAATGCCATGCAGCGTTGTGTTTTGGCTCTCTATACATATGATGACAATCCGGAAGATATTTCTCCTGAAAATGTACTTCGTCAGTCTCTGGAACTGATTGCAAAGCTTCCTGAAATTGCCGTATATTCTTACCATGCATATCGCCATTTCAGAAAGGATGATACCTTATTTATCCGTAATCCGCAGAAGGGGCTTTCTCTTGCCGAGAACATTCTTCTTATGCTTCGCCCGGATGGAAAATACACAGAACTGGAAGCAAAAGTTCTGGATATTGCACTGATCCTGCATGCTGAGCATGGTGGCGGTAATAACTCCACTTTCACCACTCATGTGGTAACTTCTTCAGGGACAGATACCTACTCTTCTACTGCTGCATCCATCGGATCTCTGAAGGGACCTCGTCATGGTGGAGCAAACCTGAAAGTTCAGAATATGTTTGCTGATCTGAAGTCTCATGTAGATCAAGATCACTGGGATAACGAAGATGAAATCATAACTTACCTCAAGAAAGTTCTGAATAAAGAAGCATTTGACCATGCAGGGCTGATCTATGGTATGGGGCATGCAGTCTATACACTTTCCGATCCTCGAGAAGTGATCCTGAAACGCTTTGCCCAGGCACTTGCTGAGGAAAAGGGAATGACAGAGGAATTCGAGCTTTATAACAGAGTAGAAAATATTGCCGGCAAACTGATTATGGAACATAGAAAACTGTTCAAGAATGTCTGCGCAAATGTGGACTTCTACAGTGGATTTGTATACAGCATGCTTGGTATTCCGGAAGAATTATTTACTCCGATCTTTGCTATTGCACGTATGCCGGGCTGGAGTGCTCACCGTCTGGAAGAACTGATCAATGCAAATAAGATCATTCGTCCCGCTTACAAATATGTAGGACATCATACAGATTTTGTTGCTTTTGACGAAAGGTAAACAGATGAAAATCATTAGTGGCTGCGGTTCATTCCGCAGCCGTTTTATTATGTCACTAAAGCGATCTTCCGCAGGAAGAGAATTCTGCGCTACTGTCCACTGGTAATATCCTTTCTCGTAAAAATATAATTTGCATTTGTTGTATGAGGTCTGTATAATCAAAATAAATCCGAAAAAGGAGGTATTCTCTATGGCAAAAGAACAGATTGCGGTTGCAGAACTGGTTTTAAATATGATCCTTGGAAAGACAGGCGGTACACGTGTAGATTATTTCCCACAGAAACCGGATTTTCCGTTTGATGCAGTTTATGAGCAGGCATTTGTACGTGCCACACCGGAGAGTCAGGGAATCTCCTCTGATCTGTTTACTGCCCTTCTTCGGGAACTGGATGCTTCCAAAGATACGGAAATGCATCATTTTATGGCACTGCGTCATGGCAAGGTAATCTGTGAATGTAATTTTGCACCATACCCTAAAGGAATGTGGCATATTACACATTCCATGTGCAAGAGCATCACAGGTATGGCAATCGGCATGTTGATCGAAGAGGAAAAATTAAAGCTCGATGAAAATATTTATGACATTTTTCCGGATCATATAAATGCCTTTTCAAAGATTTTCCGCCCTGTGATCACAGTAGAGAATCTGCTGACCATGACAAGCGGCATAACTTTTAATGAATCAGGTATCGTGTCCGGAAATGACTGGCTTGGAAGCTTTCTGAATGCATCTGTCAATGGAAAACCCGGAACGGAGTTTCAATATAACAGTCTGAATACTTATGTTCTTTCTGCAATCGTGACGAAACGTACAGGAGAAACCCTGACCGAATATCTGACTCCGAGACTGTTTGGTCCTCTTGGTATCACGAAATATTACTGGGAAACCTGTCCGAAAGGAATTACAAAAGGCGGCTGGGGACTGTTTCTCTGTGCAGAAGACATGGCAAAACTTGGCCAGCTGTATCTTCAGAGGGGAAAATGGAATGGTCAGCAGCTGGTGTCTGAATATTGGATAGAAATATCTACGGCACGACATCTGAAAACTCAGAATGACACCTATGGATATGGATATCAGCTATGGATGGAACAGCGCCCGGGAAGCTTTGAATATAATGGAATGTTGGGACAGAATGTTATTATTTATCCGGATATGGATATGGTTCTTGTCACAAATGCTGGGAATAAAGAAATGTTTCAGGACTGTATCATGCTGAATATCATTCGGAAATATTTCCCTGTTAATTATCATCCCGCCGATGTTCTACCTGAGAATCCACTCTCCTATAGTCTTCTGAAACGGTTGTGCGGAGAACTGGAAAATGGAGAAAATAATAACAGAAGTACTTCTCTGCGCGGGGGATGGAAAAGAAATGTAGTTTCCAGAAGGAAGCATTCAGATAAAAAATACAGCTACCGTATTTCAGCAGCCGTTGATCGCCCATCTGATCATCACAGTTTTATGCGGGCTGTAAGCGGCAGAACTTATGTTATGGAACAGCAGAATATTGGAATTGCGCCGTTGTTTGTGCAGGTATTCCACAATAATATGACAGATGGTATTTCTGAAATTTCTTTTACTTATGATGCGGGAAACTTTTGCGTTTCTTTTACCGAAGGTGAGGTGATCCATAAACTTCCTGTTGGATTTGGAAAGGCTGCGGATGGATGTGTTGATCTTCATGGAGAACATTACCTTGTAGCTACACTGGGAGAATTTGCAAGAGATGAAAACGATATCCCTGTGTTAAAACTGGAGGTTACTTTTATCGAAGAATGTGTGAAACGAAAGGCGCACATTTTCTTTCATGAAGATAATGGAATTGAAATCAGATGGAACGAAACACCCGGCAAAAAAATGATTCTGGCAGGACTGAGTTCTATTACTGAAGAACTGTCAGGAAACTTCCTGTATAATTCGCTTCTGGGAGATCATAATATTACAACAGAACTGCTGCACCGGCTTATGGAACAAACGATTGAGCCTGCTGTAAGGGGATATCTGAAGAGACCGGAAGAAACAGGCAGTATTGATACGGATGAGTGAATATAATAAAGTCTCATATACAAAAATGCATTTCTCACTAAACGATTCAGATGAGAAATGCATTTTGCATTTTACAGGTTTATTTTATTTATGGTATGTATTATTTACGCGGATTGCCATAGTTCTGTTTAGTCCTGTTTCACATTGAAAGCTTTCATTCCCGGATATACAGCACTCGCGCCAAGTTCTTCTTCGATGCGGAGAAGCTGGTTGTATTTAGCAACACGCTCGGATCTGCTTGGTGCACCTGTCTTAATCTGGCATGTATTCAGTGCTACTGCAAGGTCAGCGATTGTTGTATCTGCTGTCTCACCGGAACGGTGGGAAGAGATTGCTGTGTAGCCTGCTTTGTGAGCCATCTTGATTGCTTCCAGTGTTTCGGATACAGAACCGATCTGGTTTAATTTAATCAGGATTGCATTACCTGCGCCAAGGCTGATACCCTTTGCAAGTCTTTCTGTATTTGTAACAAACAGGTCATCACCGACAAGCTGTACTTTGTCGCCAAGTCTGGCTGTAAGTTTCTGCCATCCTTCCCAGTCTTCTTCATCCAGACCGTCTTCGATGGAGATGATCGGATATTTCTCGCACAATTTAGCCCAGTGCTCAATGAGCTCTTCGGATGTATACTCTGTTCCTGCTTTTGGAAGTTTGTAGTATCCTTTGCCTTTTTCGCTCTTCCATTCAGAGGAAGCTGCGTCCATAGCGATCTTGAAGTCTTTACCTGGTTCATATCCGGCTTTCTTAACTGCTTCAAGAATTGTTTCGATTGCTTCTTCATCAGATTTCAGTGCAGGTGCGAAACCACCTTCATCACCTACTGATGTTGCAAGTCCGCGTTCTTTCAGGATAGAAGCAAGTGCGTGGAAGACTTCTGCACACCATCTTAAGCATTCTTTGAAGGAAGGTGCTCCAACTGGCATGATCATGAATTCCTGTACATCCAGACCGGATGATAATGCGTGGCATCCACCGTTTACGATGTTCATCATTGGAACTGGAAGACGGTTTCCGGATACTCCGCCAAGGAAACGATACAACGGAATCTCAAGAGAAGTTGCTGCTGCTCTGCAGCATGCGATAGATACTGCAAGGATTGCATTTGCTCCAAGTTTGGATTTATCTTTTGTTCCGTCTGCTGCGATCATTGCTGCATCTACTGCATAAATGTCACTTGCATCGAGACCTTCGATTGCTTCGTTGATTGTTGTATTGATGTTTTCTACTGCTTTCTGTACGCCTTTTCCAAGGTAACGAGCTTTATCTCCATCTCTTAATTCCAGAGCTTCGAATTCACCTGTAGATGCACCGCTTGGAGCTGTTCCTCTTGCTACAGTGCCATCCATCAGATATACTTCTGCTTCTACTGTCGGATTTCCTCTGGAATCCAGAATTTCTCTTCCTACTACTTTCTCAATTTCTAAGTACATGATAAATCCCCTTTCTGATATTACATTCAATCGGATATTCGCAATCCGCTTCCGCTACTTGCTCATAACCGAATCAAGCAAGTCCCCATCCATTGCTATTCAAAATTGAAGCAAGGGACTTGCTTGATTCGGTCAAACTCCTGGTACATCATTTCTAAAAAGCCGTATCCATGCAATGCGCGAGATACAAGAATATAGCTATTTGGAAAAAGATGTACCAAAGTGCAACAGGCCATTGGCTATATGGGCTGTATGCAGATGAATCATATCTGGTAAACGGCTTCAGCATGACCGTGGTTTGAATGAAATCGCAGGTATGATTCATGGCTTCCGAAGATTTCAGCTTGGCTTCGGATGGAGTTTAAATGATTGATTCACGCGAGAGTTTATTTTATCTAACTCTAATAGTTAGTATATTCTAACTTCATTAAAAATGCAAGAGATAAATTTGGAGAATATTGAAAAAGTATTTCAAAAATAAAAAAAGCCAAACATGGTTAAATATATAAACCAATGTTTGACTTTAGATTATTCAGTTATATTTTCAATGAGGGCATTTATCATATGTTGCAGTATATTTATAAACTGCATTTGCTAAATAGCCACATTTTTCACATCTTTGACAGGTATACACCTTTACAGTGCAACCACCTTTACCGTTACTTTTATGTGCACTGACCGTTCCATTAACCATGCTATGTGTGCATAATGCATAAGTAGATGTATCATTATCTATTATAGAGGTTTGAATTCCATTCTCTGCTACAAATACTTTATCACTTTTGGAAAAATCGATAGTTGCATAAAAGTCTGAATCATCAAATAAAAGTTGCTCTGGCTCAAAATCCAACACTACATCTTCAAAACTTACATCCGATGATGGCATCGGCTCATACGCCAACACCGTTCCAGCTCCAGTAACTATTGCCAGTGCAGACACAGCGACCATAATCCCTCTCTGTAACAATCCTTTTCTCTTTTCCTTCATCATGTAGTTGATCCTCCTTTTTAAGATTTTCATATTCTTTCCGCTTTTCTTTTTATTGCTGAAAAGATTATTTTTCCACATAACCGGATTTTTGTCCGGAATTGAGGCTTCGTTTACCAGCAGTGTGGCATAGTTTTTGCGGCGTTCCTTTAAGCAGCCCTCTACGGCGGCGCTGTCACTGACTATTTCTGCTGTATCTATGTAAAGGAAAAGTAAAAGGTATGCCACCGGATTCATCCAGTGCAGGCACAAAACCAGAAGGCATAATACTTTTACCAGATTGTCGTGATTTTTCAGATGAGAATGTTCATGCTTATATACCATGTCATATTCTGAATGTAACATAGGGAAACTCTCGGGAAATACAATTTTCTGACGGAAAAATCCGACTGTACATGGTCCGCAGATTCCATCAGGAATCAGATAATATACTTGGTTATTGTCTGAATCTTCCACTTTATCAAATATATAATTCTGAATGGAATGAGCTCCTCTCCAGAAGCAGATGATTTGATAAATGGCGAAAATAATGATTGCTACCAGCCATATCTTAGATATGATATCAAACCATTGCGGCATCCATATATATTCACCCTGTCTTTCTGGAGTGAAGGACAAAGAACCTGATAAATATAGCTGAGGTTCATCTGTGATCAGCATAGATGTTGGAAATACATCTTTTGGAATCAGATATTTTATCAATTGCACAGGCATCAGATAAAAGAAGATACCCGTTATCAGTAATCTTCTGCCTAAAGTGTAATTGTAATCAGCGTGTTGAATCAGGTACATAAGTAAACAGATCACAACGGGGATTGATCCTGCGATGGACATACAGGTCAGTAGTTTCATTAGATATCACGTCATTTCTTTTTAATGTATTCAAGTAAGTAATCTTTCTCTTCTTCTGTAAGTTTTTGTTCAGAAGTAAGGGCACTGACGAGGATATTTATGTCAGGTACCGGGTATCCAGATACAGGTGTGGAAACAGATGATCTGGACGTCTTTGTCTTTAAGCTTTCGTCTTTTTCTTCAGCAATTTCATTTAGTTTATCGTATAAATATCGGTTTCTCAATCCAAGGATGAACATGGACATCGGATATAATATAGATACTACTGCAGCACCGATCATATATAAAGTAAAAGTATGGGTATCGTCCACTGGAGGTTTGCTCATGAAATTAACAAAGAAGCAAACACCAGAGCATAAAGTAAACAAAATCCAGCAGACAATTTCTATTTTTCTTTTCATTATTTCGTCTCCAGATTGTAATTTTCTATCAATTTTTTAACTGCATTCAGTGTATCATAACTGCGCAAAAATCACAACCGATTTTTACTAAATTATCAGACTTCTTGCCGCCATTTTTCGAGATTTATCGAGATTTCGCGCAATAGATAAAAAAAGCCGGACAAAAAAATCTGATATTTTCAGAATTTCCATCCGGTTTTTTAGAGTTATTGACTGATTAGTTTATCAGTTGAGATTTTATTTGTGAAGGAATGAAAACAGCCCCTTTTTCTTTTCGTAAGGCTCTGAGGTAATTCCTTTTACTTCATATCCTGTGGCATTGATCGCTGCTTTTAATCTGGCTTCATCTACAGGCGCATCGGTAATAATAGTGGTTTCACCTTTGCTGTGAGAAGAAGAAATCTTGTCTACCTGGAAGGCTTTTCTCACTGCATCATTGACGTGAGACTCGCACATTCCGCACATCATTCCGTCTACTTTTACAGTTGTTTTAATCATAATATTATCCTCCATTTGCATAGCAAACCTAGTGATTTTTTTATTTCAGATAAATAGAATTACTATTGTTATCTGAGCTGATTTACACACAAGTTAGCACTTGCTAACAATGATTATATCACATATATTCCCTTTTTACAATCTCTATGCAAGCGCCTGTGCAAGAGCTTTTCGAACAGCTCCGAGAATTCCTTCTGAAGAGAAGGTTGCACCGCTTGCAGTATCAATTCCATCTGCCGACTGATTACCCATAATCTGAGGATAGAGAGTTCCCCATGCGTAGTCGAAGTATTCCGGTGAGTCACTGTTACTCTGTTCGATGGAAGCAATCTGACCATTCCGGATAGTTACCGTTACTTCTACTCTTCCGCTGTAACCGTAACTTGATGCGGAATATGTTCCGTCTTTATATGGCCCTTCAGGCTCAGGAGTTGGCGCAGGCGTTTCGTCAGGAGTTGGTGTAGTCTCTGGTATTGGTGTTGTTTCAGGAGTCGGTGTGACCTCTGGCGTTGGTGTTATTTCAGGAGTCGGTGTGGCTTCTGGTGTTGGTGTAATTTTCGGTGTTTCTGTTGGAGTTGGAGTTGGTGTTACTTTTTCATTTGTTTTAGCAGCCTGTTTCTGGATATCTTTCATTGCATTTAAGATTCCTTTGGATGAATAGGTTGCTCCGCTGACAGTATCAATTCCATCGGCAGATTGATTCTGAATGATCGCATTTTCAAGAACATCCCATGCCTTTTGGAAAAATTGTGGTGTATCTGTATGTTTTACATCCAGAGATGTGATGATTCCTTTTTTTATCTTTGCAGTCAGTGTTACTGTTCCACTGTAACCTTTTGCAGTTCCTGTATAAGTACCGTCTTTGTATGGCAATTCCTTATCTGGATCAGGGGTTGGGACTGGCTTCTTTGTAGGCTTAGGTGATGGCGTTGGTGTCGGTGTGGCTGTTGCCTGGTTTTCAGAAGGAATCGCCTGAGACAATGCATTCTGGACCGCCGTGATAATTCCATTTGAGGAATAGGTAGCCCCACTCACCGCATCTACGTTTGGTGACTGGCTGGAAATAATTCTGCTGACCACACCCTGTGCATTGGCAAAATAGGAAGCTGTTTCGCTTGAGGCATCCAAAATATTGATTGATGCAATTTTATGATTGCTGACAGTTACCTGCACAGTGATCGTTCCACCGAATCCGGTTCCGGAGCCTGTATAAGTTCCATCCACATATCCGTCAGCCGGAACTTGTGTAGTTGGTGTGACAGTACTTCCTGCACCACCTCCGCCGGCAGCGCTGCCATTTGCAGCGGCTCCGGTAGAAGTATTTTTCTTTGTGCCGGTTTTTATTTTACTGGCTTTTTTGGCTTTCTTTGATGTTTTTGCTGATGCTTTGCTGCTTTTTGCAGAAGATTCCTGTAAAGTTTCGTCGCGGGTATTTCCTGTTGCAATCAGTTCTTTGATATCATCAGTAGACATAATATTATTATCAGAAACTACAGCAGTTTCTACGGGGCTTTTTTCAGTCTGATAACAGGTCACACAGACTGCTGCAAAAACGGCAGCTGCCGGAAGAAGCTTTAACCAGGGTTTTAAATTATCCTGTTTCTGATTTGTTTCAGGATTCGTATTTTTTTTCTGCTCATTATTCTTGTTCATAAATCCTCTCCTCTTCTTTTATAACATTTCTGGAAAATATAGATAGCAAATTTCCTACTAACAGCATTATGTTAAATTTCAAAACTTATCCCCTCTGTATTTTCCAGAAACGTTATATAATTAAACAGACAAAACTAGCCGCTTTCACTACGTGACTTCACACTGAATATCTGTCATTTTATGTTTTACAAGGAAAAGAAACCCTGCCCTTTTGACCGGAATACAGGATTTCTTTTCTATGTCTGTGAATCAGTTAATTTTCACACTGAATTAATCCGATTATTTTACAGTTACTTTAAATGTCTTGGATACACCATTGCATGTTACTGTAATCTTAGCTGTACCTTTCTTGATACCTTTTACTGTACCATTGGAAGATACAGTAGCAATTTTCTTATTGCTGGATTTGTATGTGATTTTTCCGGATGGAGTTGCTTTTGCCGCAATCTTAGTTGTCTTTCCAACTTTTACAGATGCTGATGTTTTTGCAAGCTTCAGAGTTGGATTTTTAACTGTTACTGTGCAGGTTGCTTTTACGTTGCCGCATTTAGCTGTGATCACTGCTTTTCCGGCTGCATTTGCAGTAACTTTACCGGTTGTTTTGTTTACGGCTGCAACTTTTGGGTTGCTGGAAGTAAACGTAACTTTTGGTGCATCTGCTCCTGTTACAGTTGCCTTCAGTGTAGTTGTTTTTCCTTTGTAAACAGTGGCTGTTTTCTTGTTGAGAGTTACTGTTACCTTCGTATCTGCTTTAACAAGAGCCTCTACTGCTGCGTTCAGATGAGTTGTAGCTTCATCAACCTCTGCCTGAGTTGGCTTTTCTTTTGCAAGAAGATCCTTTGCTTCCTGAAGCTCTAACTGCATTGCCTTCCAGGAATCTGCTGTGTAATCTGCTTCTTTTAAGGCTTCTGCTTTTTCTACTGCTGCTTTTAATGCTGTTGTATCTGCTTCTCCTGCTTCCGGTTTTACGATGTTTGCATCTGTTGCATTAACTTCAAATACAGTATCTGCATATCCCATTGCATATACGGTGATTTTCCATTTGCCGGTTCCATCTGTTCCTTTTGGAAGCTGGCAGCGGTAGGAATCTGTCAGACCAAGCTGGATTCCCATTGCCTTGTGCATCCAGTTATCTGCTGCAAATTTTGTTCCATAAGATGCCAGAACTTTATCACCATTTCCGTAGTAATCCCATTTTACAGCATACATTTTAGCACCAAGAGCACCATATCCGTCACCTGTAATATCTACTCTTAAGAATTCGCCGTAACTTCCGCTGGCTTCTTTTACTGTTGCGGTAACATTAGATGCTGTCTGGAGTGCCTGATCTTTAAGTCCGGAACCTGTACCGTTTGTTCTGGCCTTGAATGTGAATGTTCCATCAGAACCTTTTACAGCTTCTTTTAAGCCGTTTGTTTCAGCGGTAACATCCGCAACTGCACTATAGGACTGCAAATTGTTTTCTCCAAATCCTCCGGCAATTGTGCTTCCGTCTTCCACAATCTTGAACTGGGATTTGAAGGCTTCATAATCTTCTGCCTTTACTGCGACAGGCACATATTTCAGACCTACAACGCTGTAATGGTCGAATTCTGCAACGCTTCCGTCAGCTTTTGTGATCTGTCCTCGCTCAGGCTGATTCAGCTTTACAGTTGTTCCGTCCGTAAGAACTGCATCATTAGCTGAGGTCCAGTAGGAAATCTCATAAGAACCGCCGTTTTTGTCATACATGATTGCTTCACACTGGTAGCTTCCTCTGTGCAGGCCATGGTTTACAGTAGCTCTGGTTACTGTGTCGAAACCGCCTTTGTCAAGTTCATCATGGCTGTCTTTTGTTCCATTGGAAGCTGTGTTTGCAGCATTATAAACTCCCTCAGATGCCCAGTACTGTGCCCATGTCAGACCTGCATAGACATATTTGTAGCCTGTTTCTGCTGTTGCAGCGAATTCATCTTCTGCTGCTGCCTGATCGTCAACAAAAGGTGTTTCCTCATCGCCTGCAAAAGCATCAGCGGTGTCATCTGCTGCATCAAACTCATCTGTCTGTGCCTCAGTCTCCACAGCAGTATCAGATGTAAAATCCGCAGCCATAACCGGTAATCCTGAAACCATCATTGCTGCACTTAAAATTGCAGGAGCTGCCATTTTGATTAAATTTCCCTTGCGCATACCTTTAAATCCTCCTGAATATGAGTTAATAAATATATTTCCAAACTGTCCGGAAAACTGAAATTTTTGACAGTTCAGAAATCTTTATATAAGATAAACCTATTCACCGATGGAATAAGTATCTTTCAGTAATTGAAATCTTTCTTTCATGCCTTCCGTCATCCAGACATGATCAGAATCATCTACGAACAGTCCGTCTGCATTGTATTTCTTCAAAAGTTCTTCTGCCTTTTCTTTTCCCAGTACAAAGCATGCAGTGGAAAGTCCGTCTGCGTTCAGGCCGTCATTACACACAACCGTCACAGATGTGAGACCGCTTCTTGCAGGATATCCTGTAGCAGGATCCAGTATATGATGATATCGAACACCATCTTCTATAAAGTATTTTTCGTAATCTCCGGAAGTAGATAAAAATTCAGTACCATTCAGAGTAACTACTCCCAGGTAATCACCTTCTGTATCCCGCGGATCAGTGACAGCTACCTGCCAGGCAGAGCCGTCGGGTTTGCTTCCATAGCTCATAACACTGCTGCCGCCCAGATTCAGGATCATGCCTGATACATTTTTATCTGCATCAAGAATCTTCTGTGCTGCATCGCAGCCGATTCCCTTACCTGCAGCCCCCAGATCAAGAGTTACTCCCTCCGGCATGGTAACTTTATTTCCATCCAGAGTCACCTTGTCATATCCTACATTTTCAAGCAGGGAATTTAATTCATCATCTGAAGGAATGTGCGGATTTTCTCCGTCAATGTCCCACAGGCGGATCACTCTTCCCATAGTAGGATCCATGGCTCCGCCAGAAGCTTTCGACAAATCCAGTACCTGTTTTAAACAGGTGGCAGTTTCATCAGATACCGTTGTTGTATTTCCGGCATTTTGATTGATCTGATATATCTGAGAACTTTCTTTTGTCCAGGAGATCCAGTTTTCTTCCACATCTTTTAATGCAGAGATTACGTCTGCTGTGATGTCCTCACCTGTTGTGTAAAGAGTCCCTGATACTACGGTGTCCATAGCAAAGTCTGTTTTGGTGTATGTGTTTATTTCAGAGTTTCCCCATGCAGTCCGGGATGTGCATAAAAGAGAGACTGTAATGAAAAGTCCCAGTACAAAAGAGCGTCTGTTTGTCATATATTCCTGATTCCTTATCCTCTTATTGTTATCGTCAACTAACTCTATAGACTATATCACTGTATGTAGTGTATGTCTACCAATACAGTTAGTTCTTACTAATCAATTTTTCTCAATAAGTTAGCAGTTGCTAATTTTTATCAATAATAGTACCTGTATGAATATTTTTCCTTGGGCAGACTGCAGTGCAGGCGTGACAGCAGATGCATTCCCCTGAATGTGCAGTATCACCGTCAATATCCAGGTGTGCGGGGCATCTCTTCTTACAGAGAGTGCACTTTGGCGCACAGTTTGGACGATTTCGTTTGAAAAGTGCTCCCGGGATGATCGGCATGATTGCAAATACTGCTCCCATGGGACAGAGAAACTGGCAGAAGAAACGCTCCTGTGTACACATTCCGGCCATGATCAGGATCAGCAGAACTGTTCCCACAATGTAGGTAGATTTCGGCAGTCTGCCTGTTGTAAGCATGGAGAATACATCCCATGGACTCATTCCCTGTAATTTAGAATAAAATCCTGTTATGCAGGAAAGAAGCAGGAACGCAAGAATCACATATTTTACTTTCTGTAATCGGTGTACCCATTCTTCCGGATATCCATGTTTTTTCTTTTTTCCAAAGCATTTCGCACGGATAAACGCGGTAAGCTCATACAGAGCATCTCCCAGTGAGCCAAACGCACAGGCATAACCGCAGAAATGACGCCCGAACAGAATGGTAATAATTAACAGTAACGCCGTAATATCCAGAAAAGAGTTCCAGGTTACGCTCTGCTGTCCTCCGATTGCAAGAAAGATGGATTTGATTCCTGCAAATGCTGTGGAAAAAAAGGAGGGCGCTGCTATAAAAAATATAAGCTGTATGGCGGCACGGATCAGCCGTACCTTTCGTTGTTTCTTTTTCATGCGTTTTCCGCCTTTGATAATGCGTCATTTACTGCTTCTAAGATACCGGTAGAACTGAAAGTTGCTCCGGAAATAGTGTCAACATCTGTGCTCTGCTCGCTAATGACACTGTTTATGACATTCTCGCCCTGTGACAGATAAGCACTGTCCTCACCCGGTGCACTGACTACACTGACTGCTGTAATGGTATCATCTTCCAGAGTCACCTGAACAGTGATCGTTCCACCGTATCCGGTTCCTGAACCTTCAAAAGTACCGTTCTTATATACATTATCAGAATCATCGGCATCTTCAGAATCTGCCTGATCTGCATTTTCTTTATCCTCTGCAGAATCCTTTTCAGATTTATTATCAGCTTCCGAAGATACATCAGAAGAAGCATTACTTTCTGCTGCTGTTTTCTGTTCCTCATAAGTTTCCTTTAATGCTGTAAGGATCTGGTCCTGCTGGTTCTCCAGACTCTCTGTTTTGGCAGTCAGATCTGCAATATCCTGGGCCTGTTCTTTATCCTTTACTGTTCCGTTATAGAAAAATACCGCCATGATAATCAGCAAAAGTGCGATCAGACGCAGATAAAAATTTTGATTATTCACGTTGTTTCCTCTCCTTCATTTTTTATTTTGCCGGATATGATATCTGTTTTTGGATGAAGCAAAACTTAATCATAACTAACTTTAAAAGTGTATCATTTTCGTATACAAAAATCTATATATAACAGATTCTGCTAATGTTGTTTTTTTTTCATTAAGATGACCCCGGAACAAAATCCGAGGTCATTTATTGTGTGAATTATTTACCTGTTATCGTTTATTTTACTTTTACTGTAAATACCTTCTTAACACCATTGCAGGTTACTGTGATTTTGGCAGTACCTTTTTTCTTTCCTTTTACAACGCCTTTGGAGCTTACTGTTGCAATCTTGCTGTTGCTTGACTTGTAAGTAACCTTTCCTGATGGGGTTGCCTTTGCGGAAATCTTTGTTGTTTTTCCAACTTTTACAGTTGCTGAAGATTTGGTAAGTTTCAGGGATGGATTTTTAACTGTTATCTTGCAGGTTACTTTGTATTCTCCGCAGGATGCTGTGATCACTGCTGTTCCTTTTGCCTTAGCAGTTACAACACCTTTGCTGTTTACAGCAGCCACTTTTGTGTTGCTGGACTTCCATGTGATTTTATCTGTAAGGTTTGTTGTAACTTTGAGAGTGGTTTTTGTGCTGCCTTTTGTATAAAGAGTCTTGGAAGAAGTATTTAATTCAAATGTGTTTTCTGCTTCTTTGTAAGTAAAAGTAAGATTATTCTTATATCCCACAGCAGTTATTTCGAAAACAGTTGTGTCTGTCACCTGAAGATCTGTGAGATCAAGAGTTCCATCTTCTTTTACAATGATTTTGCTTCCTTTTCCTGTTGCAGCATATTCTGTATCACCAACTTTTACTTTGCTGATGCTCTTAATGTATGCAGAGAACTCTTCTGCTGTAATGCCTTTTGCTGCAACCAGTTTTGTCTCGTTACTGTCATAAGAAGCCGGCATTTTGTCTGTATTTACTGTAAATTCAGTTACAATGGCTGCATATTTTCCGCTGGCATCTGCAATTTCAACCTTATGTGTTCCCAATGCAAGAGCTCCAACTGCAAGTTTTCCGTCTGTGCAGGAAACCACTGTTTTGTCTACAGTATACTGTGCCTTGAAGTCTGCCGGCAGAGCCTGGTCAAAGGTAACTGCTGCAGATGAGTCTGTATTCATAATATCTGCTACTGTTGCCTTAATTCCTGTAGTTGTCTGCACCTTTACATCAGGAACATCAAAAATGATCATACCCTTATCTGTGTAATAAGTAACGCTGTCAATTGTTTTTCCCATGATTGATTTATAATGTGCAGAAGAAACAGGGCATCCGTGAACTTCTGTTGTATATCCGGTTCCCCAGGAAAGCATACTTCCACGCCAGATATTCTCCAGATGACGCAGGCCATAGTTGGTTCCGTCTGTAGTATTTACGGTTACACCATAGATTTTATCTGTATTTGTATCAATTACTGCTGCAAAAGCCTCATTGTTAAGATCAAGCTCATAATCACCGTAATTTGTTTCTGTTTTTAATGTAGCATCAATAGTAACGTTCTTTGTCTGGGCACCTTTCATTGCTGAGAAAGAATAGCTGCCATCTGCATTTACAGTAAGTTCTTTGTAATAAGACGGTGTTTCACTTAAAATGTAATAAGAGTAAGAGGCATTTTCAATCAGGGAATCTTTTCCTGTATAGGTGTTGCTGCTTGTCTGTCCTCTGTTTGTCACTGTGATCGTTACAGAGTCGGAATCTGTGACCTGCTTCTGGTCTTTCAGAAGGGAAAGATCACTGACCTTTACAGGGAAAGTAACACCTGTTACATCGGTTCCATTGGGGTCTACGTGATAAGCGGAATTTCCGTTCATCATACCTGCTGTTCTTGATTTATTAAGAGTTGCAGATGTGAAAGCATCAACTTTTACATCATTATTTTTCAGTTCTGCCTTGTAGAAGTCATCGTATGGAATATTCATAAGCACATAAGCTTCGCCCTGCTGTGCTTCTGCAGCAAAAGCATCCTGGACATCTTCGGTGGTAAATTCTTCCTGCGCATCCTCAGTGGCAAACTCTTCGGAAACAGAGAAATCTGTGCTGTCTGTAAGTACCTCACTGTCTGTGAAATCAGATGCCAGAACTGCATATGGCATGCTGGTCATAGCAACTGCGGCACTCATTACAACAGGTGCTATTTTTTTCATAAGTTTTTTGTTTGTCATGTTTTTCTCCTCTTCTAAAATTTTTTTTGCGGAATCACTCTTACCAGAGGGTTAATCAACTTATTAACCAAAGGGATTTTACTTTTACCAAAAGGGAGTGACTTCTGCCAAAGATATTCATATAGGATTGCTATAGGTATGCTGTCAGCAATAATTATATAAATTAGTCACTACTAACTTATAAAATAGTAACATGTCTGTCTGAGAAAATCCACACTTTTTTATCTTGGATATTCGTCATTTTTTCTCAATAAATGCTTTCAGTAAAAATCAGTATTAGTTGCATCTAACTTATGGTTGCGGGAATATTTTTTCTGTGTTAAAATGTCTGAAGAATTCTGATAATTCCATTTTGGATTTTTTGAGAGGAGAAAATAGATTTATGAAGCAAAAAACAGCCTGCCTTGGGCTTTTTTCAGCTGTGGCGATTATTTTGGGATATGTGGAATCACTGGTGCCGGTTTTTGCGGGGATTCCGGGGATTAAACTTGGACTTGCCAATCTGGGAGTACTTTTTATTTTGAAGAAATATTCATTTAGGGAGGCTGCCCTGGTTTCTGTTGTCCGCATTCTGGTGATCGGATTTATGTTCGGAAATCTGTTCAGTATCCTGTACAGCCTGGCAGGCGCTGTGCTTAGTATGACAGTTATGACACTTATGATGAAAAAAACATCTTTCAGTCTGATCGGTGTCAGCGTTGCAGGAGGTGTTTCCCATAATATCGGTCAGTTGATCATTGCCATGCTGATCGTACAAAATGCAAGTGTGTTTGTATACGCACCGGCACTTCTGGTGGCAGGTGTTGCTGCCGGGGTAGTAATCGGAGGACTTACTAACGAGATTTTGAAAAGAGTTCATCTATAACTTTAAAAGCATCAGTTATCTGAATTTATAATCTTTCAGATAACTGATGCTTTTTTCAATCTTCTTCTATATGTTCCCGTCCCTGGTTGATAATCGTGCGGACATGATCATCTGCCAGAGAATAAAAAATAGATTTTCCCTCTCTACGGCTCTTTACCAGTTTATTCTGTTTCAGAATACGAAGCTGATGAGAAATCGCAGACTGAGTCATATTCAATGCTTTGGCGAGATCGCAGACGCATACCTCTGCCTCAAACAAAACAAACAAAATGCGTATTCTGGTAGAGTCTCCGAAAACCTTGAATAATTCGGCCAGATCATAAAGCTCTGTTTCTTCCGGCAGGGTTTCATCTACAATTTTAAGCAGATCTTCATGTATTTCATTACTCTCACATAATTCTTCTTTGCATACTTCCATTTTCTTACCTGTTACCTTTCCGGCTTATCACAAAAGGTTTCTGCTGATTTGCCTGTTTCTTATAAATTCTTTACAAATAATGTACGGATCGCGTTTAATACTGCGATGATCATAACACCTACATCCGCAAAAATGGCCATCCACATGTTTGCAATACCTAAAGCTCCAAGGATCAGGCAGAGAACCTTGATACCGATAGCAAAATAGATATTTTCATATACAATACGGATACATTTACGTGCAATTTTGATCGCTTTGGAAATCTTCAGAGGATCATCATCCATCAGAACGATATCTGCTGCTTCGATAGCTGCATCTGAACCAAGTGCTCCCATCGCAATACCAATATCGGCTCTGGATAATACAGGAGCATCATTGATACCGTCACCTACGAATGCAAGTTTATCCTTTTCAGATTTCTGATTAAGAAGTTCTTCTACCCTGGAAACTTTGTCAGCAGGTAAAAGTTCGCTGTATACTTCCTGGATTCCCAGTTCTTCGGCAACCTGATCTGCAACACGTTTTGAATCGCCTGTCAGCATAACAGTCTTGCTGATTCCGGCTTTCTTCAGTTCAGCGATTGCCTCTTTTGCATGAGGTTTGATGATATCGGATATCAGGATATGTCCTGCATATTTGCCGTCAATGGCCATATGCACAACAGTTCCTACATGATGGCAATCCTGATAAGCAATGCCAAGTCTGTTCATTAATTTGGTATTACCGGCAGCTACAGATATGCCGTCAACTTTGGCAATCACACCATTACCACTGATTTCTTCAATATCAGTAACACGATTTCTGTCGATTGGTTTTCCGTATGCTTTCTGCAGACTCTTGCTGATGGGATGGGAAGAAGAACACTCTGCAAGTGCTGCATATTCTAACAATTTCTCATCAGGCATTTCATTGTGATGAATACCACTTACTTCGAAGACACCCTGAGTCATAGTACCTGTTTTGTCAAATACAACATATTTTGTCTGAGCCAGTGTTTCCAGATAGTTGGAACCCTTGACCAGAATGCCCTGATTGCTGGCTCCGCCGATTCCTGCAAAGAAACTTAACGGGATGCTGATGACCAGCGCACATGGACAGCTGATTACAAGGAAGGTAAGGGCTCTGTAGATCCAGTCTCCCCACATGGCAGGTTTTCCCATAATAAGAAGTACGATCGGCGGGATAAATGCAAGAGCAAGGGCTCCGTAACATACTGCAGGTGTATAGTATTTCGCAAATTTGGAAATAAAATTTTCAGATTTTGATTTTCTTGAGCTGGAATTCTCTACCAGCTCAAGAATCTTGGATACTGTAGATTCACCGAACTCCTTTGTTGTACGGATCTTCAGCAGACCTGTCATATTGATACAGCCACTGATCACTTCATCGCCTGCTTTTGCATCACGCGGAAGACTCTCACCTGTCAGTGCACTTGTATTTAATGTAGAAATTCCCTCAATGATCACTCCATCGATCGGTACTTTTTCACCCGGCTGAACAACAATAATGGTTCCAATCTCAACTTCATCAGGATCAACCTGTTCCAGTGTTCCGTCTTTCTCTATGTTCGCATAATCAGGACGGATATCCATCAGTTCACTGATGTTTCGTCTGCTCTTTCCCACTGCATAGCTCTGGAAAAGTTCTCCAATCTGGTAGAAAAGCATAACTGCAACACCCTCGGAATAATCGCCAAGGAGAATTGCACCTACTGTGGCTACAGCCATCAGAAAGTTCTCGTCAAACACCTGTTTATTTAAAATACCCTTAAATGCTTTCTTCAGGATATCATAGCCGATGACCAGATATGGGATCATAAAAAGAACAAATCTCAGGTATCCCTCTGCCGGCAGTAAGGAAAAGACCACGATCAGCACTGCTGCTATGATAATTCTGATCAGCATTTTCTTCTGCTTCTTGTTCATATCAATACCTCTCTCTTCTTATAAAAGCAGGACCGCTGCAAAAAACTTTCCGGCGAAAAGCTCAGTGCCGGGATACGTTTTATGCAACAGTCCATTCTCCGGATAACGCAGAATTAAAGATAGATCTCACAGTCGTCTTCTACCTTCTTGCAGTTCTTTAATACGTCTTTCATAACTGCTTTTGGATCCTGTCCGTCTTCGAATTCAACGATCATCTTCAGCATCATGAAGTTAACTGTTGCATCTTTAACGCCGGCTGTATTTCTGGTAGCTTCCTCCATTTTGTTAGCACAGTTTGCACAGTCTACATCGATTTTATAAGTTTTCTTCATAATATTTTCCCTTTCCGCTCATCTCTTTTATATTAACATATGAGCACTTGTTCATTTGTTTGATTTTATTATAGCATTATTTTCTCTTCTGTCAATAGTTTTGAGGAGATTTCTTTACGGAAATAAAAAGTTATGTTATAATCCATGTTATTATAGTTTAACGTGTTGCTTTAATGTTTTAAAAAACAGGATATTATTATCTGGCAGGTATCAAAATCATAAAAAGAAATATGATACTCTTTGACAGAACATAACTGCCTGTACTGTTTGCGTACAGCAGTTCACAGCAGCAATATCGGAAAGAAAAAAAGGAGGGAGTATCAATATGGCGATACATGAATCAGGAGAAGATTATCTCGAAGCGATCCTTATGATCCAAAAAAGAAACGGTAATGTCCGCTCTATCGACATTGCGCATGAACTGTCTTTTTCAAAACCGAGTGTCAGTGTTGCAATGAAGAATTTGAAAGCCAGTAATTACATTACGATTGATGAAAATGGATTTATCAATCTGACGGAAACCGGGCAGGAAATTGCAGATAAGATTTATGAAAGACATACCTTTCTGACCGGATGGCTGACTTCTATCGGAGTTGACCCGAAGGTTGCAGCCGAGGATGCCTGTAAGATGGAGCATGCGATCAGCGCAGAGAGTTTTTCTGCCATTAAGAAGTCTATTGCAGGCACGCATGAAAATTATAGCAATCCTCGTAAATAATGCATTTAAGACAGTTCAGCAGCGTGCGAAAGACAAGGAAGATATCTGCAGGCGTGCTGACGCACGGCAAAGATATCTGACGCAGGATTTCACACTCTGATGGGCTGGATTAAGATGCATTATTTTAGAGGATTGCTATAAATAAAAACATAATAAAAACCATATCCCGGATTTTCAGAGACTAAGCATCTGTTGCTTTATCATGAAATCCCGGATATGGTTTTTTATGGTTATCTTTATGCTTCCTCTTCTTTTGGAAGAAGATTTCTCATACTTCTTAAACTGATAGTCAGTGTTGACATGTTATGAAGCAGTGCGGATGTTGTAGGCATAATGATACCTGTAACTCCAAGTGCGATCAGACCGCCGTTTATACCGATAATAGTTCTGTAATTATTATGGATACGCTTCATCAGCGCTGTGCTCAGTCTCTTTAACGTAACAATCTCATGGAGATTATCTGCAGAAATTGTAACATCTGCGATCTCACGTGCAATAGCTGCGCCATCACTGATAGCAATTCCCACACTTGCAGAAGAAAGTGCCAGTGAATCATTGATCCCATCACCGATCATAATAACTTTATGCCCCAGTTCTTTTTCTTTCTCTACAAAAGATGCCTTATCTTCCGGCAGAACTTCGGAGTAATATTCATCTACGCCTACACGTTTCGCAATAGCTGCTGCTGTACGTTCACTGTCACCGGTCATCATTACGACTTTTGTAATGCCGGCTTCTTTTAATTCACGTACTGCATCTGCAGCCTCTTCACGAAGCGGATCCTCTACACAGATAACTGCTGCAAGTTTTCCTTCGATTGCAAGATACAGGTGAGAACATTCTAATGGCAGGTGTTCAAATCTGTCTTCCATTCCTTCCGGAATTACACACTTTTCATCTTCCATTACGAAATGCCAGCTTCCGATCACTGCCTTTTTGCCTTCAATAGTTGTAGAAATACCATGAGCTACGATATATTCTACTTTTGAATGCATTTCCTCATGAACAAGATGTTTCTCTTTGGCTGCATTGACAACTGCTCTTGCCATGGAATGAGGGAAATGTTCCTCCATACATGCTGCAATACGCAGAAGCTCATCTGAACTCAGCTCTTCACTGAAAGATACCACATCTGAAACTACAGGCTTTGCTTTTGTAAGTGTACCCGTCTTGTCAAATACAATAGTCGTGGCATCAGCCATTGCTTCCATATATTTACCGCCCTTTACAGTAATACTGTGAGTACTTGCCTCACGTATAGCGGATAATACGGAAACAGGCATGGCAAGCTTCAGTGCGCAGGAGAAATCTACCATAAGTACCGCAAGGGTTTTCGTCATGTTTCTGGTAAGCAGATAAGTTATCCCTGTACCTGCAAGAGTGTATGGTACAAGTCTGTCTGCAAGATGTTCTGCATTACTTTCCACAGAGGACTTCAACTTCTCAGAATCCTCGATCATGTTGACGATCTTCTCATAGCGGCTGGAACCTGCTGCTTCTTTAACCTTAACAGTGAGTTCGCCCTCTTCCAGAACAGTTCCTGCATAGGCAAAGCTGCCTTCTGCTTTACGTACAGGTGCAGATTCACCTGTCAGAGAAGTCTGATTGACCATTGCTTCTCCTGCTGTAACATTTCCGTCAAACGGAATCACATTACCCATATGTACGCGTATCAGATCACCTGCTTTAACAGAAGAAGCAGATATAAGAACCTCCTGTCCGTCTTCGTTTACAAACCATACTTTCTCTGCATTGATAGACATGCTTCTTGCAAGGTCATTGACGGATTTCTTATGTGTCCATTCCTCAAGGATCTCACCGATTCCAAGCAGGAACATGGTGGAACCTGCAGTATTGAAGTCACCGCGGAGCATAGATACACCGATTGCTGCTGCATCCAGAACAGGTACCTCCAGTTTTCCCTTCATCAGAGTACGTACACCATGATAAATGTATTTCACTGATTTTACTGTAGTGATCGCTACACGTACCGGGTATGGCAGAAACATTTTATTTAATGTACGCATTACTACAGAGTTGATCAGTTTTTCTTTATAGGTTTCGTTTAATTCACGTCCGGAATTCTCAAGTGCTGATTCAGATACCTGAGCAGTTTCATAGGAAAATCTGCTCAGTAAAAGAATCAGCCCATCTCTGCTGCCGGTATAGACAACAGCGACATCCTGAGTTCTTACATAAACCGATGCCTTGCTGATATTTGCCTCTTTCTCCAGATAACACTGCAGAATATCCGCCTGTCTGTAGGTCATGTGTTTCTGCGCAAGGTGGATACGAATTCGTCCTTTTATTTCATGCTTAATAGCAAATTTCATTATTCCTCGCTGCCTTCTTCTGTTTCTTCTGTCTCTTCTTTGAAATCTGTTGTCTCTTCTGTTTCTTCTGCTGCTTCGTCAGCTGTATCTTCTACCACTTCCTCAGCTGCTGCTCTGTCTTCGTTGATCTGCTGTGCTTCTGCATAAATATCCTCAGCATTCTCCTGAATTGCGGAAGCTGTTTTCATTACACATGCCTTTGCACGTAAAACGGCTGCTGTGCAGTTTGTGTATAATCTCTTTGCATCTTTACTTGTAAGAATCTTGATACCTGCTGTACCGAAAGCTACTCCTGCTGCAAAGATTCCTGTTTTTTTACCGTCAAATTTAATCATTGATGTATCCTCCTGTTGTGATTTTTAATTTATTGTAACCACTCAGCATCCTTTCGGTGCTGAACAGTTATGAACTGTTTTCAGATAAATATGATGGGCAAACGCATTATTGCGACATCAGCTTATTTATATTTCATGTATTATACAGCCAAAATTTCTGTATTTCTACTTTTTTTTTTGTTATTGAGAAATGTTCTCATTTCAAACATGTTAAGATGGTTACCGGAAACCGTATTGCCAAAAGAGCGAAAAAAACTGAAGAAATATAAGAAAGCCACCGGAAATTATACTCTTCAGTATTTCCCGGCGGTCATCAGTTCGTTCTCTATCTAAATTTTTACTTGTTTTCAATGTTTAAAATCACAGGAATTTACGAACATCCGCTCGATTTCCTGTTTGTCAATGTATCCACAGGCCTTCAGTCCTGTCAGGACTACATTGTTAAAACTGTCTTTTGATAATTTCTGGACTGTATTATCATCCAGCTCGATGGTGCATACACTTTCATCTTTACAATCCGGATTTCTCACGATTTTATACATATTTCTTCTGCTGATCGCACCAATTTCTTCCAAAAGATTTACCATACGGTAAACCGTAGCTGATCCGATGCCCGGATCCAGGCGGGATGCATTGTAATAGATTTCTTTACAGCAGGAACACTCATTTTCAAGAATGACTTCCAACAGCATTCTTCTCTGTTTGGTAATCCTGCATCCTCGCTTCTTTAATTCCTGGATTACAACATCTTTCTGCATTCGGGTTCTCTGGTAATTGGGCTCTTTACAATTTTCCTGTCTCTGTAATGCTGCTGCTCCCAAAATCACATCATCCTTCCGCTTGTTAATTTCTGTTTCCTGACATATGGCTGCTGTTTGGCATCAGGTTTCAGTAATATGCCTGATTCTCAATGGCACCCTCTGCAGTGGCTGCAGTCTCCGCCACATGATGACTTGCCGCTTTTTTTGTCTCTGACGATTCCTCTTATGATCAGTCCGACAATTAAAATCAAAATTGCTCCTACAATCAATGTTCCCATAAATGACACCTCCTGCTTTATATCATTATCATACACATATAATCACTATACTGCAATCTGATAATCAGCAGTCCACTAACTGTGAAGATACGTTACTGTTCACTTCGTTCTCAGTAACACGCTCCGCGATGAAAAAGGTATGAAACAGTTGCAATTCTGTTTATCAGAACCCGCACCACCAGATGGGACGCAGGCTCTGATCTTATTACTGTTTTATCTGGCTTTTGCCATACCCTTTACATTTACATTAAGGCTGCTGCTTTCCTTATAAGGTCTGAACAGCAGATATAAAAATCCGATGATAATTGCAAATGCAACCACTGTCCAGATACCGAAACCACCGCCTGTAACCAGTGTACCGATCTGATAGATACACAGAGACACAAGATATGCAAGTCCACACTGATATCCGATTGCAAATAAAAACCATTTTGTATTGTTCATCTCTCTCTTGATCGCACCCATAGCTGCGAAGCAAGGAGCACAAAGAAGGTTGAATACCAGGAAGCCATAAGCTGCGATCGGTGTCATGGCTGCTGCCAGGTTACCCCAGATCTCAGCACCGTCTTCTGCAACTTCTGCGAATCCATAAAGCATACCAAATGTAGCTACTACATTCTCTTTTGCGATCAGACCTGTAACAGCTGCAACTGCCATCTTCCATCCTTCGCCGGCTTTTGTCCAGCCAAGAGGTGCAAAGATCCATGCGATTGCTGTACCGATCTTAGAAAGGATACTCTCGTTAAGTTCTTCAACCATACCGAAGCTTCCGCCTTCCCATCCGAAGCTCATTAAGAACCACAGAATGATTGTTGAAAGAAGGATGATTGTTCCGGCTTTCTTAATGAAGGACCAGCCTCTTTCCCACATACTTCTTAAGATATTGCTGACTGTTGGCCAGTGGTACGCAGGAAGCTCCATAACGAACGGAGCCGGATCACCGGCAAACATTTTTGTTTTCTTTAAGATGATACCGGAGCAGATAATTGCTGCAATACCGACAAAGTAACAACTTGTTGCAACCCATCCGCTGTTTCCGAAGAATGCACCTGCGATCATGGCAATGATCGGAAGTTTAGCTCCGCAGGGAACGAATGTAGTTGTCATGATTGTCATCTTTCTGTCACGGTCATTCTCGATCGTACGGGAAGCCATAACACCTGGAACACCGCATCCACTGCCGATAAGCATTGGAATGAAGGATTTACCTGAAAGACCGAATTTACGGAAAATTCTGTCCATGATAAATGCTACACGAGCCATGTAACCACAGGACTCAAGGAATGCAAGGAATGCAAACAGTACAAGCATTTGAGGTACGAAACCGAGAACAGCTCCCACACCGGCTACAATACCGTCAAGGATCAGTCCCTGTAACCATGCTGCACAGCCAATCGCATTCAGCCCTGATTCAATTGCCGGAGGAATGATCTCACCAAACAGAACATCGTTTGTCCAGTCAGTTACGAAAGCACCAACTGTAGTTACAGATACATAATATACGATAAACATTACAACTGCAAAGATCGGCAGTGCCAGCCATCTGTTGGTAACAATACGGTCGATCTTATCAGATGTGGAAAGCTTATCTTTTCTTGCCTTAGTCACACACTGACCAATGATAGAAGAAATATAAACATATCTCTCATTTGTGATAATACTTTCTGTATCGTCGTCAAACTCATTTTCCATTTCTTTGATCTCGGCAGATACATTTACGGATGTATTCATCTGCTCAATGATCTTGTCATCTCTTTCAAGAAGCTTGATTGCGAAGAATCTCTTCTGTTCTTCCGGTACCACACCGGTCAGTTTATTCTCAACTGCTCCGATGATCTCTTCTGCTTTATCGCAGAATTCATGGACAGGTGTTACTTTCCGGTGGCTCTGGGCAATGGAAACTGCCTTGTTTGCAGCTTCTGTGATTCCAGTTCCCTTCAGAGCAGAAATAGTAACAACTTCACAGCCGAGTTTCTTTTTCAGTTTATCAATATGTATTGTATCACCGTTTTTCTCAACGATATCCATCATGTTGACTGCCATGATGACCGGAATCCCAAGTTCCAGAATCTGTGTTGTAAGATACAGGTTACGTTCAATATTGGTACCATCAACGATATTGATGATCGCATCCGGTTTTTCCTGAAGAATGTAATTTCTTGCAACTACCTCTTCAAGTGTATATGGTGATAAAGAATAAATACCAGGTAAGTCAGTGAGGACCACATCCTTGTGTCCCTTCAGCTTACCCTCTTTTTTCTCGACAGTTACACCTGGCCAGTTACCTACAAACTGATTTGAGCCGGTCAGTGCATTGAATAATGTCGTTTTACCGCAGTTCGGATTACCTGCGAGTGCAATTTTTACTGACATAATCTCTCTCCTCTGATTTCTTGATCTCTTTTATTTTGATCGCTTTATCCAATCTTTCTGCTGTTGATATCACACTCAACAGTTATTAGTCATCACTAATACTTAGTTTTTATTAACTATTAGATGGCACTAATTGTTAGAAAGGCCTAACATGATGTCAAAAAAAATTATTCCACGACAATCATTTCGGCATCTGCTTTACGTAAGGATAATTCATATCCTCTTACAGTTACTTCTACAGGATCTCCCAGAGGTGCAACTTTTCTTACATAAATTTCCACGCCTTTAGTGATTCCCATATCCATGATTCTTCTCTTGACCGGACCTTCACCGGTAAGCTTCTGGACTTTAACGGTCTCTCCAACATGAACTTCTTTTAATGTCTTCAAGTTTCTTTCCCTTCTTTCCCCGGAGCGTGTCTGAAAAATCATTTCCACAATCTATACGCTCTGGAATTTTATTTTTCTTTCAGGAAGAAATTATGGTTCAGACCATAATCTTGCTTGCCATATCTTTTCCAATGGCAACCCTGGATTCTTTAACATTAACGATCAGGCTTCCGTTAATCTCAGAAACAACTGTGACAACTCCTCCTACTACGAAGCCAAGCTCCTCAAGATGTCTCTTCACTTCTTCTTTGCCTCCGATCCTTTTGATTGTAAAAGGTTCACCGGCATTTACCATTGATAACGGCATTTCTTCATCCCTTCCTTTGCATTTAATAAGTGATAAACATTATCTTTATCATGTGGTTAGTGTATTCTAATTTTGGTTAGATGTCAATAACTTTATTGAAATTTTTAATGATAAAGTTTTTCAGTTTAAAACATTAATAATTTTTTTCATTAATTTATCACTATATTATGCAATATATACAAAAAAGTATTTATCAGCAACGTGCTTCGAGAATACCGTTGAGTGCATTTCCGCTGCTGGTATGGCAGCGCACAATATCTGTAGAAGCGCCAACCTCGTCCAGTGCGCATTTTACCATCTTATGGGATACAGTATTTGTAAAAAGTACCAGAAGATCCGGACATCCTATCTTTTTTCCGAAGTCGGCTTCCATCTGTGTAAATACTTTACATTTGCATTTATAAGATTTGCAGATTTTTTTGTACTGTCCTACCATTCTGTCATGTCCGCCTACGATTACAATACTCATGTATTATCCTCCTTTTGTTCTTTTAGATATATTAATATGGGGATTGGAAAGTATTTATCCCTTACCTGATAATCGGGCATTTGTAATGCTTTGGGTATTGTTAACTTTCTCTAACTATAAGTTAGTATAAGCTAACATCAACCACTTGTCAATATCTTCATGAAAATTTTGCGAAATTCAGCCATATTGTGAAGCAATTATTTAGTCAATCGGATATTCGCAACCTCCGCAGGAGAATTACTTGATTCGGTAAAAAAAGACTGCCATACAGTAATCATAACTGTACAGCAGTCTTTATATATTTGTTATTATCTGTTATTTTTCAGGATTGCAATCATCATTCCGGCAATGCCACATAATCCAGTATTCCGTAATTAGTCACAGGTATCTGTTACTTCCTTGCCCTGTCTCTAAAATAATACATCTTAATCCAGCACATCAGAATTTACAAAAGTTAACAACTCTTAGGATCTGGTGACTGATCGGGTAATAATCATAGCCATAAACCCCTGTCATCCAACCGGCATACTGTGCTTCCGGATCATAATAAAGACCATTGATCTCTACCCAGCAATGACGGGTGAAGCCATCTGCCGCTCCATCTCTACTTCCCGGTACCCGGCCACAGATCATATACGGTGTATATCCTATTTCTCTTGCAAGAGCAGCAAAAATACAGGAAAATCCATAACAGTTGCCATATCCTGTACGAAACATCCTCAATGCCTCACTGCGCGCCCAGCCACTCTGGTAAATGTTAGGATCCGGACCACCATAGTAAAATCCTCCGTAAACAACATATTTCCAACATGCATAAAGCTTCTGGCTCTGACTCATACCTGAATTTGTGATTGACGATACAATCTGCATCACACGCATTTTCAGCAGAGCATTATAATCTTTTCTTGCAGCACCGGAATTGGTAAAATAAAGCTGGCCGTTCTGTCTGGATTTCTTCTGATACAGCCTTCCTTTTGGATCCGCATAATACAGATTATTCTTATAGATAAAATATCCAATGCTGGCACGGCCGTGTTTTGTCCTTATATGATAAATATTGGATCCGGATTTTACAATTTTATTCTGTTTATTCTCAAATAAACGTCCTTTCTCATCAAAAACATAAACTACATTGTTGATACGCTGTCCTCCCCGCACAGCATTTCCATTTGCGCCAAAATAATACTTATAGCCATTATATCTCTTCCATTTGTTCTTAACCATTTTTCCCTTATAATAATAGTAAATCTTGTTTCCCTTTGTAACCAGTTCTCTTATGGGAACCGGAGATGGCGTCGGGGATACCCCGGGCTGCTCTGTAACAGGAATATCACTTTCCGCAGCCTGTACACCAAATACCGGCATAGCTAAAACAGCAACTGCCATTATGATAAAAAGCAACTTTTTCAATGTTTTCATAAACCTTTTTCTCCTTACACATTTTCATAATCTCAGAAACAAAAATATAACTACACACCATGACTACAATCCTGTCTCTTCCATTACCTTCTTCACTTTAGTGTAACAAAAAATTCATCTGATTTCCACACTTTTGTGGCATTTTATCAAAAAATACTGCTGTCCGAACTTTTATCAATGTTTCGAACAGCAGTATCTGCTATATCTCTGAATTATTATAATTTCTTACCTGTAAGCATTTCATAACCCTGAAGATATTTTCCGATTGTCTTATCTACAATATCCTGCGGAAGTGTCCAGTCATTGTCCGGATTTGCTTTCAGCCAGTCACGTGCAAACTGTTTGTCAAAGGATGGCTGGCCATGTCCCGGTTCATATCCTTCAGCAGGCCAGAAACGGGAGCTGTCCGGTGTGAGCATCTCATCACCGATCACCATGTTTCCGTCTTTATCCAGACCAAATTCGAATTTGGTATCTGCGATAATGATTCCTTTGCTTAATGCATATTCCGCACATTTCTTATAAAGTGCAATTGTATTATCACGAAGTTTTGCAGCTAGTTCCTCTCCTCTGCCCGGGAAATATTTCTCAAGGTGAGCGATGCTCTGCTCATAGGAGATATTTTCGTCATGATCGCCAATCTCAGCCTTTGTGGACGGAGTATAGATCGGCTCGGGAAGCTTGTCAGATTCCTTCAGTCCTTCCGGTAATTCAATGCCGCAGACTTTACCTGTCTTCTTGTAGCTTTCCCAGCCGCTTCCTGTAATATATCCACGAACAATACACTCGATAGGCAGCATTTCAAGCTTACGGCACATCATGCTGTTTCCGTCAAATTTCTCCTGCTGGAAAAATTCAGGCATGTCTTTTACATCTACAGAAATCATGTGGTTCGGCAGAATGTCTTCTGTCATGTCAAACCAGAACTTGGACATCTGAGTCAGTACAGTTCCCTTCTTGGTTACCTGATTGTTCAGGATAACATCAAAGCAGCTGATGCGGTCTGTCGCAACCATGATCAGGCTGTCACCGTTGTCATAAATCTCACGTACTTTACCTTCTTTGATTGGTTTCATTTCCTGCATTTTTTCGCACCTCAATATTCGTTATGTAATTTGTAAAACTCCAAAATCATCGGCCTTTGCCGAAATTACTGTATTACCGTACCACTATCTCTGTAAGATTGTCAATACACTGAATTTTATTTAGCTTTGCTGATAAAATGTAAGCAAATATGAATTCCATTTCATATCCTGAAATGGCTTTATTCATCCTTCGCCCATCCGTAAGAATATTTCACAGCTTTATTCCATCCTTTAATCTTTTGCTCTCTTGTTTCTTCGGTGATAGACGGGTAGAATTTCTGGTCAATGGACCAATTGTTGCGCACTTCTTCTTTATTGCTCCAGTAGCCTACTGCCAGACCTGCCAGATAAGCAGCCCCCATTGCAGTTGTCTCAACACAGCATGGACGGTTGACCGGTGCATTGATAATATCTGCCTGTGTCTGCATCAGGAAATTGTTGGCACTGGCTCCGCCATCAACTTTTAATGCTGCCAGATTAATGCCTGAATCTGCTTTCATGGCATTTAGTACGTCATTTACCTGATAGGCAATAGATTCCAGCGTTGCGCGGATAATATGATATTTGTTCACACCGCGGGTAATTCCTACGATCGTACCTCTCGCATACTGATCCCAGTGGGGAGCTCCCAGTCCTGTAAAGGCCGGCACAACATAACATCCATGTGTATCTGATACTTTATTTGCCATATACTCGGAATCTTCCGAGGAATCAATTACCTTTAATTCATCTCGCAGCCACTGGATAGCTGCACCTGCAACAAAAATTGATCCTTCCAGTGCATAGGTTACCTTTCCGTCCAGTCCCCACGCAATCGTAGTAACCAGTCCGTTCTTTGAAAAGACAGGTTTCTCTCCTGTATTCATCAGAAGGAAACATCCTGTGCCATAAGTATTTTTTGCCTCTCCGGCATTAAAGCAGGTCTGGCCAAACAAAGCAGCCTGCTGATCACCTGCTGCACCTGCAATAGGGATAGCACCGCCAAGGACTGTCGGATCTGCTTTTCCGTAAATACAGCTGGATGGCATTGGTTTGGGAAGCATGGACTTTGGAATGTCAAGTTCATTCAGGATTTCCTGATCCCACTGTAAAGTATTGATATTAAAAAGCATGGTTCTGGATGCATTAGAATAATCTGTAACATGGACTCTGCCCTTTGTCAGTTTCCAGATCAGCCAGGTTTCCACAGTTCCAAACAAAAGCTGCCCTTTCTGCGCTTTCTCTCTGGCTCCTTCTACATTGTCCAGAATCCACTTTATTTTTGTTGCAGAGAAATAAGCATCGATCACAAGCCCTGTTTTCTCTCTGAATTTCTCAGTCAGTCCTCTGGCTTTCAGCGAGTCGCAGTATTCCGATGTTCTGCGGCACTGCCATACGATCGCATGATAGACAGGTACGCCGGTATTTTTATCCCATACGATTGCAGTTTCTCTCTGGTTTGTGATTCCGATCGCAGCGATCTTTGAAGCATCTGCTCCGATCTTGGTCATTGCCTCTACTGCCACACCCAGCATACTGGCCCATATCTCATCTGCATCATGTTCTACCCAGCCCGGTTTCGGGAAATACTGGGTAAATTCTCTCTGTGCAACACTTAAACGTTCTCCCTTTTCATTAAACAGGATACAGCGGTTGCTGGTCGTCCCGGCATCCAGTGCCATAATATATTTTCCCATAAAAGATTTCCTCCGTTCTCTTTCATTATTATAACCATACCACAAACATCTGAAGGTTGCTATTCTTTTTTATTCATGTTATGATGCAGACAAAACGAAACGTTACTGTTCACTCCGTTCACAGTAACATAGCCAAAATTCATTCCAGATTGCCTGCGGCAATGGAATTTTGGCTTGTTGGTGTGTAAACAGTAACACAAACCTTACTGCTATTATAGAAAGATGGAGTACAATATTTTGAAGAAAAAAGAATTTATTTTTATAGGTGGTATTCTTATTCTTGCACTGGCGATGTGGGGAGGAATGTCTCTTATAAATAAGGGCAGTCATGGTTCCATCCGCATTACTGTAGACGGAAAAGAATATGGAACTTATTCTCTGGAAAAGGATCAGACGATTAAAATCAACGATACAAATGTCTGTGAGATCAAAGACGGTCAGGCACGTATGATCTCTGCACAATGCCCCGATCATCTGTGTATGAAGCAGAAGGCAATCGATGAAAAAGGAGGCACCATCGTATGCCTCCCTAATAAAGTCGTTATTGAAGGGGAAAAAAGTACTGACAGTAAAAAAACTGACGAACCGGTAATTGACGCAGTAACCTGAGCTCTCCGTTGCCTGTAACTGAATAACTGTTTCACAGTTCGGCTAAAAAGCAAAATTAAAAGGAACCATATTATACGGCAGCTATATGATGATACACACCAGCCCGCCCTTACTGTCATTGACAATTTTCTGCATGGTATCCTGAAGCTTTACCTGGCTTTCTTCGCTGATAGCTGCAATCTTGCTTCGGATGCCATCCTGTACCAGCTGCTCAATGGATTTACCGAAAATATTAGTCTCCCAGATACTCTCCCCCCTCTGGCTACCTTCGTCAATATACTGGATCAGATCCTTTGCCTGCTGTTCTGTTCCTACTATGGGAGCAATTTCAGTTTCTATATTTGCCTTTATCATATGGATAGACGGACTCTTTGATTTTATCTTTACTCCATATTTATTTCCCTGTCGGATCACTTCAGGCTGTGCGATCTCAATCTCATCCAGATTCGGGACAACCACACCATAACCGGTTCCACGCACTGCTTCCAGTGCAGCCTGCACTTTTACATATTCCTCTTTCATATGTACCAGTTCCTGCATTGTATGGATCAGTTCATATTCACTCTCCATTTCGATTCCACTCATCTGACTGAGCATCCTGTAATAATATTCTTCCTTTATGCGTATTCTTACCTTTACTGTTCCATCGGATAAGCCTACATCTTCCAGAAGGGAATCCTGTACATAAGGTCCGGATAATTTTACAGATTCCTTTGTGATATCACGTATATGCTGCATACTTTTCATTTTATCCCTGATCTGTGAAAGGATCTGCTGTTTTAACTCATGCTCCAGGGGAAGCATTTCTACCCAGCGCGGAATAAAAAACTGAATCTGACTGACAGGAAATTCATATAAAACCTTCTCCAGAATTCTGGCAATATCTTCTTTTCTCAGTTGATCACAGTTTACTGTCAGAGCAGTTACCTTATATTTCTGTTGGATTTCTTCCGCTGTTTTCAGAGCCGCATCTTTATATGGCATCTGCGAATTTACCAGCACGATAAATGGTTTTTGCTGTTTTTTCAGTTCCTGAATAGTCTTCTCTTCTGCCTCCGGAAAATTGTCTCTGGGAAGTTCACCGAAACTTCCGTCAGTTGTGACCACAATACCTATTGTGGAATGCTCCTGAATTACTTTCTGTGTTCCGATGCGTGCGGCCTCGCGAAATGGGATTGCCTGCTCAAACCAGGGAGTTTTTACCATTCGTTCTTTCCCGTCCTCCGTCTGCCCGGATGCACCCTTTACCAGAAAACCCACACTGTCGATCAGGCGGATTTTTACCTGCTGATCTTCTCCGAGAGTGATGGGAACTGCTTCTTTGGGAATAAATTTTGTTTCTGCTGTGGTAATGATTTTGCCTGATCCGCTTAAAGGAAGCTGATCTCTGATCTCTGCCTGCTTTGTATCTGGCATCTGCGGCAATGCAACAAGTTCCATGAATCTGCGGATAAATGTAGATTTTCCTGTGCGGACAGGTCCTACGACCCCTATGTATATATCTCCCCCTGTACGGGCCTGGATATCACGATACACCTGAAAATTTTCCATAAAAATAGCCCCCTTGCATATTTACACATAACCTTCATGTATTGTTATAAAATATGCAAGGAAGCTTTAAAATATTCTATTTATCATTTGGACATATTGTTACTGTCAGGTATCACAGATGTTCCTTAATAGGAATCATTGTGAAGCAGATGATGCTCTTTGCCTTTCAGAAGTCCGTTGTAAAGTTCCAGAACTAACGGGTTTTCATCGGATTTCTTAATGATAGTTGTATTATCTGCATTATACAGGCCCTTAGCTCTCAGAGCTTTGGTTCTGTCGCCGGATCTTGTCGGCTGTCCGCCACCCATGATACATCCGCGGCGGCATGCCATGATCTCGATCAGATGATATTCTTTCTCACCATTCTTAACCTGTTCCATAACGGTTCTTGCATTTGCAAGGCCGCTGGCAACACAGATATTAAGGTTCATTCCTTCATAAGGAACTGTAAATTCCTTGATTCCCTCATCTCCACGAACACCGCATTCTGCGATCTCATGCATGGTTTCTTTGCTGTGATCCGGAGTCAGGCGGCGGAGAACTGCTTCTGTAACACCTCCTGTAACACCGAAGATAACACCACCACCGGAGCCGAAGCCAAACGGCATATCACAGGCTTCCGGATCAAGAGTTGCAAAGTCAAGACCAAAGTTATCGATCATGCGGAGCAGCTCTGTAGTTGTAATAACGATATCTGTATCCTGTTCACCGTCTGTGAAGCTGTTCGGACGAACTGCTTCTGCCTTCTTGGCTGTACATGGCATAATAGAAATCATAACTGTTTTCTTGCCGCCGGCATGTTCCGGATCGCGGAAGTACTCTTTGATTACTGCTGAGAGCATTCCCTGTGGAGAACGGCAGGTAGAAAGATTAGGAATATACTCCTTGTACTGGTCTGTGATAAACTTCACCCATGCAGGACAGCAGGAAGTAAGAAGCGGAAGTTTCTCACCCTTCTTAATTCTGTCAAGGAACTCGGCACTCTCTTCCATAATAGTAAGGTCAGCACTGAATGAAGTATCATAAACTTCATCGAATCCCATTCTGTGGAGAGCATTGACAATCTTACCCATAACACTCTTGCCTTTGGTCAGTCCATAATGATCACCTACTGCGACACGTACTGCAGGAGCAATCTGAGCAACTACACGTATATTCGGATCAGCAAGTGCTTCCCATGCCTCGTCCATATGTGTCTTGATCGCAATAGCACCTGTTGGGCAATATACACGACACTGACCGCAGTTTACACATTCTGTCTCTGCGATTTTTTTGTTAAATGCAGGCATTACCATGGCCTCAGTTCCCCGGAATGCAAATCCTAAAGCTCCGATTCCCTGAAGTTCTTCGCAGGCACGTACGCAGTTACCACACAGAATACATTTGTTTGGATCACGAACCAGAGAAGGAGAACTTGTATCCAACTCATGATATTCCCTGGTATTTTTGAAACGGATTGTCTGTACGCCCAGCCTGTGTGCCAGTTCCTGAAGGACACACTCACCACTCTTAACACAGGTTGTACAGTCACGACAATGTGCTGCAAGCAATAATTCTACAATTAGTTTTCTGTATTTCTTGACTCTTCCGGAATTGGTATAGATCACCATTCCATCTCTTGGCTGTTCAGAACATGAGGCAAATGTTTTTCCCCTCTCGTCTTCAACTGTACATAAACGACAGGCACCAAAAGTGGATACCTCTGAGTGGTAGCACAGTGTCGGAATATTGATCCCTGCCTTGCGGATGACAGACAGGACATTTTTTTCATCGGTAAATTCTACCTTTCTACCGTCAATTATCATATGGCCCATAGTGTATCCTCCCTTCTATGCTTCCACATATACTGCATCAAAGTTACAGTTGTCCTTACATGCACCGCATTTGATACAGATGTCGTTATCAATGTGATATGGATGTTTAATCTTACCTGAGATCGCACCTGCCGGACAGTTCTTTGCGCATTTACCGCAGCCAATACAGAACTCAGGGTTGATGTGGAACTGACGAAGAGCAGTACATACTTTTGCACGGCATTTCTTATCGCGGATATGTTCCTCATATTCATCGCGGAAGCGTTTGAGAGTACTGATAACAGGAAGAGGTGCACTCTTGCCAAGTCCGCACAGAGCCATGTTCTGAACCATATTTGCAAGCTCTTCCAATTCGTCCAGATCGGACATTTGGCCCTTTCCCTCTACAATCCTTTCCAGGATCTCCAACATACGCTTGGTACCCTCACGGCACGGTACACATTTACCGCAGCTCTCACGCTGGGTGAAGTTCATAAAGAATCTGGCAACCTCAACCATACAGGTATTCTCGTCCATAACTACCAGACCACCAGATCCCATAATCGCATCTAATTTTTTGACAGAATCAAAATCAAGAGGTGCATCCAGCTGGTCAAGGATCAGACATCCGCCGGACGGACCGCCGATCTGGACACCTTTAAATGCGGCGCCACTCTTTAAACCACCACCGATATCATAGATAATGTGGCGGAGTGTGGTTCCCATAGGAACCTCGATCAGACCGGTATTCTCGATAGAACCGGTCAGTGAGAAGGTTTTTGTTCCGGGGCTTCCCTCTGTACCGATGGTGCGGAACCAGTCTGCTCCCTGAAGAATGATCTTCGGTACATTGGCATAAGTTTCTACATTATTAAGAACTGTAGGTTTACCCCACAGACCTTTTTCTACTGTACGGGGCGGTTTTACACGAGGCATACCTCTGTTACCCTCGATAGATGCGGTAAGTGCCGAACCTTCTCCACATACGAAAGCTCCGGCACCTCTGTTGATATGTAAATGGAAGTTTACACCGGAATTTAAAATATTATCACCTAACAGGCCATATTTTTCTGCCTGTTCAATCGCCATCCTAAGTCTCTTTACAGAAAGAGGATACTCTGCACGAACATAAATATATCCATTCTCCGCACCGACTGCGTAGGCTGCAATAGTCATACCTTCGATCATCTTATATGGATCACCTTCCATGACGGAACCATCCATAAATGCACCAGGATCACCCTCATCACCATTACATACAACATAGCGGGTTTTCTCTGCCTGGCGTGCAACCTGAGACCATTTCTTGCCTGCCGGGAATCCTGCACCGCCACGACCGCGAAGCCCGGATTTAGTTACTTCATCAATAACTTCCTGTGGGGACATGCTTCCCATCACTTTTGCAAGTGCCTGATAGCCTCCCACAGCAATATACTCTTCGATAGATTCCGCATCGATTTTTCCACAGTTTTCAAGAACGATACGTGTCTGTTGATTTAAGAAAGGAATATCATCAGGATGTGGACAGACTGTATTATTATCTCGATAAAACAGCCTCTCTACAGGTTTTCCTTCCAATATAGTTCTCTCCACAATTTCCTTACAGTCTTCCGGCTGTACGTGAACATACTGATAATCATATGGTTCAATTCTCATCAGAGGTCCAAGTTCACATAAGCCCTGGCACCCTGTCTTGATCACGCCTACATGAGGCACATCCTTCTGCATTTCAACTGTTACTCCATCAATTCTCTCACAGAGTACTGACATCTCTTCATAAATCTTCTGCGCTCCGGATGCGATACATCCGGTACCTGAACAGACAAGAACGCGGCAGGTATAAGATTTAATCTGCTCATTTACTTCAGCCTGCTTATTTAACAGGTCTTCTTTACTCTTAATACTCATACGCACTCTCCTCTCAGTTTATTCAAAAGTTCTACAGCTTTTTCAGGAGTCATCTTCGGATGTACTTCATCATTGACAGTCAGTGTGGGGGCAAGTCCACATGCACCCAGACAGGATACTGTTTCTACGGTAAAAAGCATGTCATCTGTAGTGTGTTTCTTGTTGCTCAGTCCAAGTTCCTTCATCAAAGCCTCTTTTACAGGCATGGATTTTCTCACATGACAGGCTGTTCCGTCACACACTTTAATGACATATTTCCCTTTCGGCTCAAAAGAAAAATTCTCATAGAATGTGGCTACACTGTAGGCCTTGGCTTCTTTTACTCCGATTTCTTTCGCTACATAAGTCAGCAATTCTCCCGGCAGGTAACGATATTCCGCCTGAATATCCTGCATGATCGGAATCAGCGATGCTGCTGTACGTCCGTAGTGCTCGATGATCTCATCCGCTTTTCTGTAATAAGACTGGTCTAACATTCGGTTCCCTCCTTAAATAGTAATTTTGATACATTGGTTTTAATATAGTACCGATATATCGATTCCCACGCAGCTTTAGTTATTTTCAACATATGTGCTGTTGATATTATACATTATATGGTTGTTTTGCACAATATCATTTTTGAAATTTTCTGAAATTAATTTATAACAATTTGTTATAGATGTATAGTATTCATAAATGTATATAAATGAAAAGCAATTTCTTTAACAGGGTTGTTAATTTAATAGCAATATCAAAACAAAAAAAGATCATTGAAAAGAATATTATCTTCTTCTCAATGACCTTTCTGGAAATGGCTGCATTATTTAATTTCATGTTCCTCATGGAAATGCTTATATTTTTCTATAAACATCAACAGAAAGCTGATCATAAGGAATCCACAGGAAACCCAGATCATTCTGATTCCATAGCGTATGGACAGATTTCCACCAATGCCGGCACCCAAGGCAAACATAAGGATGATTCCAAAATAATACATCGCCTGTTTTAGCTGTTTTGATTTTTTTTCACGAAAATAAACTGACAATGCAGCTGTACCACTGCGCAAATTACCGATACACATAGTACTTGCATAGGAATATCCGTTTACCTTGCGGAAGGACTGTACCTGCATTGCACAGGCGAAAGATGCCATGGCATTTGCCAGCATATTGTATTCGGTTGGCAGGAAACCTACTGTAAATAAGATCAGGATTTCTGCCAGCAGAACACCCTGCCGCCAGTGGAGCTTCTGCGCATATTTATAATTTGCCTGTATTTTCTCCGCAACCCATACGCCCAGTGCAAAGAAAATAATAGGAAAGAAGTATCCCAGTCCTGCTGTCAGTTCTCCTGCCATAAAGTGCTGGCTCATAAGAACGACGTTTCCTGTCTGTGCATTACAGAATACTTCGTTTCTTGCATTATAGGTGTAAGCATCCTGAAAACCTCCTGACAGTGCCAGGAATGCACTGTTTAAAAAGGCTTCCGACATTTGTATTTCGTGTTGATTATGATCTTTCATGATTTTCCCCGTTCAAGTTTATTTGCAGTTATCTCCTGTACGGATAACTGCCTTTATTCTTTTACCGTCTTTCTCAAACATTCGAAATCCGCTGATTTACTGCGTAAATCGCTGCTTTCTCATGTTTGGCGGGTCCCTGACCCTGATTATCATGTTATACGTTTATAGGTCAAATGTAAAAGATATAATTCATATTATTGTATATATGATTTTTATATATTGGATACAATATATATATAATTTTGGCTATATAAAGCAACTTCCATATACTGTATGTCTACAGCATATGGAAGTTATTTTTTTATGTATCTGCAGAATTACTTATCTCCATGTTCTTTGAGATATTCTGCTTTTCCCATCTCATACAGATTATTGCCTTCTGAGTCAATGATGACTACAAGAGGCATATCCTCTACATACAATTTACGAAGTGCTTCTGCTCCCAGATCTTCATAGGCGATCAGTTCGGCCTTTTTGATGCATTTTGCAAGAAGCGCACCTGCACCGCCGATAGCTCCGAAGTATACACCATCATATTTCTTCATGGCGTCTACTACTTCCGGAAGGCGGGCACCTTTACCGATCATTCCTCTTGCTCCCACAGACATCATTGTGGGTGCATAGGCATCCATACGTCCGCTGGTTGTAGGACCTGCAGAGCCGATAACTGCGCCTGGTTTTGCAGGAGTTGGTCCTACATAGTAGATGGTTGCATCTGTAGGATCAAATGGAATTTTTTCCCCTTTTGCAAGGGCCTCACACATTCTCTTGTGTCCTGCATCACGTGATGTATAAATAGTACCTGTTAATAATACCTGATCACCTGCATGGAGAGTTCTTGCCAGCTCTCTAGTAAGTGGAAGTGTAATTTTCTTTCTTTCCATCTCAGATCACCTCCGATTTATGGCGGGTTACATGGCAGTTGATATTAACTGCACATGGCATACCTGCAATATGAGTCGGCATTGTTTCGATATTCAGGCCGATGGCTGTTGTCTTTCCGCCAAATCCCTGAGGTCCGATTCCAAGCTTGTTTACTTTTTCCAGCATTTCTTTCTCAAGATCAGCATAGAACGGATCCGGGTTCTGAGTATCCAGAGGTCTCATCAGTGCTTTCTTTGCAAGAAGTGCACATTTATCAAAGGTTCCTCCGATACCAACTCCGACTACCATTGGCGGACATGGGTTGGGACCTGCGGTCTCTACTACTTCAAGGATGAAATCCTTGATTCCCTGTAATCCTGCAGATGGTTTGAACATACGGATCTGGCTCATGTTCTCACTTCCGAAGCCTTTAGGGCCTACTGTAATCTTTACCTGATCTCCGGGAACGATTTCTGTGTAGATCATAGCCGGTGTATTGTCGCCTGTGTTTCCGCGGCGTACCGGGTCTTTTACTACAGATTTTCTTAAATATCCTTTGTCGTATCCGCGGCGTACACCTTCATTGATCGCATCGGTGAGATCTCCGCCAACAAAATGTACATCCTGTCCTATTTCAAGGAATACACATGCCATTCCTGTATCCTGGCAGATCGGCACGTTCTCGTTATCTGCAATATCAAAATTCTCAATAATATTGTCAAGGATACCCTTGGCAATCTCTCCGTCTTCGCATGCGCGGCATGTTTTGATCGCACATTTTACGTCTTCCGGAAGATGTTCATTTGCTTCGATACAGAGTTTTTCGATGACATCTGTAAGTCTGCTTACTTCTACTTCACGCATTCTGGTAAGCTCCCTTCTTTCATTTGGGGATATTCACCGGGAGGTGACATATCCCTTTTGCATTATATCAAAGGCTCCCGGTACCGGTAATCCCTTATCGATACCGGGAGCTCTTTTTTACATTCTGAGTATCTTATTAGCGCTGTTCGTGACGAGCGTATTTTGGAAGCAGTAATGGAGATACCTTATCAGTATGTACGCCTGCTTTGTCCAGTTCATCTGCATATTTGTAGATATGATCCAGGTTCATTTCACCAAGCTCTACGTTCTTGCATTTTGCAGCTGCTTTTTTACCTGCATTTCTTCCGAATACGATAACATCCAGAAGAGAGTTACCCATCAGTCTGTTTCTTCCGTGGATTCCACCTGCGGCTTCTCCTGCAACTAACAGGTTTGGAATTTCTTTTGTGAATCCGTCTCCGTTAATCTCAAGACCACCGTTCTGGTAGTGAAGTGTCGGATAAATAACGATAGGAACTTTTCTCATATCAATGCCGTAGTTCATGTACATACGGAACATAGCCGGGATTCTCTTTTCGATGGTTCCTTCGCCACCGAGGATCTCGATCATCGGAGTGTCAAGCCATACACCTTTCAGTCCGCCTGGAACTTCTACGCCGCGGCCTTCTTCGCATTCACGGATAACACCGGAAGCATTTACGTCACGGGTTTCAAGCGGATGAATATAAGCTTCTCCGTTTGCATTTACAAGCTGTGCACCAACGGAACGAACTTTTTCTGTTACCAGAGCACCCATGATCTGTGATGGATAGATTGCTCCTGTTGGATGGTACTGGATAGAATCCTGATAAAGAAGGGAAGCACCAGCTCTATATCCAAGTACAAGTCCGTCTGCAGTTGCGCCATAATGGTTAGATGTCGGGAATCCCTGATAATGCATTCTTCCTGCACCACCTGTTGCGATTACAACAGTTTTGGCTCTTGCAACAGAATAATCTCCTGTTTCCATGTTAAGAAGAACTGCACCTGCAACCTGTCCTTTTTCATCTTTCAGAAGTTCAACAGCTGAAGTAAATTCAACTACCGGAATCTTAAGATTCAGAACTTCATCTCTGATGGTACGCATGATCTCAGATCCAGAATAATCCTTTGCAGCATGCATTCTCTTTCTGGAAGTACCGCCGCCGTGTGTGGTAACCATGGTTCCGTCTTCTGCTTTATCAAATTCAACACCAAGGTCATTGAGCCATTTGATGGCATCCGGAGCTTCCATTACCAGTCTCTTTACCAGTTCCGGTTTTGCAGCAAAATGTCCGCCGCCGAAGCAATCCAGATAATGCTGTACAGGAGAATCGTTCTCTTTGTCAGCTGCCTGGATACCACCTTCAGCCATCATTGTATTGGCATCACCGATACGAAGCTTTGTAACGATCATAACGTCAGCACCTGCATTATGTGCTTCGATTGCACAGGAAGAACCTGCACCGCCGCCGCCGATTACAAGTACATCTACATCATAATCAATTTTTGTAAGGTCAATTTTTTCGTTGATCAGACGGCTTGTTGAATGAAGCATTTCTGCCAGTTCCAGAGGAGCTTTCTGTCCTTTGTTCGGTCCTACTTTGATTTCTGCAAACGCGTCTGGATTATAATCCGGATGGAATTTCTCAAGAAGAGCGTCTTTCTCTTCAGCTGTCAGACGTCTTGGCTCTGTTGCCATACGCTGTGCTCTTGTAGCCTCTACCTTTTTGATGGATTCCATCATATTTTCTGGATATGGTGCATACATGTTTTACGCCCTCCCTATTTCTCAATTTCTCTGTTGTTGTAAAGTTCCTGCATGTCTGTGATTGGTTTCTGCATGATCTGCTCGATCAGATCATCATATTTACCTTCGTGGATTTCTTCTACACGTTTCTCCAGATGTTCGCTCTTAGGCGCGATATATTTACCTGTGAGACGTCTTGCCAGAAGACCTACCATCGGATGGGAAATACCGGCCGGACATCTTACAGAACAGCATCCGCAGCTTACGCAGTCGAAGGATTCCTCTGCACATTTTTCAAGTTCGCCTCTCTGTGCATATGCGATGTACTGCATTACATTTAAGTCCTGAGTACATGCTTTTGTACAGGCATTACATCCGATACAGCTGTAGATTTCCGGATAGAGTTCCATCATTACCTGCTGATTCGGTTTCAGGTCTTCGATGTTGTAGAGTCTCTTATCTGTAGGGAAGAACGGGATGCTTGCTACATACATTCCTTCCTGTACCTGTGTCTGACAGGCAAGACATGTTTTCAGCTCGTTTTCACCTTTGATTCTGTAGATTGTTGCGCAGGCTCCGCAGAATCCGTGTCTGCAGCCGCATCCTCTCTTTAATGTATAACCGGCATATTCCATGGCAGTCATAATTGTAAGTTCTGCAGGTACGCTGTATTTCTTACCGAAAAAATATACGTTTACCATATTCTTTTCCATTTGAGATTACCAGTCCTTTCTATATATATCATCTGTCGTCAGCAGCACATACAAGCTCGAATCCGCTACGCTACTTCTCGCTTGAGGGCGTTCGCCCTACAGAATGTTCTGTGAAAGAATGCTTATATGCAAGCATGACGCATTCCTTCACATCACTTTCTGCACTGCTCATTGCTTATCAATATTCTGCAGGTAATTCATCAATCTCGTCGCATCTGAATACCGGACCGTCTTTGCAGACGTATTTGGAACCGATATTGCAACGGCCGCATTTACCGATACCGCATTTCATACGAAGCTCCAGAGTTGTGTAAACCTGTTCTCTGGAGAAGCCCAGTTCTTCCAGTCCTGCAAGAACGAACTTGATCATGATCGGCGGTCCGCAGACAAGTGCTGTTTTGTTTGTATCGAATCCAATCTCTTTCAGATAAGAAGGAACGAATCCAACGTGTCCGTCCCAGCCTTCCTGTTCACGGTCGATTGTCAGATAAACATTAACTCCCTCTGCTTTCATCCAGACTTCCTGGATTTCTTTTAACTGTACCAGGTCATCTGCGGAACGGGAACCATAGAGGATATCTACTGTTCCGTAATCTGCACGGTTATCCAGTACATAGTTGATAACAGAACGAAGAGGTGCAAGTCCGATACCACCTGCGATAAACAGAAGGTTTTTACCTTTTAATTTATCTTCTACAGGGAAATGATTTCCGTATGGTCCACGGACTGTGATCTCATCTCCAACCTGAAGGCTGTGGAGATAATCGGTCAGTGCACCGCACTTCTTGATACTGAATTCCTGATATTCTTTATTTGTAGGTGAAGAAGTAATGGAAAACATACCTTCACTTACACCTGGTGCGCAGACCATTGCACACTGGCCAGGCATATGTTCAAAAAGTTTTCCTCCTTCAGGAGCGTTTACACGGAATGTTTTAACATCCGGTGTCTCCTGACGGATATCTGTGATCACACCAACCTTCGGAATCAATGTGTCTAATGTGTAGTTTTTATGGCAGGTACATTCGCTCATTATTTTTCACCTCCCTGATTTTCAAAAGCTTTGATGACTTTTACGATATTTAAGGATGATGGGCATTTCTCAACGCAGCGTCCGCATCCTACACATGAGAACATTCCATTGTTGTTTACCGGATAGTAAACAAGTTTATGCATGAATCTCTGACGGAAACGCTGCATCTGGCTGTTACGGTTATTTCCGTGTGCCATCATGGTAAAGTCAGAGTACATACAGGAATCCCAGCAGCGGTAACGCTGTACGCCGTGTCCTGTGTCATAATCTTTGATATCATAGCACTGGCAGGTAGGGCATACAAATGTACAGGTACCACATGCCAGACATGGTTTATAAAGTTCTTCCCATACAGGAGAATTGAAACGATCCATGTAATCTTCCTGTCCCCATCCTTCCAGAGAAAGATTAGAGTACGGAAGCTTCTCTACGATTGCGCGGATCGCAGCTTTCTCTTCTTCTACTTTTGCTTCGTCAGCATCGTTGAGAAGTTCTGCAACTGCTTTTGTAAGGGCTTCCCCTTTCTCTGTAAGAGGTTTCCAGTAAAGCTCTCCCTCGATCATCCATGTTGCAACATCTGCAACAGGGTCTGCGCAGTCAATACCGAATACTTTACAGAAACAGCTCTCTTCCGGTTCATGACATGCAAGTGCAACGATGGTTCCATGCTCTCTTCTTGCTGCATAGAAGGTATCTACCGGATCACTTAAAAATACGTTATCCAGAACTTTTACACCCTGTACATCGCAGGCTTTCATACCGAATACAACAAAGTTTTTCTCCTGTAATGCCTGTGGTTCGATGGTAATGTTCTTTCCTTCTTTTTCGCAGGTATAAAGGTTTTCACTCTGTGGAAAAAAAGCATCTTTTGGTGATTTTACAGTTTTTAAAGTATCAAGACAAACTTCTGCATCTTCGCTCCATGCTTTGAAGTTTACCTGATCACTGACTTTGACCGGTAAATATAAATCCTGATCTGCGGCAATCTTCTGGAATAATGCCTGCAGATTCTCTGCTGCTATCTTATACATACATTATCCCCTTTCTGCCACGATACTCGGCTCAACATCTTCAAATGTAAAGTTTGTAAGAGGTCCCTTGGATGTTGAATCCTCTCCTGCCTGATATTCACCATAGAATGTATCAATATCTTTGATAAATTTACGATTGAACAGGTGAAGCGGAATTCCCTGAGGACATACTCTGCTGCATTCGCCGCAGTCTGTACATCTTCCTGCCACATGGAATGCACGGATGATATGGAACATCTTCTCTTCGAAAGAGTCCACGTTTGCTTTCTGCGCACTGTCAAACTTATTGCTGTCGAATACACATTTACGGCAGCTGCATGCAGGACAGACATTACGGCAGGCATTGCAGCGGATACATTTGCTTAACTGGCTCTGGAAGAATGCAAATTTTTCTTCCGGGCTCATTGCTTCGATCTTCTCTACTTCTGCAAAGCGGTCTGCATCTTTTGTGTCTTTGGACTCACCGATAAGTTCATCATAAATCTTATGTTCTTTTCCTTTACATACGTGACATCTTTCAAGCATTGCATCTTTGTATGCACAGGTCTTCTCACCATAGATTGTCTGAATAGTCAGTGTTTCTGCCTCATCTGTGATCTCTGCACCGGAAATGCTTTCGATACCTTTGATTCCCTGTTTGCGGATTCTCTCGATATCCAGTTTTCCTTTACATCCAACACCAATGATATAAGCTTTCTCACGGTCTACACGATGCTCTTTGATCAGCTGATTAAAGCTGTATGTATCACATGGTTTTAAACAAACCAGTGTCTTGCCTTCCAGTTTGGAAGCTTCGATCATATATTTGCTTAAGTTTGCACCGCAGAATCCGTTATATACAAAATCTTTCAGAGATTCTTCTGTTTCAAAGTAAGCCGGTTCCGGATTGTAAGGCAGATCTCCGGCTTTCCATCCCAGAACTCTTGCAACTGTACCGTCAGCAAGCAGTTCTTTTGCACGATTTATCAGCTCCTGCATCTTAAATCCTCCAATCTTACGTTCTTACCAAGTGAATGGATCTTCTCTACAAACTCATTCATAGTCTGGGAGAATTTCACACCTTCAGCAGCGGAAACCCATTCTACTCGTGTTCTTCCGTTTTCCACACCGATGTAGTCGAGCATGGAGAAAAGAAGCGTCATACGTCTTCTTGCATAGTAGTTACCTGTGCTGTAATGACAGTCTCCAGGATGACATCCACACATGATCACACCGTCAGCACCTTTCTCAAAAGCACGGAGGATGAACATTGGATTGACACGGCAGGAACATGGAACACGGATGATCTTTACGTCAGCCGGGTAAGAAAGACGGCTGCTTCCTGCAAGGTCTGCACCTGCGTAACTACACCAGTTACAGCAGAATGCTACAATCTTAGGTCTGAATTCTTCGTTTGTTTCTATCGACATATTGCATCTACCTCCGCGATAATCTGTCTGTTGGAAAAGCCCTGCAGATCCATAGCACCAGACGGGCAGGCTACTGTACAAGCGCCGCATCCCTGGCAAAGTGCTGTATTTACAACGGCTACTCTTCTTGTTTCACGGATACCGTGGTCATTTACTTCTTTATCCTCATAGGAGATTGCTCCATACGGGCAGACATTTGCACATGTAGAGCATCCGTTACATAACAGTTCATCGGATTTTGCTGTACATGGGTTGGTTGTCAGTTTATCTTTTGCAAGAAGACCGATTGCCTTAACTGCTGCAGCACCGGCCTGTGCAACTGTCTCCGGAATATCTTTCGGTCCCTGGCATACACCGGAAAGGAAGATACCTGCTGTAGGAGACTCTACAGGACGAAGCTTTGCATGGGCTTCTGTGAGGAAGTTATTTGTGTCAATACTTGCCGTAAGCATGGTAGCGATCTTACGCACATCCGGATTTGGTTCAATAGCTGTTGCAAGAACGACCATATCTGCTTTCTTAAGAATCTGTTTATTATCAATCAGGTCAGATCCCTGTACAAGAAGGCTTCCGTCCGGCTGAGGAATGACTTTTCCTACCTGTCCTTTGATGTAGTTTACACCGTACTGCTCTACTGCTCTTCTGTAGAACTCATCAAAGTTCTTACCCGGTGTACGCACATCAATATAGAAAACTGTTACATTTGTATCCGGATATTTATCACGGATCAGCATTGCATGTTTTGCTGTGTACATACAGCAGATCTTGGAGCAGTATGGCTTTCCTCTGTCATCAGAACATCTGCTTCCCACACACTGGATAAATACCAGCTCTTTCGGAGCTTTTCCGTCGGAAAGACGCTCTAAGTGTCCCTTTGTAGGACCTGCTGCATTCATAATTCGTTCCAGTTCCAGAGATGTGATCACATCTTTGCTCTGGCTGTATGCATATTCATCGTATTTGTCAAGCTTGATGGTATCGAAACCTGTAGCAACTACGATGGCACCATATTTCTGTGTTACAATCTCATCCTGCTGATCGTATTCAATGGCTCCTGCCTGACACACTTTAGAGCAGACACCACATTTTCCTGTTTTAAATTTCAGACAGTTCTCACGGTCGATAACCGGAACATTCGGGATTGCCTGTGCAAATGGAGTGTAAATAGCAGTTCTGTTATTTAATCCTCTGTTAAATTCGTTCGGAATCTTCTTGGACGGACATTTTTCCTGGCAGACACCGCAGCCTGTACATTTGTCCATATTTACACTTCTTGCTTTCTTTCTGATATCAACGGTGAAATCACCTACGAAACCGCTGACATGTTCTACTTCACTGTATGTATAGATATTGATCTTCTCATGGGCTGCTGCCTCTACCATTTTCGGTGTGAGGATACATGCAGAACAGTCAAGTGTAGGGAA
>ENA-OOWV01000004-OOWV01000004.1-human-gut-metagenome-genome-assembly--contig:-NODE-4-length-200788-cov-23.333064_pt1 | contig 200788 bp, 195 predicted proteins | sample MGYA00241584_ERZ501337 | MGnify/ENA primary metagenome ERZ501337 (study PRJEB25962, sample SAMEA2042744) | human gut metagenome | biome: human gut; feature: human-associated habitat; material: faeces... | reverse complement strand
AGCGTTCATCCTGAGCCAGGATCAAACTCTCCACTGTAAAATATCTTTATAATGTGACACAGACCCGAAGGCCGTGTCCGTTAGTCTGTCGCTCAGAACGCCATCCGGTAGTATTTGACCGCAGATACATATTATATATATCACGGCAGAAATTGAACGGTTTTCATTCTTTACCCTCCCTGCAGAACATGTCCGCAGGATGTTTCTTGTACTACTCTTGTCTCTGTATATTTCAGTATCTCAAAGATCTCTTTCTTCAGTGCTCAGGGAGCGTCAGCTCTCAAAAGCGGATGCAAAAGTACGGGGTTTTAGCCAAACCGCCAAATGTTTTCTGAAAAAAGTTTTAATTTTAGACCGATTTTAACAGACGTTTACATATTGAGTGCGGATTTTACACCTTTCACATTATTATATTTTACAAAAGAAATAGGCAGACTTGTGACACAGGAACGGGATATAAAACCGGACGGAAAGGATGAAAATCATACGCTAATGGCAAAAACTAAAGGCCGATGGCAGAATTTAAAGGAGTTTGAATTCCAAAGGAAAAAAACAGCCGGCCGGATGCCGGTTACGACAGCCGAAGCTATGGTCAAGCCTGTCATGAAGCAGATATATTCATAAACGGCAGGACTAATGCAAGGCTGTACGACAAACAGTCCGGACAGCCTGCAACGCCATAAAACGCTGACAGAATGGACGTTATAGGCGTTTAAAGCCGGCTATACGCCCGGCACAAAACATATATATCATACAGCCGTCTGCAAAAGGGCACCTTTTAGGGGACAAAAGCATACCTTTTACACGATAAAAGGATAACAAACGGAACGCAAAAGTATAACTTTTGAAAAAGAATAAGCATGAAGAATTGCGTGATAATAAAATAAAAAGCGGTAAATATTTGCAAATACCCCAATAACAATCTAGGTTACAAATATTTACCGTAGTATTACTTATATAATAAGGTTCTGAAGTTCAGATCATAATGTAATAATTATAATCAACTATTTTATGAAACTAGCCCCTTGCCTCATTATATATTCTATCTTCTTATCTTTACCGGCTACAGGTTTCTTCCACTTTCCCTCACCTACCAAGATAGTTGTCTTAACACCAGAAGGAACATGCTCTACAGCAGTTTGCAGATCAAAATACAATCCACTTCCATCTCTTGCAACTGAAGCATCATACTTGCAACGATATTGTCTAAGTTCTGGAACAGCATCAGAAACGGCATCAGCAAGTAATCCGGCAACAACATACGCTCCATAAACATTATAGTGAGTATTGTCTTGACGCCCCTTTGGCAATGAAGGAACTTCATTTGGTAGGTACCACATATGCAGTTTTTTAGATTTATCCGGCCCTAGCCCCTGTTCCAAATCATGTGTAATCTTATTTGCATCCACAAAAGGCACATCCAACTCACGTGCAACATTACGAGGAGACAAAAGATAGTCACCGTGAGTATCTACCAATGTATCACCTTCAACCAAATCAGCTGACGAATTAGAACGGGTATCATCATCAGCAACAGCTGTTGTACTATTCGTAAAGATTCGCCTTACTACACTATTAAATAAAACAGGAATGCCGCCTCTCATCCTTGTTTCCTTAACAAACTTGCGCAAGTTTTCATCGAAAGTTGTTCCTGGATCAGTGTGTCGTTTAGGATCGTCTTTCTCATCATTATGCCCAAACTGAATAAAGACATAATCTCCAGGCTTTATTTTTTCCACGACCTTCTGCCAATGACCCTCACTAATGAAACTTTTTGAAGAACGCCCATTAAGTGCATGATTATCAACAATTACATCCTCAGTGAAGAAATTTTTGAGCATCATTCCCCATCCTCGCTCCATCTTTCCACCACTAATATCCTTATTAGCCATAGTGGAATCACCTATCATAAAGATTGTAATTTTTTCATTTTTCTTATATGCAGATAGTGACAACACACACAGGAGAAGGACAAGAAAATATTTTATTCTACCCATAATCACTGTCAAGATTTAACGATTGACACAAGTTCATCAGCATCAACCAGACGCTGCTCACCTGTCAACATGTTCTTCAAAGTTATCTTATTCTCATTTATCTCATTTTCGCCGGCAATAGCCACATAATGAACATTGCAGTTATTAGCATAGTTCATCTGCTTTTTCATCTTTGCTGCATCAGGATATATCTCAGTAGCAATGCCGTTCTCACGGGCTTTGGCAGCAATAGGCAAACAATACGCCATTTCCTTTTCCCCGAAGTTAATGAACATCAGACGAGTTCCGCTCATTGCGTTTTCTGGATAAAGATCCAATGCATTAAGGACATCGAATATTCTGTCTGCACCAAAAGAGATTCCTACACCACTCAAACCTGGCATACCGAAGATGCCTGTAAGATTATCATAACGTCCTCCGCCTGTAATACTTCCGATTTGAACATCAAGTGCCTTAACCTCAAAGATTGCTCCTGTATAATAATTAAGACCTCTTGCAAGAGTCAAATCAAACTGCACCTCATTCTTAAGATTAGACTTGTCAAGTACGCCGAATATATAACGAAGCTCTTCAACACCCTTTGTTCCTATTTCTGAATCTTTGAGGATATTGCTTATAACATCCAATTTCTCTTCATTGCTGCCGCTGAGTGATATCACCGGCTGTAGCTTTTCAATGGCCTCTTTACTGAGTCCATCTTCTGCAAGTTCAGCATTTACATTATCAAGGCCTACTTTTTCCAGTTTATCAATAGCAACTGTAATAGGCACTATTTTATCAGCCTCGTTGATATATTCAGCTATTCCAGTTAATATTTTACGATTGTTGATTTTTATCTGAACACGCACGCCAAAACGTGTAAACACTGTATCGATAATCTGCATCAATTCAATCTCATTGAGTAACGAATCACTGCCGACTACATCTGCATCACACTGATAAAATTCACGATACCTACCCTTCTGAGGACGGTCCGCACGCCATACAGGCTGAATCTGATAACGCTTGAACGGCAACTGCAACTCATCCCTGTGCATAACGACAAAACGGGCAAAAGGAACGGTAAGGTCATATCGCAAACCTTTCTCACATAATTTTGAAGCCAAATGCAACGGATTTCCATTGACAAGTTCCTCTCGATCAATCTTGCTCAAATAATCTCCACTATTGAGCACCTTGAAAAGAAGTTTATCGCCTTCCTCACCATACTTTCCAAGCAATGTCTGCAATGTTTCCATGGCCGGAGTTTCAATCTGCTTAAAACCATAAAGAGCGAAAACAGACCTTATTGTATCAAAAATATAATTGCGCTTTGACATTTCCAACGGGGAAAAGTCACGTGTACCCTTAGGTATTGATGGTTTGTTCATATCTGTCTTTATTTAAGATAAAACCCAAGAATTGAGAATGATGAATCTGGATATTGAAAACATCAATTATCCACACAACAAATTCTCAATCCTTGGGACGAAATTATACGTATTATTTTCTAACTATTGTCTGGGCACGATCCGGACCTATTGAGATAATCTTAATAGGAGTTTCAAGTTCTGTTTCAAGGAATTTGATATAATCCTTAAATTCCTGCGGGAACTCTTCCTCGCTGGTCATCTTTGTCATGTCGGCCTTCCATCCCTTAAGTTCCTTATAAACAGGCTCGATACCTTCCTCTATATTATAGGGGAAATCTGTCAAGGTCTCACCATTGCGTTTATAAGCTACACATGCCTTTATTGTATCAAAGCCATCAAGCACGTCGCTCTTCATCATGATTAACTGAGTGACTCCATTAACCATAATAGAATAACGCAGCGCAACAAGGTCAATCCATCCGCATCTGCGCTCACGTCCGGTAACAGCTCCATACTCATGACCAAGCTGCCTTATAAGACTTCCAGTCTCATCAAACAATTCTGTCGGGAACGGTCCGGCACCGACACGTGTACAATAAGCCTTCATTATGCCATATACTTCGCCAATTCTGTTAGGGCCGATTCCCAATCCGATGCAAGCTCCTGCACAGATAGTGTTAGAAGACGTTACAAAAGGATAGCTGCCGAAGTCGACATCAAGCATTGTACCCTGAGCACCTTCACATAATATATTCTGACCAGATTTTAAAATCTTATTAATTACATGTTCAGAATCTACAATATGGAACTGACGGATATATTCTATACCTTCCATCCATTTCTTTTCTACATCAGAAATATCATAGTCAGTATAATTAAGCGATTTCAAAATCTGCTCGTGACGTGCCTTATGAGCATTATATTTTTCTTCAAAATTATCAAATATATCACCCACACGAAGTCCGTTGCGCGAAACCTTGTCTGTATATGTAGGACCGATGCCTTTACCTGTTGTTCCTACTTTGTTTTTTCCTTTAGCCTGCTCATAGGCTGCATCCAACAGTCTGTGAGTTGGCATAATAAGATGGGCTTTCTTTGATATATAAAGTCTCTCTTTCAAAGGATGACCGCTTTTCTCCAAGTCTTTAGCCTCATCCATAAACAAATCCGGAGCAAGTACTACACCATTACCAATAATGTTAATCTTGCCACCCTGGAAAATGCCAGAAGGAATACTTCTAAGGACATACTTTTCGCCTTCAAACTCGAGAGTGTGTCCTGCGTTAGGACCGCCCTGAAATCTTGCAATCACATCGTAATGAGGCGTAAGCACATCAACAACCTTGCCTTTGCCTTCATCACCCCACTGCAAACCTAGCAATACATCAACTTTGCCTTTTTCCATATTTACTAATATATTTGTTTTTATTTATATTCTCCTGTTTTTCAGTATTCTCTTTATTTTTCAAGCGCGTAAGCATTGCCTGACAGGTGCTGCATACACCATAAATATGCATTGAGAAGCCTTCTTTGCGAAAGCGCCTCAAATGCGTTCTGTCAATTACATCTGCAATCTCGGGTATTTTTATCTCTGTAACCTTTCCACAAACAGTACAGACCTGAGTGCAGTGATTATCCGAGTAACACGCCTTATAGCGTATACCGTCCTGCAGTCTCAAGCATATAACAAGTCGTAAACTCATCAACAGCCTTACCGTATTGTAAAGCGTAGCTCTGCTAACGGGAAAGCATCGTTCTATCAGCCTGTCGCTAAGTTCTTGTATTGAAAAATAAGAATTGAAGCTATACACCGCATCGAGAATCGCAAATCGTTCAGGGGTTTTGCGATAATTGTTCTGTTCCAAATAGTTGTCCAGAATCTCCCTTACTGCGTCGCTACAATTATTTTTCATTTTATCCATACTCCGGATTGTCCGACAAAAATACAACAAAATTCCGTATTAGCCGTACAAAACATCAAAAAATATCTAAATCGTATGATTTGAAGGCAGATTTTGTTATTTTATTATACTCGTCGGAAATAGTACAAAAATGTGACAACATATTTACAACTGTATGCTGCAGTGACACACTTCCACCTTCAAGAGCAGTTTTGGCCTGATCAAAAAGCTCATTTATCTCTCGTGAATCAAGCATCTCTCCACGCATAAAAAGCCGTGACAAGATGTTATAACCACACATCTGCTCTAGCTCACTCGCTGACGCAAGCCATTTGAACGCGAGGTCTTTCGCGCCGTCTATATACTGAAACAGATTGAAGGCCACCATAGCTGCAACTTCCTGATTGGGAATCTGAGACACCCAAAGGCAGGCCAAATCAGCTTTCATATCCGCTGGTGGCATAATCAATGTAGCAAGAATCTTACATTCGCGGATGTTTTCTTTCCACAGTTCGATGGCCAAATCATAGTCTTTGCCATACTCTTCTGCCAGTGTTTTCAAGGCAGGCAGAGATATGCCCCAGTTTATGCTATACCCAAGTCCTTTCTCGCGCATTGACTGAGAAGCCATACCGTTCATCATCAATCTGAAACGCTGTTTAATTTGTTTCAGTTTGTCTTGTGTTTCCTGTTTCATATTTATCAAATCAATGTGGAGTAATCTCTGCTGTAACGCAACATCTGATGCTCGTAAGTTTCAGAATAATCAACAGTTATGTCCATTATTTTACCATCACAATCAGTAACAGGCATAAGTACCGGATTTATGAATCCTTTATAAGGAGGTATGCCCAGACTATTATATCTGCACAATATTTCATCATGCAAAACCGGATCAATATTCACAGCATAATTCTCGACTATGTCACGGGCTGCGGCATAATCACCCTCGCTCTTTATGCGTTGAATTTCAGCTAGCAAGGCTGCAAACAGATTGCGGAGTTGCTCATAATCGTTTATACGCACATAAGTTTTCCCGTTTTGACGCACAAGCTCTACAACATTGCCCTCACGTCCTTTTTCATAACACCAACGTGCAACCAGGGCACGGTTACGCATATGGGCCTCCTCTATACAATTGCCTTTTTTTATGCGTGCAAGCTGAGTGAGGAGTCCATTCATCATATATGAATAATACTCTGCCTTGTAGGCTTCTGCATCAGGCATCAGGCCCAATTCAACCAACTTTTTATCTGCTGCATAATACAATCCGAACAAATCAGCACGCGCCTCTTCAATAGTATTGCCGTATGCTTTCAGAGAGTCAGGATCAATACCTGGCAACAATTGTCCGCTACCATGTCCGAGACATTCATGCAGGTCAGTATGTATGATGTCACATATATCTCCATACTGTCTTATAAGCTTTATTGTCTCTTCGTCAATGACAAACTCTTCGTCAAAGCCATTACCGCGTGATGCTTCATTATAAGCCGATATGATATTACTTATCGTAACGCTCTTGCTTCCATGTCTTGCTCTAATCCAGTCGGCATTAGGAAGGTTTATGCCTATGGCCGTTGAAGGGTATTCACCTCCGCCGAGAGTTGCCGCACATATTACATTTGCAGACACACCCTTTACCTGCTGTTTCTTGAAACGAGAATCAACAGGCGAATGGTCTTCAAACCATTGAGCGTTATCGCTAATCACTCTGGTCCGCCTTGTTCCTTCTACATCACGGTATTCAACAAGACCTTCCCAAGTGCCTTTCATTCCGAGCGGATCGTCATAAACCTCAATAAACCCATTAATAAAATCAACGGCAGATTCTTTTTCATCAACCCATTTAATGCAATATTCATTAAAGTCTGCCAAATCGCCCGACTTGTAATATTTAATCAAAGCATCAATTACACTCCGCTGCTTGTCATTTTCAGCCACAGTTGAAGCCATTTCGAGCCAATATACAATTTTCTCTATTGCTGCGCCATATTTTGCTCCAATTCTCCAAACCTCTTCAACAACCCGTCCATCACATTTTTTCACTGTAGTATTCAGTCCATATGACAAAGGCTCCTTATCGTCTGGATTTTTCTTTGAAGCATAATACTCTTCAACTTCACTTTGTGTTACACCATCATAGAAGTTGCATGCTGAAGTTTCAACCAAATCGAAACCATCCTTTTTATTCACCTTTACAGGCATGACATCCGGAGCAAAAATTATCGGCAGAAGTTCTTCACATAATCCATCCACCGTCTGTCCTTCGTCTAAAGGCAGCAAACTGCCATCAACAGATTTAACAGCATCTATAAAAAATGCTTCAGAAAAGCCAGGAACAAATTTATCGCATCCGTAATGATGGTATATGCCGCTAGAGAACCATACCCGCTTCAGATACACAACAAGTTCCTTAAACTCATCAGCAGTTCTGTCACCTTTATAATTAAGGTATATCTGCTCAAACACTTTGCGTATCTTCAGATTATAGCGGCCAAACTGATCAAAAGTTATGTCACGGCCATAAAGAGCGGCCTCAGACAAATAATACACTAGCTTTTTCTGCCTCAGCGACAAAGAGCTGAAGTTGTCAAGTTTATACCTGAGCATCAGTATATCCGCAAAACGTTCGTCGGTATATGAAAATTGAGTATTTCTCATTGCAGCATTAATATGTTACGTTATTTTTCCGAATTATCTAACTTATACTTTCGCGGCGTAACACCTGTGTATTTATAGAACGCCGCATAAAAGGACTGTCTGTTTGAAAAACCAACCAAATCACTCACTTCCTCCATTTTAAGCTTTTTATGCTTTTTGTCAGTAAGCAAAGCCTTGGCATCTTCTATGCGATACTTATTTACCCATGACGTATAATTCATGTTGAAGCATATATTAACCACGGCAGATATATACCTAGTATTGGTTTCAAGTTCTTCAGCCAGACGCTTGGCCGAATATTCCTTGTCTTTATATTTTTTCTTTTTTACGATAATCCTGACAATCTTTACTTTCAACTCACTGACCAATTTTGGACTTATAAGCGAACGATATGCAGCGTCCTTCTTATAATTGTCAAAATTCACGTTATACTTTACCATACCTTAAACTTTTAATATTTCCTACTAAAGACATTTTATCGCAGAATTTTCATTCTGCCTGTTCATATTAATGCAAAGGTAATATTTTTTCAGCAAACAGATTGATAAATGGCTTATTTTAATAAAAATTGCATTTAAACATTATCTGTGAATACAATAAATACCGTTCACGAAAACAGTAAACTGATAATATACAAAACTAGGAATTGACTAATGCTTGATGTTATGCCTGCTTTTGGCTTATAAAATGCGACCTTTTACGAGGTGAAAGGGCATCTTTTGCCAGCCAAAAGATATTCTTTTATAAAACACTGTATATCAAGATGTTACGTGCGCTACGCAAATCATAAAGAAAAGAACTTTATCAAAAATAAAAAAACCGGCTTAACAGCCGGTATATGTAATCTTAAGTATTTTCTTCGTTGTATCAGAAACCCTGCATCTGTTGTCAGGTCTCTGGTTTACGAGCCATATTATCTTTTCGTCCGAATCAGTTATAACAAGCTGACGGCGCTTATCAAACAAATTAAACTTGCGATCTGTCAAATAATCACTTACCAACTTGGAGCCATTCATCCCGAAAGGAATGAATCTGTCACCGGTAGAAGATCTGCGCACAATAAGCGGAAAAGCGACCTTAGACAAATCTGCAAAAAAGCAATTTCTGTCTCGTACAATTTCTACATCCGACCCATTATCTATAATCTCCACCCGAAACTTAGAAGACTCATCATATACATAAGTTCCTGTCTCAGGTATAACAAACCTCCTTTGTCCTTCGTCAGACAATGGTTCAATGAAAATATATTCACGGTCGATAAGCAGAGCGTGGGTAGATGAACGAAATTCAGTACCAGGGCCTGAGTTCAATGAAGAATAAATCTGTTCTATCTGCAACGGGGCAAAAGAATAGTTCTTTAAAATATGAAACAGCACATTCTCAGGAGACAGTCCTGAAGAAAGTATATCCAATGATATTTTTGCCTCACCTTTATTATTATATGTAGCTGCGCGCCCGGCAGCCTCGCTGATAGTAGAACCAAAAAATCGAGCGACCTCTTCCATACGCATGGCAGTCTTGGCAATGCTGTTTCCAACAGAAGGATTTATCTGCCTCATAAGCGGAAGAATGTCCAGACGGATTTTATTTCTGACAACATCATCAACCAGATTCGTACTGTCAGTTACATAATCCTGCCCTGCGGCACAAAGTTCGTTTTCGATATCAGCTCTTGAAACGCACAATAGCGGACGCACTATGTCACCGTTTTTCGGAGAGATACCCGTAAGTCCGTCAATACCTGTACCACGGATAAGATTCATCAATACGGTCTCAACAGAATCGTCCTGATGATGCGCAACACATATAGCGTCGGCGCAGATGTCACGCTTAAGCTGTGAAAAGTAAGAATACCTGAGATCTCGGGCTGCCATCTCTATGCTTACTTTACGCAACTTTGAATAAGACACTGTATCAAAATGAGCTCTATGAAGCTCTATGCCATTCTGCCGGCAAAACTCAACACAGAAATTTTCATCACGGTCTGATTCTTCACCACGCAGATGAAAATTGCAATGAGCAGCCTCAACCTTGTAGCCCAATTCGCAAAGAGCCAAAGCCAAAGTAACGCTGTCGGCACCTCCCGACAGCGCAACTATATATTTTCCGTCCTTACTCAGTAACTGACGGTCTTTAATAAAATCTGATATTCTTTTTAGGAAACCATTACTCAACATAAAGAACCAGTCCCTTTAGATATTCGCCTTCAGGATGATATATGTTTATTGGATGGTCGGCCGGCTGATGCAACTGGTGCAATATCCTGACATTACGACCTGCCAATGCAGCCGCTGTAAACACGGCATTTCTGAAATTATCCTTTGTCACGACCTGACTACAGCTGAACGTAAACAGGATACCACCACTCTTTATCTTCTCAAATGCCTTCACATTAAGCCTTGTATATCCTTTAAGCGCATTATGCAATGCAGCCCTATGCTTGGCAAAAGCAGGAGGATCGAGTATTATCAGGTCATATTTGTCTTTTGCGGCATCAAGAAACTTGAATGCATCCTCACAAAAAGCCTGATGACGCTTGTCGCCGGGAAAGTTCAGTTCCACATTGGCATTAGTCAGTTCTATCGCCTTGGCACTGCTGTCTACTGAATGAACGGCCTTAGCATTGCCTCGCATAGCATAGAAAGAGAAACCGCCTGTATAACAGAACATATTCAAGACAGTTTTGCCTTTTGCGTAATGCTCAAGCAATTTTCTGTTTTCACGCTGGTCAACAAAGAATCCTGTCTTCTGACCTTTTAGCCAGTCAACATGAAACTTAAGGCCATTTTCAACAGCAACATTGTCATCACTTCCCCCATATATAAACCCGTTTTCCTGTCCGAGGTCAGCCTTAAACGGCAATGTTGTCTCACTCTTATAAAAGACATTCTCTATGCGGTTGCCCATAACCTCAACCAGCTGGCGGGCTATGACATTACGGCACACATGCATACCAACACTATGAGCCTGCATGACTGCAGTCTTGCCATAGCAGTCAATAACCAACCCCGGAAGGTTGTCGCCTTCACCATGTACAAGCCTGAACGTATTGTTTTCAGGATTGTCTGCAATACCGGCACACTGACGCATGAGCAACGCAGCCGCCAGGCGCTGTTTCCAGAAGTCATCATCAATAGCTATATCCTGAAATGAAAGCACACGCACAGCAATGCTTCCAATCTGATAATGCCCCAAAGCAATGAAAGCGCCCGACTGAGTGATGACTCTTACAATGTCACCCTCCTCTATTCCATCGTCCATATGCGCTATCGCACCGGAAAACACCCAATGATGAAAACGCTTAAGACTGTCTTCCTTACCTTTCTTTAAATATATGTTCTTATACATCTGTCTCCTTATTTTCTTCTATTTTTACCAACTCATAATCTCCGGTCTTTTCCAGCCGGCACAACTCTTCATAGATATTTATACATGCCCACGCATCGGTGGCGGCATATAATTTCTGTCTGTCGCTAAGCACATCCGACTCCCAGTTACTCAGCCTTACCGACTTACTGATCTTCTGATGAAAGAAATTTGCATATAGCTTTTGCAAGCTCAAATCCTCCACTCCAAGTTCGCAGACATGCTTCTGCAAATCAATGAAATTCCCCGGATGAAAATCGGCACGCTTATGCAATGAATTTATATCGTCGCGCAACGACAAGCCAATCTTCGGAATTGAAGGATCTTCAAGCAGACGGATTATAGCCGGAGTTATACCTGTAAGATTCAATCTGAAAAGAAAACACGTGTCATGAGTTGACACCTGAAGCAATGCTACATTATGCGTCTGCCCCTTTTTAAACGAAGGCCTTGTCTCCGTATCTATCCCCAATATTTTCTGAGACATCAGATAGTCAACAGCCTTCTCTGCCTCCGCAGCAGTATTTATCACAATGATACGTCCGGAGAACAGCACTTTCGGCAGAGCTGTTATGTCATGCTTATCAAACTTATTGTATATGATTTTTCTCATTTGCAAAAATTACAGTTTGCAAAAATATAAAAAAAAGGTGATTTTATAGCTTGATTTGGCAATTTTCAATTACTTTTGCAAATAAAATATTCTAAATACACTGATGGCTAAGAAAAAAAATACGAACACGAACAAATCATTAAGTGAGGTAGTAGGATTTAAAAATATTTTTCAAAATGACTTTATTAATTTTACGGTAGGAATCATTCTGATATTTTTATCCATTTACATAATCATAGCATTTATATCCTTCTTTTCTACAGGCCAAAACGACCAAAGCTTGGTATTGGATTTAAGGCCAGGAGAGATATTTAATTCAAACAGGGCATTTCAGAACAGCTGCGGCCCGTTCGGAGCTTTCGTTTCATATTTCTTTATTTCAAGATGCTTTGGCCTTTCTGCCTTTATTGTTCCGGTATTCATGGGCATGGCAGGACTGAAACTTGTACGGGCATATAACTTCAACCTGATTAAATGTTTCTTTTGCCTTGGCATATCTATGCTTTGGCTTTCTATAACATTTGCAGAAATATTGACACCTATCATGGGAAGCCAGGTGTTTAATCCCGGAGGCGACCACGGCCAGTTCTGCAGTCAATGGATAGAGAATCTTGTAGGAGCGCCAGGACTGACAGCCATCCTCCTTTTAACGGCTATCATATTCCTTACTTACCTAAGTAAAGAAACCATCACGGTTGTACGAAAGATTCTGAATCCCGTGAACAGCATATCAAACAAAGTGAAATTCGACATCACCAACAATCAGGGAAAAGCCAATAAGCCTAAACCTATTGAAACCCTTGAAGACCCTACTGTATTTGACGATCCACAGACACAAAGGGTTGAATTTGGTGACAACGGAGAAGCTGTAATAAAACAAGAGGAGCAAGCAGAAGAAACCAAGGTTGAGACAGCTAAAGAAATAAAGCAAGCTCCAAGCACCAACGACCTCAAGATAATTATACCCGAGAAAGAGAACCTGGCAGACTCGAAAGACGTATCTGGCAGCAGCAATATCAATACGCCCATCAATCCGAAAGAGCCTTGGACGAAGTATAAATATCCGACGCTCGATTTGCTGAAGAAATATGAGAATGACGGCAAGCCGTACATCGACATGAAGGAACAGACGGCTAATAAAAACCGTATTGTTGAGGTGCTGAACAATTTCGGAGTACAGATAAAGACCATCACGGCTACGGTTGGTCCTACAATCACATTGTATGAGATAACCCCTGCCGAAGGCGTAAAGATATCAAAGATAAGAAACCTTGAAGACGACATCGCCTTGAGCCTTGCCGCGCTCGGCATACGTATCATAGCGCCTATACCAGGCAAAGGCACAGTCGGAATAGAGGTGCCTAACGCACAGAAGAACATTGTCTCAATGGAAAGCATATTAAATTCAAAACGCTTTCAGGAGACAACCATGGACTTGCCTATTGCCATAGGAAAGACCATAACCAACGAGGTATTTATGGCAGACCTTACAAAACTGCCCCACTTGCTGGTTGCCGGTGCTACCGGACAGGGTAAATCAGTTGGACTAAACGCCATAATTACTTCATTGCTATATAAAAAACATCCGAACGAATTGAAGTTTGTGCTGATAGACCCTAAAAAGGTTGAGTTCAGCATGTACATGCCTATTGCAGACCATTTCATGGCAAAAATTCCTGATGACAATGAAGATGCAATAATAACTGACGTCACCAAGGTTATACGCACACTGAACAGCCTGTGCAAGCTCATGGACTACAGGTATGACATGCTTAAACTAGCCGGTGCAAAGAACATTAAAGAATATAACAAAAAATATGTCAACCACCAGCTGCGACTTACAGACGGTCATGAATACATGCCATATATCGTTGTTATTATCGACGAGTTCGGAGACCTAATCATGACTGCCGGCAAAGAAATAGAAATGCCTATTGCACGTATTGCACAGCTTGCACGTGCGGTCGGCATACACATGGTGATTGCAACACAACGCCCGACAACATCTATCATTACAGGAAACATCAAGGCTAACTTCCCTGGCAGAATGGCTTTCAGAGTAAGTTCGATGATTGACTCGCGTACAATACTTGACCGTCCTGGAGCCAATCAGCTCATTGGACGAGGCGACTTGTTGTTCCTCAACGGAAACGAGCCTGTCAGAGTGCAGTGCGCATTTGTAGATACACCTGAAATAGAAAGAATAAATGAATACATCAAACAGCAGCCAGGTCCGATAGAGCCGATGGAACTGCCAGAGCCAACCACAGACGAAGGTTCAGACTCAGGCAAAGGCGGATCGCTTGAGATGCACAGTCTTGACCCTCTGTTTGAAGAAGCAGCACGTACAATAGTGTTAAGCCAGCAAGGCTCAACCAGCATGATTCAGCGCCGTTTCTCAATCGGATATAACCGTGCGGGCAGACTGATGGACCAGATGGAAAAAGCCGGAATCGTTGGTGCGGCACAAGGCAGCAAACCACGTGAAGTATTGATACAGGACGAGAACAGTCTTGAAAATCTTCTGTCTGCATTACGAAAATAGTATTTGAACATTAATTTAGAATAACAATTCAAACAGGAAGCACAATTATGAAAAAGTTTTGTTTGCTAATACTTTTGTTTACATTGGCAGTTGGCATGCATGCACAAAATGCAGCGCAAGCACGAAAGATACTCGACAAGACTGCAGCCGTAGTAGGACGCAAAAGCGGAGCAAGTGCCAACTTCACCATAAGCGGAAAATACGGAAATACGTCCGGCACTATTGCGATAAAGGGAAACAAATTTAATGCACGTACTTCTCAGGCTATTGTATGGTATGACGGAAAGACACAATGGACATACATGAAAAAGAATCAGGAGGTAAATATAAGCACGCCTACTGAAGCACAGCAGCAATCAATGAATCCATATAAATTCATCAATATCTATAAAAACGGATTCAATCTCGGCATGAAAAACGTTGCAGGCGGATGGCAAATACATCTTTACGCACAAAACCAAAAACGGACAATAAAAGAAATGTATATAACGATAAACAAGAATTATTATCCGCAAACAATAAAGATGCGTCAGAGCAACGGATGGACGACAATAAAAGTTTCAAACTTTAAAGCAAAAAATATCAGTGACGCCACATTCCGTTTCAATTCAAAAGATTTTCCTAACGCTGAAATAATAGACCTAAGATAGGAAAAGTTATTTACCATAACAGAAATAAATCAAAGTTCTGAAAGATATCAGCTTAAAAAGAATTTAAGAATAATCATAATCCGGCAGTGTTTTTATTGGAGTTGATAAAACACTGCCGGATTTCATTTTGCATTATCAACATACAATCCTTAATAAAACTCGTATACAAGATTAATCCACACACAGCGTTCTAACTAGATGTTTTTAAGTACGATATTGTCTTCTTTACATGCATTCAGGTAACTTTCTGACTCAGAGAATACAAAGCCCATAAAATCCGTAACAAATCTGCCCCATTTTATTACACATTAAACATCTGCCGCACCCTATCAGCAATTACATTAAGCAAACAACGGCTATTTTCTTTCAAACTGTTAATGGCTGAGTTACGCCTCGTAACTCAGCCACTTTTGCATCAAAAGTCACTGCTTTTTTATGCGTAAATCATTGACTTTTTCATTATAATATTATCACCTGCATTTTAGCTGGCATAGCTGACTATATTTAAGAGAAACAGAGGCAAGACGACATAGGATAACAAATGACGGATAGAAGAATCTATTTACTAACAGAATTAATACACAAGCCTGATGCCTGATTTGGGCATAAAGACCTAAAGAAAATGAGTATGCATAAAATACGTAAATTAATAATAAAAAATCATATTTTTAAGTTATATGGTCTATATTTAAAGGATTTAATATTTATATTTGTCGAGGAATAATCTACAAACTATTTAAAAACTTAAATAATGAAAAGGAAAACATTTTTATGTATGTTCCTGATGGCATTATTGTCAGGAGGAACAATGTATGCAGAAACAGAACAAACCGTTATAATAAACGGAACTGAAATCGACAAATTCGTAAGCAATCTGACTTTCAATGGGAACAACGTAACACTTCAATTTGACGACAACACTTCACAGACAGAAGACATGTCGAAGGTCAGCATCTCCTTAAGCTATGAAAACACAACCGGAATAACAAATATTACATCTATGGACAATTCCGGAAAGTCAAAAGTCTACAACCTTAACGGACAATACATGGGCAAAGATGCCAATGCCCTTAACAAAGGCGTGTATATTATTAATGGAAAAAAGACAGTCATAAAATAATTTTATCATGAAAAACATATACTCAACAATAATTACGGCATTCCTCATATGCCTTATGCCATTTTTTACTACTGATGCAGTTGCTCAGACATGGGACTTTCAAGAGGAAGGTGTAAGCAGTACAGACAGGACAAATCTGTCCGCCGATACTGAAAACTGGACATATGATGCCATAAATGACAGATATTCGAACAATAAGGCATTAAACTCTGAAACATTAAAAGCTAACGGCACAGAACTGATATTTACACAGAATATCATATTCACGGCTGAAACATCAGATGCCATTCGAGTGGATATAAAGAAACAATGCCTTACATTGAACAAAGTGTCAACAATAACGATAGACAACCTTGAAAAAGGCTCAAAGATAACTGTTAAATGCAAGACAAGTTCAAAAACAGAAAAGAGAGGACTCAATGTGACAAACATTACTCCTGAGTCAGGATTTTTTAACAGCACAAGTCTTGACGATCAGGTAAACATAGGCACTGTTACCGAAGACGGAAGCATAACGCTGACAAACACAGGAGGACTTTACATATATATGATATCTGTTGAAAAAGAAGGCGAAGGAACAACGCCTGAACCGACAACAGACCACTCCGTAAGCCTCAACAGCCAAAATAATCAAATGCGACTGACACTGACCAGCAACGACATTAAATATTATAATACAGATGAAGTAAAAGTCAGTATAGACAGAGCAAACGGCATAGTAAACGTCAGCCCTGTAAACGGGACATGGACAGACGCATACACAAAGACTGTAAAAAATATCAGCTTTGCAAAAGCAGAAGACAGCGGCAGCGAAGGCGACATTGACAATCCGGAAGGAAAGGTAAAGATACTTGAGTCAAAAGGATGGCACGAATCAGCCTTCGTAAAATGGGAGCCGTTTGCAGATGCATCGTCTTACATAGTGTACGTAAAAGGCGGACAATACGAAGAATATACAAAACTGGACGACCAGCTGGTACGCAACTATGGAACATACGGACGGGCAGATGCTACAGGCTTAATTGCAGCAGAAAATTATTCATTTAAGATTGTTCCGGTAATTGAAGAAAAAGAACAAGATGATGCAGCTAACGAAGTTACCGGAATAAAGGTAATAAACTATAAACGTGAAGGTTTCTGTTTCCTTAATGGCAATACGCCTGGAGCATATAATGCAGACGGTACGCTAAAAGCCAACGCACGCGTAATATACGTTACGGCAAATACAGCAAAGACTGTAACATGTCCTGTTATTGGTGATAAGGAACAGACTTATACGGGACTGCAGGCAATACTCAACGCATACCAAAAAGGAAAAGAGACACGTCCGCTGTGCGTAAGAATCATCGGGATGATCAAAGACACCGATATGGATGCATTGTTAAGCAACGAAGGACTTCAAATAAAAGGCAAGAACAATTCTGTTGAAATGAATATAACAATAGAAGGCATAGGTGAAGACGCAACAATAAACGGCTTCGGATTTCTTCTGCGCAATGCCGTAAACGTAGAGCTGCGCAACTTCGGCATATTAAACTTCATGGATGATGGTGTTTCGTTGGATACGGACAACAAATACTGCTGGATACACAATCTGGACTTATTCTATGGTCAGGCCGGAGGAGATTCAGACCAGGCTAAAGGCGACGGCACTATCGACATCAAAGGCGATTCTCAGTATATAACCGTATCAAGCAACCATTTCTTCGACAGCGGAAAATCGTCATTATGCGGAATGACAAGCGAGAGCGGACCCAACTACATAAGCTACAACAACAACTGGTTTGACCACTGCGACTCACGTATGCCGCGTATCCGCACAATGTCTGTACATGTATGGAACAACTACTTCGACGGTATTTCCAAATATGGCGTAGGTGCAACATCCGGCTCAAATGTATTTGTAGAAAGCAACTATTTCAGGGCAACAAAATGTCCGATGCTCATATCCAAACAAGGATCAGACATTTCATCTGACCCTAAAGGCACATTCTCTGGCGAAGATGGTGGTATGATAAAGTCATTCGGTAACATCATGACAGAAAAGACACAATATTATAAATATGTGACATACCAGGAAGACAATGTACAATTTGATGCATACGAAGCCAAAACAAGAGACGAGCAAGTACCGCAAGACATAAAGACCTTGCAGGGTGCAACTTCTTATAACAACTTCGATACCGATGCATCATTGATGTATGACTATGAACCGGTAGAAGCAGCAAACGTACCGTCAGAAGTCACAGGTTGGTATGGTGCAGGAAGAATGAATCACTGAGATTTCAAGTGGACCTTCAATAACAGCATCGACGATACAGACTATAACGTCAATAAAGAACTGAAAGAAGCTGTTACAAACTACAAGTCATCACTTATCGGCATCTTTGAAGACGAAAATGCTTCAAGCGGCGAAACTGGCGGAGGTGAAACAGGTGGAGAACCGGGTGATACAGAAACACCTGTTGAGGGTGAAATAATCTGTGACTTTACAAACGGCACTCCGTCTAACAGCGCCATTACAATGACCGGAACAAAAGAAAACTACAGAAAAGAAGATACTATAATAGATGGTGTTACATATACAAACAGCCTTAAGATGGAGTCAGGCACAGAGATATCATTCTCTACAACTGAAAAGATGATCCTGACAATATACTTTGGCTCGAGCAGCACTAAATACAACATAAAAGTTGACGATGTTAAAATTGAAGGCGACAGCTCTTCTAAGAGCCTGATGACCACAATATAGCAAGGAAGCCACAAAATAACAAAGGCCGACAGCTGCACTATAGCCCTAATAAAATTAACGCCTATTGCTGAATAAAGCCTAAACTTGATTTTTAATTATAACGTGAAATCTGATTGACAATTAAATTCTATCTGAAGCGGACCTGACATAAATCAGGTCCGCTTTTATTTTATATGCCTCATAGGTCTATTAATCTTTACGTAATAACTTAATTTAAATTCTATCTCAAAAAAATAATAGCTACAAAGACGGAAACAGACAATTATATTATAGGTATATCACGTGAAATAATATAACCAACTTATAAAAATCAAAAACATTTATTTTACAAAAATATCTTTCTTGGTATTGCCATTCATATCCGATTATTTAGAATAAAATATTGAAAAAATAGAATTTTGTTATTACCTTTGCAATATGGTAATATTGTGAGTTACGTGAAAATATTTAAATAATAGGCTATAAAATAATACACAGAAACGTATCCTAATAAAAAGGTTGCTTTAAAAGAATGTACTACAATAGTCACAAGGGAAGCGAGTAGACTTGCTTTGCATATGTAAAAAAGATCATGCAATAGTATTGATTATGTATACAAACAACATTATGTTTTCAATATTAAAGGTAATAATTTCAGACCGATTGTAGCAATAATATTTACTAAAAATCTGTTTATAATCACTTTATTGGCACTCATGCAGAATATGATAAAATAGTTGATTGCTCTAAAATTTAAAGATATGACAAAGATAGAAACAAAAGATCAATATGACAGGGCTGTACAAAGAGTTGAAGAGTTACTTCCACTGATAACAGACAAAACACCTCTCGATGACCAGAACAGTATAGAATTGGAACTACTTTCTAATCTTGTTGCAGAGTATTCGGAAAAACATTTTGCATTGAGAGCACCCTCACTTGCTGATGTTCTCAAATTCCATATGCATGAAATGGGGCTTACCCCAAAAACATTGGCTAAATTGATAGGTGTTACCCCTCCCCTTTTGAATGATTATATTTCCGGTAAATGCAAGCCCACATTGAAGGTAGCCCGTGAAATTAGCCGGAAACTGAATGTTGATGTTAATATTGTTTTAGGTGTTTGATATGAGAACTGTTGAAGTCATTGTTGAACATGCATGAAACGACCTAAGTGCTTACATAAAACTTGAGGTGACAAAACATATTTATGTCGAGGGTATATGGAAAGTTCAACAAAACATCTAATGTATACATTTTCATGGCAAAAAATAATGCCAAGACTTATAAGAAAGAAATGATGCAGTCTGTAAGTTGTATCATCAATCAATATAAAAGCAAATAAAAACATCTATGATAAAAAGAAAAAGGAGCATCACATGATGCTCCTTTTCTGTGATTCCGTTGGAACTTGTATTTATTTTGTATTCCACTGTATATCAATATAATACAGACAACAATAAATTTATGGTAGAACACCGGTAGAATATACGCTTATATAACCGTTACTTATAAGCTCTTCCAATGCGTTTACCAGTCACCCATCCGTCACCGATTTGGCAATCCTTTACATCAACAATATTCACTCCTTTTATGTCAAGCCCGGCCCGTAAGGCATCCTCAAGGTAGTTTTCTGCATATTTGTCAAAGTTAGCTCCTGGATAAGCATCTACCGCAAGAACAAATTGACATAAAAAATAAATCAGATACTTAATCTTCTTTTTAATTCATTATACAGATCCGAATCCTTCATATCCTCCCAATAATACTTCGTGTATCGGTCTCTACTAAAACCTTTATTTTTCTCATAAACTAGAATGCACTCCTTATCACATAATACGATTACATAAGACAGCAGAAGTTTGGCATAAGAGAATGCCTGAAGAAATGCCAATTCTATCTCCTGATTGTTTTTCATGTAGTATTTTGCTTCAATCAATACCTTTGCGTTTTCTTCTTCCAGCTTATTGTTATAATGGAGCGCATAGTCTGGGAAAATTCTGTGTCATCTACCTGCATGGATTGGCAACTGACGGATATAGTCTTTATGCTCATGCCATCACATACTGTTCAGCAGTGGTTCCAACAGATTCACTTCAACATCCCTTTCGTTATTAACAATTATCCCTTCTGGCAATGAAGGAGTATAAATCTGTGGCAGCTTACTTGTATCAAATCCTTTAGATTTTATCATCCTCATAAGTTCCGCATAATCCTTTCCTGTAGCAGACCAACCATTCACCCCTTGGAAATTCTTCCTAACAAGCGGATGATTTGAAAAATATCTGTCGGACTTTAACTCCTTTAAAGAGATATGTGGAATTTCGATTCTGTCCCCTATACAGGTGTTACTATAATAATGAAAGAACGGGTCTATCACACCGTCTACTTGTGCTATCCACAAGTAAGTAATTGCACTCACAGGAGAAGTCTCATAGTGGATAAGAATATCCCCTTTCTTCGTGTCTTTATTGGACTGCCATAAGCCGGTAGTCCAATGTGTCCCATATCCTTCAATACCCCCTCCGATAAACCACGCAGCAGATGGCTTTGGCATATCTGTATTATCTTCCTTTGCCAAAAGATTTGGAGCATAATCATACATGAATGCGCTCAACTCGGCTGGCGCCAGTTCATTCTCTTTTCTGAACCGATAGAATACCATGCATAGTTCCCAATAATACATGCACCTGGCTTTATAATCAGCTTTTGGGGGGATTTGAGGCAATTCGATTTCAAAGAAGTCTGCAAGTCTTGTAAACTGACAGAACTCGTCAATGTATATATAAGGGAAGAAATATTCTCCGAACAGATAGTTCAGTTCCATTGATAAAAACGGTACAAACTCAAGCATTCGGCTAAAGTCACCAATCTTCAGAATTTCTTCTGATTCAATCGTCAATCCTGTAGATATTATTTCCTCATACAGTTTTCCAGCATCATCTAGAGATTTTAATTCCATACCTTCGTGTTCTGATACTTTATAGCACCAGAAATCCTCAAGTATTCCGCAAATCACCTCCGAGTTGAAGCCGTCCTTGATTTTCGGGTTATATTTCACGAACAGCCGTTCTTCTTCAACCCACTCTTTCCTATCTGAAAATTCGGATATTGCGGACTTTCCGTCAAGAGAGCTCTTGTACAGGTTCCAAAGGTAATAGTTGAATTTCATGACTACAATCTCTTCATAAGACTATAAATGTCACTTTGCTCTTTTACATCTTTTATCGGCAATTCATTAACGCCTAATTTAAGGAATTCTTTAGCATACTTTTCCTTTAAAGCACTTATCTCATCAGGCGTCATATATTCCTCATTGCTTTTCCTAACCAACTCTGTAGCCAGTTTATCCGTAAGCAATTCAATAGCTTTTTGTTTATCACCCTTCAATAATGCAATACGTATTTTGTCAGTTCTGTCGATTTCAAGATCAGCATCAATTTTTTTCTTAATTTTCCTGACATCATTTGTCATTTTCCAGATTTTGAAGAATAACACAATCTGCAGGACAGATACTACAACTATAATGAAAGAAATAAAATTTAACATAATCCACTGTTTATTTATACTTACAATTGCGTTCTAATGGCCAATATATTCTCTACGATAAAAAGTTTTCTTATTTTATCCTTGCGAAGCTTAATATCGTCGTATTTAGTGTTCTCGCTCCGAAGGATGATATAATTATCTTCATCTGGTTCATATCGGCGAATATACTTTATCATTCGGTATTCGTCAAGGAGAATAAGATACATTTGTCCATAAAATATATCCTGCCAACATTTTATTTCTCTTATGACGACCATATTGCCATCGAAAATTTTTGGCTCCATACTATCTCCATTTGCTCTAACTATACAAGAGTCTTTGCTTATTCCTGGAAGACTTACATGACCTATGATAGTATCCTCTGTAAAGATTATATCCCGATACTGCGTTCCACAAGTAGCATCAATATCGTAGACAGGGGTTGCACCTGTCCCTACAACATCTTCTTTCTTTACTACATTAAGCATATCGCCCAAATCGGCAGTAAGCCAAGCTTTATTAATTTCAGGATAACAAGATATTATCTTATCTACCATAGCCGAAGAAAAAGTTTTCGTCCTACATTTCAAGATATCATATACTGCCTGCGTAGTCTTTACACCTATTTTAGAAGCAAACTGAGCAGGGTTCAAACCAGTGTAATCCAATATTTTAGTTAATTTTTCGCAAGTATCCATAGGTATTTATGTTAAAAATCAAAATACTAAAAGATATAATCTTGTTTTATCTTGCTAAATCAAGATATTATCTTTATATTTGCAGCAGAATTAATAAATCAGCAACGTTTCTATAACGTTTGACTGCAAATATACACAAATAAAATAGAACGACGATGCCACAGAGAAAAAAAATTGAATTGAAGTATGGGTGCGCAAAGAAACTGGCCGCTGATTGCCAAGTCGCACCTAACACAGTGAAGTTTGCTCTAAACTATGTAACAGACACAGAGCTGGCTGAACATATACGCAAAACGGCTTATGAGAAAGGTTATGTAAAAGAGTTTTAACATCAAAAAGCACGATTATGAAAAGAAATGTATTACACGATATTATGAGCCTTGCATGGCAGTTCGTAAAGCGAAATGGCTTTACAATGAGTGAAGCATTAAAGGTGGCCTGGGCCAACATGAAGCTGAAGGCAGCAATGAAACAGAGAATCGTGAAGTTCTACTTTCAGAAAGTTGACGGTTCTATACGTGAGGCATACGGCACACTGAAAGAAAACCTGATACCAGCAACAAGCGGTGACAACAGAAAGAGAAACGACACCGTTCAGGTTTACTTCGACACTGAAAGACAAGAATACAGATGCTTTAAGAAAGCCAATTTAATTTCAATTTGTATGTGATATGACGAGAACTGAAGCGCGCATGATAGCTGAAGAACTGTTCAAGTTATTTGAAAAGAACGGATTCAAGCCGCAAATGATTACACCTGAGCGGTATCTGAACGCCAAAGAAGCCGCCAAGCTGCTCGGCATGCCGCTGAACACGCTGTATAAGAAGGTAACAGAAATACCTCATGTTAAGCAGGGCAAGCGACATGTGTTCAAAGAAAGTGCGCTTCGTGAGTGGATGGACAACTGCTAGCATTGAAGGTGCCGGGAGAGCTGAAGGCTCGCATCACGCAGCGAGAGCGGCGGCACCACACGTGACAGGCGTTCTTTGACATGTTGAAAAATACGAAAGCGAAGCAGACGGCAAGACTAACAATCTATAGCCGTATGCGAGGACGCAAGTAGGGCTAAAAATATAATCGGTAACAAAGCGCAAAAATTTAAATCATGACTGGACATGCATGAAAAAATAAGTGTCATGTAACTAATGAGTTTACCAGTTATGTGTTTACGGCAATAATGCCGTGAATTTCTGAAGACCTAAGATTTAGCTAAATGCTACGCAATATGTCCATCCTAAAGGAAAAGGTTATAAAGGGCATGGTTTGGGCGACCATTTCGGCTGATGCTTTATCTTTTACAATAACCTTGTGCTGTCCATTGAGACTGCGGTAGAACCGGGCACAGGGTACCAATTTTATAAGTTTCTAGTTTTTATCATTTTTCTTGACTGCATCCACTGTGAAGTTCATGCAAAGGCCGGGTAGCTCAAAGTATAGAGCCGCGGAATGGTCCGCGAGGTTAGAGGTTCGAGTCCTCTCTCGGCCACGACAAGATGAAATACATAACAGTCAGTTATTAAGAATTACTTGAGAACTGAATATTTTTCTTAGCCTGCTACGTCGTGATGACGCGGCAGGATATTGTAGAATAATCAAAAATAATCAATATATGAAAAAGATGGTTTTAGCTGTAAACATTATAGCATTTATTTATGCCTGCCATACAGGCGATGCCACTGCCTTAGCAGTAGCTTTTCTATTGTTCTCAGCCGAATACGGCAAGAGCTTGTATAAAATATGGTATAAGATTTTATTATGAAACTTTACGAACGCGACTACGCAGATTTGGCACGCAAATGTGCCGATTGCGCTAATGCCGGAATATCAGCAGTGTCAGTCGAAAAGAAAGACGAGACGCTGATATTGACAGTTGATGTGACTGTCGACGGGTACACAGAGGACGACTATTATAATGGCACAGGCGGATTTATCCCGACTAATTCTGATTGCCGTATAATTGATGTCGAATTATGCACTCTTGATGACAATGGCAAGATGCCATATATAGACCAGACCAGAATTGAACAAGAAACAAAAGAAATACTATTAACAATTTAATTTTTTGGATTATGTCACTTATTAAGAAATCAAACGAATTAGTAATCCCATCAACAGTAAAAATGATGATATACGGTCAAGCTGGTATGGGAAAAACGACAGTAGCATTAAGCGCACCAAAACCATTGCTACTCGACTTTGACAATGGTGTGAAGCGTGTCAATATGGCTCACTTGGATGGTATTGACATCGTTCAGGTCAGTTCATGGCAGGATGTCCGGCAAGTATTAGAAGAAGACTTATCTACATACCAGACTATCGTGGTAGATACAATCGGCAAGATGATGGATTTTATAATCACCTATAAATGCGGTATACGCCAGCCACAAATCAAGGACTGGGGTGGCATCAACGCCGAATTTTCTTGGATGACACGCACACTTTCATCGCTCAACAAAAACGTGGTATTTGTAGCTCACAGAGACACGAGAAAAGATGGAGACGACACTGTATTTATCCCTGCCTTGCGTGAAAAATCATACAACTCAATCGTTACAGAACTTGACTTGCTCGGATATCTTGAGATGCGCAACGAGAACGGTGTACAAAAACGTACTGTCACGTTCGATCCGACATCACGCAACGACGGCAAGAACACCTGTAACCTGCCGGGCGTAATGTTTGTGCCAAGCATTCTAGACAAAAACGGCAACCCGACTGCAAAGAATGATTTTATAAGTACAAAAGTCATCATGCCTTATCTCAACATGCTGCAGGTTAAAAAAGAAGAGCGTGCACGCTACGACAAAGTCATTGAAGAGATAAAAGATAATATAGAAATGATAACGGACGCACAGTCTGCCAACGACTTTGCTTCGAGGATAAACAACTTCGAACATGTAGGAAGTTCTCTAAGTATGGCTAGACGTCTTTTCTCAGCAAAGGTAAATGCCCTTGGGCTTATATTCGATAAAGAAACTAAGACTTATGCAGACAAAGCAGCCTAAATTCAAATTCTATGCAACGCTTCTCGATACCTTTACCGGATATCTGAAAAGCGATGTGATATGGGGCAAATATTGGGGATTCAGTGAGAATCCCCCACATACCCCAGACGAATTTAAAGATCTACAGTTCCAACGCCTGATAGATACGATAAACCGTGTCCCGTTCGACAGCGAAGCAGCTGATAAGGGGACGGCTTTCAATGAGGTGGTCGACTGCATGATTGAAAATCGGAAATCAGAAAAGGTTCAGGTAGAAAGAATACTATCAGACATGCAGGATGGCAGACAGGCCATAATCGGACTAAGAGCCACCTATAACAACCGTCAATTTGATTTTCCCATTTCTCTATGCCGTGAGTTCGCAGACTATTATAAAGGCGCATTAACTCAGCAACGAGTAGAGGCAATTTTGCCAACGTGTTTTGGTGATGTACTTCTATATGGTTACATAGACGAACTTTTACCGATGTCAGTCCACGATATAAAGACAACAGGCAGTTACTATGTCGGTAAGTTCAAGGATCACTGGCAGCACATGATTTATCCGTACTGTCTTATGCAGAATGGTAATGATGTCAGGTCGTTTGAGTATAACATCACAGACTTCAAATCCACTTATACAGAAAGCTACACATTTGTACCAGAACGTGACATACCTATTATTACTGATCATTGCGAGGAGTTTATCAGGTTCTTGAACGATAACAGAGATTTGATAACAGACAAGAAAATTTTTGCTGAAGATGAGTAACCAGATTACAGGGCGTATAATTGGAATAAGCCAGATTATTCAGATACCTTCCAAAAACGGCGGCAGCCCATTTCTTAAGCGTGAGTTCCTGCTGGATGCAACGACCTATGATCCATATACAGGCGAGCGCAGCGAGTATGAAAACATCCTGCCACTAGAGGTTTCAGGTGACAAATGCGCCGAATTGGACCAGTTCAAGATTGGCGATATTATAACAGTTTCTTTTGCTTTACAAGGTAGATCCTGGACTAACCAAGATGGCGAGCTTAGACGTATGACTTCAATTAGATGCTACAAACTTGAAGCAAGGCGGCAGGCACACCAACCGGCAATCCAGCCAGCTTCACAGACACAGCAGCAACCAATAAGCCAACAAACATCGATGTCACCACAGTTTCCTCCAGAAGTGGATGCAAACGGCAACCCCAAAGATGACTTACCATTCTAGACATGAGTATTTTTAATTTAAAAAATGAATATGATGTACCCAAATTCAAGGCGTATGTAAATAAGCTGTTCAAAGAGCGTGCCGTAGTTGAACTAAGAAAGAAACATCCTAACCGGACTTTAGCACAAAACAGCTATCTGCACCTTCTTTTAGGGTATTTCGGTAGTGAGTACGGTTGCAGCCTTGACGAAGCCAAAATTGACTTCTATAAAAGGACTTGCAACCGTGATTTGTTTGAGAGAAAGACGGTCAATAAAAAAGGCAAAGAGGTAACTTATCTGAGAAGTTCAGCAGAGCTTACCACAAGCGAAATGACTTTAAGCATTGACCGCTTCCGTAACTGGAGTTCATCCGTCGCAGGAATATACTTGCCTGCTGCCAACGAACAACAGATGCTAATTTTTGCACAACAAGAAATTGAACGCAATAAAGAGTTTATTTGATTATGGACAAATTTTTAGGACAAGACATTCCAGAGAAGGAACGATGGCAGTTTCTTCAAGATAATGCAGACGCGATAGAGAAAATCGGATATACACATCGATTCACGCCAGATGAACTTGCACAAAAGAAAGAAGTGCTTGCAGAAGTCTCTATCTCCATCAATGATATTGAAGTAGAGAAAAAGGAAGCCATGCAAGAGTTCAAAGAACGCCTAAAACCATTAAACGAAGAAAAACAAGAACTTTTAGACCACATCAAAAGGGGAACTGAGTTCGTTGACAATGAAGAATGCGCCAAGATTCTCTATCATGACGAAAAAATGGCAGGCTTCTATAACAGACTGGGCGAATTGGTATATAGCCGCCCTATCATGCCACAAGAAATGCAGAAAACAGTATTTAGTATTAACCGTAAAACAGGAACAGACAATTAATTATGAGTGAGAACAAAATCAATTTGATTGTACCGAAAGACTATAATGGTACGCCTATCGAAGTAGTATTAAGAGAAGGACAAGCTGCAAAACCGCTTGATCCTAAAGAGCCTAAAAAAGTTTCAATTGCCGGAACCATTGAAGCACCATTCAAATGGCTGGAAAAGCGCATTGGACTAATTAATCAGAAAGCATCAAATATCATTGTCAATCGTGATAAGATGGGATTGGCTTTGACCATTGATGAGACCAACTACTATCAAACTGAAGTCTGTGGTTTTCTGATAACATCAAAAGAAATGCAGGAGTTCGGCATCAACACCGAGAAGAAATGGGAACCGATCAAGCTGTCTCAGTTTTTTAAGATGCATCGTGCCTTTTTCAAAGATAAGTCTGAGAACATGATGCTTGTGTCCACTTTGAAGAACTTCAAGGCAAAGGTTAATCAGGATATAGAGCGCAGCAAGGAAGAAAATGGAAGCAAGACAGACAATTATTCACAGGTCGTAGATTCCAATCTTCCTAAATCGTTCAAGCTCAATATTCCTCTTTTCAAGGGCTTTGCCTGTGAAGAAATAGAAGTTGAGATTTATGCAGATGTTGATGGTCGAGAAGTTTCTCTGTCCTTGGTCTCTGCAGGTGCAAATGAGACTATTGAAGAATACAAGAACAAGGTGATTGACGAACAGATTGAAGCGATCAAAGGTGTTGCCTCTGATATCGTAATCATCGAAGTATAAGTGATTTATATAATAAATCATGAAAAAATATATTTTTCTATTGATATTTCTGATTGCCGGTATTTTTATCGGCAACAGAATTTTCAATCATATACATGCCTGGCTGGGTGTACTTACAATTACATCCACAGTAATTTATTTCATTTATAAACTCATTAAAATTTTAGGAAATGAAAAGTTTGATTAAGCTGATACTTAGTTTAGTAGTTGTTGCTTTATTCGTATCCTGTGAACGTGTTGCACCAAATTATGCAGGAGTTCTTATGGAAAACTATGGAAAGAACGGTAAAGAAGACTTTAGCATTGTATCTGGTAAGGTTAACATAATGGAACCAGGAACGGAATTATTTCAAGTGCCACTCTTTGACCAACGAGGTGAATTTGTTAAGCCCGTAGTATTGAAAGCTGCCGACAACACAGAATTCAAAGCTTGTCCTACATATAGTTATAAAGTCATTAAAAATAGGGCAATAGACATCGTATTTGATAATAAGCATATTGACCAAATTGATACGGCAACCGGAAAAGACGGTTTTATGCAGTCATTAGAGGATAATATCTTGGAGCCGCGTATATACGATCTCATAAAAGAAGAAAGCCGTAAGCACAAAACCGATAGTCTTATGGCTGATGGTGGGTCATTAACTTTTGAAAAGAAGTTAGAAGATATTGTCCGTAATGAATTTAACGAACGTGGACTTGAATTGAAATCGTTTTCTGCACAGTTGGAGTTTTCAGACAAAGTGCGAGAGAAAATAGACAGCAGAAATGAAGTGAATACTAATATTTCAGTTTTAGACCAGCAAATTGAAGAACAGAAAAAACGTAATGAACTGGAGCAACTTCGAACTGAACAAGCAATTATTCAATCACGAGGATTGACAAAAGAAATACTTTATAAACAATTCATTGATAAATGGGATGGTCGTACACCACTATATGGAATCGCCCCTGAGTTTCTGAAAATAACAAAATAGTATAACTGACAGCCCGGAAAGACGGGCATACGGTATCGTGGCGGAAATTGGAAAGACGACGCATGAAAACTAAGGGACTTTTACTCCCGTAACCGAAGGTAAACGTAAAGTCGTATTGTAGGTTGCAAAAGCTCATGTAGTGTGGCTATAGACGCAATGCAGGTTCGAATCCTGCCGGTACCACAAACTAAAATTATGAATTATGCCGTATTACATCAATAAACCTAAAAAGAAGAAAGAAAAGCCTTTGCCATTATTCGACAAGGCTGGTATTAAAATACAGAAGAAGCCGGATTTAAAGGCGAAGCTCGATAAAGAGTTTTCCCTTTTCATCCGGCTTCGTGATTGTATGCCGAACGGATATTTCCGCTGCATATCATGCGGACAAATAAAGCCGTTTGAACAGGCTGACTGTGGACACTATTTCAGCAGGACACATCTTGCTACAAGGTACGACGAAAAGAATTGTAATGCTGAATGCCGCCACTGCAACAGGTTTAAAGCAGACCATTTGGAAAGTTACAGAGTGAACTTGATTGCCAAAATCGGGCAACAGGCTTTTAATATGCTTAAAGTCAAAGCTGCCAGTACATCAAGAATGAGTGACTTTGAATATGAGCAGCTTATAAGATACTATAAAGCAATAAATAAAAAACTAAAAAAGGAAAAGGGCTTATGAGCTATGTTTTACGAGATTACCAGCAAAAAGCCAGTGATGCGGCGGTCAGTTTCTTTGCAAACAAGACTAAGAGAAACAATGCCATCATGGTATTACCGACTGGAGCCGGCAAAAGCCTGGTGATAGCCGATATCGCCAGCCGCCTTGAAGGGCACACGCTTGTATTCCAGCCTTCGAAGGAGATACTCGAGCAGAACTATCTGAAACTTTGTTCTTATGGTATCCTTGACTGCTCTGTATACTCTGCGTCATTTGGACGTAAGGATATTTCAAGGATAACGTTCGCCACCATTGGCAGCGTTAAAAATCATCCTGAACTGTTCCAACATTTCAGGAACATTATCATAGACGAGTGCCACCTTGTCAATCCAAAAGAAGGTATGTACAAAGATTTTCTTACCATGCTGCAGTGTAAGGTCCTTGGACTGACAGCAACACCATACCGTTTATCGTCAAGCCGTGACTTCGGATCGATGCTGAAGTTCATCACACGAACACGCCCATGTGTATTTTCCGAAGTCATCTATCAGGTGCAAATCTCCACCCTATTGGATATGGGCTACCTTTCAAAGCTTAATTATTACGCCATGAACCCTTTGGGCTGGAATGAGCTTAACCTAAAAGTAAATACGACAGGTGCCGACTATACGGACAAATCAGTAGTAAAAGAATATGAGCGTATTGACTTCTATGGATTTTTGGTAAGCATCGTCCGTAGGCTTATGAATCCGAAAGTTGGCGGCAAGCGTAAAGGCATACTCGTTTTCACTAGATTCTTAAAAGAGGCGCAAAGACTTACGCAGTCTATACCTGGCACTGCTATCGTTTCTGGAGACACGCCAAAGAAAGAACGCGAGCGCATCCTTGAAGAATTTAAGGCCGGAGAGATACCCGTCGTCGCCAATGTCGGCGTACTTACCACAGGATTCGACTATCCTGAACTTGACACCATCGTTATGGCCCGTCCAACGATGTCTCTGGCTCTCTGGTATCAGATAGTGGGCCGCGCCATCCGCCCCCACCCTACCAAGGAAGCCGGATGGATTGTTGATCTCTGTGGCAACATCAAACGCTTCGGTGAAGTCAAGGATTTACGCCTTGTAAACGGAGGCAATGGTAAATGGGCCGTATTCTCCAACAATAGACAGCTGACTAACGTAAGAGTCTAATATTATGGCAAGACCCAAGAAACAAGGTCTTGAATACTTTTCATTTGACACGGATTTTTTCTCAGACATAAAGATTCGAAGAATATCAAGAGCATGCGGTCCAGCTTCGACTTCAATACTAGTCTGCCTGCTGTGTAATATCTATAAAGATAAAGGGTATTATATTGAGTGGGACGAGAACTTATCTTTTGTAGTGGCTGACATTGTTGGTACTACCGAGGGTGCTGTAGAAGAAGTCGTAAAGAAAGCGATACAAGTGGAATTCTTCAATAAGGAGCTGTTTGACAAATACAAAATCCTAACTTCAAACGGTATTCAAAACCGATTCAAAAGCGCAGTTAAAAGACGTGAGGAAATTGAATATGTGGTGGATTATTTAGTTTCTGACAACAAAAACGAGGTTTCTGTATACAATAACTCGGTTTCTGACGACAGTAGTACACAAAGTAAAGTAAAAAGAAATAATTATATATCCCCCTCACCCCCTTTAAAAGGGGGAGGTAAAAGGGAAAGAGGCGAGCCTAAGGAAATTAATTCTAAAGCTCGTCTTCTTTTTGAATCACACTTTAAGAAAGTGTACGGAAATGATTACTATTGGACACCTAAAGATGCTGGTAATATGACGCAATTGCTTCAAAAGTTGAGATTTCAAAGAAAGCAAAAACAGATGGATGTATCAGACGACTCAATATTATACGCACTTCAGTATCTGCTATCATCAATCAATGACGGTTGGCTGTTTGAGAATTTCAGTGTGTCTAATATTAATTCAAAATTCAACGAAATAATCTCACAAGCGAAGAAAAAAGTCTCTTCAAAAGCAAACATAGGTGTTGTACTCAAAGACAACTCACCTGAAAAATACACTAAAGGCTGGTAATATGGAACATATTAATTTTCAACAAACAATAGACAGGCTCAAAGATACCGGTTTCTCCCCTGTACCTAATACCGTGAACATTCACATTCCTGAAGCGAAAAGAATACTTTGGTCCGGTATCAAATATTTCACCCAAGATAAGGGCCAATGGCTCCCTGAATATAATGAAGTCGTAAACTGGTTGACAGGCAACAATGGCCGCGGACTTCTGTGTTTCGGCAACTGTGGAAGGGGAAAAACGCTTATTTGTGGTAAGATTATACCATTGCTACTTAATCATTACTGCCGTAAAGTGGTAAGCTGCTACGATGCACAGCAGATGAACGCCAATCTTGACGAAGTAAAAAAGAAGCATATCATCTATGTTGATGATATCGGAACAGAAAATCTAAGTATCAAATACGGCGAGAAAAGACTGGCCTTCGCTGAACTGGCTGACGAGGCCGAAAAGAAAGGAAAGCTTCTTATTCTCACTACAAACCTCACAATAGATGAACTGAAAGAGAAATACGGAGAAAGAACCATTGACAGACTGAGAGCGATAACAAAAACCATTCTTTTCAGTGGTGCTAGCCTTAGAAAATAAACAAGAATTACAGATATGAAAATGATAAAGTTTAATGCCTTAGAGTATGTAGACAGCTTTGATTTCTGCACGATAGAAGAAAAGAAACAGCTGTATTATATGCTACTTGAAGCTTTAAAATGGGGGCAAAGAGTATGAAGACGACTATCTACTGGAAAACCAAAGATACCCATATTATTGATCGTATCCGGAAGCGCTATAATATTTGCCAGGGAATGACAGTAAATGGTGAAAATGCCGTCGAAATTAACGAAGTTCAATATAAGGAATTACAGGAAGTTGAAAAACTTGGATATATACAAATCAGGAACAAATGAATGACACAATCAAACCAAACGCATATCTTATGCGTGGCGCACTGCCTTCGGTGGAGCGTTCACGAGACGAATATACAGGCTCTGTATTCGGCTCTGCCGCGTTGGCCTATATAACAATAATACACGCCACTGACGCAATGGATATGATGCAAGAGCGTTTGCCGGAGTTATACGATGACAGACAGATAAGAAAATATATTAATCGCATGACTGGTACAAAAGCGAGTATGGGCGAGATACGGAAGCTAACCCTTGCAATCGGTGAGTTATTGGCTCACGATTGCGATCGTGCTTGGGTGATGGACTTTGGTAATGCCGCATACGAAAAAGTGCAGCCTTGTACAAAAATATTTCGTAATGCAATAGCTAACGCACTTGAAGGGTATAATGTTCCGGATGTAAATGTATGCGCGGCTATTTTGGTTGCGCAGTCACTTGCCAGTGAAGCTGTTGGGTATGTCAAAAGGCGTTCTGCTAAGTTTACAAACTTTACAATTACAATGAAGGATAAGGGCAGACAAACAGTATCGTCGTGTCTATCTTCTATGTCATGTGCGACAATTGAGTATTGCTTGCGTAATATTGCACTGCAGCTTATTGATAAATGGCTTCCTGATAATCTTGATCTTTCTCAGGACAAGTCTGTTGAAACAGGTCAGAAAGCCGTTCTTGATGTCATGAGCGACACTAACACATGGATATACGCACGTGATAAGGCGAACGAGTTAAACCATAAAAGCAATAAGCAATGAAGAAAATTGCGGTAATTAGGGGAAATTTTGAGAAAATTTCCTCAAACTTAGTCAAAATCACTAATACCAAAATATGAGCAAAGAACAAAATCAAGTCAAAGATGTCATTAAGGCTTATCTGGACGAACGGGCTAAAAATGACGAACAATTTGCACAGAGTTATGCGAAAGTTAACAAAAATATAGACGAATGCTTCGATTATGTCATTGGAGAAGCACATAAGCGTGGTAATGCTGTTTACATGACTGACGCTGAAGTATTCGGGCTGACAGTCCACTACTACGACGAAGATGACATAATGATAAACAAGCTGCCCAAAGGAACACATGTGAACACCTCAACATCAGCAGTGGAACTTTCGGAAGAAGACAAAGCAAAAGCCCACGAGCAGGCTGTCAAGGCATACCAGCAACAGTGCATCTACCGTATGCGTGAAGCTGATGAAGAAAAGGCAAAGAAACTTGCAGAACGCAGAAAGGCTGAGAGAGAAAGAAGTAAACACGCAGAGCAATCACTATTCGACTTTTAAGATTATGAAACCACGTAACAAAACAGAACGGTTGGTGGCCGAACTTAGTGCAAAGCTGCCGGCCATTACTGAAAAACAGAAACAATGGGCTAAAGATACCTGTTTTGAGAAAATCGGTTACTACAACAAGGGCGAAGTATGGTGCATGAACTGTGGAACGGTTCACGAAAAAACAGTTTCTCCACTCGGTATAGACCTCGTAGGAGACGAAACTATATGTCCGCATTGTGGAACACATTTAAAGCTTAAAAATAGCCGGAAACGCAAATCTATCGAGCGTTGGTACTTCACAGTAGCGACAACATACAGGGGATTTCAGGTCTTTCGTCACTTTATAATCGAAAGACAGATGTACAAAATGTCTGGAAACATATCCAAAGGGTATGAACCATACTTCAGCATAAACGAAGCGGTACAGAACTGGATATCAGAGGATGGGAAGGAATATATCATGGCAAGACCATGTAGGCCTATGGCTTGGGTGTATGATGCCTGGGACTTCTGCAAGCCCATGAGCATAAAGGACAAAGTAAACGGGAGATACTCATATAGTCCTGACAAATATGATATCTGCTCTGAATTTATTTATCCGCTCCGAGGACTTATCCCAAAATTAAAGAGAAACGGTTTTACATTCCGCTGCAAAGGGATATCAGTAAACAGACTTGCCGTTATGTTGCTGACAGATAACGAAGCCGAAATGCTTATCAAGACAAAGCAGTATAATCTGCTTTATGCGAAGAGCATAAGAGGCATACCACAGGACGTGAAACCTTCAATAAACATCTGCAACAGAAACGCCTACAGGGTGAAAGATGCTTCGATGTGGATTGACTACATACAAATGCTACTGCATTTCAATATGGACACGCACAATGCGAAATATGTATGTCCGGCCAATCTGAAGAAGGAACATGACAAGCTTCTAAAAAGAATGAACCGCGAGGAAGCCAGACAAAGGGAGATTGACAAAATGAGAGAAGCCTTGGGATGGGAAAAGACCTACGCACAGGAAAAAGGCCGTTTCTTCGGTATATGCTTCGGCAACGAAGACATCGTTATAACTGTCATACGGTCCGTTGCGGAAATGGTCGAGGAAGGAGAGGCTATGCACCACTGTGTATATGCATGTGGCTATTACAAGAAAAAAGAAAGCCTGATTCTGTCTGCAAAGGACAAAGAAGGGCACCGAATAGAGACCATAGAGCTGAGCCTAAGGACTTTCACTATTGTGCAGAGCCGTGGCGTATGTAACAGCATTACACCGATGCACAACGAAATAATAGAGTTGGTAAACAAGAATATTAACCTAATAAAGAAAGTAGCGTAAAAAATATGAAAGCAAACCAAAATATAAAAATTGATTGGGAGCAGCGACGTTATGAGATTGCAAAGGAAATGCTTGCTGCAATATACCTCGATGACGGAAACGCAGAAAGAGCAGATGATTCTGAATCAGGATTTGAATTTAAGTCACTACAAGATTCAGCAAGGGAAGCTGTAAAATTTGCCGATGCACTTATAGAGGAACTAAAGAAATGAATTTATGGATGCAGAAAAAATCTGCAAATAATGAAATTTCCGCGGATTTCCGCAACAATTCTGCGGAATAATTTCAACATAAAAGTACGTAATATATATTCTCTAAAGAAAATGGGAATATTTTATTAACTAAACATTTTTGATATCTTTTTAAATGAAAGAGGGCTTCCTTTGATATTTGAACATTCAGATTTTGGTATTATCATAACTTCATTCTTTTTCCGGTCAAGAATAAAGTAATAACTTGAGTTACCGCCAATGTAATAAAATTGTTCGGAATCAGTGTTAATAGTCATATTAGAATATTCAAAAGAAAATGTGTCATAGTTCGCTGGCTTTTCTATAAATAATGTAGGAACTTGTCTAACTTCTGATCTATTTGGGACAGATAATAAGAATTGCTCTAATGGTTGTACTAAAGTAAACAGGAGTAATAAAAGAAGTATGTGACCAAATAATTCTGCTTTTCTTTTTTCACAATAGAGGTCTGATAATGATGCGATGATAAAAAGGAATGTTAAGACAGAAACCACCATCCTAAATACTATATTAAATAAGCAGAAGAAAAAAATGAATATTAATGCTGAAAAGAGAAAATTTTTTATTGATTTTCTATCTCCTCTTACAAATAAGTATAATATGTATGATAAACCTATATAAATAAACGACATGAAATAGTCTGCAAAATTTATAAATATATCTTGTAAAGTCGAATAAGAAAGTATATTGATTCCAAATAGGGCATACCAAAAAGACGTTTTTATAATGGAGAATACAAATAAAGTACTTATAATCCACGTCTTATTTTTTAAGAAGTAGTTATATGATTTTCTTAATAAAATTATGGTTCTTAACATGTTTTTCAGCAAACTGAAGCGTTATTAAATAGATAAAATTTTAATATATATTGTAGTATGTCATAATATTTTTTTTACGATCATTTGTTTTTGAATCAAACAAGATTAATCATGTTTAGATATAGTTCTCCAATACTCAAGTAATAATGGTCTATGGTAAGATGCGGGGGTATCCCCAATAATTTTATTCTGAGTCAAAATATATTCTTTGGGTATTTCTATTCCAAAATATTGTGTTGGCATCTTAGAAAGATATTGTGGAGCTTCTAGCAATATTTTTTTATATGAATAGTCAATAACTTTATTGTCTATTATGTTAAATCCATGCGGGATATATTCGTTAAAAGTGTATGTTCCATTTGCAAGGACAAGTCCTTCTACATAATGTGCATCAGTTTTTATTGATATGTATTGACCATTTCCGTAACATCCAGAAAGAATTACTTGTCCAAGTAAATCAGAGGCATACTTATAGAAGGAATTAATTTCATATTTATTAGCATTCTCAATAAACCATTTTTTAAATGCTAGTTTTTCAGCGTCATTGTTAAATATATAGAATGGATCATTATTCCAAGGAAAACTATTTTCTAAATGCAAAATACTATTTGACATGTGTTTTATTTGATAAATTTATCTTCAATATATTGGGGATATGTGGAAAATAAAAGGAGCCAGCCCCACGATAAAAAGACCGACTCCACGCACGATTAGGCCACAAATATAATACTTTTCTTCTAAAAGACCATATTATGACAAAAGAATTTTCATCAATCATGGAGTTAAAGGCCATTCGTGAACAAAAATCAAGACTTTCAGAGCGTGAACGAGAACTTTCATCGGCTTTATTGCATGATACATCACTCATTTCTGAAATTTATTCCTGGTTTAAGGACATTGTTGCAGAGACAGATCATTCACCAAATCCTGATGGCGTTATGCAGCGCAAGAAATTTCTTTTTATTGTACTGTTCCTGTATGCCCCAAGTTCCCTTGCCGGTGGACGACTGCCGAATGGTATCAGGGCTGAGTTAGCCAAATTATTCCCTGATGTGTCACCATGTGTTATTTCTAACAATATTGCCGACGTTTCTTTTATCTATCAGCAGTATAGAAACTTTCGTAAGAACATAGAGCATATTTTTAGTGATATTTTGAAGAAGCTGAAAGTTAAAGGCGTAATTTAATTACACATATAGTCCTACATAACGTTGTTGCACATTATGAGATTTGTTGAGTTGGTTCAATGGTATACCATGATTTATACTAGTCGGATATTTAATTAGGTCCACAATAATTAACACTGTTATTGTAGAGGACTAATTTCACATATGCCATTTTCTGTATTTTTTGATATAATAGCAACATCTCCCCATCCTAAAGTTCCCCCATCGGCGTTGTACGAAATATAACAGAAAATATCTTCTATGCCGTTTTGCGTAATGTCAGCCCTAAATACTTCTGTTATAGTTATACAAAAACCTAAAGTAATGAACGATATTGCTGTGTCTGAATAATTCACAATTGTAACTTCTTTAGTATCAATTAAATCATGCATAGAGGATACTTTAAGATTATTTTCTATATCAATTACTTTCAAAAAAGATGTATTAAAATCTTTAAAGAGTAAATTAAGACTCTTATTTTTAACAAAGGATATTAATGGTTTTCTTGACATACTTAATGCTGAAAATAAACCTTCAAGATGGATAAAATATGCAGACATTTTAATATCACTGCTACGTAGTGGGTAGAAATTTTTTTCTAATGCATCTTTCCATTCTTGTAAAGTTTGTACATAAATTTTTTTATTTTCATCATTAAACAAAGTTAATCCATTTCCATCTCCATACAATTCTAATGGCTTAACTTCATAATTAAAATAATTGTGCAGAATAGGTATTTCCGAAATAGGCAAGTCTTTAAAATAGATAGGAATATTGAGCTTTATAATACTATTTACCCATTTTTCCTCCATTTTTTTCTCTAATAAAAGTTTTACATCATCAATTGTGACACTTCCATTCTCTAAAAACGTTTCAATTGATTTAAGTGTGCAACCTACTTTATGAGTTTTTTGTTTATTCTTATATAGGTTAAGTATCTTATCTTTATGACTTTTCGCTAATGAGACATAGTATAGAGTTGTTGCCTTATCAAACAGGGTATTGCTTTTACGATTATTGATGTCATGTCTAGTAGGGACTAGATTTTCACATCCATTTATGTTAAAGTCTTTATCAAGTCCATAATCAGATTTAATCTCATCAATTTTATCGGCTAATGATTCTGGAATAATATGGTCAATCTCCATATCTTGATAATCAAGTGGAATTCCTGTATAAAAGCACTTTTTACCATATGCTTCAAAGATAGCTATTCTTAATAATGCATCAATTTTAGACTTACTCATATTTCTATATATAATGAAAACTATAATTTATATTTAATTTACTGGTGATATGTAATCAAACTATTATTAAATAGTAAGTTTCTTTTTACATTCGATAATTTAATAACATCACTATAATAAATATGTCAAAGCTTAATAATTATAGACTTTTGTGTTGGTAAAGTTATATTATTTTTGAAAAAAATCCAAATTGTTGTGACAAGTTGTTGCTTTATCTATGTAAATTTAGGTTATTAAATATTAATACGTTTATATAGCCGATTTTTACAAAGGTATATCATAAAATATTTGCAGAAATTGCAAAAAATACAAAAAATTTATATTAATTTTGTAGTTATCCTTAGCAAGAAGGAGTATATGTGACATAATAGGTCATATGTATAACTTTTTAATTATTTAAAACATAGAACTTACGAAAAAATAAATTATAAAATGAATTATAAATTAAATCATAAAAAATGGATTTTGCGTAAAAAGAAACTTTATCGTAAAAGGAAAAATCATAGAAGAAAAACTTTTGTACCAAGGATTATAGTTGATACAAATATTTGGTATCAATTAGGTAAAGACGATGTCTTATTTAATAAAGTAAAAGATAAACTTACACCAACATATAACAATTTGTGGGAAATGTCTAATACTGGAAAATTACATAATCAACAAGATATGGTACGGAACGGTATTAGAAAAGCCATATTGTGTTCTAAGAGAATGATTTGTATTGAACCTGTAAGATATTTAATAAAAAGAGCAAACAAGAAATTTCCAATTATAATGAGGGAATATACAAGACAAATGTTAAATTTTACACAAAAAATTGCAAATGGATATAATATTGATGAAAAGCAACAGAATGCGTTCTTTTGCCATGTACAAGGAACTAAACATGGACTAGATCTAATTGCTGATGATTTTAATAAAACAGCTCAAGAATGTAAAAATAAAATCAAAAACAAGAACAGGCATAGGAATGCAAATACGTACTTTATAACAATCAATTTTTTAGATTATATTGCTCGACAGGCAACTAATAATAAATTTGGCTTAAAAAGATTGCCGTTAAAGGAATATGAATTACTAATATTGGTGATTGATGAGTTTTTTAAAGAACTTGAACTTGGTGAAAATAAATGGAAACGGAATGATCTCTTCGACATATTTAATTTAGCATATGTGAGAAGAGGGGATAAATATTGGACTAATGATAAAAAATGGATTAGTATAATAAAAAAGGTTGACTGTGAACATTATTTATATAATTCGAATAGTTGCACAATTTGAACCACACTAAACTTGACATTGACACTGTTCAAGATTTTGGACAGTGTCAATGTTACAATAATTTATAAGGTTCCATCCCTATAAAATCAGTTAATATAGAATGCCAATCTGATACATTAGCTCTACTAGGATGGTAAATTCTTATGCATCTTATCTCATTCTCATTATCTATAAGATATTTGCCATTATAGTATTCAGTACTGCCTTGCCAATTAGTATTAGGTAAATGATCATAAGCTCTATTTCCCCACACGATTATTAAATTAGGTCTTAACTCTTTAACAACATTATAACAGAAAGGTGTGGAAAGAGCATAATCATTATTCGAATATTTAACATTCGTCGCCTTTTTTATGTATGCAGTTTGAAGAAAATTATAGAAAGATATACTATCCCATAATTTTAAACTTTCTTCCATTGTTATATCTTCTTTACCATAGAAAATTTTGTCAAAGGGATAATAGGTTTTAGTCATCCATATCTCCTTTTCTCCAATGCCTTTTCTAAAATCAATGTAGGACTTTACCACTCTTTGTGTAAAATTGCTACATTTTTCCATTTCTTCAAAAGAGCAATTTCCATAGACTCCGCATCTGTTACATTTTTCACAATAATGGCTGTCACCAATAACAAGAATCTTATGATTTTTTTGTAGGTATTCACTTCCAATCCAAGGTTTGAAAAAAGCATCCATATAGTAATAGTTTTTAATAATTATACAAAGGTTTATATTGGTATTTCTTAGTTATGGTATAAAGCCGGAAGCTTAACGCTCCGGCTTTGTATTATAGAATATGTTTATATCCAATCCTATATTACAATATAACATCTTTATTCCTTCTTCAAGGGTTCTATCTACAAAAGCATTTTTTAGTATAAATTCAGTTTCAAATTTCAGCTCTTTTGTTGTAGTATTATCAAAAGAATGATACAATAAATTTGTATTCCCAACATAGACTTTAGGGAGTTTTATTATTTTATTAAATTGGTCTGCTGTAATATCAATGTCTAAATTATTCCAATGCACCCAAGTATGTGGGTATTTTGTTATAAAGTGGTCTTTTTGTCTAATTTGAATAGATTTCAATCCTCTATTTACTAAATAATCATAAAGCCAAATGGAACTAAGTGCGCAATATCCGAAAGGAAAATCTCGAAAATATCCATTTGCTTTGCAATTCTCAATTTGTTTCCTTATAAAACAACAATCTTCATATATGTTCATTTTATCATTCTCCATTCTCTATCTTATGAAATTCAATAATCTTGCCTAAATGAAAAGCTATTTGCCAAAAAGCGTATAAGTTGCCTCGTATCATATTGGGTATAAACCTAAAAAAACATTAACCTCAACTAAAGCATCATCACGTTCTTTTGCATAGCCAACAGCGATATACAAGTATTTATAAGGCTTAGGTACAAAAGGGAAGTTTCCATTGTTATAATCATCAATGAAATATTCTTTATCTAGCTGAGTCACATCAGGATTAAGAACATATATCATTCTTCTTTCAATAAAAGAAATGCTCTGATGTTATGTTGTGGTTTAATAGAAAATATATCTTTTTCTTTTCCTTCCTTAAAAAAGGACAGAAAGTCTTGAGCATTGGGAACTCGCTTTTCTTTTTGGTATAACTCAGCAGCTTTATTTCCCATAAAATCGGCCAATTTTTCTTCTTCAATATATTTCTTTTTATCTTCATCTAATGTTGCAAAACCATCTTTATACTCCTGTAAATATTTGACAAATTCTTGAAACTTTATTTCATCATTTAATATATCAATAATACGAGAATATTGTTTCTCATTAGATGTAAGATTATCTTTAATATAATTATATATCCTTATGGCCAAATATTTTACTAGGTCATATGATACATCAGCTAATACTGCTGCTGCAATCCATTCCAAATAGTTTGTTGGGGATAATAAATTATAATGAATATTTAAATTCTTTTCCGCTTCTTTTCTATAATAATATCCATACCTAATAGTTTCTTGCGCTTTTTTTATAATCTCATTATATTTTTCTTCTGATATTACACAATGACAATCAGGGCACGTTAAACTTTCATTTATTTGTCCACAATTCAAACAAATATATTCCATAAAAACTATTTTAGTTTCTTATCCAATTTTAGTAACTTTTTCAAAGCCTTAAACGGGTGAATTTTATAGAGAACTCCTTTCTTTTCTAACAGAATAAAATCGTGACGGATGAAACAATAGCAAGTAAAAATACAAGTAATATTGAACAACCTTTGTTCTGTTTGATTTCAATATTGTACTTGCGAGCCACTTCGTGGATGTAATCCATTGACTGCTTAAATTCTTGATGGGTTTCGTTCCTGTATAAGTTAAGTGCATCAACTAATTTATCATCTCTTAAAAGTGATGCAATCTTACCCTCCATTTCTTTTTGTCCACTTTCTCCTTTTTCTATCAAAGCTTCACCTGCTTTGAATCTATGTCCGCACTTCAGGCAAGTAATATTGACATCTTTGCTTCCTATTGTACCTGCTAAAATTCCGACCACACCAACTAAAACGGCACCAGCTAAGGCTTTTCCTCCACTAAAACCTTGTTGCTCTGAGTGAAGTTCACTGGAGTGACATTTAGGGCAACATAAATATTCATCTTTGTTGTTCTCCTGTTTTATGGGATAACCACAATGGTGGCAGGCTAATGCTTTGTCACTTATTTCTTTGTGACATTCTGGACATTCTATTAGTGCCATATAATCTAAATTTTAATATCTAACTTAATTTCTTTTCCACAATGAGGGCAATATATTACGCCCTCTTTGGGCTTATCAAAGAGTTCAGGTATCTCCACGCCTAAAGCATCTGCTATTTCTGCAAGTCTGTCCATATTAAATTTATTTCGAGAAACAGCTTGAGAAAAAGAGACAGCCTGTATACCTAATTTATCAGCAAGTTGAGCTTGCGTTATGCCACGCTCTTTACAAAGTTCTTTAATTCTTAATTCTGTTTTTGCCATAAAATTATAATTTTCGCCACAAATATATATAATATAGTTTATATACGAAAGAGAATTATAAAAATTATTTATTTGCGCTATCAAATAAGTATAAAAAAGTAATTTAGCATCGATACTATATAATTAATGTTAAATATAGTGTATATGCATAATATTTATTTTGATATTTAGTATATATGCTATATCTTTGCAACATCAAACAATAAGTAATAACAATTTTAACAAGCACGATTATGAAGACAACAAGCAGTGAATACATCAAAGAGATTAAGGCACAAGTAAAATTGATCAATGAAGCACTTAAAAGAGTTCAAGAAGCAGAAAAGATACAAGAAACAACAGTTGATGCAAGAGAGTATGATAAATCTAAGGCTGAAGCTGCTGACGCTAGTGCTAATGTGATGACAGCATTAGAAGAAGCTGTAAGGCTTGCATCTGCAATGGGCTGCGCAACTGGTTTGTATGAGATACACAAGTATCACAAAGTTATAGAGTTTGACTTCAGAGATTCACATAAATAATAACAATTTAAACACGTACGATTATGAAGACATTGAATGAACAAGTTGACGAGATTAAGAACATGAAAGGCTCTAAGGCAACAAAGAAAGCTGCTTTCATAAAGTTAGGTTTGAGAAAGTATGAAATAGAACTTCTGCTTTCAGAACTGCCGAAACCTATAAGAGAATCACACAAGTTCACGTTTGGCGTTGAGATAGAATGCCTTGTCGCTGCAAGCATTATGCGTGAATGTGCGACAAGAAACGCAATGCCATTTCAGTATGAGGGCTACAACCACACAGACAACAACCACTACTACAAGTTCGTGTCTGATTCATCCATAATGGGCAGCAATCCAATAGAATGTGTGTCGCCAGTACTTACAGGCAAGGCAGGCATGAAAAGCCTGGAAACATGCTGCAAGGCTTTGAATGAGGCAAACGCACAGGTCAACAGGTCTACAGGCCTTCATGTCCATATAGGCGCACAGAACTTGTCTGACGAGGCTTATATCAACGTATTTAAGAACTATCAGAAGTTAGAGAGAATTATAGACACGTTCATGGCAAGGTCAAGGCGTGCCAACAACAGCAGATGGTGCAGAACACTGCAAGGCTATGACTTTACATGGTGTACTACAAAATCAGACATTTTAGATGCCATGAACGGCAACAGGTATTTCAAGGTGAATGCATGTTCTTATTCACGCCACAGAACAATTGAGTTCAGACAGCATCAAGGCTCTACAGACTTTGAAAAGATTTCAAACTGGGTGAACTTTTGTGCTAAGCTGGTTGCATGGTCTAAGAAGAACGTATTGAGTTCAGAGGTTAGCTCTATTGACGAGATACCTTTCTTGACAGCCAAAGAAAAATCATTTTTCAAATCACGTGCCGAGGTTCTTGCATGAACCTCGCACAATTAAAATAAATTCAATATGTGTTGCATTATATACAAGCCTAAAGGTGTCCAGATGCCGAGCCTGGACATTCTTTCAAAAATCAAAAAACTCAACCACAACGGCTATGGTTTTGTTTCAACCAATCATTTTCATAAGGGTTTGGACTATCGTACATTCTTGCGCCACCTCTCGGAGGTCGGAGATGACGAAGACTGCATTATACATTTCAGACTTGCCACTCATGGCTCAATATGCCGGACCAACTGTCATCCGTTTACAGAGAATGGCGTTTATTTCGCTCACAATGGGACTTTAAACGTTTACCCCGTTGGGGACATGACAGACAGCGAAATTGCCTTCAGAATGAAAATTTACCCAGAAATACAGCGGTTTGGATATGGAACGAAGCAGGCAGACTGGGCTATAAAGCAGATTTGCGGTTATTCAAGGTTTGCCATGATGTACCAGGGCGAAGTGAGATTATTTGGTGATTATAAAATACTGAATGGCATATACTATTCAAATTTAAGATGGTTATGAAAAGTATATTACAGTCTTTGAAAGAAAAGGTGTCATGTGGCGATATCACGATAAAAGAGGCAGCCATAAAGCTACATAATGCAGGATGGACAAACTTCATTGATGTAGAGAGAACCAGACAATTGTTAGGTCTGAAAACACAGCAGACCAAATCATAAAGCAACATGCTTGTGAATTAATAACGAACAATTGGCTTATTGTTTCGTATGTGTAGAATTGTTATTCAAAATTGTCTTCATAATTAGGTATCTTTGTGAAAAGGTACCATCGCGGATTAGAGCAGTGGTCAGCTCGCTACTTTGACTTGGTAGAGGTCGCCGGTTCGAATCCGGCATCCGCAACTAAATAAAATATATATCACGATTATGGAAATACTTAATCTTATCATCAAACAGAAATTCTTTGACGAAATCCTGTCAGGCAAGAAACGTCAAGAATACAGAGAGATCAGACCAACAACACAAAAGAAATACTGCCAGCTTGACGCTGACGGTTTTTGTGTAGAGGTTAATGGTGAGCTGCAGCCGAGACACTATGATGCTATTCAGTTCTTTGTTGGCTACAACAAAGGCAGAACCAGCGCACTGGTAGAAGTCAAAGACGCAAAGATTGAGCTGTTTGAAGACGAGAACCACAACTTGATTGAATACACCCATCAAGGTGAGATTTATTTGGCAGCACAGGTAGTCTATAACCTTGGCAGAGTGATAGAAAAACATGTTTAATTTAAATTTTACGCTGAGTCAGAGTAAACAGAAGCACATTTTCAACAGGCGGTTATCGTGGCGGCCGTAGAGGCTTGACCACAGAAAATGGAGGTTTGTCGCAACGTGGCAGATTCATCAACCGCAGACAGCAGTATTATAACGTCCGTGTCGGACTTGGTATGAGTGGCGGATAATGACACTGCAAGACAGGACATACAGCTATATTGACCTCGTCAGGCAAAATACTGACGAGGTTATGCTGTTTCTGTCTTTGGGTAAGGATTCTTTGGTCTTGCTGGACATGATCTATCCTAAATTTGACCGGATTGTTTGTGTGTTCATGTACTTCGTCAAAGGCTTAAAACACATTGAGCGATGGATAGGCTGGGTAAAGGCCAAATATCCTAAAATAGATTTTATTCAGGTGCCACACTGGAACCTGACCTACATTCTTCGTGGCGGTATGTATTGCGTACCCAATCCTAAAGTAAAGCTTCTAAAACTGGCTGATATAGTAAAAGCCATGCAGCTCAGATATGGGATTTATTACACGTTTTTAGGCATGAAGAAGGCCGACGGCATGAACCGCCGCCTGATGCTGAAAGGTTATGAAGCCAACAAGTATGAGAACAATGGCATGTGCTATCCCTTGGCCGACTGGACGCAGAAAGATATCCTGTCATACATGAGACAGAATGGATTGCCTGAACCGGTGAGATATTCACTGAAAGCAAGTTCTGGTGTAGGCTTTAACTTGGATTGCATACTATGGCTGGAGAAGAACTACCCACAAGATTTACAGAAAATATACAAAGTGTTCCCGATGGCTGAGAGGATCATTTGGGAGCATAAACAAAAGCAATAGGCATGGAACTAAGCAAGTACATAAAAAGTGAATCGGTAGAACTTAACCGTTCCGCCATTCACTTTGCGGATTATAATCCCCGGAAGCTATCCGAGGAATCAAGAAAAACGTTAAAACGGGGGATCAAGAAATTCGGTTTGGTTGGTGGAATCGTAGTCAACAAGCGGACCGGACTTACTGTTGTGTCTGGGCACCAACGCCTGACGGTTATGGATGAACTTCAAAAATTCCCGGAAAACGACTACAGGCTCCGTGTCGATGTAATTGACGTGGACGAAAAGCAGGAAAAGGAATTGAACATTCTGATGAACAACCCGAACGCGCAAGGAACCTGGGATTTTGACGCTTTGGCTCGACTGGTCCCTGATATTGACTATCAGGATGCAGGACTAACGGCAGCAGACTTGAACATTATCGGTTGTGATTTCCTTCTCCAAACAGAAGAAGAAAACTCCATTGCGGACGCTTTGGAGGATATGATGGCTCCATTAACTGAACAGAAAAAAGCCGAGAAAGCTGCCAAGCAGATGGAAAGAGCCGAAAAGGTGGCACACATGAAGGACGTAAAGCAACAGGTAAAGGAAGCAGCCCAAAAGCAGGCTCAGGATATGGATGCTTACTTGATGCTCTCCTTTGACACATTTGAAGCCAAAGCTGCGTTCTGTGAAAGGTTTGGTTACGATCCTTACGCCAAATTTATCAAGGGCGAAGTTTTCGATGAACAGGTAGAAAGAGTTGAATGAGGAATTAAAACAAGGAGGAATGCCGAGTTAGAAAGAAAACATATAGCCAGCTGTATCAACAGTCAAGACGAATAATGTACAACGCTGGAAGGCAATACGGGCTTGGTACAGACAGGCAAAGAAGTATAAGAAACAGAACGAGGTCTATAATGGAAAGATATGCAGCGAGAATAGACAGTTATTTTTCAAAGAGAGGAATTGATATCTATGGCAATAAGCCTGTTTCTCGCCGCATTTATATGGGTAACAATAACGGATGATTTGGTTATGAAAAGTGAATCTCAAAAAAGCAAACATACAGGACGAAAACCCAAATTTGACTACAAGAGCGAGGAGTTTCTCTCTCAAGTGGAAATGTATGCCAAGAAGGGATTCACGGACAAAGAGATTGCTTTCGCTTTAGGCCTATGCCACCAAACATTCAGTGAGAAGAAGAGTAAGCACTGCGAATTAAGCGAAGTGTTAGCGCGCGGACGTGCGACAATCACTGCTGCAGTACGTGCAAAGTTCCTTGCAATGGCTTTGGGTGGTATCAAAACCAAGAGTACTGTAGTGAGGAAACTGAAAGACCAGAATGGAAACCTAACCGGCGAAGAAGAACTTCAAGTGAGTGAAAGCGAATTGGCTCCCAACCTTCAGGCCATGTCTGTTTGGTTGTATCATCATGACGAAGAGTGGAGAAAGATTGAACGTCGGCAGGATGAGGAAACAGACCTTCACCGCGAGAACGGCATTGACATTGATAAATGGATGGAGGAGAACGAAAGTGAAGATTAAGCCCCAGAAAATATATGCACCACTCTATCACAACAAGGACAAGTTTATTATCCTCGTTACCGGAGGCCGTGGCAGCGGCAAGTCGTTCAATGTGTCCACGTTCATCGAACGATTGCTTTTCGAGGTACGTCACCCTTCGCCTGAAAAACGTATCGTCCATCAGGTTCTGTACACCCGTTACACTATGGTCTCTGCCCATATCTCCGTTATCCCTGAGTTTATGGAGAAGGTGGATTTGGACGGTCACTCCAAGTATTTCAGAAGTACCAAAACGGATGTGAAGAACCTTCGCAGCGGCGGATGTGCCATGTTTCGAGGCATCAAGACATCATCAGGCGTGCAGACAGCCAAGCTGAAATCCATCCACGGCATAACCACATTCGTAGTAGATGAAGCCGAGGAGTGGGTGTCGGAGAAAGAGTTCGAAACCATCATGCTCTCTATTCGCCAAAAAGGAATACAGAACCGCATTATTATTGTGATGAACCCCACGGACTCAAACCATTGGGTCTACAAGCGGTTCATCGAGAACACCCACAAGCTTATGGAGATTGATGGAGTGCAGGTACAAATATCCACCCACCCTAATGTCCTTCATATCCACACGACTTACTTCGATAATCTTGAGAACCTTTCTCCTGAATTCCTAAATGAAGTGCAGGAAATGAAGAAAAAAAATCCTGAGAAGTACGCCCATACTGTCATCGGACGATGGGCAGACGTTGCCGAAGGTGCCGTGTTCAAAAAATGGGGTATCGTGGATGAGTTCCCGATGTGGTGCAAGAAGGTGGCTATCGGACAGGATTTTGGTTATACCAATGACCCCACAGCAGCTATCCGATGCGGAATCATCGACAATGCTCTTTATCTGGATGAAGTGGATTATAGAACCGGATTGCTATCTAGTGATATTATTAAGACTCTTCGCCCCTGGAATCTGAAAGTGATAGCAGACAGTGCAGATCCGCGACTCATTCAGGAAATCAGTAACGGTGGAATCAAGATCTATCCCGTCGAGAAGGGACCAAGATCCATTAACGCTGGTATAGATAAAATGCAAGGCATGGAAATTTTCATCACCAAACGTTCGTACAACCTTCAACGGGAATTTAGGAATTATGTCTGGGCAAAAGATAAGGATGGAAACTATATCAATGAGCCGGAAGACCACGATAACCATGGCATTGACGCTGCGCGGTATTATGTGCTGGGAGAACTTCTAGGCAGGATTATGAAACCGAAAGACATTTCAGGAGTATTTGGACATTAAATTTTAGTATATGAGAACTTTAGAGGAAATTTTAGCGATACCTGAGATAGAGAGAAAAATCTACTATCTGAAGAAAGGAAGAAAAACAGAACATCCCAATGCTCATGCTCTTTATAATGACTGGAATCCTAATAGGCATGAGATAGTGATTGACGAGGAGAAATACCCAAAAATAAAAATCACCACCAAGCCTGAAGAAAGAATAACCGACCCGACAACAGGTAAAGAATACATTGAGCCGGCGGTTAAGAAAGAAGTTGAACCAAATAGAATAGCCCTTCCAATAGAGCAGGACATCGTAAACATTCAGACAGCTTTCACAGTAGGAACAGAGCCGACGCTTGACTGTCAGCCGGACCAGTTAGAAGAAAGTCTTCTTTCAGCTTTGAAACAAGTGTTCAAGAAGAACAAGCTGAAGTATCAGAACAAAAAGGTTGTCAGAGCATGGTTGTCAGAGCAGGAAGTGGCAGAATACTGGTATGTGGTGAAGGACGACGGCTTCTGGGCAAAGCTTAAGCGCAAGGTAGCCGGAATCTTCGGCAAATCAAAACCAGAATATCGCTTGAAGAGTACCATCTGGTCTCCGTTTAGAGGTGACAAGCTCTACCCTTTCTTCAATGACAATGGAGATTTGGTAGCCCTCTCCCGTGAATACAAGAAGAAAGATTTGGATGATGTGGAGATTACATGCTTTATGACCATCACCAAGGATATGGTTTATCAGTGGGAACTGACAAGTAATTGGACAGACAAAGGATCGTTCGCTCATGGATTCAAGAAACTCCCTGTAATTTACATGTACCGTCCGGAAGCGTATTGTGAAAAGATCAAGAGTCTCCGAGTAAGACTGGAGAAACTTCTTTCCAATTATGCAGACTGTATCGACTACCACTTCTTCCCTATCCTAATGTTATTTGGAGATGTGCAGAATTTCTCTGGTGAATTCAAGAACCGAGTGGTCGAGCTGACCGGACAAGGAGCTAATGCCCAATATCTGACATGGAGTCAGGTCCCGGATACAGTTAAATTCGAGGTTGAGACCTTACTGAGTCAGATTTATGGATTAACCTATACGCCGCGTATCTCATTCGACGCGCTGAAAGGTACAGGCAATGCTGTTTCCGGTGTAACTTTCGATTATGTATTTATGTCCACCCATCTGAATGTGGAGAATCTGAACGAAACTGTCGGCGAATTCATGCAACGGCGTGTAAATTTCCTGACTTCCGCTTTAGGCTCAGTTAATACAACTCTTGAAGCAGCCTCCGAGACAATTGATATAGATGTTCAGATGCAGCCATATAAGCTGGAGGACATCAAAGACAAGATTGACACAGCCATCAAAGCCAAAGATGGTGAAATATGGTCGCAGCAACGGGCTATTACTTTTGTGGGGAACGTGGATTCTGTTTTGGACGAGATTGAAGCCATCAAGGAGGAGCAGGAAGAAAAACAGAAGAATGACATTGAGAAACAAAAGAAAATTAATGAAATAAACGGAAAGAATCGTTTGTAAAATAATAGTATTTGCATTAAATATAGCGGTATCTTTCGTGGTATCGCTATTTTTTGTGCAATTAATTTTTAGATTTGTATTAATATCATATATTTGTGCAATGTTTAACTTATAAATTAATAATAATTGGCAAATCAATCAAAATGGGAAATGATGAGTTTATTTTGTATTGCCGGAAACAACATAAAGGAGATGATAAAAGTACGGCTCAACTGGGAAAACTTATTTGGGAATGGATTAGAGATAATGCAGACGGTAAAAAAGTAGATAAACGGGAGAACTGTGAATGGGGTGATGAAGCAGATAACGTATCTGCAGCAGGACTTCCATACACAGCTACACAATTTGAATTTGACAGGGATAAACTCCCTGCATTATATAGTTATCTTGATTCTTTATAAATATAGTAAAAATACGAATATTTATTTTGTACTTGTTCGTATTTTTACTATATTTGCATTGTAATTAAGTCGTAAACGCTATGAGTTACAAATCAGTTAAAGAGGTTGTAACTATGTTGCTTGACAACGGCTTCATTCTAAAGAGCCAGAAGGGCAGCCACATGAAGTTTGAGAAAGATGGAATAACGGTAGTCGTTCCGAATCATGGAAAGAAAGGCGTTGAAAAAGGCACTTATTACAGCATTTTGAGGCAAGCGGGGCTGAAATAGCCCCCGCCTCTTTTGTTAAACTATAAAATGGAGGTCAATATGAGAACTGTAGAAGTGATTGTCGAACATGCTGGGAATAATCTCAGTGCTTACATTGAAGATGCTCCAGTTATTACTGTCGGTAATAACATAAGGGAAATTGAGGAGAACATGAAGGAAGCCATAGACTTGTATTTGGAGGACAATCCGAACCCTTGTGAGGTTCTCAAAGGAGAGTTCACTCTGAAGTTCAAGATAGATGCTGCTACCTTCATCAACTATTACAGCAGTATCTTCACCAAAGCAGCTTTGAGCCGGATAACAGGAATCAATGAACGTCAGTTATGGCACTATGCGGCTGGAGTGCACAAGCCCCGTAAACAGCAGTTGGAGAAGATACAAAAAGGTATTAATGCGCTGACAGAGGAACTGGCAGCTATAAATTTGTTGTGATTTTATGCTTGAGCTAATTTCTAAAATATGGAATTTCTTTGAAAACAAAAGAATTTCAATATCAAGAAAAATATCCATCACTATACTTATAATATTGTCAATATTGTTTATTGATAATATTGTAGGATTTTCTTACTTATACATAAATTCTCAAGAACTTGATTATTTATTAAAAATTGAAAAGACAAAAGTTGCATTTAAGCAAGATACAAAAACTTGTAAGTTGCTTGATGAAATGAAATATGATTTAATTAATAGGAAAACAGTAGTAGAACAATTTCTTGAATTATTTGATAATCAGTCTACATTAAAAGTTATGACTTCTCATGATAATATACAACAAAAAATCGATAGTGAAAATATCCAAAGAAATCAAATATTGCATACAGTATCCTCTTCCTTATTTTGGATTATATGGTTAATAATATTTATATTTATGCTTATAATATCTCCATTTGCTCCACCTGAAAATAAATGGGGCTTAATATTAGGAATGGTGATAGGGATTAGTGGGATGTCCATTTTAATTTGGGTAACACAATGGTTGTTTGGACTATTACCTATATTTTTTAATCGTCCGTGGATAAATTACACATTGCAGTTAATTTTAAATTTAATTCCGATATTTATTTTAACGCGTAGAAGTATAAAGAACAAATTGATAACTTAATAAATAATCAATTTAGCGTGATTACTATGGTTGTCACGCTTTCTTTTTGCCTAAAAACGAACATTTCCCTAATTGTTTCGTATCGTTAGCCTTAAAATTTCCCCTTCTTTTTTTCTATAAGTAAATTTACCGTATGAAATTATTAATCAAACTCATACGGTATGACAATCTTTGAACAAATCTTGGCAGGACTGCAACAGAAATTCGCTGGGGTGGATACTGCCACACTTACCCGTATAGCTACGAAAAAGGCTGAGGGTGTAACGGACGAGACGAAGGTAAACTCCATCGTTGAGGGTATCTCATTTCAGGACGTGATGCAAAACTATGGTGATTTCCGTGCAGGACAGGCACAGACTTCCGCTGTTTCAAACTACGAGAAGAAGCATGGACTGAAAGACGGTAAGCCTATCGAGAATCCGAAACCAGAACCACCGAAACCAAACGATCTTCCCAAGCCCCAGGAGACAGACATCGCAAAGATGATTGCTGACGGCATTGCAGCTGGTATCAAGCCGTTTGCTGATAAGCTAGCCAAAATGGAGGAACAAGAAGCGCAGGCGCAGCGCAATTCTCAGATTTCGGAGGTAGCAAAAAAGTACGGTATTCCCGAATTTATGCTGAAGGACCGCAACATTCCAGAGAACACGGACTTGGACACTTATTTCAAGGACATGAAACAGGATATGTCTAACAGCGGCTTCAAATTCGCACAAGCCCCTGAAACTGCAGAACAAAAGCAGGATAAGGAAGCAAGCGAGTTCGCCAAAATGATTGAGGCGGACACAAAATCTATTGTCGAACAAAAAAACAAGTAATTTATGGCAGCAGGATTTAAGTATAACATTGAGCCGGAACCGTCAATCGAGGAACGTTATGATGTTTCTACAGGTGTAAGACGCAGAGGCCCTTATAAGCTGGACACGACCAACCTTGTTGTTGGCTCGTTTTTACCATCCTTTACACCTATTGCCGCTGACCTGGTGAAGAAAACAGCCCAGGTGGCAATCCGTGTAGAAGTCTATGAGAAGTTCACGACAGGCTCCAATACCACGTTGAAGATTAAGAAAAACTCTTTGACTTACAAAGGTATGCATCTTGGTAACGGTGCACATGGAGCAACCATTAACGACATTGACAAATCAGACAAAGCCTTCGATAAACTGACGTTGGCTGCCGACTTCGGCGAAACTTTAGAGGCCGGCACAATACTTTATGAAGCTACAGAAGTTAGCGGTACTACACCTAAAGTTATTGCAAACTCCGCCTTGTATGAGAGGAAACAAGTAGAGAATGGCATTGTACTGGTTGCCCTTTTGATGCGTGCGTTTGAAATAGAACCTACCAAGTTAGCCATGCCATTCTCAGACATCGACAAGGCTAACATGCCGCATTTCCAGTTCAACGCTGCAGGTGTTCAGTCACCAGCTGGTGTTTCATATGAACTGCCTGAAGCTTCGGATTCCGTAATGGGAGGAATTCAATTAGGATTTACCCAAAGCGGAAAGAAATATCCGGTGGCATTGGAAGGCGGCAAAGCTTATGTCGAAGTTCCGTGGACAGACAATAACACTACCTATCAGGCAGCTAACTCAAGCACCTTGGGACTGGTAAAACAGGGTGCAAAAGTTGATGATGCTGCAGGCGGAGATGAAAAAGACAAAATTAATGCTCTTCTTGCATCATTGAGAGCAGCTGGTATTATAGCAAGTAAATAAAAAAGGAGAACAAAGATATGATGCTAACTATTTATACACTGTTTAACGATCCTAATATCGTAAGTGCCGTTATCCAACGCGTCCTTCAGACTCGTAAGGATACGATATATTGGCAGCAGTACCTGGACTTCCGTAGAACGACAACTCGTGTGTTCAAAGACTATATTGGTCAGGTTACTGGCGTGATGGCCGGTTCTATCAACTCACGCTACGGGGAGAAACCTATCCGTGAGCGTAGGAACATCGGTTCTGGATATGGTGAGATTGCCTATTTAGGTGACCGTTACCAGATTTCCATTGACCGCTTGTCAGAACTGCAGGACTTGGTTGACAAGTTCAATGCCGCAAAGACTGCCGACCAAGTTGCCGCCATGCAGGACATCGTGAATTTCATCTACGATGACTATCGTCAGGTACTCCTTGCCGCACATAAGCGCATGGACATCGTTGTCGGTTCATTGCTGATGACAGGTAAGGCTCAAGTGAAAAACAAGGACGACAATGCCGGAGGAATCGACCTGCTGGATATCGAACTTCCGTTCAAGTTCATTACCCCCGAAGCCGGAGCGAAGGCCAACTTCATCACATACCTGCAGCAGCAGATTAATGAATTGAAGGCCACTTACGGCAACTTCCCGAAGATGATTATGTCACGAGGAACATTCGTGAAAAATATTATCGGTTCGAGTGAGTTCGGTGATAAGTTCAAGATGCAGCTTACCGGTAACGAGATGTATATGTCAACCGGATTGATTACCTCTCAACTGGCTTCCACCGTCTTTACTGGTATTGGTCTGCCGGCTATTGAAATCAAGGAAGATTATGTTCTTGACCAGTCTGGCAAGAACGTGCAGATTTACGCCGATGACCATATTACACTGCTTCCTCAGGATAAGGTTGGTTACATGCGTTTCCACACTCCTTACGAAGCTGTTGACGGTGTACCGGGCCGCAACTATACTCAGGCTGACGGTGATATGCTCATCTCCGGTTACAAGGATGGCAACGGCCGTTATCTGGAATACACCGCGGAGTGGATTCCGCAGATTGCGAACCCGAACCAGATTGTGAACATCGACTTGACAACAATGAACGCATGACAGTAAAAGACTACATATCACAGAAGTTTCAGATCTTCGGCATCAACTTGTCGGAGGCTGACCTTTTGGAGATAAGTCTGTCTTCAGGAATAAGCGGAGAGGATGAGATGGACCAGTCAAACATCGGTCTCGTGTCGGTAGCTATGGCGAAGTTCATCCCCTCTCTATTACTTAGAGCCACTTCAATAAGCGAAAACGGTTTCTCTATGTCCTGGAATACTCAGGGCTTGAAGGAATACTATTCTTTCTTGTGTAAGAAGTACGGACTTGAAGACACGCTGTCAGATAAGCCTAAAGTCAGATTCCTATGATATTTGCTCCACATACATTACAGGTTAAGGTCTTTACTCCGATGAAAACAGACGAGTTCGGCCGGCCCATTCCCGGAACCGGTGAAGAAAGCTGGCAGGAAATATGTCGGTGCCGCTGTGATGATAACTCAACAAAAGAGTTTACTTCGGAGAACGGCGAGGTGTACCGACCGAATTATCACGTAGTCTGTGAGAAAAGAATCTCACTGAAGGCTGGTGATGAAGTCAGATGTATAGAGGGTGAAAATATCAGAGGAGCTGGCAAAGTTTACATGGTAAAGAATACGAATTATTTTGGTTACTCAGAGATATGGATGTAAAATTTGATTTTTCGGATGTGAATGGATTCTTTCGACAAGGTTATGCCGAAGTGAAAGCTGTTGAGGATAAGGTTGGCAAGGAAGCTGTCGATTACGCTATGAAGAATGGCAGTTATCAGAACCGGACCGGCACACTCCGTAAGTCAAATAAGTATTCAGTTGAGGATGACGGATTGGTGATAAGAAACGATGCTGAGTATGCCTCGCACGTCGAATCTAAAGGCTATGAAGTATCAACTGGTGCGGCTCTATACGCTGAGAAACGATTGAAGGAGGAAATCAAATGAAATACAAAAAGAAACCAGTGGTTATTGAAGCCGTAAAATGGAATGGCGATAAAATATCAGAAGTTACTGATTGGATTAGTAAGGTTCTCGATAAAGGTGTGATAATGCGTTTTGGAAATGAAGTCAAAATACACACACTTGAAGGAATAATGACGGCAAGTTCTGGTGATTATATCATTAAAGGAATCAATGGGGAAATTTATCCTTGTAAACCCGACATTTTTGACAAGACTTATGATATAGTCAAAGAAGATACAGATTCTATTTGCTTCGGTGATGCTATTGAAGTTTTGAAACAAGGTGGTGCAATCCGTAGAAAAGGCTGGAATGGTAAAGGATTGTTTGTCATCAAGCAAGTGCCAGCGCATATTGAGAGTGGTATTATTCCGAAGATGCAGTCGCTTCCGCAGTCAGCCAAAGACCTTATCCTGAAAGGAAAGGGCTTCATTTACTACACAAGTCAGTGTCTTATCTACAATGAGAATACCGGCAGAGCTGATTCGTGGGCTCCATCTATCAGTGATGTTTTTGCAGAAGATTGGGAGATTGTACAATGATAGTGACCACCGACATAGCGAACATACTTTACCGTGACTGCCAGACTTTCGGCATTGACATCGTTCCTCACGGAAAGAAGCTGACTGGCGAATTGAAGTCTGAAATGATTGTCATTCATGCCAAGAAGCAACAATCTGAAACGTATTGGAAGAAGTCTTTCGTAGAAGTGAACCTTTGCGTTCCTGACATAAAAGAAGGTGAAGCCAATACAATACGTCTGAACGAGCTGGAGAAACAGGCGCAAAAAATGTTTGACGGTGTGACCGGACGATATGACGGTACAACCTATCATTATTCCATCGACACAATAGGAACAGAGGAGGACACAGCCTTAAAGTGTCATTATGTAAATGTAAGAATTTTATTTGAAGTTTTAAATGTGAAATAATATGGCAGAATCAAAGAAAATTACAGCTGTGAATATCAAGAAACTTTGGTATGGCGAAACAAGTGCTATCACAGAAGATTTAACAGGACAAGCCTTGCATACTCTTTTGCAGGGTGAAACCTTGAAAGAAGTGAAGAATATCCATCAGGACACATGGACTATTGAAGAAGCGGAGGCAAGCCGTACAAACTACAAGAACCAGCTCACTGGTCAGGTTTATCGCAGTGAAAAGGAAATGGGTGATATTAACATCAACTTTACTATCGGTGAATACGATTACACGACAAAGAAAGACCTCATGGGCGGCGATGTCATCAATACCGACAAGGGATGGAAACGAGCGAGAGGTAAGGTGAATATTGAGAAATTGCTTGTTGCTTTGACTGATGATGACCAGTATTGCGTCGTTCCACGCGCTGACATCGGCGCCCGTGAAGCGACAACGGATAAGGCCATCGGTATTCCTGTAAGTGCAGTAGAATTGGAACCGAAAAACTCTAATATTGCTCCAGAATACTGGTTCGATGCGGAAGAGGTTAAAGAAGCATGAACTGATGTGAAGGTCATAGCGACGCCTTCTGATGCGACAGTAAAGCTGGATGGGCAAACGGTCAAGTCCAAGAGGGTGAAATCTGGGACATCCGTTTCTTATGAAGTGTCAAAGGTCGGCTATACCACTCAGTCAGGAAGCATACCAACCTCTCTGTCTGATGCCTTCAAGACTGTAGAAAAGGAAATTACTCTCATTCAAGAAGGTGGCGGTTAGTTTTCAGAATGTTTAACGGGTGTGGCTTCGGCTTCACCCTTTTTCTTTTAAGATATGAACAAAGGAGCAAAAATAATATCAGAATCCATTATCGGCAGTGATTTCAGAACAATATTTGTAGCCGGGAAAGTTTACACGGTCTACCCTCCTACTATACATAAATTGGCCGGAGCTATATCCTATCTGTCTGGAGTTCAAGAAGCAGACAATTTGAAAGATGTTCTGCTCTCCTTGGGAAAAAGCGAGGCTTACAGCAAAGCTCTTTCCTGGCTGATAGCTGGTGACGAAAGTTTAAGTGAAGAACTAGCAAAAGGAACATATGAAGAGAATGTGAACGCATTGGATGAAGCACTCTCTATGATTGACTCAAAGGTTTTTCTCAAAGCTGCCAGCTTGGCGAAGAACGTAAGCCTGCTGGCAGCGAAACCGAAGTTGTAGGAAATGATACTCTCTTAGGACAGATCGCATCGTTCATGGAAAATCTGCATCTGACATACCGGGAAGTGGTATATGAAATACCATACAGAAACTTAGTATTAATGCAGCGTGACAAGCTCCATACCGTTACCGGGACAAAGGTTACAAAAGTAAAGGGTAAGGATATGGCCTCACGAAGAAGAAGAAACAAAAAATAGACATGGCAATATTATACTTTAAAGTAAGCTCGGACTATGACGAGGTTATACGTCTGAGACAGGAATGTGAGAAGCTGGAAGCACAGCTAAAGAAAATGGACGTAAACAAGTCTCCTGCTTCAGCAAAGGCATTAGAAGCACAATTGGCAGCCGCTCGTCAGCAGATGATGGGACTTGTGACAGAAGCTGCAAAAGTTGGAGCTGTGATGGAGAATAACCTGAAAAATAAGCTAAACTCAGCCTCAAAGGCTTCTGATGAACTTACAGAGGAAATTATCAAACAAAGAAAAATCATCCGTGATACACAGGATGATGTAAGACGTTTGTCTGATGAATATTCAAAGATGGGTAAGTATTCTCCTAATTCAAATGCAAAACTTGCAGAATTGAACAGGGCAAAAGCTGCTTTAAACGAGCAGAAATATGCAATGGGAGAACTTCAGGATCAGCAGGCAAGGAACAGACTTGAAGTACGAAAACTTACAAGGGAGTATAAAGAGTTTGCGCAAGGCGGAAATAATGCCGATGAGGTGATGAAATCACTGACTGATTCTTTAAAACGCACTGCAATTGAATTTGGCGGATTGGTGGCAATTAAAAAGTTCGGTTCAGATGTTATTGATGCAACAGGTCGAATGCAGCAGTTACAAGTTGCCTTATCTACAATTCTTCAGAATAAAACGAAGGCAGACCAGCTTATTGCTGAAATCGTTCAGTTTGCAGCAAAGACACCTTTTAATCTTGATGATGTATCGGAGGGAGCAAAACAACTTTTGGCCTATGGCTCTTCAGCAGAGAATGTTGTAAACGAGTTGTCAATGTTAGGTGATGTTGCATCTGGATTACAGATTCCTATAGGTCAGCTTATTTATCTGTATGGAACATTAAGGACACAAGGTCGTGCTATGACAGTAGATATTCGTCAGTTTGCAGGACGTGGTATTCCTATTTATGAAGAACTTGCAAAAGTTTTAGGAGTGTCAAAAGACCAAGTAGGCGAATTAGTAAAAGAAGGCAAGGTTGGATTTAAGGAAGTCGAGCAGGCTTTCAAGAATATGACTTCCGAAGGGGGCAAGTTTGCAAACCTTATGGAAAATTCTGCTGGTACATGGCCCCAGAGATTATCAAATATCGAAGATACTCTTTTTCAAAAAATGAATGAATTCGGAAACAAATATAAGGAAGTTTTCGAGTTTGGAATTGGAACTGCTGAAAATTTGGTTGAAAGCCTTGATGATGTATTGTCTGTGATTGGTGGTTTAATAGCTGCTTATGGAACATACAAAGCAGCCTTAATTACTACTGCCATAGCACAGAAAGCTGTTGGATTCGTTGACAGCATCCGTCTGATAGCCATGTACAGAAAAGAAATGGGGCTGGCAACCGCAGCGCAACAAGCATTTAATATGGCTGCCAAATCAAATGTATTTGTAACCCTTTTATCAGCAATAGTTGGAATAGGAACAGCCGTTTATATGTTTACGAAAGGGACAAATGATGCTACAGAAAGTCAAAAAAGACTGAATGAGGCTTCGGCTAATTACGAAAAAGAAGTCGCTTCGGAAATAGCTGAAGTGGACAGGTTGTTTGGTAAACTTAAAAATGCCAAAAAAGGAACAGATGAATACAACTCTGCAAAAGCTGCCATTATTGATCAATATGGGACATATCTTAATGGACTTAGTGAAGAAATACGTACTTTAAAGAATGTTGAAGGTGCTTATAATGCCGTTACTATAGCTGTTCAAAAAGCAGCAAAAGCACGTGGAATGGAAAGTGCAATAAAGGGAGCACAGGAAGAATACGGAGAATTATACGGGAAAAGTGCAGGCAAATTATATAAAGAACTCACTAATGCCGTTGGTGAAAAGAAAGCAAAGTCGTTTATTGACAGCATAAAAAAAGAACTTGAAAAGACGGGTACAATTTCAAAAGGACTTACTGAAACTATTGCGAACGTGTTCCGTGGTGATGCTAATTACGGCAATAGCAAGGCTTGGATGCAAGGCATGAAAAATGCGACAAAGAATCTGAGAGATTCCTATAAAGCAGCTGAAGCTATATTCTCTGACGCAAGTTCAGATACAAAGGTATCGAATAAGGAAGAAGTAGATAATAAATCTTATTGGGAAAAGCAGAAAAAAGAATTACAGGGACAACTTGATGCTCTTTCTTCAAAAGAAGCCGCGGGTAAAAAAGGAATGGAACTTCGCAGAAAGATTACATCTGTCGAGAACAAGCTAAAGCCATATTCAGCTGAATACGATAATAAGAGGAACAACACATCAATAACATCGTACAATTCAAAAATCCAACAAGAGAATATAATCTCGGAAATAGAGCGTAAACAAGCTATAGAACGCGCGAAAGAAGCGGAAGAATTGGAAAATCAGGTTGAGCAAGCCCGGATAAACGCTATGGCTGACGGCAGTGATAAGACTATTGCACAAAGAGAATATGATAATAAAAAGGAACTGGAAGCAATAGACCGGGCTAAAGAAGAATATATCCAAAAAGAAATTCAAAGACAGAAAGAAATCTTCGATGCAAAAGAAGATCTTAGAGCTAAACAAAATCCAAAGTATAAAAAACGCAGTTTCGACTCTTCCAATATCACGGTAGACAGTTCATCTTATGACTTGTTAAAAGAATATACTGAAAAAAATCAAATCCAAAATGAGGTTAATGCTCAAAAAGAAGCACTAAACGAATACCTCAAGAACTATGGCACATATCAACAGAAACGCCTAGCAATATCTCAGGAATATTCAGACAAGATCAACAAGGCTCAAAGCGAAGGTGAACGCCTTTCGTTACAAGCATTAATGGATGATGCACTGTCTAAGCTTGATTTTGAACAGATAAAAGGAAACATGAACTGGGAAGATGTATTCGGAAACCTCGGAGATATGACAATCAGCCAACTCGAAAGAATACGTCAGCAGCTAAGGAACATGCTTTCAGACGGAAATCTCGGACTTGAAGAATACAAAACTGCCGTAGAACAGATAGATAAGATAAATACTGCAATCGTTGAAAAAAACGATGAGGTTAAGAACACACTTGGGCTAATACTGCCCATGACACAGAGACGCAAAGAAATAGAGATGGAAGTGGCAGAAGCTGAGCGTACCGTTAATTCGTTGATGCACGAAATGATGGAAATGCAGAATAGCCTAAACCAACAAAGAGAAAGCGTAGCAGGATATTTGCAGACATCAGGAATAAGTGTCGGGGCAAAAGATATAATTACTTCCAACTTTGACAACATACTATCACAAATTGGCGGTTTATTTGGTGAAGACAGCGATATTTATAAAAATGTAAAGAAATCATTTGATGATATAGCTGGCAGTGAACGTAAACTGACAACCACAACCCAGAAATTGGTAAAGGCACAAAATGATGAATACGGAGCAAGAACAAAACTCAACAATTTCCTTACCAGTTTCGGCAATAAACTACAGGCTATAAGTGACATAATGTCACTAATTAATTCAAACATTCAATCACTCCCCGACCTATTCAGTCAATTGGGTGTTGATATGAGTAGTGATTTTGGCAAAGGTATAAGCGATTTGGCTGATGCATCTCAGTCTGCATCAAACTTCATTAAAGATGCTATGAGCGGCAATTTTGTCGGAGCATTATCTAATGGTATAGGTGCCGTCAAGGGAATACTAAGCGGATTCAACAATATCTTAGGCCTGGGAATAGGTAAAGGAAACGTTGAATATGTTACAGAACTTACAGAGAAATTAACTGACAGCAATGACAGACTTCGTGATAGCATAGACCGTCTAAAAGACAAAATGGACGAAAGCGCAGGAGGTGAAGCCATAAAAAACTACGAACAAGCAAAAGATGCACAAGAGCAACTGAATCGTCAAACTCTTGAAATACTGAAAGCGCAAATGTCTTACACTGGAGCACACCATTCAAACGCATACTATTGGGGTGAGGCGATAGATGGTAATGCGGCCACAAGTTCTCGAATATATGACAGCATAAATAAAAGCCTTATCGAATGGTTAAAAACAAACCCTAACGCAAACTACAGTATCAGTTCTGTTAATTCATATGAGGACATGTTCAAACTGACGCCAGAACAGATGGCATATATACGAGACTACAATCGTGAAATATGGAATGAAATAACCGACATCGGCAAATATGACAAGTCTGAATATTGGGAAAACTATGCAGATCTTGCCGGCCAGCTAGAAAATCTGACCGAACAAATAAATGAAAATCTCACGCAAGTGTCATTTGACAGCCTGAGAGACAGTTTTATGAACACACTGCTTGATATGGATGCAGATGCACAAGACTTTGCTGACGACTTTGGAGAATACATGATGAAGGCTTTGCTGAACTACCAGCTTGGAGACGTATTTGATGAAGACTTGAAAAAATGGTATGACGACTGGGCGCAAATGATGAGTGGGCAAAATGGAAACCTTACATATGACCAAATGAACGAATTGAAGGATAGATGGGAAGATATGGTAGATGAGGCACTATCAATGCGTGACAGCATAGCAGATATAACCGGATACAAGGGAGGAAGCGAAGAACAACAGTCTGCATCTTCAAAAGGATTTGAAACAATGTCTCAAAATTCTGCCGATGAATTAAATGGCAGGTTCACTGCTTTATATGAATCGAATTTGCGTATTGAGACATCAGAACAACAACAGACAGTTGCTATTACAGAATTGAGAGGTAATATAAGTGCATTAACAGCACAAGCTGTTGGAATTTATAATATAGCCGATGAAACAAGAACCATATTGGCCAACTCATATTTGGAATTACAAGAAATACGTGAAAATACAGGATATTCGGCTAAATATCTAAAAGATATTAAAGCAGACATCGCTGAAGTGAAACGAAATACATCAAGATTATGACAGGAGATTTAATAATTAACGGAAAAGATGCATTTATTACCTGGGGTGTACGAATGGGAGACGGCTTCCTCGATGCCATTGATGGCTTCAATGAGATGAAAGACTACATTGAAAATGAAAGCCGTATTGAACACGGCAAAAGGATGATAACAGACAACGCACGTGTTGCATCACGAGAAATAGCCCTACAGTTCACCATTGAAGGCTCTTCTGAAAGTGATTATCGGGCAAAGAAGAAAGCCTTTCAGGCTGAACTGGAAAAGGGAACCGTAAAAATCAATGTTCCTTCTCTTGGAAATGAAGTTTACAAGCTGGTTTACTTAGGGAAAAGTTTATCTTACGGAATGAACTTAGCTCGTTGTTTTGGTAAGGTTTCGAGCAAATTCTGCGAGCCAAACCCGACAGACAGAAGCGAATAACAAACATTTTCCTTCTTGTTTCAAATGGAAGTTCTAAAAATTAGAGCTTCCATTTTTCTTTAACGAACTTTGAACCGATATGGATGCAAAAATTGATATATACGGAATATCTGGAGATGTTATCTGTTCTGTGCTTATAACAAAAGATGCTGTAAGCCATGAAGAACTGATGACCTCAGACTATATACAATTGTCATGGAATGATGACAAGACTATAGTATTGCCTGCAGGAGCATATATTATATATCAAGATGAGAAATACTCACTTATTGAGCCATATCTACCTTTGCGTGAGAATGAAGCTGAATATAAATACACGCCACAATTCCATTCCAGAATAATGATCTGTGACAAAATTCCCGTACCTTTATATACATATGAAAGTGACGGATTGACGATTAAAAGCCGAGAAATGGACTGGGACTTTACAGGCTCTCCTGCAGATGCAATGTACATGGTAAAACAGGCCATCAAGAATGAAACAGGAGAAGACTGGACCATACAACTGTCAGAAAGTCTTCCGGCTACAATTACAATATCGTCACAGTCAACCTCCATTTTCTCTAATCTTAATAATATTGCCGAAGAATGCGAGACAGAATGGTGGACTGACAAAAAAACAAATACCCTTTATCTCTCTGAATGCAAATATGGAACACCTCTAAAGTTAATTGTAGGTGAAAACGTCAGCGTGCCGTCTGTAAGCGAAAGCAAAGACGGTTACTATACACGCTTTTATGCCTTTGGATCCACACGAAACATCACACAAGAATATGACAGCGGTCAAGCAACAAACCATATTGCCAACAAACGCCTTGGTCTTGACCCTACAAAATATCCCGGAGGCTTCAAGGATATAAAAGGACATTTTGAAGATGGAGTATTTACTTCAGACCTTATGCCTGGAGAAATATTCATAAAGACATTGTTTTTCGATAAGATTTTTCCTTCATCCAAATTAACGATATCTGATGTAAGAGCCAGACTAAAATATCGTCTTGACAATAATGGCAATAAAATAAAGATTGGAGGAACTGACGACGAACCTGTTTATGAACAGTACGCTATATGGTATTTTCAAATTGAAAACTTCATTTTTGACAAAGAGAGCATAATTGATGGTAAAAATTTATCGGTTTCATTTGAAAGCGGGCAACTCGCAGGACGAGATTTCGAACTTAAATACTACGATAAGCCAGAAAAGAAAAATGACGAAGCTGATGTAACTACTTTCGAAATTAAAACAGGAGATTATGAAATAATTATAGATGAAAGCACCGGAAATATAATACCAGGCTTATCGTATATAATACCACAAAACGGAGACCAGATAATTCTTTTCAACATAATAATGCCCTCCGAATATGTTTCTTCTGCTCAGAATGAACTTGAAAAAGAACTGGATAAAGCAATCTCTGATGCAAGTAAGGACAATAATTCATATGAAGTGGAAAGTTATCCTGAAAACTTCTATGAACATAGTTATGACACCCATCTTGGTCAAGAAGTAATTTTTTACAATGGAGACAATATTTTGAATAGCCGTATCCTAATGGTCGAGAAACATCTGGACTTCCAATATGAACAGACCATAAGAATTGGCAATGAGCATATTAAGGGTAATACCCAGGAACTTAAAGAAGAAGTTGCAAATGTAAATCAGAATATTGATATCATAAAGGCATTCAACGAACTCTCCACATCTCTTTCCAACGCTTACGCTAACGCACAGCGTGAAATGATTGAAGGTTTTGCCGCAATAAAAAATATATGGGAATTTGACAATGATGAAAGCCATTGGAGTACAGACAATAATGGTGACAAGAGAAAAACAATAAAATCAAAATATAATGTATGGAGTTCCGGGTACATTTCTGCTTTAGGGACCAATACATCAGAAGATTCTTCAGGCACAGGCTCATTCGACCTTCTACAGGACTGGGATAAATATGTTGACTCAACAGCTAAAAGCATGGCTCTGTCAGCTTTTTTAGGCAAAGACCTGTTAGACCGTGTTATCTCGCTTGAAGAAGGACAAAAAGGACACAATATTACCATATCAGGCTCTGGAAATGTCGTTGTTAATGTGGAAGAAAGTAGCGACGGCGGCACACTTACATTCACGAAGGGGAATATAGATCTTAGCGGTTACGCCACTACAACAGCCCTTGCTGAAGTTTCTAAAAAGGCAGATGCCGTTACGACGAAGGTAAATGATTTTCTTGAGGGTACGGACACTGACAACATTATAAACCGGTGGAAGGAACTGGAAGCATTTCTTGCAGGACAGACGCAGACGTCCACACTTGCTGAATTACTTGAGGTAAAGGCTGACAAAAATCTGAGGATTAATGCCGGACCCGGACTTGCCGGTGGCGGCAGACTGTCGGCGGATATCACACTGACTCTTGCAACAGTAGGGACTGAAGGTACATACACAAAGGTAGTAGTAGACAAGTACGGTCGCGTAACCGGCCATGCCACATTGAGTGCAGGAGATATCCCTATGCTCGACATATCCAAGATCAGCGGCCTGCAAGGAGAATTGGACAAGAAACTGAACATAAATGATTTCGGGAACAAGTTTGCCGCAGAGATGGCAAACTGGTTTAAGAAAGACACTGAAGGCAATGTGTTTGTCGCTAACGCCAAAGGATTCTACTCGGAGTCTTTCGTATCAGCACTCGGCATGAATTCCGGCGGCAGCTCCGGCAGCTCTTCTTTCGACCTGTTACAGGACTGGAATAAATATGATGATTCAACGGCAAAGAATACTGCCCTATCAGCTTATCTTGGTAAAGACCTGCTGGACAGGATGAGAATAGAGTTTTCCGATATGGACAACTGCCGGATAAACGGCACAGGAAAATCAGGAGTGTTTGATGTATATTCTAGCGGCCATAGTGTCGGCACTTTATTAGTGAGCAACGACATTATGAGCCATGGCACAAATCAGTTGTTTATAACGAATATGCTGATGGATGTTGACAGCAACACACATCAGGACGACAGGATATATGTTTATTACAGGTATTACAACTTTAACGCTCCAAATGCCGTAACGGAGAAAGGAACATGGAGTAAATGGTGCCTTGTAATAGGATCAAAGGCCGGTGAGAACGGCATGGCGCGTATAAAAGGAATCAGAGACAATGACATAGATGATGTTCAGAACGCTATCGGCGTATGGGCAATAGACGGTACTGCATACAATGCAGCATCAGAAACAGATATTAGTAATATTTTTAATTAAAAAAGTTATTATGGCAAAATTTTTAGACTTGACAGGCTTAACCCATTTTTGGAGTAAAGTAAAGGCTTATGTAGACGGTGCTGTAAGTGCAGCAAAAACAACAGTAGGTAATTATACAATTAACGGGCAGAAGATAAGCAGCAATCCTACCATACTTGGCAATGTGACAAATGACGCTCAGGTCAAGCGCAGTGAGATGGGAGTTAAGAATGGTGTAGCTACGCTTAACGAAAATGGGAAAGTTCCGTCATCTCAGCTGCCAATGTTTATGGATGATGCCTTAGAGTTCGAAACAGAGATTGCAAATAGTGCCAGCATAACGATTAAACAGGCATCAACAGGTAAACCTACATCAATAGTTTATTTGCGTGATAAGGATAAATTTGTTGCATCAACAACCCCGGAGGGCGGTTTGGGAAGTCCCGAATATTATTCAGCGTGGGGAGAAACAGACAAAATTAGAGTCTATACCGATTATGGAACTCCTGTGCAGGGTCAAGGGGTTACTCCTAAAGACGGAGTGATATATGTCAATCTGGGAAATGCCAAGAACTACAGATATGCCGGTTCATCCGCAAAACTGGTAGCTTCAGGTTCTGACTTAGCACTCGGAGAAACATCAAGTACGGCTTTTAGGGGTGACTATGGTAAGATAGCTTATAACCATGCGCAGGCAAAGGGTGTGGCTTTAAGTACAGAAAAGCTATATAAGATAACAACCAATTCAGAAGGACACGTAACAAAAGGAACTGCAGTTACAAAAAACGATATTACTGCACTAGGAATACCTGCACAGGACACTACATATGGTATCGCAACGACATCTAAGGCCGGTCTTGTTAAGCCTGCATCCGTTATTACAAAGCCTACAATAAATACAGCAACGACTACATCAGGCAAATATTATCACGTGCAAATGAGTAGTGACGGTGCTATGTTCGTTAATGTCCCATGGACAGATAACAACACGACTTACGGATCTATCTCTGAGTCAGAAATAGACAGTCTATTCTCATAACAACCCTTAAGCAGGGTATCAAAATAGAATGCTCCACTTTCATTAAAAACTTGCCTATGAAATTTTTAGATTTAACAGGACTTTCACACTTTCTGGATAAACTGAAAAGTTTAAAAGGGGCTGATAATGGTTTTGCCGGACTTGATAAAAACGGTTTTATAGAAGAGGATCAGCTATTGTACAGGTCGAAGGAAGTTATATACTTCACAAAACAGGTATCAAGCACGACCATGGCTTCTGTTGGTACTTCTCTTATAAATCCTAAGCAAGTTGTTTATGATAAGAGTAAAAAACGATTTGTTGCCACTAATGCATCAACATCTGTATACACAAGTTGTCAAGCTGCTTGGGCTCAGACATCAGAAGAAGCATATAAGGCCTCTTCATCTTTTGGCAGCCAGGATGGCACAAACGGAATCACCCCTAAAACAGGAGTCATATATTATGATGAAGAATTAAAAAAGACATATATATGGAATGGGAGCTATCTGGAAGAAACAGACTACTCTGTAGACGGAGATACGACTCTAAAGCATATATTCTTTAATAAGAGTTCATCGGTAACATCTCCAAGCAATACTGTTAGTCACGACATTAATATTACTAGCAACAAAGTAGGATTTCAATTTGTATCCCCACTTGTTGCGACATACGTGACTTCTACCGACCCCATAAATTCAAGTAGGCCCAAAATTCAAACCATACAAGTCACTATGCTTGATGCCACTTCTGCAAGAAATGGCTATATGACAAAAACTCAAGCGGGACAATTAAGTAACTTATATTCTAAATATGGAAGTAAAAGTTATTTATCACTTTCAGATGGAGGAACGGTAACTGGAAATGTAGCTTTTAACGGTGGTTTTAGAATAAACAATGCTCCTTTGGAATTAATGGGTGAAGGTATTGAAATATATCATGCAACACCATTTATTGACTTCCATTATAATAAATCTTCTGCGGATTATACATCCCGTATAATTGAATCTTCTTCAGGAGTATTAAAGATTAATGAAGTATCACTTTCAAATGGTCAAGTTACTGCAACAAAGGTAACTCAAACTTCAGATGAAAGATTAAAAGAGAATATCTCTACAATAATAGAAGATATAGACAAAATTAAGGATATTGAATTCTTTGAGTTTAATCTGAATGATGATGTAAATAAAACAAAATCTTATGGCGTCATAGCTCAAGACTTAGAAAAGGTTGGGCTTGAGAATCTTGTTGTAGAGGATGCCAATGGATACAAAGCTGTAGATTATACCGCTTTGATTATGCTGGAACTGCAGAGGCAGAGAAAGGTGATCGCCGCACTGGAGAAAAGGCTGGCGGAGATTGAGAAAACATGGAGTTGGAAATGAATTACGGAATAAAATGGGAATAATTGAAGGAAACATCATATCTGCCCCGCTTAACACAAGGGATGTCGGCTCTGTCCTTGGCTCGGCATCAAATGACGTGGGCACTCTTTGCACGCATGCAAACATCAACATGTGGGCTAAATACAAACCTGTGCCGTTGCGTGCTATGTTCCCGGAAGACACCTTAAAAGGTTCTTCGGACTGGAACGGTACCCCGCAATCAAGCACACATAAGCCTTGGTGGTATGGCGACGGAGACCAGCCGGCATACACGGTACCTGTCATAAGTGAACTTGCAGATATGGGAAGTAACGGCAACCAGAATAGCGAGGCTGTGTGGAGATACAACGGTCCGACAGGCAAAGGTGCTTCTGCAGCACATTCTGACTTTCCTTTCAGACTGACAGATTTCGTAGGTTACAGACATGACGCAAGGCCGCCGTTCACGGTAAACCTTCCTATAGAACTGACAGCTGACAACTTCACCTATTTTGGGGTTGACATGCCGGACCGAGAACAGGGCGAGCTTGACTTGTCGGACATTTGCGACATACTGCATCTAAGTGCAGTATATATAGGCATAATCATCAAGAATATTACCAGCGGAATAACATCAGCATACGTTAGTACCGTTGCTTTGAGCGCTAATAATGGAGATAGCTGGGCTATACCTGTTGTCATTAACAACGGCTCATCTATTGAGAACGGAGGCGCCGGCCAGACTATATCAGAGTCAGACACGATAGATGTGTACCTGTTTCTTTCTACATCAGCAGGGGAGACAAACTGGGAGAACATGACAAAATACAGTGCCCTTCTTACTCCCGATATGCACATCTACAGGAGATATAAAGGATATGGCCATAATATCAAGATTTTCACGGGTACATTTACGTATGTTCTGGAAGCAGAAAACATCCTTGATTGGGGCAAGACATGGTACTACAAAGACAGCGACGGAAACATTTTCTCTTTCCGAAAGACTGTTGACCAGATTTCAAACCCGGACTCAAAAGTAACCGTTAAACTCACAAGCGGAAGCACTGCATACGATTCATTGCGTGCCACAATCGTACAGAAGGGCAAGGTAAAGGACAGCAATACAGGACAACTGACAGAGATAAATCTCGTCTACGCCTTGGCATACAATGAGGGCGCAGGAATGATAGGTACATCAAACAAGACCCTCGTACTTGGAACGAAGTTTAATACAATCTCATTTGCAGCATACCCCACGGAGGAAGACGCCAACCGAGAAAGCAACATACAATGGATGCGAGGCATGCCGATAGTCCAGAATGTAGAATATAACAACGCGGATGCTAACCTCGAAGGCGCTGTTACTGATAATATATTGGATGTAACCGTAATGATTTCGCCTTCATCTCAATATACACGAATTGATCTTACCAATAACGGAACACCCGTGAGTGTGGAACAATAATACTAACTATAATTTGTATGTCAAGATAAAATTTAATCAAAACTTTATAAACAAAATCATGAAAAAGATAACAACAGAGAAAATCCTGAGCGTCTATAACCTCATAAGTGACGCAAAACTCACAAAGATGGAGGACTGCGACAAGTTCAAAATGATTAAGATTATCCGTGCCTTGAAACCGGTAGTAACGAATTTTGAAGACTTTAAAAAAGTTGCCAAAGACAAATTGAAAGGCGATAATCACGACTATATGCTGGAGAAGGCACAACAGTGGCAGGCGGAGGGCGAAAAGACAACTCTGAGTGAGGCAGAGCGCATCGAAATCAACAAGTACTTCAACGACTACAACAACAAGATCGTGGAGTGCCTGAAGGAGGAAGCTGCCAAGGAAAACGAGCTTGACTTTGAGCCGCTCGACGAGGAAGCATTTGGAAAGCTTGTCGCCAGCAACGACTGGACGCTGGGGCAGATTGCGGCGATAGAGGAATTTATAATTTAATATCTAAATAAATTTACTGATATGTTTGAACAAGATATTTATATGAACAGCGGCACCAGAATGTTTACGTTCGCCATGATGGGCAACGAGCTTGTTGCCGTGATATATGATGCACGCTGGTTATTTGTGACGATACTTTTATGTGTATTAGCTGACTTCCGCTACGGCTGGGGCGAAAGCAGCAAGCGATTCAACATGGCCAAGAAAAAGGGCGATAAGTTGGTCATGGCGCAGTATAAGTGGCGCACATCTAGGGCTATCAGAAGGTCAATCAATAAGTTGATGGACTACCTGATGTGGGTGAGCATAGGTGCTTTTATTGGCATGGCTCTCCTTAAGCCTATAGGTGTTGATTACATGATGGGCGGTTTTGTAGCCACTTGTATTGCCGTTGGCTGTGAAGCAAAGTCTTTCTTTGGTCATTTCTTTTGGCTTCATGGGGTAAGGATTGAAGAAAAGAGTATTAAGGGCTTTTTCAGGGCGTTTGTCGTTGCTTTCGCAAAGCGCAAGAACAAAGACATAGGTGAAGCCTTGGAAGCCGGTTTTGATGAAATAGATAAAAAGTAAAATTATGAGAAGCATTAAAAGAATTTTTGTACATTGTACTGCAGGAAGTCAGAAGCAGACAATAGAGGATTTGAGAAAAGAGTTTAAGAACAAAGGCTGGAAGAACCCCGGCTACCATTATGTGGTCATGCCTGATGGCACGATAAAACAGATGCTCGGAGAGGAAAAAGTGAGCAACGGAGTACAGGGCTACAACTCGACATCTGTTAATGTTGCCTATGTAGGCGGCATAGACTCAAATGGCAAGGCTGTAGACAACAGAACTGAACCACAGAAGGCAAGTCTTGTAAAGCTACTTAAAGAGTTGAGAGGCCGTTATCCGAATGCTCAGATACTTGGTCACAGGGATATCAGCCCTGACACCAATCATAACGGCAAGGTTGACTCATGGGAGAGGATTAAGGAATGTCCTTGCTTTGATGCCATAACAGAATATAAGGATATATAATATTAACAAAAGGTGTTCTTTGACATTGTGGGTTGCCGTTAAAAATACAATATTTTCGGTAAATTATATACAATTATTCGGAAAAATTATATATCTTTGCACCATGTAAAAAGCCCTTACGGCAATAAGGGCTTAAATAACAGACGGTGTGCCCGTCTAATATTTATTAAATTATATGGCAAAGATAGAAAATAATTTTGAAAAACGGAAACGCATCACAAAAAATGAAGCGTTGGAACTGCTTAAAGATTGTTATAATGACATCTTTAAGGCGTATTATGCTGGTTTGGCAAATTACAATGAAGAAGTCAATATGACCATACCTGAAGCGAGGACAAGGCTTGTAGGCCCTTTGCTTAACGCAAAGATAACAGAGAGTTTCATTCTCGCTTTTCCTGAGAACTGGAACAAAGGGAAATACGGAAGGATAATATTCAGATGGAATGGCGTGCTCATGCTTATCAAGAAATTGGATAAGCATGACAAACCGTCGTATATTCCGACAATACTTTCAGATTCGATTGCCAACCAATACCAATTACCGCTTTTCCAAGGCGATGAAGGAAAGGAAGAGCCGATACTGATATTCGGGTATACAAAGGACGGTTTCGGGCAGCTTGTAAATCCGAGGATAGTCCTGTATGATGATGGGGTTCAATGGACTGCCTATATGGAAGACGGCATTAACATGCCAAAAAGCAATACGGGTACACAGGAGATTGTTGTCCGCCTGAAGAAAAAAGAGACAGGAGAGAAGAAGGCAGAATAATAATTGGGCACACCGTCTGTATTAAAAAATAAAATAATGTCTTATGAAATGTGAACAGCTAACATTCGCAAGGGAATACAGGGGATTGACGCAGACCACACTTGCGGCAAAAGTCAAGGGGCTGTCGCAATCCAACTTGTCAAAATATGAAAAGGGGTTTGGCGGGCTGTCAGACAACATGCTTAGTTTGATTATGTCCACGCTTGATTTCCCGATGAAATTTCTTGACATGAATATCATCAACAAGGTTGACAGCAAGCATTACAGGAAGAAGGCTACTATAACCGTAAAGACACGCAACGAGATAGACAGGACAATATCCCTGATTGCGTACTGTTTTGATTGGCTCAGCGAATTTGTTGAGATACCAGACTATTCATTTGGCTATTATGACATGGACAATGGTATAAGCCCGGAGGAACTTGCCGGCCACATAAGAAACAAGTATAGGCTCGGCATGTCGCCTGTATCCGATATTTGCAATTTCCTTGAGCGTAACGGGGTATTCATTTACATGTGGGATAGTCCTAATGACGAGTTTGACGGGGTTTCCCTGATAACTGATGCAGGCAATCACCTCGTGATTGCGAACAGGAACAGAAGCAACGACAGGATAAGGTTTACGCTTGCACATGAATTGGGACACATACTGATGCACGAATGTCAAAGCTATCCGGTATTCAGCAATAGAGACAAAGAGAAAGAGGCAAACGCTTTTGCCTCAGAGTTCCTTCTCCCTGTCCAAGCTGTCAGGAACCCCCTGCATAATGTCAGGCTCGGACAGCTCCCTGAGCTGAAACGGTATTGGCTTGTTTCCATGGCCTCACTTTTGGAAAAGGCAAAAAATATAAATGCCATTACAGGTGAGAAGTACAAGTCTATGAGAATGGAGTTCAGCAGACGTCATTGGAATAAGAAAGAATCTTATGAAGTGTCTATTGACAGTCCTACCGTCTTTGAGCAGGCATATAGGCTGGTATCGGACACATTAGGGTATTCAATCAGCATGATTTCGGAAAGCACAGGCCTGCCAAAGGATATCTTGATAAAGATATTCGGTAAATCGGCGAAGATTATATCATTAAAGCCACAATTATAACAATTATCTATTTTGAAATAACAAAGCGGTGACCTACATGTCAGGGTTGCCGCTTTAATTTTTTATGACATGGAACGAATGAAAGAATTATTTTGTGGAATTATTGTTTGTACTCTGATAAGTTTGTTGACAGGTTGTAAATCAACAAAGTACATTCCGCTTGAAACTGTGCGAACCGACAGTATTTATGTCGACAGATACCAGCGTGACAGCATATATCAACGAGACAGCGTATTCGTTAACAGATGGACGGCTGGAGATACCATATATCAGGATAAGGTCGTTTGGAAGTACATCTATCGTGACAAGGTAAAATATGACACGGTGGCCACATTGCGTTCAGATACAATAAATGTCCCCTACCCTGTTGAATGCAAACTGAGTAAATGGGAACAGCTTAAATTGAATGTTGGAGGATGGGCTATAAGCATTATCATTATAATAGTCTTGATTATAATGGGATGTATGGTATACAAACTAAAAAAGTAAGCTATAAAAGGGCTGTGTAATAGTATTGCTACACAGCCCTGATTTTATTGAACTTTATCCGTAATCTCTCTGACGATAGTTTTAGGAAGTAATTTAGCATATACGCTTTCAGTAGTTCTTATGCTAGAATGCCCCAAAACTTTTGATACGACTTCCATGCTGACGCCTCTATTTAAAAGTAACATCCCGCAGGTCCTTCTACCCCAGTGGCTTGCAATATCTTTATTTATCCCGGCATAATCAGCAATAAGTTTCAATCTCATATTATATTGTTGAATGGAAAATTTTGGCAGATTGTCACCATATCGTTTCACAATTTCCATCACATCAGGCAATAGCACTGCACAATATTCTATTCCGGTTTTATTTCGCTTTGCATTAATGTAATGGTGTCCATCAATTTCCTCTATTCTGGAAAAGTCAAAGTTCATTAAATCTGAAAATGACAATCCTGTAAGGCATTGTATTACAAACAAGTCTCTTACTTTTTTAAGACTTTCTGTCGGCAGTTCTGCAGCCTTGAGTGCTTGAAATTCTTTTTCTGACAGAAATCGCCCTATCTCGCTCTCACCTTTGACTATTTTTATTCCGATGTAAGGATCTGCTGATATGAGTTCATGTTTGATAGCATCATGAATATAAGTTTTCATAAATTTGTGGTAAGAACAAATTGTTGTCTGCTTTATATTCTGCTGATGCAAGAATTCGTCATATCCGATTATATTCTTTTTTGTCAGATCGGAGAAATAAATGATTTTGCCATACTGTTCCAATGAATTTATGAGTTTCTTATGATTCTTCTTTGTAGAATCTCTAATGTCATTTCTTTGATCAATTCTCATAAGGATATATTCCAGAAACTTCATTTCCTTTTTATCCTCGTAATCCAGAAAGCTCTCTAACTTCTCAAATGTAAAAGGTTCGTTCTTTTCCATCAGCGAAGATATAAAATTGTCTATACGCTCTTTAACTGCATTTATACGCTTATTAAGCGCAACCATTTCAAAGCAATTGCATACAAACTCTTTTTTATTATACTGATTTTTAAAAACTTTAACACCAGTACTTATATATTTCTTCTTTCTTTGAAAAAGGATTTCAACTTGAATCAACGCCTTTTTCTCATTTGTTGCGGTATTTTTTCTATCGAAAACGAATCGTGTGGTAGGATAATCTGTCATAACTAATCGTACTTTGGTAGAACACAAAGGTAGAACAAAAGTAGAACATATTGGCAAAAAACGGCAAAAATCAGCAAAAAACGATACCAATATTTTCTACCTTCGGAATTACTATCAAATAGCGATTACATCGTAAACCGCTGATTATCAACAAAAAAGGACACTTAATACAGTGTCCTTTCTGTGATTCCGTTGGGATTCGAACCCAAGACCCACGCCTTAGAAGGGCGTTGCTCTAATCCAACTGAGCTACGGAACCCCTAAATCGAGTGCAAAGGTACTCAAAATAATTCTTATAACAAAATTTTTTAGGAAAAACTTTTAAATAAGAATACAAGTACCTCTAAAATATTTATGAATTCATCGTTGCAAGGAACTCATCGTTATCATAAGTACGAGCCATACGGTCATGAATTGTATTCATAGCCTCAATTGGCGTCATGTCAGAAATATACTTGCGTAATATCCACATGCGGTCGAGAGTTGTCTTGTCCTGCAACAGATCATCACGTCGTGTACTTGAAGCAACAAGATTAACAGACGGGAATATTCTCTTGTTACTGAGACTTCTATCCAACTGGAGTTCCATGTTACCCGTACCTTTGAACTCTTCGAAAATAACCTCATCCATCTTACTGCCTGTGTCAATCAATGCTGTTGCGACAATAGTGAGCGAACCTCCACCCTCTATATTACGTGCCGCACCAAAGAAACGTTTCGGCTTCTGCAGAGCATTAGCGTCAACACCACCGGTAAGAACCTTACCACTAGCTGGTGAAACCGTATTATATGCACGTGCAAGACGTGTGATAGAATCAAGGAAGATCACCACATCATGACCACACTCAACCATACGCTTCGCCTTTTCCAATACAATACCGGCAATCTTTACATGACGTTCTGCCGGTTCATCAAACGTAGAGGCAATAACTTCTGCATTAACCGTACGCGCCATGTCGGTAACTTCCTCTGGACGCTCATCAATAAGCAACATCATAAGATATGCTTCCGGATGATTTGCCGCAATTGCATTGGCTATGTCCTTCATAAGGATTGTCTTACCTGTCTTTGGCTGCGCAACGATAAGCGCTCTCTGTCCTTTACCAATCGGCGAGAACAAGTCAACAATACGAGTGCTGAGGTTTGTAGTTGAACGCTCACCGCACAAAGTAAACTTTTCATCCGGGAATAAAGGAGTAAGATGGTCAAACGGGATACGGTCGCGCACTTCAGCAGGATCACGGCCGTTAATCTTATCAATGCTTGTCAACGGGAAATACTTCTCTCCGTCATGCGGTGGACGCACATGGCAATTTACCACATCGCCAGTCTTAAGTCCATAACGCTTAATCTGGGCTATAGAAACATAAATGTCATCAGGAGAAGAAAGATAATTATAGTCGCTCGAACGCAGGAATCCATAGCCATCAGGCATTATCTCAAGTACGCCGTTAGCAGTGATAATATCCTCAAAATCAAATTGCGGTACACTTTCCGGCTCCATCTGAGGAGCATACATAACATTATTTAAGTCCATAGGACTTGTCGGATTGTCGAACATATCAAATCGCGGCACAGCCATCTGATCTTCAATCGGCAAGTCTACAATAGGAATAAAGTCTGTTCCATCTCCAGGATCGCCTTCCCATACACCTGATGCAATAATCTCACGTTTCTCGTCAGCCACTTCGTTGTGTGCATTCACCTTGGCCTGCAACTGTGCTATAAGATCTGTTGAATTGTCATTCTGAGTATCAGGAGCTTCTGCAGTTGCAAATTCAGCTTCAGGAACAATGGCCAAATCTGTTTCTTCCGGCATGTCATCACTTATTGCTTCAGGAATTTCGCTGACACCTTCAACAACATCCTCTGATATTGCTTCCGGAACTTCAGGCGCAGCCTCAACTATATTATCAACAACAGGCTGCAATGGCTCAGGCTGTTTTTCCGGTTCAACAGGCACAACCTCTTCCACAACAGGAACAGCCTGCGGCTGCTCAACCTCAGCCACCGGTTCGGCAACAGCCTTGCTCTTAGCCCGAGAACGTGTCTTGGCGGGCGGAGTAACCGGTGCATCATTAAACAAAGAGGGAGTCTCAGCCTGAACTTTATTCTTTTTCAAATCGAAGTTTTCGCCTTCCTTTCCGTTTACAGAATAAACACGGTCGGTGTCCTTCTTTACAATACGAACTCTGCGACGCTTCGTGCCAAGCGGGTTCTTGTTTCCTTCAATTTCTGCCTGCTTATCAAGGATCGAATATATTATTTCTTCCTGAGTTTCGCCAGACTTGATTTTAGCACCCACTTTCTCTGCTATCTCTTCAAGCTCGGAAATATCTTTAGATAATAATTCGTCTTTGCTATACATATTAGGTTTACGTATATAAGAAATTTATTGATTGTATTCGTTTCACGAGTGGAAACAAATTATGATTTTTTAAATTTAATGCAAAAGTAATAATTTATATTGATTAAAAGAAGTAACGGCTCTGAAGACTTATTCATTTTAACTTAATTTTAATATTTAAGATTCTATTTCTGAAAGCTCCAGCCACCGCAATTCCTTAAGGTCGAGTTCTTCCTTTATCAACGGCAGACGCTTACTTTTTTCAGTCAGTTCGTCTACCGGCAGCTTACCGCTGCAAAGCTGCTCTTCTATTTCCTTCTGCTCTTTTTCCAGTTCGGCTATTTCTTTCTCAAGCTGAGCAAACTCCATCTTTTCTTTATACGACATCTTGCGGCGCTCCTGATGCCGTTTTTCTCTTGGACGACTGTCTTTTTTAGCCGCCGTTTCTTCGTCACGGCTCTTAAGCGAACACCATTCGCGATACTGTGTGTAGTTTCCGGGGAAATCGTTTACTACGCCATTGCCTTTGAACACAAGCAGATGGTCTACAACTTTATCCATGAAGTAGCGGTCGTGACTTACGATTATGACACAGCCGGGGAAGTCGGCCAGATACTCTTCAAATATCTGCAGAGTCTGTATGTCAAGGTCATTTGTCGGCTCATCAAGCACAAGGAAGTTCGGATTTTTCATCAGCACTGTACACAGATACAGCTTGCGCTTCTCGCCTCCGCTCAACTTATACACATAATTGTGCTGCTGTTCGGGAGTAAACAAGAAATGCTGCAGAAACTGTGATGCCGACAGATGCTTTCCGCCTCCCATGTCGATATAGTCGGCAATGTCTGTTATCACGTCTAGCACTTTCTTTTGTTCATCAAAGACCATGCCTTCCTGAGAGAAATATCCGAAACGTACTGTCGATCCGATGTCAAAGCGTCCGCTGTCAAGCTTCTCCTGTCCCAACAGCAACTTCAGGAATGTTGTCTTGCCTGTGCCGTTGTTGCCAACAATACCCATTTTCTCAAAACGGGCAAAATTATAGTAAAAGTCTTTGAGAATAACCTTATCCGGCGACCAGCTCTTGGAGATATACTGGCACTCAAATATCTTGCTTCCGATATAAACGTTTCTGACTTTAAGCCTTACCTGACGGTCCTCAATCCTCTGCTTGGCCACTTTCTCAAGTTCATAGAATGCGTCCTCTCGGTATCTTGCCTTATGGCCTCGTGCCTGGGGCATTCTGCGCATCCAGTCGAGTTCCTTTCTATACAGGTTGTTTGCACGTGCTATTTCGGCGCGCGTGTTGTCTATGCGCTCCTGACGTTTCTCGAGATAATAGCTGTAGTTGCCGCGATAGGTGTATATTTTCTTGTCGTCAAGTTCCAATATCACCGAGCATACCTTGTCGAGGAAAAACCTGTCGTGGGTAACCATGAGCAAGGTTTTGTTGCCACGGGCAAAGAAGCCTTCCAGCCATTCTATCATGTCGAGGTCAAGATGGTTGGTTGGCTCATCCAGGATAAACATGTCCGGGTCGGTCAGCAATACGTTTGCCAGTGCCACACGGCGCTGCTGTCCTCCGCTCAGAGTGCCCATCTTCTTGTCAAGGTCATCTATCTTAAGCTGTGTAAGTATCTGCTTCGCACGCAGAATCTTCGCCTCATCTCCTTTATGATTAAAGCATGCATCCAGCACAGTGTCGTCGGGATCAAACTTGGGCGACTGTTCCAGATAGCCAATCTTAAGCTCGCGTCTGAAGATAATATTGCCCGAATCGTAGCCTTCGCGCCCAGTCAATATGGAGAGCAGCGTCGACTTGCCCGTACCGTTCTTAGCAACAAGACCTATTTTCTGTCCTTCGGCAACACTGAACGATATGTCCTGAAACAGGACATGGGCTCCAAACGATTTAGTAAGATTCTGTATGTCAAGATAAGGTAACTGACCGGCCATTTCTGTCTTTATTTATTATTTACGCCTTACTGTTTAAGCGTTTTATTTATATTTTCGATATAATCAAGAATTTCGTCGCGTCCGCGCTTTGTCTCGCTGCTCGATATGAAGTAAGGAGGAAGCTCATCCCAAGTTTCCTTCAGCTTGTCCATATATGCGGCTGCCGTAGGCGCCACCTTAGACGAGCTAAGCTTATCGGCCTTTGTGAACACTATCGAGAACGGTATGCTGCTCTGCCCGAGCCAGTTGATAAAGTCTATGTCGATAGCCTGCGGCTCGTGTCTGATGTCTATCAGCACAAACACGTTTACGAGCTGCTCGCGCTGCAGGATGTAAGACGTTATCATCTGCTCCAGCTTCTGCTGAACCGTCTTTGAGCGCTTGGCAAATCCATAGCCGGGAAGGTCTACCAGATACCACTCATTATTTATAATAAAGTGGTTGATAAGCAGAGTCTTGCCCGGAGTGGCCGATGTCTTTGCAAGATTTTTGTGGTTGCAGAGCATGTTGATAAGGCTTGATTTGCCAACATTGCTTCGTCCGATAAACGCATACTCAGGCTTTGTGTCTTTAGGACAAAGCTGTATGTTAGGACTGCTCACTGAAAATTCTGATTTTGTTATTATCATTTAGTCGTCGATAAATTTATGAAAAACCTTTGCAAAGGTAATAAAAATATCAGAAAAATACAACCGCCGGCACAATGTTATATATAAGCAACGGATAAAATCTGCAGACAATGCCCTGCATGCACCCAGGCACAATGACGACGGCGCATACGCGAAAACGCAGCCGGACCGGCATGTGTGCAATAAAAATTCATGACAAATTATTTTTCAGAAACAGACAACCACAAATGCAAAAATGGCATATGGAGATGACAAAACAGGGGATATTTTTACACAAGAAAAGCCAACTTGCTGTCATAAAACAGCCAATATCGCCGCTGAAACACACTGAAATGCGATGCGAAACACACTGAATTACGAGTCAAAAGACATGCTTTTACGACCTAAAAGGGCACATATCAGCAGTCAGAAAGTGGCATGCGTGACTACTATAGCACATAACACGCTGGCTTACAATTAATTACACAAAAGTCACTATTTTTCGATTAAAACACAGCAAACAGGCAAGCTGCTAATACGGAGGCTGCCTGAGAGGCTTAAAAATCTACATTTTGTAAAGAAATAAGAAAGTGTGCATTCCTCATATACGATACACTCTTCATGCCGGACATCAATAGTCGATATGCAGAAGACATTAATAATGCGAAAAACAGGCAGCCACAGCGCACAAAACAGCAGCCACGAAACCCGCAAAAGACATTCAAAGGAAAATAAAAATAAATTTGTTTTGAATTTTACTACTATTGAAGTAACTTTGCCGACAAAAACATTTTAGCAAAGTATGACCCAACAATATCCGTCGGCATTGCTCGAAAAGGCAGTGGCAGAATTTTCAAGCCTGCCCGGCATAGGACAGAAAACAGCCCTAAGGCTGGTGCTGTTTCTGCTGAGACAGGACAAGGACAAGGTGGAAAGGTTTGCCCAGACCATAAGCGAAATGAGGCATAAGATAAAGCACTGCACCGTGTGCCACAACATAAGCGACACGGACGTCTGCCCTATCTGCTCCGACGCAAGGCGCGACGACACCACAGTGTGCGTGGTTGAAAACGTGCAAGACGTCATGGCCATCGAAAACACTCAGCAGTACAACGGGCTTTATCATGTACTCGGAGGCGTAATATCGCCCATGGACGGCATAGGTCCTAACGACATAGAGATAAGCTCGCTGGCAGAAAGAGTTGAGAGCGGAAAGATAAAAGAGGTGATTCTGGCGCTTAGCTCCACAATGGAAGGCGACACCACCAACTTCTACATCTACCGCAAACTGGCAAAATTCGACATACGCCTGAGCGTGATTGCACGCGGAATATCTGTGGGCGGCGAGCTGGAATACACCGACGAGGTTACGCTCGGACGATCTATCATTAACCGGCAGCCGTTCGACGGCAGACAATAGCAGATGACGCAACCTGCCGGAAAACTGCTTAAAGCGAAAATATTAACCAAGAAAATGAAAAGAACAAAAAACATACTCTCGGTAATCATGTACGTCAGCATAGCTTTGCTGCTGGCCATAACAGCAATATTTGAAACCGAGACGCTGCTGCCGGGAGACCTGACAGCAAGCAAGAACGCCGAATTTCTTACCGTGTCGCTAATGGAAGTCATTACGATATGCCTCATTCCTGCGTCACTGAGGCTGTTCAAGGTCAAGAAGATCAGCATGAAGCTACAGGCTGAGCCAGAAAAAGAGCTGCTCCGCTGGGGAAGCATACGCATGATGATGCTTTGCGTCCCGATGGTGGCCAACACCCTGCTCTATTACCTGTTCATGAACGTGGCATTCGGCTATATGGCAATTATCGGACTTATCTGTCTGATTTTCGTCAACCCTACAATGGCAAGATGCATATCTGAAACAAGCGACAAGAAATGAAACTTGCAATAATAATCGTCAGCTACAACGTAAGACACTATCTTCAGCAATGTCTCGACAGCTTATACAGAGCCGTTGATGGCATCGAAGCAGAAATATACGTAATCGACAATCATTCAAAAGACAACACCGTGAAGAAGCTTAAAGGCAAGAACCGCGGTGTGAAGTTTATTGCCTGCAATCACAATCATGGCTTTGCAAAAGCCAACAACATGGGCATAAGGCGCACAAAAAGCGAATACGTGCTGCTGCTGAACCCCGACACTATTGTTGGAGAAAACACCCTGAAAGAGTGCATCAGATTCATGGACGAACATGAGAATGCGGGCGGACTGGGCGTAAGAATGCTGAAATGCAACGGCAGCGATGCCATGGAGAGCCGGCGCGGACTGCCGACACCGATGACCGCTTTCTACAAGATGTGCGGACTGTGTGCCAAATATCCCACACATAAGAAACTGGGAAAATACTACATGGGATATCTTCCGTGGGACGAACCGGCCAAGATCGAGATAATAAGCGGAGCCTTCATGATGATGAGGCGCACTGCACTTGACAAGGCAGGACTGCTCGACGAAGACTTCTTTATGTACGGTGAAGATATCGACCTGTCATACAGGCTGCTGAAGAGCGGCTTCGACAACTGGTATCTGCCAACAAAGATACTGCATTACAAAGGAGAAAGCACGCAGAAGTCATCGTTCAAATATGTACACGTGTTCTACGAGGCCATGCTCATCTTCTTCAAAAAGCACTATGGCCATCTCAGCATCTGGCTGAACATGCCAATAAAGGCTGCAATATATCTTAAAGCCACAACGGCTCTTATAAAGACTACGTCAGAGCATATACAGAAGACACTGGGATTCATGCCCGACAGAAGACGCAAGTCGCCACTCTACATATTTATTTCTACAAAAGAATCAATATCAAGATGCCGAAGCCTCGCCGACCGTAACGGCCTGGACGCACAATATATAGTAACACAGGCACCGGCAGACCCGGATGCACATGCCGAAGCCGTAAAAAACATCAGCTGCAAGACGCCCGTATATCTTGTTTATGACACAGGCTTATGCAGATATGAAGACATTCTTAATCTATTCTCTAAAAACAGCAAGCCCAATGTAAAAATCGGCACATACAGTCCGAGATTCAACATAATAATAACAGACAACGAGATAATAGCCTGATGACAGACATTCTACCGACAATACATCTCAGGGCGATAGAGCCGGAAGACCTCGACGTGTTGTATACCATCGAGAACGACACTAAGGTTTGGAACGTTAGCACAACGAACGTGCCATACTCAAGATACGTGCTATATGACTACGTCGCAAATGCAAAAAACGACATTTACGCCGATAAGCAGGTAAGGATGATGATAGAAGACGAACATCATAACGTTGTGGGAATAGTTGACATAATAAACTTCGACCCTAAGAACATGAGAGCAGAGGTAGGCATAGTAATAAAACAAGACTACAGAAACAAAGGCTATGCCCTGGCCACTATAACAAGAATAAAAGCTTACGCCGCAAACATCCTACACCTGCATCAGCTTTATGCGTGCATAAACAAGGATAACGAGAGGTCGTTAGCCCTGTTTGAGAAGAGTGGATTCATAAAGTCAAATGAGTTGAAAGACTGGCTCTTCGATGGCAAAAAATACCATAATGCACTGCTAATGCAACTTTTTTTGTAAAAAATCGCCAAAAAGTTTGGTAGATAAAAAAAATATTCATACCTTTGCAACCGCAATTGAGACAGATACCTAATGGTGCGTTAGTTCAGCTGGTTAGAATGCCTGCCTGTCACGCAGGAGGTCACGGGTTCGAGTCCCGTACGCACCGCCAGAAAACATATAAGTCCGCAATCTAAGATTGCGGACTTTTTTATTTATTATCACTCATTATATTCATATTAAATTGGGCAAGGCGTCCTTCATGTACACGTATGCAATATAGACTTACAGTGTCTTCCGCATCATAAAATTTGTCATAATCATACGATTGGCCAGAACACGCTGCTCACGCTCAACCTTATAACCATGGTGTTCAAAAAACGGACGGGCAGTAATACTCACCTCTGATGTCATTTCTTTTATTCCATGCTCCGATGCATAAGCTTCTATTTTCTGCAACAGAGCCGTTGCGATACCCTGACGCTGGTAATCTTTATGCACAAACATTGAATGAAGATAGCCATCCCCTCTAAGGGCTGTAAAACCAAGCATCTGGCCTTCAACATCAGTAGCAACAATAAAATACAAAGTAGAAAGCAACTGTTCCCAACATCCGTCGCTTTCACAGCACGACGCCCAGTCTGCCACTTCTTCTGCCGTATAGTCACGACGATTAACAGTCATCACAGTATTACAAAAAAGTTTTTTAAGCTCCTGTATGTCTTTCATCGTAGCTGTACGAAATTTACATTCTATTTTCATTGCATTATCATTATTTTTCATTACACAACTTAACACAAACAGATGTTTCTGTTTTTATCACAGAAATACATCTAAAAACAAAGGTATAAAACTTATTCGTTATTCCGGCATTAAAGGACAAAATCAACAAATATATTTTATTTAGTTATAGCATATTTTTTAACGACATAACAAGAATCAAAAGAAAATTGTTGTTTACGGACAAATGTATTCACCGACAGACATCCAATACAGACAAATTGGTATTCCATTAGTTTTCATAACATCTGTAAACTGTTACATCGTCTATTCCGTCAAACGTTTTCTCCATATCATTCATAACTTCAATGGCTCTGACATCAGAATAAAGACAATAAATTTAGGACATATTGCAACATACATATTCCAAAATGCGCAATTGCAACTAAGTTGCATCCATTTTACGTTATTTTTGCATAAATAATAAATATGACAAAACATTATTAATAAAGCTACATAAAATAAACATGAAGAAAAACATCTTAATTACATCTGTACTAAGCATGCTGGTCATGGTTTCATGTCAGCACAAACACACACACAGCGAAGAGGCAGACGCACACGAAGGTGAAGAAAAAGGCCATTCAACCGAAATTGTTATCAGTCCGGAGCAGGCTCACCAGGCAGACATAGTTGCCGAGATTATCAAGCCGGGCAACTTCAGCGGAGTTATCCCGGCCGGAGGCAAAATTCTTGCAGCATCCGGCAATGAAGCCACAATAGTGGCAACCGTGCCAGGTATAGTAAGATTTCAACGTGGCATAACAGAAGGAACAGCCGTAAGCAAAGGAGGAACGGTGTTCACCATCTCAGCAGACAAGCTTCAGGACAATCCGGCAAAGCAGGCTGCAATCGCATATCAGACAGCAAAGAAGGAGTATGAACGCGCAGCAAAGTTAGTGAAAGACAATATCGTAACACAGAAAGAATTCAACAGCATAAGAGCCAACTACGAATCTGCAAAGATTGCCTACGAGGCATTCTCTGGAAGCAAAGGCGGAAGCGGAGTGGCCGTAACATCGCCAATAAGCGGATATGTAAAGACATGTCTTGTAAAAGAGGGCGACTATGTAAGCGTCGGACAGCCTATGATGAACGTCACTCAGACACGCAAGCTATATCTAAAAGCCAACGTTCCAGAGCGATATTACTCAATACTTGGTACAGTCAAGTCGGCTAAGTTTAAGACAGCATACAGCGACAGAATATACAACATAGGAGCAATGAACGGCCGTCTTGTTGCCACCGGCAAGTCAACAGGCGACGGGTCACCCTATATTCCCGTAACATTCGAGTTCAACAATCAGGCCGACGTCATGCCGGGAGCATTCGTTGAGACTTATCTTTTGACGTCAGAACGCCACGGAGTAATAAGTGTTCCTGTGTCTGCACTTACCGACGAGAACGGAGTAAACTTTGTTTATATACAGACAGACGCTACTTGCTATGAGCGCCGTGAGGTGGAAATAGGCGAAACCGACGGTGAGAGAGTTGAAATAAAAAGCGGCCTGAAAGGCGGCGAGAAAGTAGTTACCAAGGGCGCCACTCAAGTAAGACTGGCATCAGCCAGCACTAGTCTGCCCGCACATTCGCATCAACACTAAACCAAGGATAAGCAATGCTGAACAAAATAATAAAATTCTCACTGCAAAACCGCCTGCTTATACTTGTTGCAGCGGTACTGTTGATTATTGGAGGCATCTACACAACAGGGCAAACTGAGGTAGATGTATTCCCCGACCTTAACGCCCCTACTGTGGTTGTCATGACCGAAGCCAACGGCATGGCGGCAGAAGAGGTGGAGCAACTTGTAACATTCCCTATCGAAACAGCTGTGAACGGAGCCACGCATGTACGACGTGTGAGGTCTTCTTCAACGACGGGATTCTCTGTTGTATGGGTTGAGTTCGACTGGAGTACTGATATTTATCTGGCACGCCAGATTGTTTCAGAGAAACTTGCTGCCGTAAACGAGACTCTACCCGACAACGTAGGGCAGCCAACCTTAGGTCCGCAGTCGTCTATTTTAGGAGAGGTTCTCATCGTTGGCCTTACAGCAGACAGCACATCAATGACCGACTTGCGCACATTGGCCGACTGGACGGTGCGCCCCCGACTGATGTCTACGGGAGGTGTGTCGCAAGTAGCTGTATTAGGAGGCGACATAAAGGAATATCAGATTTTACTTCATCCCGGCAGAATGAACCATTACGGAGTGACACTGGCTGAAGTTATGGCCGCAACTGACCAGATGAACCGCAACACCAATGGAGGCGTGATTTATGAATATGGCAACGAGTATATCGTTCGTGGCGTTGTGTCGACAGAAGACGTAAAAGAAATGGGCAATACCGTCGTAAAGACAGTCAACGGCGATGCAATAACCCTTGCTGACGTGGCAGACGTACAGACCGGGCCACAGGTTCCGAAACTCGGAACAGCTTCTGAGAAAGGAAAACCAGCAGTATTACTCACCGTAACCAAGCAGCCCGACACCGGCACCATAGAACTTACGGAAAGACTTGAGGCTGCACTAAAAGACCTTAAAAAGAATATGCCGGCTGACGTACATGTATCTACCGACATATTCCGTCAGTCACGCTTCATCGAAAGCTCTATAAACAATGTTAAGCAGTCACTTTACGAAGGTGCTATATTTGTTGTCATAGTTCTGTTCCTCTTCCTTGCCAACGTCCGCACAACTGTCATTTCACTGATAACCCTGCCGGTATCGTTGCTCATATCGCTCATTGTTCTTCATTATTTCCACATGAGCGTCAACACGATGAGTCTCGGCGGACTCGCAATAGCCATAGGTTCACTTGTCGATGATGCCATAGTGGACGTTGAAAATGTATGGAAACATCTGCGCGAAAACAGAGCATTGCCAAAGGAACAACGGCTTCCGGTGCTGAAAGTTGTATACAACGCATCACGCGAAGTGCGAATGCCTATCCTCAACTCAACAGCAATAATCATCGTAAGCTTTATCCCGCTGTTCTATCTAAGCGGAATGGAAGGACGCATGCTCATACCTCTCGGCGTGGCATTTATCGTGGCACTAGTGGCATCAACAATCGTTGCACTCACGCTCACGCCTGTACTGTGCAGCTATCTGCTAGGCCGCGATACCAAAGAGGGCATGCCAAAAGAAGCATTCGTAACAGTATGGCTCAAGAAGCACTATGAACACTGGCTCACATGGGCACTTGCCCACAAGCGTCCGGTTGTAGCCTCAACGGCAATACTTTTTGTTGCTGCTCTTGGATTGTTCTTTACTCTCGGCCATAGCTTCCTTCCGAAGTTCAACGAAGGCTCGCTTACAATAAACATCAGTTCTTTACCAGGAATATCACTCGAAGAGTCTGACAGAATAGGACGTCGTGCCGAAAATATCCTGCTGTCAATACCTGAGATACAGACTGTAGCAAGAAAAACAGGACGAGCAGAACTTGACGAGCATGCACTTGGCGTAAATGTGTCAGAAATCGAGGCACCATTTGAGCTGAAAGACCGCTCGCACGAAGAGATGCTCAACGACGTGAGAAAGAAACTTTCCGTAATAACAGGTGCCAACATCGAGATTGGCCAGCCTATCAGCCACCGTATTGACGCCATGCTCAGCGGTACACAGGCCAGCATTGCCATCAAGCTGTTCGGTGACGACCTTAACAAGATGTTTGAAATTGGCAACCAGATAAAAGATGCCATAGGTACAGTAGACGGCATTGCCGATCTCAACGTTGAACAGCAGATTGAGCGTCCGGAACTCGAAATAAAGCCTAAACGCGACATGCTGAAACTCTACGGCATCTCAATCGCCGACTTTAACACATTTGTCCGTGTCAACATGGCAGGCGAGACAGTATCACAGGTATACGACAACGGCAGCAGCTTTAATCTTGTGGTACGTGCTGCCGAACACGACCGTTGCGACATGGAACGCATACGTGACCTGATGATAGACACACCTGACGGCCGCAAGATTCCGTTGGCGAATGTTGCAGAAGTAAAATCTGCCATGGGTCCAAACACAATCAACCGCGAGAACGTAAAACGTAAAATTGTCATCTCTGCCAACGCGAGCGGACGCGACTTGCGCAGCGTGGTGAACGACATCCAGAAACGAATAAACTCAGAGATAAAGTTGCCGGAAGGCTATCATGTTGAATACGGAGGTCAGTTTGAGAGCGAGCAAAACGCAAGCCGTGTACTTCTGCTGGCATCATTGCTCAGCATCGTCGTAATATTCCTGCTGCTCTACATGCAGTTCAGAAACGCCCTCGAGAGCGGAGTAATCCTGCTCAACCTTCCTCTTGCGCTTATCGGAGGCGTATTCGCGCTGGTACTTACCACAGGAGAAGTCAGCATTCCTGCCATAATCGGCTTTATCTCGTTGTTTGGTATTGCCACACGCAACGGTATGTTGCTCATCAACCGATACAACACCCTCCGCGAAGAGGAACATCTTCCGCTGAGAGAATGCATAATGAGAGGCTCACTCGACCGTCTTAATCCTATACTTATGACGGCATTATGCTCGGCTCTCGCCCTCATACCACTGGCTCTGCGCGGAAGCCTGCCCGGTAATGAAATACAAAGCCCTATGGCGAAAGTCATACTTGGCGGACTTCTCACGTCTACTTTCCTCAACGCATTCATCATTCCTATTGTATATGAGTGGATGAACCGAAAGAATATTATCAAAACAGACAACCAAAATAAGGAACAATGAAAAAAATAATATTGGCCGCCATGGCCTTTGCCGCAGTTGTCAGCGCAAAAGCTCAAGACATAAACGCCGTACTGAAAAGCGTTGAGCAGAACAACATGGAACTGAAAGCGCTGCTCAAAGGCAATGAGGTTGCAGACATAGAGAACAAATCGCAAAACACACTCGAGGACCTCTCGATAGAATACAGCCCATTCTTTCAGAGCGAAACAAGCGGTATCGCAAGTTCAGAGCTAGTCATTACCCAGGGTTTCAACTTCCCTACCCTTTACGGAGCGCGCAAGAAAGCCGGAAAACTGCAGCGTAATGTGCTAGACATGCAATATCAGACGGCACGGCGCGACATTCTTGTCAACGCAAAGAAGCTCTGCCTTGACATCATCAACTACAACAAACAGAAACAACTGCTGCAGGAAAGGCGCAAGAATGCCGATGAACTATTGGCCATGTTCGAACTTAAATTCAAGAACGGTGACGCCACATCACTTGAACTTAACAAAATAAAGCTCGACAGGATGAACCTTGAGACAGAACTTGTTCAGGCTGACACCAAACATGCCAATGCAATGCAACAGCTGCAGGCTCTTAACGGAGGACTGCCGATAGAGGTAAACATGACAGAATATCCACAAGCCCCGGCTGACGACGAAGTTACGATGTATGAAAAAGCCGTTGCCACAGACTGGACTGTCCGCACAGCACAGGCTTCTGTGCTTGCCGCAGAACAGGATGTAAAGGTGAACAAACAGAGTTGGATTCCTAAGTTTGAGATAGGTTACCGCCGAAATACTGAGGGCGACAATGCAAGCAACGGTTTCCTGATTGGAGGTTCGATACCTTTGTTCTCAAGCAAGAACAAGGTAAAAATCGCAAAGGCAAGACAGACTGAAGCCGTAATGCAACATGCAAATGCACGTATTAACGCCGAGAACTCGGCACGCACTATGATAACCAAGATGAAGCAGCTGAAAGCTTCGGCCGATGCATACGACGTGCCTTTGATGCGACAGACGCTGAAATTGCTGCGCACTGCGGTTGAAAACGGAGAAATTTCCGTAACAGAGTATTACGTGGAAGCCGACAACATCTACAAAAACATGATTACGTATATGGACATTGAGCGCCAATATCAGGACGCCTTGACTGAAATATACAAAAACGAACTGTAGAGCTAAGATGAAGAGAGCCTGACAAATAGGCCAAAAAACGACAAAAGAAGCATTCGGGAAAAGGTGTCAACATCAGTCGCTGGTAAATGCTTAATGCCATACCATGATGTCTACCGCCTTTTTCCGAATGCTTCTTTTTATCTAAATACTCTATACATCTAATGCATTGTCCGGATTATATCGCCGGCCCAGTCTGCAAGCATCAGACTATACCCGTCAAAGCAATCACTGTTGCACCCGTCAGCCACAGAAGCAGCACAGAGCAAAATCTGCCTGTCTTCATCAGGAACAACATCTTTCAACCTGCTGAATGAAGCGACATAATCGCCTGTATCATAATAATGTTTCATGCGAACTGTAAACCTGGCCGACTTAAAAAGTTCCGCAAGAACGCCCTTGTTCCGCGCATGAAGAAAATTGTGCAGACAAGCGTGATAAATATTACATGCCCCTATCTTTACTGCACGGCGTATATCTTCTTTGGTGAAAAAGACACCAAAGCTGTCAAGCGAACCAATGATAGGCTGCGTGTCAAGAAAGAGCTGAAGCAAATCAGACTTCTCCCATCCACGCAATTCCTCCGAACCGGCAACAAATCCACAAATCACGCTGCTGCGGTCCATCGTATCAAGCATATTACGATAAGCAAATATGTCACGACGGCTCATGCCGTCAATGACAACAACAACATCTATATCACTGCCGGCAGTCTGCTCTCCACGCCCATAACTTCCCTGCAATCCGAAGAAGCGCAGACGCCTGCCGAAGAGTGAAACAAGCTTAACTCTGAAACACTCCAGCCATACATTAATATCAAAATCCTGCGACATTTTCTTTATTACTTGTATTTTTCCACTCGCTTAACGTCATAAGCATAAAATGTTCTGTACGTATATCGCCCAATGGTGAAATCTTTCCGCATTCTGTATGATGAAAAGTAAACCCACACTTCTCCATAACACGACGCGACTTCACATTTCCGTCGTAATATCCACACCAAACCCGCTTTACGCCTAAGTCATCAAAACTATGGCAAAGCAGACGTTTAACAGCCTCAGGTATCAGGCCTTGACCCCAATATGGGACACCAATCCAATAGCCTATTTCGGCATCATCTTCATTCATATCCGCACTATGTACTCCATTGCCAAACATTATGCCGACACTTCCAACTGGCTCCGCCGTAGCTTTCAATACAACAGCATACGTTTCTGGAGCAGAAAGAACAGTGCGTATAATATCACAACTGTTTTCCACAGACGTATGAGGCGGCCACCCTGCAACAGGCCCAACCAGCGGACTGCTCGCATATTTGTAAAGTGCCTCTGCATCATCCACATTCCAAGGACGGAGAATCAGACGTTCGGTCTCAAAAAACTTATCAATCATTTAATACTAAATCATTTATGCAAAATGTAAATACTCTATTCACCAAACACAATTGACTAGAAATCTCCAATGCTGTATTTCAAGCCAGGCACATATTGTATACTTCCAATCAATAGATTTTAATGTATCTTCAGTTATTAATAAACACCATATTGTTGGATACGTCTTATTTTATATACAAACAACGGAGCAGAAAATGTTGTCAGAACCACCAACAACCACAGATTGCCAGTCATAGGATTGTATGCAACAAGCATATCGCTGAACGAAAGACCTGCAGACATGCTGAAGACAACTTCAAATACTACAGTCAGAATCATCCATAATCCACCTATTATCAAACATCCTTTTCTGCTTAATTTTACCACACGCGGCAACAGAAAACATGATATGAGCAATATAAACAGACTCAGCAATACACCGCTTAACGCCATTGCACAAGCATTGCCCATATATTCAGCAAGTACGTGTTGACGAAACACGCCATTGAGAATGGCTGCCGGAATAAAGCACAGCCATACAAACAACGATTTTAATACATTAATCATCACGCGCTATCCGCAAAATATTCAATAAAAAACTACTTTAAATGTTTCAACAAACAGCAACAAATACTGCCATGCATAAACAAACGGACAAGCCTCCACTTAGAAAACGTCCTGTTCACTTGCAAACATACGACAAATCACCGGGGCGTCATTCAAATGACATTCTATCATCAGACAGCAAAAATACAAAGAAAACGAACACCCCACAATGAAAAGATAAAATATTTTTCTTTGAGAATTACATTGACAAACTCATTCAAAAAGCCATATATATGCAAACATTATAAAATGCCTGCAAATAAGAAAAGACATAAAAGCTGAAACCATCTGCAATTTCAGCAATTGCTAAAAATGCCAAAACGCTAAAGGCTGATCTCGAAATGCTGATAATCTTTAGAACGGCGCCATGCCCCACCCCACGTAAATCCGGCCTCGATAAACAGCTTGTATACCAGATCATTACGGTCTATCTTATAAGGAATATCCTTACGCTTATCTCGGTTGAAGGCATAAGGGCGCCATTCTTTCGGCTCAATAGTCCATGTGCCGTTGCTGTTCTTGCGGACATAAGGATTATAAAGCGCATTAATGTCTATTGCCAGTCCCAGACCATGCTTAGAAACCCGTGTCCTTGAGCCTGTCATAAACCTGAAATTAAAGCACGAAGTGTTGTTGGCACGCATCGAGGCCTGATCGTCTGCGTCATAATCGTCGATGAGCACCATACGTTCAATGCGGTAACCTGAATCATAAAGTTTTCTGAAAATTCTCAACACCTTACCGGCTATAGCCCTGTTTACAACCATCTCGCCAAGCTGTGTCTGCCCCTTGGCATTACGGTGCAGCATCTTCAAATAGCAAAGCTGGCTGCGCTTCATCGTACAGTTGCGTTTCCACGACTTGAGCCACATGCGTTTGAACACCTTGTCACTAATATCTTCGCTAACAAAGCATCGGGATATGCCTACCGACTTGACATCTGAATCAGACACGACCGTGCCTGCACGCCATGACGACAGCCACAAAGGATCTGATGATGCAGCCTCTGCACTTACTGATGACAAACACGCCAGAAACGATACTACAAAAAACAATATTTTATTGACACTTTGCTTAAACATATTCTACTGATTAATCTGTAATTATTTACTTAGCCATAGCATGACGGAATGTCCATACGGCACAATCCGCCCAATATATTTTGTAGCACTTAAAAGCACATCGCGGCATTATGTCAGAATATTGGCACAAGCCGAATAAGCCCAACAATATTTTTTATGGCCAGAACGCACGTATAATTTCATCACCAAAAATCGTGCCATCGGCATAAACATGAAACATCATATTTTGACAAAAATACAGAAGCCGCCGTATATTCCTCAAGGAGTTATAAGGATTATGACAAACTGCTGTTTTTTATATTGGCAAATTGCTGTAGATATTTTTACAGACTCTGCTGGCAATGCCCATAAAGACATACAGCAAGATGTCTACTGGAAACAATAAACAGACAGAATAAATGAATATACAAATTATACATGCCTCAATACAGATTAAAGACATATTAAACTCATTAAGAATGCGAATTACATAAAGACGGAAAAAAGTAAAAAATTTTACTTTTATAACATTGATAATATTTCATATAAAGAGAGAAAAACTCAATAGAAAGCAACAACTTACAAAATGAAGAAAACGGTAAAAAATCAGGACATGAGTTTTCTTTAATCTAGAAATCATAATGTTAATAGACATTTATTTTCTATCTGCATAGAGGTTAAATATTAAGACATATTCGCATTTAGCATACACAAAAGTCAATAAAAAGGCACATTTTTAATTAAAACTCATGCATATTCAAGACATAAAAGCATGAGTTTGCCTTGCTAAATGAGCCGTTTCTGACCGCCAAACGGCATAGTAATATTTTTTAACTCTTCTTGTTTTTACCAAGAAACAATGTAAGTCATTGTATATCAGCATATTGTCAAATATATACTATTTTTGATATTTTTCGCTCAAAATCATTGTTTTGCAGAGAGCATGGCCACTCTGAGAGCGTTAAAAATAAAAAGTTTTCTGTCTGAACAGAGAATTATATTTACAAAACAGCGACAACATAACAATGAAATTTCCATACAAAAAGAACGACAATAGACGAGACAATATAAAAAAACAGGAACAACTCAAACAGCAGACATCATAATTAAACAGAAAGAACCATTATATCAAAACAAAGATAAAGAAAAGCCAAGAGCATCATACCCCCAAAAGGAGGCACAGCAAAAATAAAAAAGCAAAACAACCCTAAGATATAACAGAAGAAAGAAAACAAAAAAGCCGGCTCAAATGATGAGCCGGCCCTATTCTAAAATCTCTTTTTAAGAAAATTAAGCCTCAGCAGGCGCCTCTTCAGCAGAAGCCTCTGCATTTGCAGCAGCCTCGGCCTCAGCCTTAGCAGCAGCTGCAGCAGCCTTCTTCTCAGCTACCTTCTTAGCTATCTCCTCATTTACTTTCTTCTCAGCGTCAAGAGCTTTAGCAGCAGCGTCTTTCTTGCTCTTAGCCTCGTTTTCACGAATCTGGTCAAGACCCTTAACCTTGTTAGCTTTCCAAGCGTCAAACTTGCTCTGAGCTGCAGCCTCGTCGAAAGCGCCTTTCTTTACTCCACCGCGAAGATGCTTCATCATATAAACACCCTCACCTTTAAGGATATTGCGTACTGTGTCTGTTGGCTGAGCGCCTGTCTCAACCCAATAGAGAGCACGGTCGAAATTCAAATCTACCGTAGCAGGATTGGTGTTAGGATTGTATGTACCAATCTTCTCTGTAAACTTACCATCACGTGGTGCTCTTACATCTGCGATGACAATGCTGTAGAAGGCATAACCTTTACGGCCACCTCGCTGTAATCTGATTTTTGTTGCCATTTTTTATTTGTAATTAGGTTTGAATTTATGCTATCAACTCGTAATAGCGGCGCAAAGGTAATGCTTTTAGCTGATATAAGTGTTATTTTGCCTCGTATTAACTAAACATTTAACTATTTTTATTCAATATCCATGCCGGCATCACCTCTTAGAGCTGAAATTTACTGCTTAACCAGCTTCAGTCCGCACTCAAGACCATCCATTCCGCCTATAAGCGAAGCAGCTGTCTTAAGTGTTGAATTCTGTGACACAGAACCAAGTACGTTTACATACTCAAGGAGCTTTGACGCATTCATAACGATAAGAAGATTGTCGCCGTCAAGCTGTGTTGTTCCTACTATCTGTGAAATCTTGCCGCCGTACTTCAGCACAATGTTCTTATCCTCAATGGTGTATGTACCGGTAACTTTCTTTCCCATAAGTGTCTGGGTGAAGTTTCCTGACTTGTCAAAAGTCATGGTCACGCTGCCTTTCTTGAAGCCATAGCCTTCCAGCTTGCTCTTCAGCTGAGTTTCTACAGCTGAAGAAGCCACCTTTCCGCCTATGTTCTTCAGCATGTCATCGCTCGACAGCACAACTGCCGGCTCTTCATAAACCCATGTGCCTATGATTTTATCCTCTGTAGCCACCTTGTTTGATGAGAAAATACTCGTAAGCGACGATAACAAGCCGCCAACGCCTGAATTGTCTGAAGATGTTGTCTCAGTGGTTGTCTTTTCTGATGAGCCACCAGACACTACATTTTTCAGGATATTACCCAAACTGATCTGAGCGTCGGCCTGAACCGTGAAAAACAATGCGGTGCACAACAATGCACCCTTAATAAACAACTTTTTCATTTCAATCCAATTTAATCATTTAAGTATATATGCCCCACTTGGGCTGTTTCTTTTCAACACATCTACCTTTAGCTGTGCCAAATCAGGATTACCTGAGCCTGCCAATCCCATTTCAACGGTCTTGCGAGCTAGTTCCGGATGATTGTTCTCCTCGCTTAAATGGCACAGCCACACATGATTGAGCCTGCCCGTGGCATTGGCAGCAAGACTTTGCGCACACAGTCTGTTTGACAGATGGCCGTTGCCGCCGGCCACTCTCTTCTTAAGGTATTCGGGATATGGGCCAGTCCGCAGCATCTCTTCGTCATGATTAGCCTCAATGACCAAATAGTCGGCGTCATTAATAGCCTTTGTCATTTCGTCGGTAACATGCCCGACATCTGTCATCAGGCAGAAATTGGTATTCTCGTACTTAATTTTAAAGCCTATATTGTCGCGACTGTCATGAGGCACATGAAATGCCGACACCGTGAAATCGTCCAGAACGAGGTACTTACCTTTCTCTATTATACGGACGTTTGCCGCATCTATCTTTTTCCTTACACAATAGTTACTTCTTATACCCTCATGAACTTCTTTCGTGGCATACACAGGCACACCAAGACTGTTGCTGAAACTGCCTACAGACTTAACATGGTCTGCATGGTCATGAGTTATCAGCACATACCTTACGTTTTTTACGCTAAGACCATAATCATGAAAATATTTTTTTAGCTTTCTTATTCCTATACCGATATCAATAAGTATGCCGTATGTCTCGGTATATATATAATAACAGTTTCCACAACTTCCACTACCGAAAGATATAAAATTAAGCATCTTGATATTTTTTGTCTGCAAATTTATAAAGAATTGACCATGGTACAAAAAAAAAATGGTATCTTTGTAGAAAATTAATCAATATGAAAATATCTTTCCTGACTATCATTTGTCTATTAATTTTCGGTTCCTGTACAAAACATTATCAGTCGGAAGACGAGGAAAATATAATATCGGTGACTGACCAGTTTGCCTCAAATTATTTTAACTTTAAACTGAAAGAAGCCATACCCTTATGCACTCCGGAATCGGAAAAATGGATAAGGTTCATGGCAAGCAATATATTTCAGGAAGATATAGACGTGATTAACAATAACACTGAAAGCACCACGCATGAAACCGACGAGGTGAACTATGTGAACGACACACTGGCAACAGTGAAATGCGACGCATACAATGTCTTTAAAATAGACACTATAGGACGTCCCGGAAGGATATCAGAACACGAAGTATATAACATCAACGTGGTAAAAAGAGACGGCAAGTGGCTGATTAAAATGGAAGGCCCACTGCAAAGTGAAAAGCAAAATCGCGACTAAAATCAGGATGGAAGATGGCGTAATGTTCCTGCTGTGTATCATAAGCCGGATTTATGGCCTTCATACCCATATCAAAACGAAGAATAAAGAAATCGAAATTGAGTCTTAAGCCCACTCCGTAAGCAACGGCTATCTGCTTATAGAAATCTTTAATGTCAAACTGTCCGCCGGGCTGTTCCTCATAATACCTCAATGTCCATATATTACCGGCATCAACAAAAACAGCTCCATAAATCTTCCAGAACAGGAAAGAACGGAACTCAAGATTGATATCCAGCTTTATATCACCCGTCTGATTTATGAAGTCGATAGAGCCGTTTGTCCCCTTAAACTTTCCCGGTCCAAGTCCACGAACGCTCCATCCTCTCACAGAGTTGGCACCGCCTGAGAAATATCTCTTTTCAAAAGGCAAGACGCGGCTGTTGCCATAAGGATAGGCAATACCAAAACCAACATGAAAGGCAAGATTGTTACGTGAATCAAAACGGAACATGCGGGTATAGTCGAAATCTCCTTTCACATACTGAGCAAAAGCAATATTAAATAAGGTGTATTGATTGTCGCTGTTTACACTGCTGCCAATCAGACGTGAAACACCGTTAAGAAGATTTCCTGCTGTCTCAATATTAAACTTATAGGCTTCGTCGCCATTATTGTACGACATGCCAAAGCCTAGCTTCATTATGAACAAGTCTTCGTAATTATACCTCAAAATAGAATTTCTGCTGTCCACATCGTCAAGATATTCTTCTTTAAATGTTTTCGAAATCCATGGCATATAAATATAGTTCAGGTCTATAAGATCTACATTATATCTACGCCTGCGCTTAACGTCATCCCAACGATATCTCACACCGGCAGAAAAAACACGGCGATGAAATTCAGGACGGTTCTGCATATTATAACTGGCCGTCAACTCAGTTACGGCAGCCGACTGTCTCTTAAAATTCTTTGAAAGGAACGGAACCAACAGACGCGGAAAGACAAGTTTCGTCTCCAGACTATATTCTTCATAGTCCTGATTCTGATACCCCTCAAGACCTGTAATGGCCTCAAAAGCCCCGCGCAATTTTACACTAAACGTTTCAGCACCTTTGAAAAGGTTCTTATTCTCATAAGTAAGCGATGCTGCAGCTCCAAAGTCTCCGGCAGTGTTTGTTCCTTCAGGCTGAAAGATTACACTGTTTATCTTATTTGTGCTGATACCGATATCACAGTTAAGCTTATCACTGTCAGGAAGTTCGTTGAATCGTATATTTGTATATTTTACAATCTGGAGACGGCTGAATCTGTTATATGTTTTCTGAAGTGCTTCCGAATTAAAATATTCTCCCGGTTCTATAAGAGTATTCTCTTCAAGCACTGACTGGCGCAGAGGCACATAATTACGTTCGTCATTGCTGTAATATGTAACATCATTTATTTTATAACGGGTGTGTGCCTCTTCAGGACTTTTGCTGTTGGCGGTATATTTATGCAAATGCAACGTAAGGTCAACATCGGTGCTTCCCCGCACCGAATCGGCTGAATATGTAATAAAATCCTTATGAAACTTATAATATCCGTTGTTATTTAAATATTTTGTCAGTGCCTTTCGCTCATTGTCAAGTTCGTTTGTCAAGAAAGGCATACCTACACGTAATCCAGGCTTAAAGCCTCCCTCTTCACCCGTATTCAAGAATTCCGCAATTTTATCATCTTGAATATCATAACTGACAGAACTTATGTGATACAAAGGACCCGGATGAAGGTTATACACAACAACAACTTTCTTTTTCTTTTTAAAGTCGAGGTTATAATCTACGGTAGCCCTAAGGTATCCAAGACCATGCAGCACATTCTCTAAATCAGAGCATGTCATGGCTGTCTGAAGAGAGTCAAACAGAACAGGGTCTTCGCCTAAATCACGAAGTTTTTTGTTTATCCATTTAGTGGAATCCTTGCCGGACAACGCATAAGTGCCGAGAGGTATCTTAAACAGGGAGAACCACTTTGAATTGCCTTTCTGCCTTATATATGCCTTAAGTCTGTCAGGATTGACATCCTTAACATCAGACTTTATCTCAGCATCATCCAAAAGGAACTTTCCTTCCGGTATGAACTTCGATGCAGAACACCCTGACAGCATCAGCACGACAATCAAGAGCGAAACAAATAAAGAAATATATTTAGATACCTGTTTTATCATTTAATGCAAATTTCAAGTTGCAAAAATAATAAAATTTTAGTACTTTTGCCAACGTTATTACAATGAAATTGGTATAACGGCAATAAGTTTAGGCCAACCGGTCTGAAAAGATTTGCGTAAAGATTATTTATATTTAATATAATGTCAGACACAAACACCATATAACAATAAATCCGTCAACACCATGATTTCAAAAAATCTCATTAAATATATACGTTCACTCGAACTTAAGAAAAACAGACAGAAAGAAGGTGTCTTTGTGGCAGAAGGCCATAAAGTTGTAGGAGACTTGTCGGAGATATATAATCCGGAACGTCTTATTGCTACAGAAGAATGGTATAAAGCTAACAACAAAAGCGCAAGGCCACAAGACGTGACGGTGACAGACGATGAGCTAAAGAAAATAAGCTTCTTACAGCATCCACAGCAAGTGATGGGAATATTCAAGATACCTACCCATACTCTGGACATCAGTATATGTGAACGCGAACTCTGCCTTGCACTTGACAGAGTGCAAGATCCGGGCAATCTCGGAACTATCATAAGAATAGCCGACTGGTTTGGCATTTCAACAATATTTTGCAGCAACGATACTGCCGACGCTTATAATCCTAAAGTAGTACAGGCAACAATGGGAAGTATCGCTCATGTAAACATAATCTATACAGACCTGAACGAAATTATAGAAAATAAACCGGCTAATGCATTGGTATACGGAACAGCATTAAACGGGACCGACATATACGCACAGGAGCTGACTCCAACAGGAATTATAATCATGGGAAATGAGGGCAACGGAATATCCCAACAGATATTATCAAAGGTTGACAAATCGCTATTCATACCTTGTTACCAAAAGAACAAGAAAGCAGACAGCCTGAATGTCGCAATGGCAACAGCGCTCACATGTGCAGAATTCAAGAGACAGACAAGAAATAGCGACAGCAATAAACAGCAAAAAGCCGGATAGACGGCAAAGTGTCATCATTTCAGAAATTAAAGTGCAATTCCGACACATTGGCAATGTCAAAATGTAGCAATAACATTAAATCATACAAAAAATTAAAAAGCTATAAATTATTGTTTCATTAAATAATTATATGTATATTTGCACATCTTATAAAACCTATAAAATATGAAAATTTCACGTATAGAGCATTTAGGAATAGCCGTACAAAGCATTGAAGAGGCTTTACCTTATTTTGAAAATGTATTAGGACTGAAATGTTATGCAGTCGAAGAAGTTGCAGACCAGAAGGTTAAAACAGCTTTCTTGAAATGCGGAGAAGTTAAACTCGAGCTTCTCGAGCCAACATCACCCGACAGTACAATACAGAAATGGCTCGACAAAGGCAATCACGGAGTACATCATGTAGCATTCTGCATTGAAGACGGTGTAAGCAATGCTTTGGCTGAATGCGAAAGCAAAGGCGTACGTCTCATTGACAAGGCTCCAAGACCAGGTGCAGAAAAACTGAACATCGCGTTCCTGCATCCGAAATCAACATGCGGAATACTTACAGAACTCTGTGAGAAATAATAATTCTTTTATTAAAAATTAAAGAGGGACGACAGGGAATTAAAGACAATGTGAATTTCAATTAATATTGAATTTTGCCTTTAATTCCTTGTGCTATTATAGCACCGCTTTAAATCTTAATATGAATAAAAACGCTAAAAACATAAAAAATACATTCAGAAATCATGAGTAAACAAGTAGAAAAAATCAAGGAGCTTATCGCTAAACGCGAGCAGGCTCGTCTCGGTGGCGGCGAAAAAGCTATTGAGAAACAGCATGCACGTGGAAAATACACAGCCCGCGAACGTATAGATATGTTGCTTGATGAAGGCAGTTTTGAAGAAGTTGACATGTTCAAGCTTCACCGTTGCACAAACTTCGGCATGGAAAAGAAACAGTATCTTGGAGATGGCGTTGTTGCCGGAAGCGGAACAATTGACGGCAGACTGGTATATATTTTTGCACAGGATTTCACCGTAAACGGCGGTTCACTCTCTGAGACCATGGCCCAGAAGATATGCAAAGTTATGGACATGGCAATGAAGATGGGCGCTCCTGTAATTGGTATTAACGACTCTGGCGGTGCCCGTATTCAGGAAGGTATCTGCGCACTTGCCGGTTACGCTGAAATATTTGAAAGAAACATTCTTGCATCTGGTGTTATACCTCAGATTAGCGGTATCTTCGGACCGTGTGCCGGAGGTGCGGTTTATTCACCGGCATTGACAGACTTCACTCTGATGATGGAAAACACATCATACATGTTCTTGACAGGTCCTAAAGTTGTTAAGACTGTAACAGGTGAAGACATCGACCAGGAGCACCTCGGAGGCGCAAGTGTACACTCTACAAAGAGCGGTGTTACACACTTCACAGCTTCTACAGAGGAAGAGGCAATGGAAATGATCAAGACATTGCTGAGCTATATTCCGTCTAACAACATGGAAGAGGCTCCCCGCAAGGAATGCAATGATCCGATCAACAGAATGGAAGATTCTCTGAATGAGATCATTCCCGAAGATCCGAACATGGCATACGACATGTATAAGGTTATTTCAGCAATTACCGACGACAACGAATTCTTTGAGGTTCAGCCTAAATTCGCAAAGAACATCATCGTTGGTTTCGCTCGCTTCAATGGTCAGAGCGTAGGTATCGTTGCTAACCAGCCTTCATGCTACGCAGGTGTGCTCGACGTTAACGCCAGCCGCAAAGGTGCACGTTTCGTTCGTTTCTGCGACGCATTCAACATTCCTATCGTAAGCCTTGTTGACGTTCCTGGATTCCTCCCGGGTACAGGTCAGGAGTACAATGCAGTTATCCTCCACGGAGCACAGCTGCTTTATGCTTACGGCGAAGCCACTGTTCCAAAGGTAACAGTTACTTTGCGTAAGAGCTATGGTGGAAGCCACATCGTTATGGGCTGCAAGCAGCTGCGTACAGACATCAATTATGCATGGCCTTCTGCAGAAATCGCAGTTATGGGTGCAAGCGGTGCCGTTGCAGTCCTTTGCGCTAAAGAAGCAAAAGAGCACGAAGATCCGAAGGCATTCCTGGCAGAAAAAGAAGAGGAATACACAGAGATGTTCGCTAACCCATATCAGGCAGCTAAATATGGCTACATTGATGATGTTATAGAACCGCGCAACACTCGTTTCCGCATCTGTCGCGCCCTTGCTCAGCTTGCTACAAAGAGAGATGGTCTTCCTGCTAAGAAGCACGGAAACATTCCTATGTAATTGTTTCAAAACTTAAATGTCAGTGACAATGAAGAATAACGAAGTATATGCCGCCATAGCACTAGCCTTGCACGAATACAACGGAAATAACGTGCACGACAAAGAAGCTGGTGTCATTACAATAAAGAGCAAGCACTCCGAATGGGAGTCTCATATACTCACAATGACGCAACATCCTTAAGAACAAAACAATATGAAAGAATATAAATATACAATCAACGGCAACAAATATGAAGTTGCAATAAACAGTATAAACGACAATATTGCCAACGTTGTTGTCAACGGTGAAGAATACGAGGTTCAGATGGAGAAGGAACCGGAACCCGTAAAGAAGAAAGTTGTTGTTCGCCATGTAGCACAGCCCGAGGCAGAAACAGCTTCTGCTCCAACATCAACCAACAAAGTAGACCTGAACAATGCTGTAAAGTCACCGTTACCAGGTGTAATAACAGAAATAAAGGTGAAAGTTGGCGACGAAGTAAAAGCCGGAGACACCGTTGTTGTTCTTGAAGCTATGAAGATGGCTAACAATCTTGACGCAGAAAAGAGCGGCAAGGTTACAGCTGTCCTTGTAAAAGAGGGTGAAAGTGTTATGGAAGACACCCCGCTTGTAGTTATTGAATAATCAGTCTTAAACTACCAAGGCCTTCGGGCTTTGGTAGAAAAATTAAAGCGGAAACAATGAAAAAGATAATTCATGTTTCCGCTTTTATTGTATCTTAGTCTTAAACAAAAAATCTGTCTACTGATTTACCACACTTACTTGACCAGTCTGTTGTTCTCAGGAAAGACCACCGTTGGCTTAAAATGCTTAGCCTCTTCAAAATCCATCAATGCATAAGCAATGATTATAACGGTATCACATACCTGGCATTTTCTTGCAGCCGCACCATTTAGACAGATACAACCGCTGCCACGTTCACCTTTTATTATATATGTCTCGAGGCGCTCACCATTATTATTATTAACAATCTGAACCTTCTCACCTGCAATAAGATTAGCTGCATCCATAAGATCCTCATCAATGGTTATGCTGCCCATATAATTAAGGTTGGCCTCAGTAACCTGAACACAATGCAACTTGCTCTTTAAAACTTCTATCATCATAATTTTATATATCGTTATAATGTTCAAGCACGAAAGAATCCTACAACTTCGGCTCCTTAAATTTAATATGGTCAATAAGACGCACAGGACGTGAGCCGCAGTAAACAGTTATACAACCTACGACATAGTCAGAGTCAGACCATTCGTTTACAGGCAAAAGAGTATCACCGTCTACAATCTCGAAATACTCAACGTCAAGTCCGTCGACAGCATTTATTGCGCCAACAACAAAATCGTGAGTTTCTTTTACACTATGGTTTGCGCTATATTCAACACCTTCGCTCAGAGCCTTGAATATAACAGGAGCAATTGCACGTTCATCTTTTGAAAGGAGCGCATTGCGTGAAGAACGAGCTAGTCCGTCTGCATCGCGGACTATAGGACATTCAACAATGTTCACCTTCAAAGACAAAGCCTTAACCATAGCTTTAATTACAGCTATCTGCTGCCAGTCTTTCTCTCCGAAATAAGCTCTGTCCGGATTTACGATATAGAATAATCTGCTTACAACCTGACATACACCATTAAAATGTCCTGGGCGATGTGCGCCCTCCATTACGGTAGAAACCGGAGGATACTCAAAGTGACGTGTATCAGGAACAGGATACATCTCCTCAACAGAAGGCACAAACACATAATCGGCATGTACCTTCTCCAACAGTTTACAGTCGTCCTCAACAGTCCGAGGATATGATTTTAAATCTTTAGGGTCATTAAACTGTGTTGGATTAACGAAAACAGAAACTACCGTAATATCATTATCCTCTACACTTTTCTTAACCAAAGACGCATGTCCCTCATGCAGGGCGCCCATCGTGGGCACCAGTCCCACAGTTTTCCCGGCTTTACGGTCGGCAAACAAAGCGTTTTGAAGTTCTACTATTTTATGAAATACAATCATTGTATAAATGTTTAACACCTCGAAATTGAGGTGCAAAATAACAACAAATTTCTTAAATAAAAAAGAATAATTAAAAAAATATGCCAATAAGAGCAGGCATTTCTCTAAGTTTATAAAAAAAGTTACCCGTATACGAAGTTTTTTTTGTACCTTTGCAAGGATAAAAATTAACATCATGAAGGCAAAAAAGGTATTATTTATAAATCAAGAGATTACTCCTTATGTTCCTGAAAGCGAAATGTCAAATTTAGGCCGTCAGATACCTCAGATCATACAAGAGAAAGGATATGAGATACGGACGTTCATGCCTAAATGGGGAAATATCAACGAAAGAAGAGGACAGCTTCACGAGGTAATCCGTCTGTCAAGAATGATGTTGATTATCGACGAGACAGACCATCCGCTTATTATCAAGGTTGCCTCAATACCTGCAACAAGAATCCAAGTTTATTTTATCGACAACGAGGATTACTTTACAAAGAGGCTTATGGCTAAAGACGAGAACGGAGTTGAATACGACGACAACGGCGAGCGTGCAATATTCTTTGCACGTGGCGTGCTTGAAACCGTAAAGAAGCTGCGCTGGACACCCGACGTAATACATTGTCAAGGTTGGATGTGCTCAGCAATTCCGCTTTATGTAAAAACAGCATACAGGGAGGAACCGTCGTTTGCTAACACAAAAGTTGTAACATCTCTTTTCTCAGAAGAGCTGAAAGGCGGACTCGGCGAAAAATTCAAAGACAGCATAGCCTTCCGCGACGTGAAGTCTGACATTCTGGATAACTACAACAAAGACTTCAGTTTCATGGATTTAGAGAAACTTGCGATTGACTATTCAGACGGAATAGTCAAAGCCGGTGCTGACGTAAATCCTGAAATAATAAAATATGCAACTGAAAAGGGTCTGCCCGTAATCAGCCATCCGGAAAAAGAGGAAGACATCTGCCAGACATATCAAGAATTTTACGATAAAATATTCGACAGCATTTCAGAATAACATACTATTGTTTCATTAGATTAAACTTTCAATGAAAACTATTATCTATACTGTCATTGCAATAATGTCCTGCATAACGATTGCATCATGCGATGACACTACCGATTCTATCGGCAACTCTTTAACAGACAATATGGATATGTTGAAAGTAACAACTGACACTTTCAACGTTGCAACAAGGTCTATTGTAGCAGACTCAGTCTTGTCACGAAGCACAACTGGATATCTAGGTAAAATACGTGATATAGAGACAGGAAATTATATCACCGGTGACTTTATGGCACAGTTCAGCACGCTGGAAAACTACAAGCTTCCTGAGAAAGACAGCATTGTAAGTCTGCAGGACGGAGAAGTCATAGCCGATTCATGTAGCATAAGACTCTTCTATACCGACTATTACGGCGACTCATTGGCTACAATGAATATTACTGCTTATGAGATGAACGAGCCGATGAAAGAAGGTGTGAAATATTATTCAAACTTCGACCCTATCGCGGAAGGACTTATCCGCAACGACGGCATGAAGGTAAACAAGACGTACACTCTGACCGACCTGAGCATAAGCGACGAAGACAGAGCTGACGAAAGCAGCTATACACCTAATATAAAAATAAACCTGAACAAGCCTTACACAGACAAGAATGGTGTAACCTATAATAATTATGGTACATATATTATGCGTATGTATTATGAGGATCCCGACAGGTTTAAAAATTCATATAACTTCATTCATGAGGTATGCCCAGGCTTCTATTTCAAGACCAACGACGGCATCGGTTCAATGGCTTACATAACAGTCAGTCAGCTGAACATCTATTTCAGATACCTCAACGACTCTACATACGTAGGTACAACCTCGTTCTCTGCAACCGAGGAGGTTCTTCAGACAACAAATATATCAAATGACAAGCAAAACATTGCTGACCTTGCAAACGACAACACTTGTACATATCTGAAAACTCCGGCAGGAATATTCACAGAAATCACATTGCCTGTGGACGAAATAACAGAAAACCACAGCAATGACACAATAAATACGGCAAAGATATCGCTTACACGAATCAACAACAATACTCACGACGAGTATTCTCTCAGCGCGCCTTCCACACTGCTGATGATACCGAAGGACAGCCTGTATACGTTCTTTGAGAACGGCGATAATGTTGATTATAAGAAATCATTCATTGCGACATACAGCTCGTCGACAAACCAGTATACATTTAATAATATATCAGGCATGATAACATATATGGCTGACATAAAGAAAAAAGGACTGGCTGAGAATTCAAACTGGCTGAACGAACATCCCGACTGGAACAGAGTTGTGGTAATACCTGTATCGGTAACGACAAACTCGTCGAGCCAAATTGTAAAGATTGTGCATGACATGAGTCTGACAAGCACAAAACTTGTTGGCGGCAGTGAGAACCCATACGAGCCGATAAAGATAAATGTTATTTACAGTAAATTTAATCACGAGTAATGGCCGACAATTATCTGGAAAAGCATCAGCTTGAATATGAGAAGAGAAAAGCTGAATGGCTAAGAAAAAAGAAACATCTGCCTAAGATAAAGAAAACATCTGTAAACAATTCATATTAAATAAGTATAACCGGACTGCTCTAATTAAAGAACAGTCCGGTTATTGTTTTATATGACATACAATAAACAAGCAACCTTAACCATAACATTACAATATTACAGCGTGCAAGAAGCAGATGACATTTTGGCTATTAAATTCAAATATATAATAACATTATGTAAAATCAGCAATGTCCATAAAAATCACCAAACTAGAAACAGAAAGCTGAAAACTTGATAAAATGAGCCCTTATTTCTGCCGAAATAAGTAAAAATAAGACCATCAAACAGCCAGGTCTGTGAGTATTCAGACCAAATACAGTATGTTATCCATCACAAATAAGTAAGTTTCATCATGCAAACAAGTACATTTTAAATCACAAAAAGCCGTCTTTTAGATTGTAAAAGGGCATGTTTTGCAATATTGAATGCCAATCATTAATGCACGATTCTATCCATCTTCGTATAAAACATTAGCAGTCAACGACTTACATATACACAGCATTTTATTACAAAAATACCTGTCAAAAGCCGGAATAAATTATTCACTCAAGAAACGGCCTGTTATTAAAACACAGAAAGATACATAAATATCGATTTTCAGAACATTCTGTCAAAACGCATATTCACAGAAATGCATTCTCAGGAAAGTATATAAAATAAAAGAGGTATCAGACAAGTTAATCTATTGTCAGATACCCCTATATGAAACAAATTGCTTATCCAATTACTTTAAAACGTGCAAATTTTAGCAGCAGTTGCTTTACACCGGCATTCTTAAACTGCACAGTAGCTTTTGTATTTTCACCCACACCTTCAAGTCTTATAACAGTTCCAATACCAAACCGCTCATGCTCAATCACACTGTTCTCCTTCACCTGGCTTGAATTTGCCATCGACTTTTTAGCAGAAACAGCGCTTGACGCTGCAGCCTGAAGACGCCTGAAACGAGGCGAAAATGTATCAGACACAGGAGTAACGTCACGATGAACTGCTTCACGCGGCTTAGGATCAGCCTTAAACTGACTAGCCACAGGCCGGCTGTTCTGCCACCTGTTGTCAGAAGAAAACAACGACCCTCTGGAAGAATAAGAAGATGTTGCCCTCATAAATATATCCTTGGCATCTTCAACGTCAACAAACTCAGGCGAGATGTCTGTCAGAAAACGGCTCGGCGACTCCATCTCAACCTTTCCATATCTGTAACGGTTCTTTGCGTATGTCAATATACAATGGCGTTCTGCACGCGTTATCGCCACATAAAGCAGTCGTCTCTCCTCCTCCAGTTCACGCCTGCTGCCCATTGACATAGAACTCGGAAAGATATTCTCCTCCAGTCCAACGACAAATACCACAGGGAATTCAAGTCCCTTAGCACTATGCACTGTCATCAGCGACACACGTTCACCGTCAGCTCCGTCGTCGCTCTCCAGGTCAGTCTGCAATGACACTTCCTGCAAGAAGTCTGTAAGATGAACCTCATCAGCACGGCCTTCTTCCTTCCTGCCTTCAACAAACTCCTGTATACTGCCAAGCAATTCCTCGACATTCTCCTGACGGGCTATGTTTTCGGGAGTCTTATCCTGATATATGTCTGCAGAAATACCGCTGGCCTTGACCACTTCAACACCTAGAGCATAGGCATCAACCGTTACAAACTTCTCAATAAAACTACTTATCAGACACCTGAAGGCATCCAGCTTTGTAAGCGTGGCTTTGCTTGGATTAAAACCGTACAAAGCAGGTTCACATATCACACGCCACAAGCTCACTCCGTTTGCGGAGGCCACAGCGGCAATCTTTGCCACAGTGCTGTCGCCTATTCCACGCTTAGGATAATTTATAATTCTCTTAAAAGCCTCCTCGTCGTCAGGATTTACAACAAGGCGAAAATACGCTATGACATCTTTTATCTCCTTACGCTGATAGAAGCTGAGTCCGCCATAAATTTTATAAGGAATGCTCACCTTTCGCATGGCTTCCTCAAAACTTCTGCTCTGTGAGTTTGTTCTATATAGCACGGCAAAGTCATTATATCCGCATCTGTCAGCCCGCTTTATCCGCTTAATCTCATTGCAAACGATAATAGCCTCTTCACGGTCGCTGTATGCCGGTTTAACTGAAAGTTTATCACCATCGGCATTGCAGCTATAAATATCTTTCGGTATCTGCCGTTCATTGTGACGTATCAGGCTGTTTGCCGCCTGAACAATACGTTTGGTACTGCGATAGTTACGCTCCAGCTTGAACAGACGCGTTCCTGCAAACTGCTTCTGAAAATCAAGGATGTTGTCTATGTTTGCACCTCTGAAGGCATAAATACTCTGTGCATCGTCACCTACGGCACAAACATGCAGGTGCTCTTCAGCCAACAGCCATACAATCTTCTGCTGTACAGAGTTTGTGTCCTGATACTCATCAACAAGAACATACTTAAAGCGTTCAGAATATTTCTTGCGTATATCAGCATCAGAAACAAGCAGACGATATGTATTTATTAGCAAGTCGTCAAAATCCATTGCATTCGCCTTCTTGCAGCGCTCGCAATACGCCGAATATATAGCCGACACAGCCGGCACTTTCTGTTCAGCATCACGTTCTATCAGGCTTCGGGTCCTGGCATATTCATCAGGAAACATAAGATTATTCTTAGCCATACTTATTCGCGCATGAACAGACGCCGGCTTATACACCTTGTCATCGAGTTGCATCTCCTTGATAATGGCTTTAATCAGACTCCTCGAATCACTCTCGTCATATATTGTAAAGTTGCCCGCGTAGCCAAGTCTTTCTGCCTCAACACGCAAAATACGCGAAAATATGCTATGAAAAGTTCCCATATACAGATACCTTGCCACCTCTTCGCCAACAAGCCCTCCTATTCGCTGCTTCATTTCATTTGCAGCCTTATTGGTAAAAGTAAGTGCAAGAATATTCCATGGCTTCATGCCAAGGCTCAATAAATATGCTATTTTGTATGTCAGCACACGGGTTTTGCCTGAACCGGCTCCGGCAATAACAAGCGACGGTCCGTCACAAAACTCCACCGCTGCACGCTGGCTGTCGTTCAGCTCATCAAGAAAGGTACAATCCATTATTTGCAATTACATTTAATTTTCATGCCGCACAAACAAATCAAAACGCAAGACGCATGCGCTGCCGGCAATATAAATATTAGGCTAAATTATTAGTCTGAACCGTCATCATACAATTGTTGTAGCTGTGTATTATCTCATATTGCGATATACGCCGCCCGCAGATGTCGAAGGATCGATATCTTCTCCTTCTTTTGGAAAAGATGGTATAAACTTCATTTGCTGCTCTATCTGACGCTTACGCTTAAGCATATATCCGCTAGGATCTTTTGAACTGAATTTAAGCGGATTGGGCAAAGTGGCAGCTATTAGAGCACATTCGCCTCTAAACAAGTCAACGGCATCCTTGCCAAAATTGTCCTCAGCAACAGCCTGGGCGCCATAAATGCCGGGGCCCATCTCTATCGAATTAAGATAAACTTCCATTATCCGCTGCTTGCTCCACATCAGTTCTATCAGCGTAGTAAAATAAACTTCGAACCCTTTGCGTATCCATGAGCGGCCCGGCCACAGGAACACGTTCTTTGCTGTCTGCTGCGATATGGTGCTTGCACCACGCTTTTTCTTGCTCGACATATTATGTTCCACGGCTTTTTCTATCGCCTTATAATCAAATCCGTGATGAAGCAGAAAGCGCTGGTCTTCACTTGCCATAACAGCGACAGGCAGATGAGGTGATATTTTATCCAACGGCACCCAATGATGATGCATCTTGATACTTTCACCGTCCTTTATCTGCTCAGCACAACGGATAAACATCAGCGGCGTGAAATATACGGGAATAAAACGCAACAATACAACAGCAAGAATGGTGGAGCCAAAGAAAGCTACCACCATCCAACGTATTATGCGGCTCAGAAATCTGAACTTGCTCATCTAATAAGTATCAAAAATTAGTTCAATGTTCCGTTATTTGCAGCGTCAATCATCTCCTGGCTTGCATACAGATATACCTCAACACGACGGTTCTGAGCCTGTCCTGCTGATGTTGAGTTATCAGCTACAGGATTAGCAGAGCCATAGCCCTGAACTTTCTGAATCTGATTTGAGCTAACGCCACATGACTTCAGATAAGAAGAAACAGCCTCAGCACGTTTCTGACTCAGAGGAACGTTTATTGCATCATTACCAGTTGAATCAGTATATCCCTGAATGTCAACCGAACATGTGCTGTTATTCTTCAATACGCTAGAGAACTTTGCAAGCTCATTCTTTGATGCTGTGTTAAGGTCTGCCTTATTCAGAGCGAAAAGAATACCAGAATCAAATGTAACCTTTACAGCCTTCAGACCATTTGCGTCAGTAACTTCTTCTACTTTGGCATTATCGAGCTGAGCCTCAGCCTCTTTCTTTACTTTATCCATGTGGTTGCCGATCAAAGCACCGGTACCGGCACCTACAGCAGCACCAACTGCGGCACCAACTGCTGTGTTGCCGGCTATTTTACCAATAATACCTCCAACCAATGCTCCACCACCAGTTCCGATTAACGCACCGGTTCCTGCCTTTGTACTACAACTTACTACAACAGCCGCGCAAAGGGCAAATATTACAACTTTAATTTTCTTCATAATCTAAAATATTTAAAAATTCACATAGACAAAAGTACAATTTTTTTTTATACCAAACAATATTAAAAACATGTTTTTATAATTAAAACCACATAATGATATTAATAATGTATTAAATTGAACATTTTTTAACCTAACATATTGATTTAATTACAACATTTTTTAAAAGAACATGAAGCTGCAATATCACACAAAAACCTATACAATGCACCGGAAGATAAAACAAAGTATGCATCTGTCTATGACAAATATAAATTATTTTATTTAAAATAATCACCAAAGACATTTATGTTGTCAACCTGAGCATGATTTAATTATCATAAAATATCTTTCTTACACTATTTTATTAGCATAATTCAGCTATTTTTAGTAAGTTTGCAGTCAAATTAGAATAAGAAAGCAATTTTTATCATGGCTAAAGAACTAAAAGAACTGACAAAAAGAGCTGACAACTACAGTCAGTGGTATAACGACCTTGTAGTAAAGGCTGACCTGGCCGAGCAGTCTGCCGTGCGTGGATGCATGGTAATCAAACCTTACGGCTATGCAATTTGGGAAAAGATGCAGCACCAGCTTGACCTGATGTTTAAAGAAACAGGAGCACAGAATGCATACTTCCCGTTGCTTATCCCAAAATCATTCCTTTCAAGAGAAGCCGAGCATGTTGAAGGATTCGCAAAAGAATGTGCCGTTGTTACACATTACCGCTTACGCGCAAAAGAAGACAAAAGCGGCGTTGAAGTTGATCCCGCTGCACGTCTTGAGGAAGAACTGATTATACGCCCAACATCTGAAACCATTATATGGAATACATACAAAAACTGGATTCACTCATGGCGCGATCTGCCACTGATGTGTAACCAGTGGTGCAACGTGATGCGCTGGGAAATGCGTACACGCCCGTTCCTCCGTACATCAGAGTTCTTGTGGCAGGAAGGCCACACTGCACATGCCACACGTGAAGAGGCTGAAGCTGAGGCACAGAAGATGCTTCATGTATATGCCGACTTTGCAGAACAGTGGATGGCTGTACCTGTTGTTCAGGGTGTAAAGAGCGAAACAGAAAGATTTGCCGGAGCTCTTGACACTTACACTATTGAGGCAATGATGCAGGACGGCAAGGCCCTGCAAAGCGGAACAAGCCACTTCCTTGGTCAAAACTTTGCAAAGGCTTTCGACGTTACTTATCTTAACAAAGAGAACAAGCCTGAATATGTCTGGGCAACATCATGGGGTGTTTCAACACGTCTCATCGGTGCATTAATAATGACTCACTCTGACGACAACGGACTGGTTCTGCCTCCGAAACTCGCTCCTATTCAGGTTGTTATTATCCCTATTACAAAGGGAGCCGAACAGCTGCAGGCCATCACCGAAAAGCTTTCTCCGATTATCACTGCTCTTCGCAATGCCGGAATATCTGTTAAATATGACGATGCCGACAACAAACGCCCGGGCTTCAAGTTTGCCGACTATGAACTCAAAGGTGTTCCTGTACGTCTTGTTATGGGCGGACGCGACCTCGAGAACAACACTCTCGAAATTATGCGCCGCGATACTCTTGAGAAAGAAACAGTTCCCGTTGACGGCATAGTTGAACGAGTTGAAAATCTGCTGAAAGAAATTCAGGACAACATGTTCAAGAAAGCCAAAGCTTATCGTGATGCCCACATCTATGAATGTGACAACTACGATGAGTTCAAGGAGAAGGTAAAGGAGGGAGGCTTCTTCCTGTGCCACTGGGATGGTACCGCAGAAACAGAAGCAAAGATAAAAGAAGAAACTCAAGCTACGATAAGATGTGTGCCTTTCGGCGTTGAGCAAACACCTGGAACAGACATGGTCTCAGGCAAGCCTGCAAAATGCAGAGTTATTATTGCACGCAGCTATTAATTGCTTAGAAATATGAATATGAGAATGCAGAGGTGATTATGCCTTCTTGCATTCTCATATTTTATTCTGATACTTTTCAAAAACACGTAAAACTATATTTTTCCATGAGTATTTTTATTGAATACATTGTACGCCTGCTTAATTTCATAGCACCAAAACAATGTGTCGTATGTGGAAAAAGACTTACTATAAGCGAAGACGTTATCTGTGCTGTATGCAACCTGCACATGCCAAGAACGTTATTCTCAAAAAATCCCTATGAAAACAAAATGGCAAAACTTTTCTGGGGGCAGATTAAGATAGAAAAGGCTGCAGCATTGTTCTTCTACGAGCCACATTCAGAAATGAGCCGTATAATACTTTCTTTAAAATATTTCAACCACCCGGAAACAGGCGAACTTATTGGGCGTATGCTGGCAGAAGAGATAAGACAAGACGGATTTTTTGACGGCATAGACCTGATAATTCCTATACCTTTGACAAAGAAGAGGCAAAGGGAACGAGGATATAATCAAAGTATGGAAATTGCTAGAGGAATAAACGAAATAACTAAAATAAAGATTGTCGGCAATGCCGTAAAAAGAAAATCATTTAAGCAAAGCCAGACAAAAATGAACCGCTGGCAACGACAAGACAACGTTAAGGACGTTTTTACCATAGATAAAGGACATGACCTTGACGGCAAACATATTCTGCTGATTGATGATGTCGTTACAAGCGGTTCTACAATAATATCATGTGCGCAGAAAATCTCAGCACACTATAATAACATAAAATTCAGTGTCTTATCTTTAGGCTTTACCAAAAACTGAGCTCAAACAAGCACATTCCGGCACGTAAACAGAATCAGTGGCGGTCTCTGCTAATGTTCAGTTCAGAATATTTTTTATGCCCTTTAGCATAGTATTGCCATAATATAGAGAAACCGAATATACCTTCCACGTTATCCGTCTTGCGCATCTGCTGCACTTGTTTTCTTATCTCACGATATTCAGGAAGCCATTTTCTGAATGTTCTTCTGGCTTTAAGTATTGCCTTGAAATCACCTATGCAGCCTGTGGCCAATGACTTGAACGCAGCAACATAATCAAGGAACAAACGCATACGGAACACACTACGCAACCTGTCTTCAGGCAAATTCTTGTAAAGCATCAACAGATTGTTGCGAAAATTAAGATATGTCTTCATCGGATTGTTCTTAGGCAAAGTGCCGCCACCGACATGAAAGACAAAACTGTCTGGTATGCAGAAAATCTTACGTCCCATCAGACGCAGGCGCCAGCACAAATCAATCTCCTCGCAATGGGCAAAGAACCTGGCATCAAAACCTCCTGACGACTTAAAATCTGAAGAACGTATCATCATACATGCTCCCGTAGCCCACAGCACTTCAGCATCGTAATCATATTGTCCGTTATCAGCCTCAACAGTATCAAAAATTCTGCCGCGACAAAAAGGATAGCCATAACGGTCAAGATATCCGCCACTGGCTCCTGCATATTCAAAAGAATCATGATCTTTCTCAGACAACAGTTTTGGCTGACAGGCTGCAGCCTCAGGATGGTTGTCCATAAACTCAACCAAAGGTGCCAGCCAATGATGGGCAACTTCAACGTCAGAATTCAGCAATACATAATATTCTGCCTCAATCTGTTCCAAAGCCTTGTTATATCCCTCGGCAAAGCCCCAGTTTTTTTCAAGAAGCACCAGGCGAACTTCAGGAAAGCGTTGTTTAAGTATTTCAAGCGAATCATCAGTAGATGCATTGTCTGCAACATAAACAGTTGCATCCTTACGCGAATATTCAAGCACATTAGGCAAAAAGCGTTTCAGCATCTCTGCCCCATTCCAGTTTAATATTACGATAGCAACTTTTTCCATTTTACAATAAAGCTTTTAGTGCCGTTTTATCATGATTGAAGTCACCCAGCTTCACCTTAACGAGCTGATTGTCAAGCCTGTCGTTGTCAGGTGACGGCGGCAGTTCTACACGAATGTAATTTTTTGTAAACCCATGCATGGCTCTTCCTCTGGCAGCCTTCTCAAACAACACCTCAGCCTCATATCCAATGAAACGCTCATAAAAAGCATGAGTCTTATTGTCTGACATATCAAGAAGACGCTTGCTGCGCAGTTTTTTGTCGCCATCAGACACTACATAAGGTATCTTCAAAGCCATTGTACCCGGACGCTCTGAATAAGGGAACACATGAAGCTGAGTAACATCGAGCGACTGAAGGAAGTTGTAAGTCTCTTCAAACAACTCAGGCTTTTCGCCGCGTGTTCCAACCATCACATCCACACCGATAAAGGCATCGGGCATTACTTTCTTTATCAGATTTATCTTATGAGCAAACAACGCTGTATCATAACGGCGATGCATAAGGCGCAACACTTCATCAGACCCGCTCTGAAGCGGTATATGGAAATGAGGCATGAAAGCCCTGCTCTGAGCACAATATTCTATAAGCTCATCATCCAGCAAGTCTGGCTCAATGCTGCTTATACGATAGCGCTTTATGCCTTCTACCTTGTCCAAAGCCTTTACCAAGTCGACAAAACGTTCATTCGTTGTTTCGCCAAAATCTCCGATATTCACGCCGGTGAGAACAATCTCTTTGCCTCCTTCTGCCGCAGCCTGCTCAGCCTGCTCAACAAGCGACGCAATACTCGGATTACGGCTAAAGCCACGGGCGTAAGGAATGGTGCAATATGTACAGAAATAGTTGCAGCCATCCTGCACCTTAAGAAAATAACGTGTACGGTTACCACGCGAGCAGCTCGGTGCAAAAGTCTTAATGTCTTTTGTCTTCTGTGTATGATATCTGTGCAGCGCCTCACCGTTTTTTACGCCTCCCCATGCTTCAGACAAGAACTGAATAAGGTTGGCTTTCTCGTTAGCTCCAAGCACCAGGTCAACTCCTTCTATCTGGCTCACTGTTTCAGGTTTCAGCTGAGCATAACATCCGGTTACAACGACAAAGGCTCCCGGATGATTGCGCACCATCCTGTGTATAGCCTGGCGGCATTTATGATCGGCAACTTCTGTAACAGAACATGTGTTTATTATACAAATGTCAGCAACCTCGCCTTCACCTGCCGTACTTACACCCATCTCTGACAACAAACGGCCAAAGGTGGATGTCTCTGAAAAATTTAATTTGCAGCCTAATGTGAAAAAGGCCGCCTTTTTACCTTGAAAGGCTGATGTATCTATCATAATCTAATCTTTCTACTTTTCCGTCCGATTTTAATATTGCAATTTTATCGGACCAGTATTATCAACCATCAGAAAAAGAAAGCAATGTCACTGGCATTTACCAACGCCCATCCGGCTGCACATTCCCTGACACATATAAATTCAGGCACATTTGTGCCGTTTCAAATATCCTGCCATGCACACACCTTATTATATATAATGCATACATCTGCTTTTCTTCTGATATTTCTATGATTTTCTCGATGCAAAGATAATAAAAAGTAGGAACTAACAGACACAGTAAAAACTATTTATTAAACGCCATCCCCAATTAAAAGAAATTAACATTTCGTATTTAACTGACAATCAATTACTTACAAAAAAGTTACAAAAATGAATGAAAAAAATTACTAAAAGCAGAACAACGTATCAAAAAAATGTTTACCTTTGCATCGTTTTAATAAACAAATGATTGTTTTACAGATTTAAAAAGCAAAGAAAATGAAAAAATTAGTTTTAATGTTCGTAGCTATCGCAGCTATCTCTTTCGCATCTTGTGGTAACAAAACAGCTCAGGCTGAGGGTGCTGACACAACAGATACAGCTGCTGTTGACACAGCTGCTGCTGTTGATACAGCTGCTGTTGACACAGCTGCTGCTGACACAGCTAAATAATTTAGCTACAACAGTTAAAAGGAGATTAAAAACCGCAGGACACAGTCTTGCGGTTTTTGCTTTTATATAATCAAGTCATCAAAAGACTTAATAAATCACCATCTACGCAAGACTAAATATTAAAGCCTGCATGACGGCTATGTAAAACACGGCAAATTACGATGCAAAAGGTATGCTTTTAGCTTTCAATATGCCACATATTACAATGTAAGAACTATGCTTTTGCAACAAGAAAAATCATCAAAACGATTTTCATCATCACCCTAAATGTTTTATTACATAACACTTTGACAATAAGTCTGTTATAACGTTATCACCAATAAAATCAGTTCAATAAGTCAAGCCGTGACAATAATATATGTGATGAGTTGGAAAATCAACTCATCACACATTATAGTACACAAAATCAATAAGTTACATACGAATGTGATGAGTGATGACTTTTTATAAAAAATCATTTACGCTTTATTGCATAACAAGACATCTATCAGATTGCCTTTGAAACAACACCAAAGAACAATCAGCACCACTCTATCAATCTTGACTACATCACAGCCTTACACATAACAATAAGCAAAATATTCAGCCTGAATGAAATAAAATCCGCCAGACTAAAAGTCTGACGGAAAGAATTAATAGAAAATAGTATGAAATAAAGTCATGTTTTTGTGCTGATCTTGGATATATCAAATCAAACGACAAACACTTTCAATTTAATAATAACTCATCAAAAGATGCCGGCAATGATACTATTGCTATACCAAATATCAAACAAGCATACGACAATAATACTTGCCGGCATACAAACCAAAACAAACTAACATTAAAACTTGCGCATATAATCCCAATATTTTTTATTTATGTCAAGTCTGTCATTATTATCCGCTGACGTTTGCTTTCTACCCGGACTAGCAAGCGGATACACATCAGCAAATTAGCCCTGGCACATAAGAATCTGACAAATAGTTAATCACGTCCTCCTCCTAAAGCCTGATACAGGCTTATCACGCTTTGCACTTCAGTAAACATATTGGCAACCTGCTGAAGTTCGGCATTAAGCAACGACTGCTGCGCCGTAAGCACCTCAAGATAATTAGTATTACCATGCTGCATCAAAAGCTTCGTGCTGCGTAATGCTGTCTGCAACGATTCCACCTGCTTGCTGTAAATAGACGTTTTGGCATGACTTGTCTGATAAGCAGTAAGAGCATCGTTAACCTCACTGCCGGCATTCAGCAATGCCTGCTGAAAAGCCAGACGAGCTTCTTCCTGCTGCGCCTTTGATATACGTAGCTGTGCAACATTCTGCCCTTTGTTGAACAGAGGCAGAGTCAACGAGCCTAAAGCCTCTGCCAAAAACTTTCCCGGATTCAGGATTGCCGAACCTACAGCATTTGTCCAACCGACAGAACCGCTCAACGTAATCTGAGGATAAAAGGCCGAACGTGCCTGATTGGTGGCATAGAACGCAGCCTCAAGGCTACGTTCCGCACTTCTTACATCAGGTCTGTTAGACAACATCTGCAAAGGCACACCAACGGTTATGTCACAATCAAGCTGCATCTGGCACAGCTTCCCACGCTGATGCTTTTGAGGAGCCTCGCCCAATATAATAGACAGGCTGTTTTCTGTCTGATTTATCTGCTCCTTTATATCAAGCACAGACGCCCTGACACCATGAAGGGATGCCTCCATCTGTGCAACTGCTGCCTCATTATATTGCCCGGCCTTCATCAAGGCGCGCGCTGTTTCAACAGTCTCTTCCCATGAAGCCATGGTACGTTCAGTCAAATCAAGCTGAGCGTCAAGCATTTGCAATGTATAATAAGCATTAGCAATACTTGCGATGAGCTGCGTACGCACAGCCTGCTTGTAATCTATGCTTTTGGCATAAAGAGCCTTTGCCTGCAGCTTGGCGTTGCGTATACGTCCAAACACATCCAGTTCCCAGCTTGCTGTAATAGGCAACTGATAAGTCTGCGTTGCCTTCTGATTATCGAAACTGCTTACAGAGCCTTGCGGGGCAAAGGCAAACGAAGGCAGATAGGCCAACTTTGCAGCCAACAATGTAGCCTCAGCCTCCTCAATCCTAAGCTGAGCCGACTTATAGTCTGTGTTGTTTGCCAGTCCCTCTTCTATCAGATTCTGCAACAGTGTATCCGTAAATAATTCACGCCAATATACATTGCCAAGACTTGCAGTGTCCGTGCCATACGACAATGAGTCACCATACAGGTTGTCAGGAACTGAAGTCTGCGGCTCATACTTTGTATATATTCCGCAACTGCACATCATAACAGCCGCAAATATCATATAAAACGCTTTCCTCATTTTCATTTGTTTTCAATGTTCAACTTACCTTTTTCTATCATTGTCCTTGCTTTTTCTACAACCGACTGCAAGTCGTCTTCCTCTTGCAGAGGTGTTCTGATCTTCTCCTGCAGATATTCAAAGACTATAAAGAACAGAGGCACTACAAAAAGCAAAGCTATGGTACCTATGGTTATACCTCCAACCACACCAGTAGCCAAAGAGTTGTTGCCGTTGGCTCCTGCACCCGACGAGAACATAAGCGGCAGCATGCCAAAGACCATACACAGAACCGTCATGACAATAGGACGGAAACGGGCCTGGGCTGCAGAATAGGCCGAAGCAACTATACCTAATCCCTTTCGGCGACGCTCAACGGCATACTCCGTAATAAGAATAGCTGTCTTGGCAAGCAATCCGATAAGCATTATCACACCGGTCTGCAGATAAATGTTGTTCTCTATGCCAAACAGTCTTGCAAAGAGGAACGAGCCCATAAGTCCAAACGGCACTGAGAAGATGACCGCAAGCGGCAACAGGAAACTCTCATAAAGACATGACAAAATGAGATAAATAAGAATGACGCACATGAAATATACAAACGCCGTTTGCGCACCGCTGTTTCCGGCCTCCTCGCGTGCCATACCTCCATACTCATATCCATAGCCCGACGGCAGCATCTTTTCGGCAGTCTCTTTAATTGCAGTCTGAACCTGTCCCGAAGAATATCCGTCTGCAGCATTGACATTAACCGGAATCGTGTTATACAGATTGAAGCGCTGTGCCAGCTCAGCACCAAGAACATTCTTTATTGTTACAAACTGGCTTAGCGGTGCCATCTCGTCTCCATTGCGTACAAACATGTTGTCAAGGGCATGTTCATCAAGACGGAACTTTGGCGAAGCCTGAATCTGTACACGATAAACCTTTCCAAACTTATTGAAGTCAGACACATACGAAGCTCCGCAATAGCTTCCCAAAGCATCAAGGACATCATTAGGAGATATTCCGGCACGCTTACATTTTGCAGCATCAACATCAACGGCAATCTGCGGGAATGACATTGAGTAAGAAGAATATGCCATGGCAACCTCTGGACGTTTGTTCAACTCAGCTACAAACTTTACCGTAGTATCATAAAACTTCGCTATGTCGCCGCCGGTTTTGTCCTCCAGATACAGCTCGGTAGAGTTACCCGTTCCGTAACCGGGTATCATGGCCGGCTGAAAACAGAATATCTGAGCCTCCTTTATTTCACTGAGCTGTCTGTTAAGGCGTTCCATCACGGCATCAACATTATGCTCCTTGCCCTTGCGTTCATCCCATGTCTTCAGCTTTATAATGGCTGTACCATATGATGTGCCCTGTCCTGAAATGAGGCCATAGCCCGTAATGCGTGAGAAATGGTCTACTTCTGGAGTTTTCTGCAAAATGGCCTGCACCTTGTCCATAACCTTATTGGTTTCGGTCAGAGAGTTTCCCGGAGAAGTACTTACGTTCAGCATGATTGTTCCCTGATCTTCCTGAGGGACAAAACCGGTCTTTGTCGTATTCATAAGGTAAACAAGCAAGACTACCGTAACACCAAGCGATGCCCACCCCATCCATCTGTGATGGAAGAAGAACATCAAAGCACGCTTATACTTGCCCAACATCACCTTATACGATGCATTGTATGCAGCCTTAATCCGCGCATTAAATCCTTTCTTAACTCCGCTATTGCTTTCTGGTTTAAGCAACATCGCGCATAATGCGGGACAGAGTGTGAGGGCGTTAAGGCAGGATATGCCCACAGCGACAGCCATGGTGACACCAAACTGAGTGTAGAACACACCAGACGTTCCGCCCATGAACGTTACAGGAACAAACACGGCCATAAACACAAGCGTACACGTTACAACAGCCATTGACACATCGTGCATGGCATCCTTCGTTGCCAGATATGGCGATGTATGCCCCACTTCAAACTTTGCCTGAACCGCCTCAACAACGATAATTGCATCGTCAACAACAGTCCCGATAGCCAACACAAGGGCGAACAGCGTCAAGATGTTAATGCTGAAACCTGCAATCTGCAAGCAAGAGAATGTTCCGATGAGTGAAACGATAATAGATATCGAAGGAATAATGGTACTCTTGAAATCATGAAGGAAGAAATAAACAACCATTATTACAAGCAGAATAGCAATAACAAGCGTCTCTACCACGGTGTCGATTGATGCGAACAAGAAGTCGTTCACACTCATCATCTGTACAAACTCACAGCCCGCAGGAAGATCTTTCGACATGTCATCAAGTTCACCGGCTATCTGCTGGTTCACAGCCGTAGCATTAGCTCCGGCCACCTGAAACACCATAAACGTTGTTCCGGGCACACCGTCTACTTCGCCATGATAACTGTACGACTGCTTTCCGAGTTCAACATCTGCGATATCCTTAAGTCTGAGCACAGTTCCGTCTTTCTGCGACCTGATTACGATGTTTTCAAATTCAGGCACCTCTTTAAGTCGGCCTTTATACTTCATTGTATACTGATAAACATGATCGGAGTTCTCGCCAAGCGAACCGGCCGGGGCAACAATGTTCTGTTCTGCAAGAGCCTGAGTTACGTCTGCAGGAATAAGCCCATATTGAGACATCACGTCTGGCTTCATCCATACACGCAGACTGTATGTATCACCCAACTCAAGGACATCGCCTACGCCCTGAATACGCTTAAGACGCGGTATGACATTTATGTCAAGATAATTGGCAAGAAAGGTCTCGTCGTAACGCTTGTCTTTGCTTACAAGAGAGTTTATCTGCAAGAAACCGTTCTGACGCTTTGTCGTGCTGACACCGATGCTCTTAACCGCCGACGGAAGTTTGCCTTCAGCTTTAGACACACGGTTCTGCACATTCACGGCAGCCATGTCCGGGTCAGTGCCTTGCTTGAAATAGACCATAATCTCAGCTGTTCCTGAGTTGGTTGCCGTTGAAGTTATATAAATCATGTCTTCTACTCCGTTGATGCTTTCCTCAAGAGGAATTATCACGCTGTTCATAACAGCATCGGCATCAGCTCCTGTATAAGTAGCCTCAACCCTCACCGTAGGAGGAGCAATGTCAGGATATTGCTCAACCGGCAGGGTGAAGAGAGAGATAAGACCAACTAAAACTATCAATATGGATATGGCCAGCGCCATAACCGGCCTTTTTATAAAGATGTTTCCTTTCATAAAAATCTTTTTCCCTTTTTGTTTTTATCATTTCACAATAGTTCCCTCGCGCACAAGTCCGGCACCCTTTGAAACATATTCGTCTCCTACGCTCAGACCGCCTGTGACGATATACTCCTTGCCGTCGTTATAGGGGGCAACCGTTATGAGTGTTGAAACAGCTTTGCCGTTTACCACTTTATACACTATGTATTTGTCTTGCTGCTGCACTGTGGCTTCCTGCGGAATAACAATACAATTCTTAAACTCGCTCGGTATCAGGACATTGCCAGACGAACCGCTGTAAAGCAACCTGGACTTATTCGGGAACACAGCCCTAAGGCCTACCGCTCCGGTCTCTTTGTCTATCACTCCGCTTATCGACTCTATCTTGCCTTTCTCATCGAATATCGAACCATCGTTAAGCTGAAGCTGTATTTCCGGCATCTGCTTTATTGCATTGTCCTTAGTGCCATACTGACGCACCATGGTGAGAAGCTGATTTTCCGGCATTGAGAAATATACATACACCTTAGAGTTATCCGAAACTGTTGTAAGAGGCTTTGTCATCGACGGACTGACCAATGTTCCTACACGATACGGCAGCATTCCAACAACACCGTCGCTCGGACTCTTCACCTCTGTATAAGACAAATTGTTACGTGCATCCCTCTCCTCTGCCCGCGCCTGTACCAGCTTAGCCTTGGCCGTCAGATATGCATTACGGTTTGTCTTCAGGTTAAAGTCTGACACCACTTTCTGTGCATGAAGCTCCTTGGCACTCTGATATGTCAGCTCAGCCGTGGCAAGATTTGCCTCAGCATCCTTCACATTGGCTACAGCCGTGGCAAGTGCCGTCTGATATGGAACCTGGTCTATAACAAAAAGCACTTGTCCTTTCCGTACTGTCTGTCCCTCTGAAACATTAAGTTTTACTATATATCCTGAAACTTTTGGATAAATATCGATATCCTGCATACCTTCAATTGATGCAGAATAAGAAGTTGTTATTGTTTTGTCTGTCTTCCCCTCCACTTTCTTCGTGGCATAAGTCTGCCTGTTAACTTCAGCAGGTTTGTTCTTGCATGATGTTGCAATGAATAAACATGTAAAGGCAACAAGCCATACATTCAAGTTTAAAATCTTTTTCTTCATATCATTAATATATTATCTGATTTTCGCCGCGAAAGTAACAATTTGCCGTGCAGAATCAGTAACAACATTTCCTTCAGATGTGTTCAATTTGACTTCTGCCTGCAAGAAAAGAAGAAAATAGAACATAGGCTGAGGAAAAAGGAATATTACAGGTAAGCCGTAATTTAGTATCTTTGCAAACAAAATCAGAACAGATGAACAAAGACATAAGAAATATTTATAATCAAGAAACAAGCAAAAATTTTTATGACAACGACTACGTGAAAATAACTGACCGACTCGACTATATCTTTCATGAAAGCAAAAGTGAAAAAATTGAAGAATTCACGTTTGTCTACTGCGAAAAAGGAGAACTTAAAATAGAGTTAAACAACACTGTTTTCTGTCTCCATAAAAACGACATACTGGTATGTCTGCCTAACTCGCTCATAAACCTAATTGAAGAAAAAAGCGAGAATAAGCTTATAATAATATGCTTTTCAAACCGCTTGGCACACCGCATGACTCAAACAGAAAAAGGGACATGGAAAATGATGGAGCATCTGCACGTCTGTCCTGTCAGGCATATGACCAAAAACGAATGTGTTGTATTGAAAAAATATATCGACTTAATTTCTGACAAAATAGACGTTGACGCAGACAAATTCCAGAAAGACATACTCATGCATATCGCATCGGCGATGTTTACGGAAATGATTGCCATAGCATATCAGAACAGCTATGAAGACTGCACAGACGACAGTTCAGAAGAATGTCTCAGGCAATCTGACTACATATTCAACAACTTCATGGAGGCTGTAACGGCAGATAAGGGAAGGCACCGGACAATAGGATATTATGCCGAAATGCTTTGCTATACGCCAAAATATCTTTCAACCATTGTCAAAAAGGTATGTGGCAAGAATGCTCTTACGCTTATCAACGACAACGCCATTGAACACATCATTGCAGAACTGAAATATTCTGACAAGAACATTAAGCAGATTGCATTCGACTTTAATTTTTCTAACAACTCTTTCTTTTCCAAGTTCTTTAAGATGCATACAGGCATATCGCCAACTGAGTATCGCAACAATATCATAAAAAACGAAGACGGAAAAACAGAGACTGAAAAAAACGAAAACAGATAGCAGAAACAACGAACAGTCATATTGGCATATAATGGCACAGGCATCAGGCATCATGAATAGTAGCAAAGTGTATCCAAAATAACTGAATACAAAACTCAATGAGTTTCATACCAAAAATCACTGAATAAGCAATGTTAAATCAGTGGTTTTCAGATAACATTTCAGCATATATTTTACTGTTTTACAAAAGGTGCCCTTTTACATTGCGAAAGAGCACCTTTTACAATGCAAAAGACATCAAATCGCGCGCTAAAAGGTATGCTTTTGCAAATCAATGAAATAAAGCTAACCGGCACATTGTCTGCAATACGCGTAATAGAGGCATAAGCCATTGGTTTTCAATATATTACGCATCTTCAGTAAAAGGGCAACATTTAAGCAAGGATAATGATGTCCAGACCCATATATCCATAAACTCTTTGACATATGATTTATGGGAAACTGCTCAATATAAACATAAATCCTGTTTAACACAAATAGGCCATTAGGATTCGGTCGGGATTTTTGCTTTATATTGAGCGGATTTTCGTTAGATTTTTCGCAGGCATAGTGAGCTATGTCAAAAAAAATCTGACAAAAAGACGACAATAGAAACAAAAAGACAGGCTGAAAGCATCAATGCACAAAATTGATAAAGTAATATGCGCTATAATGCCCGATTTGGGGTTAATCATTATGAGCCGTTTGAATTAAAACAATAAAGGAGATGACGCCACAAGACGTCACCTCCTTGATAATAAACATGATAAAATATCTCTTATTTATATTCTTCCCATGATTTGATGTCGATGTCATCAAGCTTAACACGACAGAAAGCATTGATAAACGCACTTGCCAGACGACCGTTTGTGATAAGAGGCACGTTAAGGTCGATAGCTGCACGACGAATCTTATATCCGTTTGAAAGCTCGCTGACAGTAAGGTCTTTCGGTATGTTCACCACCATATCTATCTCATGATTGTGAAGCATGTCGAGAGCCTGAGGTTTCTTATCGCTGTCTGACGGCCAGTAAACGAGCGTGTTCTCTATGCCGTTCTCTGTAAGATACTTTGATGTGCCAACAGTTGCATACAGCTTGTATCCGTTGCTTACAAGCTGACGGGCCGCATCGAGCATGGCAGCCTTCTGCTTTGCGCCACCTGTAGAGAGCAATATGTTCTTTTTAGGTATGCGGTGGCCGACAGACAGCATACTCTTAAGCAACGCCGTGTTTGTATCATCACCAAGACATCCTACCTCACCTGTAGAAGCCATGTCGACACCAAGCACAGGGTCGGCCTTCTGCAAGCGGTTGAAAGAGAACTGACTTGCCTTAATACCAACGTAGTCGAGGTCGAACAAGTTCTTCTCCGGCTTTTCTACCGGCAGACCAAGCATAACCTTTGTGGCAAGTTCAATGAGATTTATCTTAAGCACCTTGCTGACAAACGGGAACGAACGTGAAGCACGCAGGTTACATTCAATAACCTTTATATCATTCTCTCGTGCAAGGAACTGTATGTTGAACGGTCCGCTGATATGCAGTTCCTGAGCAATCATCTTGCTGACGCGCTTTATACGGCGTATTGTCTCGCAATAAAGTTTCTGGGGCGGGAACTGTATTGTTGCGTCGCCTGAGTGAACTCCGGCAAACTCGATATGTTCACTGATTGCATAGGCAATGATTTCGCCGTTCTTAGCAACTGCGTCCATCTCAACCTCTTTCGCATGTTCGATAAACTGACTTACAACAACAGGATGATCTTCTGAAACGTTGGCTGCAAGTTTGAGGAAGCGCTCAAGTTCTTCATTGTTTGAACATACGTTCATTGCCGCACCTGAAAGGACGTAAGAAGGACGAACCAATACAGGGAAGCCTACACGGTCGATAAACTTGTTGATGTCATCCATTGAAGTCAGTGCGCTCCATTCAGGCTGGTCTATGCCGTTGCGTCCTAACATTGAAGAGAACTTGGCACGGTCCTCTGCATTGTCGATATCCTTGGCTGATGTACCGAGGATAGGAACATTCTGTGCATCGAGACGCATTGCAAGGTTGTTGGGAATCTGTCCGCCCGTAGAAACAATGACGCCATAAGGACATTCGAGGTCGATAATATCCATGACACGCTCGAATGTAAGCTCATCAAAGTAAAGACGGTCGCACATGTCGTAGTCGGTAGACACGGTTTCAGGGTTATAGTTTATCATTATGCTGCGATAGCCCTGCTTGCGTATTGTGTTAAGCGCCTGAACTCCGCACCAGTCGAACTCAACTGAACTTCCGATACGATATGCACCAGAGCCAAGAACAATGATAGAACGCTTGTCGTTCTCAAACGTAATGTCGCTCTTGACACCTGCGTATGTAACATAAAGATAGTTGGTCTGTGCCGGATACTCGGCCGCCAGTGTGTCGATCTGCTTTACAACGGGCAGGATGCCATAGCTCTTGCGGAGCTGGCGGATAACAAGTCCGGCCTTGGCCATATTGCCGAGTTCGCGCTCCAGACCTACGGCACGTGCTATCTGGAAGTCAGTAAAGCCATATACTTTAGCCTCGCGCAGCAAGTCTTTTCCAAGAACATTAACGCTCTTGCACTTCTTCAGTGTCTCATCTATGTCGATAATGTGCTTCAGCTTGTAGAGGAACCATTTGTCTATCTTCGTAAGGTCATGTATCTGGTCGATTGTATAACCTCTGTGCATAGCCTTAGATATGATGAAGATACGCTTGTCAGTAGGTTCGCGAAGCGCTGCATCGATATTTTCTATCTCAAGTTCCTTATTCTCAACAAAGCCGTGCATGCCTTGTCCTATCATGCGCAGACCTTTCTGTATAGCCTCTTCAAAGTTACGTCCGATAGCCATAACCTCACCTACAGACTTCATTGACGAGCCAAGCTCACGGTCAACGCCACGGAATTTGCTCAAGTCCCAACGTGGAATCTTACATACAACATAGTCGAGTGCGGGCTCAAAGAATGCGCTTGTTGTCTTTGTTACAGAGTTTTTCAGCTCAAAGAGACCATAGCCCAAACCGAGTTTTGCTGCCACAAATGCCAAAGGATAACCTGTAGCTTTAGATGCAAGAGCCGAACTGCGGCTAAGACGTGCGTTAACCTCGATAACACGATAGTCCTCACTCTTCGGATCGAAAGCATACTGAACGTTACACTCACCTACGATACCGATATGACGTATAATTTTTATTGAAAGTGCACGCAGCTTGTGATACTCGCTGTTAGTAAGTGTCTGTGAAGGAGCAATAACGATACTCTCGCCTGTATGGATGCCAAGCGGGTCGAAGTTCTCCATGTTGCAGACTGTTATACAGTTGTCGTAACGGTCGCGTACAACCTCATATTCTATTTCTTTCCAGCCTTTAAGACTCTTCTCAACCAGCACCTGCGGAGAGAACGAGAATGCTTTTTCTGCAAGTTTGTCAAGTTCTTCCTCATTGTCACAGAATCCGCTGCCTAGTCCGCCGAGAGCATAAGCAGCACGTATGATGACAGGATATCCAAGCTCAGCTGCAGCCTTGCGTGCCTGTTCTATAGTCTCGCAAGCCTCACTCTTGATGGTCTTTACGTCAATTTCGTTAAGCCTGTCGACGAACAGTTCACGGTCTTCTGTATCCATAATGGCCTGAACCGGAGTTCCAAGTACCTTAACATTATATTTTTCGAGCACACCGCTCTTATATAATTCAACACCACAGTTAAGAGCTGTCTGACCACCAAAAGACAGCAATATGCCGTCAGGACGCTCTTTCTCTATAACGCGCTCTACGAAATAAGGCTGAACAGGCAAGAAATAAATCTGGTCTGCAACACCTTCGGATGTCTGAACGGTTGCAATGTTAGGATTTATGAGAACAGTTTTAACGCCTTCTTCCCTCAACGCCTTCAAGGCCTGTGAACCGGAATAGTCAAACTCGCCGGCCTCGCCAATCTTCAATGCGCCGGAACCAAGAAGCAGAACTTTCTTTATATCATTATATTTCATGTCTTTTCTTTTTATTGCAATTACACTAACTGCCTGTTAAACAAATTATTTCAACGCATCAACAAACTTGTCAAACATAAACTCTGTATCTACAGGACCAGAGCATGCTTCCGGATGGAACTGGCTTGAGAACCAAGGATTCGTCTTATGACGTATACCTTCGTTGCTGCCATCGTTCATATTTACAAATAGCTCTTCCCAGTCTTTCCCTAAAGTAGAAGCATCAACGGCATATCCGTGGTTCTGGCTTGTTACATAACAATTGGTTGTTCCAACCATACGCACAGGCTGGTTATGAGAACGGTGACCATATTTAAGCTTGTAAATCGTAGCGCCACCGGCTTTTGCCAGCAACTGATTACCCATACAGATACCGCAAATAGGCTTTGTAGAAAGGCTCATTTGCTTTCTTATAATGTTTACGGCATCCTCACACATATCAGGATCGCCGGGGCCATTGGCAAGGAACAGTCCGTCGAAGTCCATATCCGTATAATCATAGTTCCACGGAACGCGTATAACATCTACACCTCTATTCAGAAGACATCTGATAATGTTATTCTTTACGCCGCAGTCAACAAGAACAACCTTCTTTCCGGCTCCTTCGTTGTAACGTATAATCTCCTTGCAGCTTACTTTGTCTACAAAGTTAACACCTTCATAGTCTGCTGTCGGGATATTGTCAGGCTCATCATCAAAAAGAATCTTGCCCATCATTACACCATGCTCGCGCAATACCTTTGTAAGCTCACGCGTGTCGATGCCCGTTATTCCCGGAACGTGCTCGCGCTTAAGCCAGTCTGCAAGACTTTCAACAGCATTCCAATGAGAATACATCTCGCTGTAATCTGCAACAATTATTGCCGATGCATATATCTTATCACTTTCCATGAAAGTGGCAATTCCATTGTTTTCCACTGTGAACGGTGGTACACCATAGTTTCCTACCAACGGATACGTAAGCACCATCAGCTGACCTGCATAAGATGGGTCTGTCAGACTCTCGGGATAACCCATCATAGCCGTATTAAACACCACCTCGCCTGCTACGGGAGAGTCATATCCGAATGACTTTCCACGAAATTTTGTGCCATCCTCTAATACCAAAGTTACATTTTTCATATTTGCTCTCTTTTATAAAAAGATTTTTAAACGAAATCAATCTGTACGTCAACATCTGTTCTTTGAAAGAATAATAATGCGCACAGCAGGAAACATTCAAAATCTTTTTGTTCTTTCAACTACTCTTATTTTTAAATAATTTGTATTACCAACACATTCAGAACTAACGTTCACACTGATACACACTTTCATAGAAACGGATAAATGCCATATTTACCAATCTCACTCCGCCAGGTGTAGGATAATTTCCCGTGAAATACCAGTCGCCTTTATGATTAGGTATTGCCGTATGCAATCCTTCGATAGACTGATAAACCAATTCAACCGGTGTCTTCATTCCCTCCGGGCGAAGCATTTCTACTATCTTTTTATTTATTTCATCTACAGTAAATGGTTTGTATATATCACAAACACAGTTACGCATCTCGCTCTTAGGCTTAAGAATTTCTTCCTTACATTTGTTGTATGTATCTTCAAGCAGCTGACACATACCATGATCCTTCAGCAGCTCAATAGTTGCCCGGAATACACAGAATTCCTCAAGATTAGGCATGTCTATTCCGTAATAATCAGGATAACGGATTTGAGGCGAACTGCTTACAATAATTATTTTCTTAGGATGCAAGCGGTCAAGAATCTTCAAGATACTTTCTTTCAATGTTGTTCCACGCACAATACTGTCGTCTATTATAACAAGATTGTCCACATACGGAACCAGAGATCCGTAGGTTACATCATATACGTGCGCGGCAAGATCATTACGCGATGCACCTTCTGTTATAAATGTACGGAGTTTTATATCCTTGATTGCAACTTTCTCACTACGCACATACTGATGCAGAATCTCTTCGAGTTCTTCATAAGACGGCTTATGATCCAAGTTACGTATTCTTTCTATCTTCTGGTTGTTTATATAACGCTTGAAACCTCCAAGCATTCCATAGAATGCGACTTCAGCAGTATTGGGTATAAACGAGAAAACAGTATGCTCGGTATCGTAATTGACAGCCTTTAAGATCGATGAAGTTAATTGTTCACCAAGTTTCTTACGTTCCTTATAAATATCTCTGTCTGAACCGCGACTGAAATAAATGCGCTCAAACGAACACTTAGCATCACCCCTCGGTTCAAGTATGCGTTCTATAGAACTTTCACCATTCTTCTTTACAATCAAAGCACATCCAGGTTCCAGCTCGTTTATGTCATCACATTCAAGTTCAAATGTTGTCTGAAGTACAGGACGTTCGCTCGCAAGAACAATAAACTCATCATTCTTGTACCAAAAAGCCGGACGTATGCCCCACGGATCACGCATAGAGAACATTTCGCCGCTACCCGTAAGTCCACACATTACATAACCGCCGTCGTAATCGGCCATTGTAGATTTAAGGACATTGCTAATCTTTATATTATCCTCTATATAACGTGTTATGTCTTGATCCTTAAGTCCCTTTTTCTGACCTTCTATAAAATTACGCTCAACCTCACGGTCCAATCTGTGCCCCATAAATTCAAGTGTAATATAGCTGTCACTGTAAATTCGGGGATATTGTCCTTGTTTCACAAGCTTGTCAAAAATCTCTTCAATATTGGTCATATTGAAGTTGCCGCACAAGCAAAGATTCTTAGCTCGCCAGTTATTGCGCCTCAAGAACGGATGCACATAAGAAAGGCCACTCTTGCCTGTTGTTGAATATCGCAGATGTCCCATATATAATTCGCCGGCGAAAGGCAAATTCCTTTTTGCATAATCAACGTCAGCCAATTGCTGAGGCGTAACATTCCTGAACTGCTTCTGAACATTAGCAAATATTTCTGTTATAGCATTTGAGCCTTCAGCACGCTCACGGAACATATATTCAGAACCAGGCACAGCATCTAAATTCACACATGCCATGCCTGCTCCCTCCTGTCCTCTGTTATGCTGCTTCTCCATCATCAGATAGAGCTTGTTAAGCCCAAACATCCAGGTGCCATACTTTTGTTGGTAGTATTCCAATGGTTTAAGTAACCTTACCATTGCAACTCCACATTCATGCTTCAATGGTTCCATCATCGTTATAATAAATTAAAAAGCTAATTCATAATATAAAAATCATCTGCAAGATTCTAGGATTTCTAATATTATTCTTTAGCTTTTTCATTAATATATTTTTATTCAACTGTTACTGATTTTGCCAAATTTCGAGGCTGATCAACATTTTTACCTTTACAAACGGCAATATGGTAAGCCAACAACTGCAATGGTATCGTAGCCAATAGAGGTTCAAGACATTCTTCTGTATCAGGCAATTCAATAACCTCATCAGCGATTTTACTTATAGTCTCATCACCTTTTGAAACCAACGCAATGACTTTTCCCTTACGTGCCTTTATTTCCTGTATATTGCTTAAGACCTTTTCATACATTGCATTACGCGTTGCAATAACGACAACCGGCATATCTGAGTCAATAAGAGCAATCGGGCCATGTTTCATTTCCGCAGCAGGATATCCTTCAGCATGTATATAGCTGATTTCTTTCAGTTTCAATGCTCCTTCCAACGCCACGGGATAACTATATCCACGCCCTAAATACAAGAAATTCCTTGCATAAGTAAAAATACGGCTTAGCCGTGATATTCTGTCATTAAGTTTCAGGGTTTCTTCCATTTTTTCCGGAATATTGCTTAGCCCCTTAACTATTTTCGTATATACATCTTCATCTATAGTATGCTTTTCTTTCGCTAAAGCCAAAGCCAACATAGTAAGAACGATCACCTGACCGGTAAAAGCTTTCGTCGAAGCGACTCCAATCTCGGGTCCGACATGAATATAAGAACCTGTATCAGTAGCACGCGGTATACTTGATCCTATCGCATTGCAAATGCCATAGATAAAAGCTCCATGTTGTTTGGCAAGCTTCACTGCGGCCAAAGTGTCTGCCGTTTCACCGCTCTGCGATATAGCTATGACAACGTCATTGTCTGTAACTACAGGATTACGGTATCTGAATTCGCTTGCATACTCAACCTCGACAGGTATACGGCATAAACTTTCTATTATTTGCTTTCCGATAAGTCCGGCATGCCATGAGGTTCCACATGCAACAATTATTATTCTCTTTGCAGCCAGCAGGCGTTCTTTATAATCAATGACGGCACTTAACGTAACATTTGTAGCCTCAACATTTATACGGCCACGCATACAGTTAGTAAGACATTCGGGCTGTTCAAAGATTTCTTTCAGCATAAAATGCGGATATCCGCCTTTTTCTATCTGACCTAAATTCAGGTCAACAGTCTGTATTTTCTGGAACAGTTCCCTATTTAATATATCAACGACCTTCAAGTTCTCTCCCCTTTTCATTACAGCAATACTGCCGTCTTCAAGGTAGGCCACCTTATCAGTATACTCAATTATCGGGCTTGCATCTGAAGCAAGGAAGAATTCATCTTCTGCTACACCAATAACCAAAGGGCTTTGTTTGCAAGCAGCAATAATCTGATCTGGCTCACGCTTATCAAGCAGGGCAATTGAGTATGCACCGATAACTTCATGGAGCGCAACCTGAACAGATGACAAAAGGTCGAGTTTTTTCTTGTTCTGAATATATTCAATCAGTTGCACAAGTACTTCAGTATCCGTATCAGAACGGAAAGTCAAGCCTTTTGACTGCAACTTTTTCTTTAAATCTGCATAATTTTCAATTATTCCATTATGGATAATTGCAAGATTCTTAGACTCTGAATAATGTGGATGTGCGTTTACAGATGAAGGTTCACCATGGGTTGCCCATCGTGTATGAGCAATACCCACAGTTCCTGAGATATTTTTGTCTTTACAAAATGTATCTAAATCTTTTACTTTACCTTTAGTTTTATATACATTCAGTCCTCCGTCTGAATTAAGCAAAGCCAAGCCTGCGCTATCGTATCCACGATATTCCAACCGGCCCAGTCCCTTAATCAGCACCGGATAAGCGTCTTTCTTACCTAAATAACCAACAATTCCACACATACTTTACTTACTTCAACACATTAACCACCAACGAAGCTACAGATGTCAGGATACTGACAACAGAAATCCATATTGTCGTACTTGAACCTATTGCAGAGTTCTTTGCCTGAACGCTGTTTGGCTCAACATACAAATAATCATTCTGCTGAAGGTAATAATATGGTGAATTTATCAGATTTGCATCATTCAGATTAAGTCTGTGAACAGACTTTTCTCCAGTAGCATCCTCACGTATAAGCAAGACATTACCACGCTTACCATAGATTGTAAGGTCTCCAGCTCTGGCCAAAGCCTCTATCACACTAATCTTTTCCTGGTCAACATTAAATACACCCGGAGCCTTAACCTCACCGGCTACAGTAACTTTAAAGCTGGCCATCTTAACAGTAACTATAGGGTTTTCCGTCTTTGACATGTACGGAAGTATTTTGTCTCGGATATAATTTTCACATTGTCTCTTTGTCATACCTCCAACTTTCAGCTGTCCGACAACAGGAAAATTAATAAAGCCGTCGTTGTCAACAAGATAAGTCTGCAGTGAACCTGCTCCTGTAGACAAATATCCAGTTGCATTTAGTGTGTTGGTTACAGAAAGGTTGAAAGGCGTTGCAGCCTTTGGATCCGTGGTGCTGACAGTTATCGTCAATAAGTCCTTTGGCATTATTTTTGCATCGAACAAACCTTTTGACGCCGCATAGTTCAATGAATCAGCATTCTGAAAATAAGCAATTTGCTTGCTGCTTCCGCAACTGCCTAACGTCATGCATAAAACGGCAAAAACTATAAAAAAAAGATTTTTTCTCATATTACAAAATGTGACGTATATCGTAAAACTTTGCAAAAATAGTTCTATTTTTTGATATTGGCAAATATTTCAATAATTAAAAATCATAAAGCCTCTTTTGCATAATCCGTACAGACTCAGCAAAAGAGGCTCCATATTCATGCTTCAAGCATTAAAACTTGAAATAGTTTTTCGCGTTATAGTAGCTTATATCCTCAACCATGCGATACAGGCTTTCCTTGTCGTCAGGAAGGAGTCCTTTCTCTACGTCATTGCCAAGCAGGTTACAGAGCAAACGGCGGAAATACTCATGACGAGGATAAGACAGGAATGAACGGCTGTCGGTAAGCATTCCGACAAAGCGGCTCAACAAGCCGAGCACAGACAATGCATTCATCTGTCTTGTCATGCCGTCAAGCTGATCATTAAACCACCAGCCGCTACCAAACTGAATCTTGCCCGGACAAGAACCATCCTGGAAGTTTCCTAACATTGTAGCTATAACTTCATTTGCACACGGATTCAGTGTGTACAATATAGTACGTGTAAGCTTACCTTCAGCGTTAAGGTGATCAAGGAAATGGCTCATTGCCTTTGCTGTATTGAATTCACCGATAGAATCAAAACCAGTATCAGGTCCGAGTTTCTTGAACATCAGGCTGTTGTTATCACGGATTGCGCCATAATGGAACTGCTGTGTCCAGTCGCTTGCATGATCCATCTCAGCAAAGATTGTAAGCATGCAATGCTTGAACTGACGAATTTCCTGCTGTGAAAGCTCCTGACCGCGCATAGCTTTTTCAAATATGATTTCTATCTGGCTGTCAGTGTAAGGTTCATCATAGAACTCTTCAATTCCGTGGTCAGAAAGACGGCAACCATTCTCGTGGAAGAAATCATGACGCTTCTGCAATGCGTCAATCATATCCTGGAATTTAGCAATTGAAACGCCTGCAACTTCGCCCAGCTTATTTACATACTCAGCAAAATTCTTTGTATTGTCAACAGCCATAGCCTTGTCAGGTCTCCAGGCCGGAATCATTTTGATTTCAAATCCGCTCTCGCGTGTCTGCTTATGATATCTCAGATCATCAATAGGGTCGTCTGTTGTACAAACACATTCAACGTTGTAACGACGCATAAAGCCTCTTGCTGTATATTCAGGCTGTTGAAGTTTTTCGTTACATTCATCATATATTTCACGGGCTGTCTTCGGACTCAAGAGCTTGTCTATGCCAAAAGCAGTCTTCAGCTCAAGGTGTGTCCAATGATAAAGCGGGTTTCTGAATGTATAAGGAACAGTCTCAGCCCATTTTTCAAATTTTTCCCAATCGCTAGTTTCTGTTCCTGTGCAATACTTCTCGTCAACGCCGTTAGTACGCATAGCACGCCATTTATAATGATCACCGCCCAACCACAGCTCTGTTATGCTCTTGAATTTGTGGTCGTTAGCGACCATTTCAGGGATCAAATGGCAATGATAGTCAATAATTGGCATTTTTGCCGCATGATTATGAAATAGATCCTGTGCAGTAGATGTTTCTAGCAGGAAGTTTTCATCCATAAATTTTTTCATGTTTGTTTTTTTATTAAAAGCGTTAATTATAATTTTTAAATTTAACTATTTTATTTATGCAAATATACATCTTTTTTTTTGATTTCAGATTATTTTAAATTATATTTGCACAAAATAAAATACATAAACGATGTCCGTATAAGAATAATTTAATATCAGCCATGTCAAAAATAACAAGATCAAACCGAGTTTTGCTTATATACACAGGTGGAACTATCGGTATGGGAAAGAACCCGGATACAGGAGTGTTAGAACCCTTAGACTTCAACCACCTTGTGAGTTGTCTGCCTGAGTTTTCAATGTTGAGAACAGGTATCGAAACTTATCAGTTTACGCAGCCTATAGATTCAAGCGATATGTCGCCTAGATTCTGGTCGCAGCTGGTGAGAATCATTGCTGAGCGATATGACCAATATGACGGATTTGTTATTTTGCACGGAACAGACACAATGGCCTATACCGCGTCTGCACTTTCTTTCATGCTCGAAAACCTGACAAAACCCGTTGTGCTTACAGGCAGCCAATTACCTATTAACCAATTGCGGACAGACGGCAAAGAAAACCTGATAACAAGTATTGAGATTGCGTCAGCGTCTCATCCTGACGGCACAGCCATGGTACCAGAGGTTTGCATCTACTTCAGCGGCAAATTGCTTCGCGGAAACAGATCGACAAAGACCAATGCCGACGGCTTTAACGCCTTCGAGTCGTTCAACTTCCCGCATCTTGCAGAAGCCGGAGTGAACATTATATATCATGAAGAATATATACTGAAGCCTGATTACAGCAAGCCCATGGTGCCGCATACAGCAATCGACCCGAATGTCGTGGTATTCTCGCTGTTCCCAGGATTACAGGAAAAGATTATATACCATGTTCTCGAAGCACCTGAACTGAGGTCTATTGTAATGAGAAGCTTCGGAAGCGGCAATGCGCCAAAAGCTCCATGGCTAACCAGAATTCTGAAAGAGGCCAGCCTAAGAGGAGTGACAATCGTAAACATAAGCCAATGTCTTGCGGGAAGCGTGGAAATGACCAGATACGACACCGGCTACAGACTCAAGAGCACCGGAGTGATAAGCGGATATGACAGCACCGTTGAATGTGCCGTTACGAAACTCATGTGCCTACAGGCAAGATTTACAGACAATAAAATTGTGAAAAGCTACATGAACAAATCAATATGTGGCGAAATAACAATTTAAAATAATAAAAAAGCATAACAAAATTGTTTGTTTCAATATTATTGAATATCTTTGCCTACATAAATGTCTTAAATGAAAATGTACCACATATATAATCATTGGCATTAAAATCATAAATTGAAAATTAATACTTTATATCTGATTTAACAGACAATTAAAAACAAAAAGATTATGAAAGAATTAAAAGGAACAAAGACAGAAAAGAATCTTCAGGAAGCATTTGCAGGTGAATCAATGGCACGCAACAAGTATACATATTTTGCATCTAAAGCAAAGAAAGACGGATATGTACAAATTGCCGCCATATTCGAGGAGACTGCAAAAAACGAGCAGGAGCACGCAAAATTATGGTATAAATATCTGAACGGAAACAAAATCAACGGAACAGAAGCTAACCTTGCTGATGCTGCTGCCGGTGAGAACTTCGAATGGACAGATATGTATGCCCGTATGGCAAAAGAAGCTCGTGAGGAAGGATTTGACGAGATTGCTGCTAAATTCGAAGGCGTAGCTGAAATTGAGAAACATCACGAAGAGCGCTACCGCAAGCTTCTGAAAAACATTCAGGACAAGATGGTATTCTCTAAGGACGGAGACTGCATCTGGCAATGCTCTAACTGTGGACACATTGTAATCGGAAAAGAAGCTCCTAGCATCTGCCCGGTTTGCAACCACGCTCAGGCTTACTTCCAGATTGAAGCAAGAAACTATTAATAAACAAAAACAATACGACAAAAAGGGGATGTGTCTTCGGCACATCCCCTTTTATATTTATATAAACAAAGCTCACGTAAATATAACGACAGACTGCTTCAGACAAGTAGTAAAACTAGAGATGTCATCAACAAGCGTCCTGGTTCAACCCTGTTTCAGAATAAAAACATTTAACGGCAACCTTGCAGAATCTAAATGCCCTACTTGTGGTTAATCTACAAAGTCTCTGCATGAGTAACAAAAAGTCATTAATCTACGTGTCGTAACTCAGCCACTTTTTATCCGAAAGTGACTGAGTTACGACACGAAAACAATAGGTTAATGATTTAGAACCAGCAAGCAGCCTTTTACTTAAAGTTTACTCAAAATCAAGCACATATTCAAGCTATCTATAAGACATATAAGCATATTTTCTTATAGTTTTTCTGACCGGAATGAATATCCGCAACAATACATCCAAGTTCTGACACGTCTGACATAGCAAATACATCTGATTATTTTATCCATGCTGATAATATCTGCATTCATTAATGTATTCATGTCAAACTCAAATTACGCACCCACAACTGCCGCAAGGAGCGCAGCATGTCACTGTTCGGTAAACTCAACAGAAGTATCCTTCCCGACAAAAGTCAGTGTCATGTCTTTACCCTTGCCTCTTATATCAATAAAAGAATTCTTATATCCATAACCCGACGCCGTAACATACTGGTAAAGCAAATAATCAACGCCTAAATAGGTTACCTGTGCGACTCCGGCCTTTGTAAAGAACTTAGCTGCAAGTTGCTCACCTTTATTATTTTTAAAATCAGCCTTTATTATATTCTCAAAACCGGTAGAAGAATAAACAACTTTACCTCTCCGTGACACAATCCACTCGTCGTTGCTCTTCTCCAGCATATACGAATCATCATCCTCGACATTCCATACAGCGGAACCATCAGGGCGCACACGTTTCTCCAGGACAACAGTCTCTTCAGGCATAAACACTTCAACCTTAGCTGAATCAGAAGAGAATACGACATAAGCTGCGGATGATGAATATTGGTCTACGGCTGACAACAAACGGGTTCCGGCTTCAAATATTCTTATCTTCTTGTCCAAGACTTTAGAATAGGTATACCCCATCGCCGCATCACTTCCACCAATCAAAGGCGTAGTGTTCTCTTGCGAACGACGATACTCTATCCTATACATCTCACCCTTTCCCAAGGTAAGCATGTCGTTCTGCAATGCTATTATATTAATGGTGTCACAAAACTGTATGGTCTGTCCGTTTCCGATGCTTTCGCCACACAACACAATACAGCTTTTTTGGTGTTTTCCTTTGACCAACTTCCAATTATTATATTTTAATGTAGCCATTCCTACAGAAGAGGCCTTGTTTGCTTTATCGAGCAACATGCCTTGCACAATATGCTTGTTGACCGGCATTACTTCATGCCATTTACCCAACAGTTGTTCCTCTGTATATAATTTTTCTCCACCGCCACACGACATCAGTGCCATCACTGATGCTGCCACAATTATGAAATTTTTCTTCATAGCAAATATATGAAATAAGGTTAATAATTTAGCAGGCGAACATATTCGCCTGCTATTTAAGATAAAAAGACTCGTTTCTTTATAAAATGCGATTACAGTCTGAACTTCAGACAGTCGCTTATCTTTTGCATCGTGGTAAGACGGGTTGGCACAAGAGGAAGCCTGAGAACATTCTCGATCATGCCCATTTCATGAAGCATGGCCTTCACTCCTGCCGGATTGCCGTCAACGAACAACAGATTAAACAAATCTGTAAACTTATGATGTATCTTTCTTGCACTCTCTATCTCGCCTTTCATCTCAAGACGTATCATCCTTGAGAACTCTTTAGGCAGAGCGTTGCCGATAACCGAAATGACACCGGCTGCGCCACATGCTATCATCGGAAACGTGAGTGCGTCGTCACCACTGATGACATCAAAGCCGTCCGGTTTGTTCTTAATAATTTCGTCCACCTGTTCCAGACTTCCGCTTGCTTCTTTTATGGCTACAATGTTCTCGCAGTCACGTGCGAGGCGCACTGTTGTCTCAGCCTTAAGGTTAACGCCCGTCCGTCCGGGTACATTATAAAGCACAACAGGCATATTTGTTGCCCCGGCTATAGCCTTAAAGTGCTGATACAAACCTTCCTGAGACGGTTTGTTATAATAGGGACAAACACTTAATATGCCGTCAATGCCAGAGAAATCTGCCGTCTGAAGCTCGTTTACAACATCAGCCGTATTGTTTCCTCCGCATCCAATCAAGATTGGAACCTTGTCACCCACCTTTTCAACAACAAGCTCTTTAATCTTTTGCTTTTCATCTTTTGTCAACGTAGGAGTTTCTCCTGTTGTGGCAAGAATACAAAAGAAATCGGCGCCATTCTTCAGCTGATAGTCCAACAAATTTTTCAGGACATCACAATCAACCGAACCGTCTGAGGCGAAAGGAGTAACCAAAGCTATGCCTAAACCTTTAAAAATATTTTGCTTCATAAAACAATTTCCATCTTATTAATTGAATGCAAAAATAAACTTTTTATATCAAAACACAAAATAAAAAGCCGTATTTTACACATATCGCTAATTAATGGTGTCAATTAGAACCTATATACAGGAACAGCATTCCGAGCAATACCAGCAACAGGTCAACAGCTTTACTCTTTAAGTTTTTCTCATGCAAGAGCACTGCTCCAAACAGGAACGACACAATAACGCTTCCACGTCTTACCATAGAGACAATGCTTATCATTGCTCCGGGAATGCTCAAGGCATAGAAATAAACGAAATCGGCCGCACTAAGAAAAATACTTATAAGGATTATGCACCAGTCCCATCTGAACCGCGTGGTCTGTCCTGACTTTGGCAGCCATAGCACAACCAGCATGATGCCCATCATGACACACTGATATATGTTATACCAGCTCTGCACCATCATCGTGTCAAGCCCAACTCCGCCCTGGCTTACCGGAGCCATAAGATACTTGTCATAAAGTCCGCTTACAGCACCGAGTACGGCAGCAAGCACGATGAAATATATCCAGCGGTCGTGCTTAAAGTCAATGCCTTCTTTCTTTCCGCTCCTGCTGAGCATAAGAAATGACGCCACCGCAAGAGCCACACCTATCCACTGATATACATTAAGACGCTCGCCAAACACCAGCAACGCACCGACCAGCACCATTACCGGACGAGTGGCATTAATCGGCCCTACTATGGTCAGGGGCAGATGCTTCATTCCGAAATATCCGAAAATCCACGAGGACAAGACAATGAGACTTTTCAGGACAATATATTTATGAACTTCCCATCCTCCGCCTCCTACATGAAATATGCTTCCGTCAAGAACATTCGTATTATACGAAAGGATTATGAACGGAAGGAAAATAAGCGATGAAAACAGCGTGTTGAGAAACAATACCGGTATTACGGCATTGCCGTCTAATGCCTTTTTCTTAAACGAGTCGTAAAAGCCCAATAGGGCTGCCGACATAAAAGCTAATAATAACCACATTTACCTTAAAAATTATATTTACCTATTTACATTATAGCCGCGATGGCTTAATATTCGATATTTTCCAGAAACAAAGCATTGCCGGGCATACTCTCACCGGCACCCGAACGCCGGCGACCTTCTATAACAGCTCTGAAATCCTGCACACTTATCCGCCCTCGGCCAACATCAACCAAAGTCCCAACAACAGCCCTTACCATATTACGCAGAAATCTGTTGGCCGTAATGACAAAATGCCAACTATACTCGCCGTCCTTCACCCATCTGGCCTCTGTTACATCACACAAAGTGGTCTTCACGTCGGTGTTGCTCTTGCAGAATGCGGCAAAGTCGTCATACTCCAGCAGCATCGCGGCCGCCTCATTCATCTTTCCGAAATCAAGGTCGTAAAAAAGTTCGCATGAGTAATGGCGCAAAAACGGATCTTTATGCTGATGAACATAATAATGATAGGTTCTCGACCTGGCGCTGAAACGAGCATGCATATCCTGACTGACAGGAATAACCTTATCTGCAGAAATATCTCTCGGCAAAAGTCTGTTCAGCTTATATACCAGCTGTGGGCCGTCAACATCTTTATCCGTGTCAAAGTGAGCCACCATCATTCTGGCATGAACACCGGTGTCTGTACGGCCTGCTCCTACCACTTGTATTTCTTCACGCAGAAGAGTTGACAAGGCATCCTGCAACTTTTCCTGAACAGAAACGGCATTGGGCTGTACCTGCCATCCGTGATAAGCCGTGCCGTCATATTTAAAATAAACAAAATATCTCTGCATGTATTACGCACTATATGAATAATCCGTGTGCAAAATTACATATTTTTCATAAACTAAAGATATATTGACGAGCGAAAGAAAACAAATAAATCATCTTGACGGACATTTCCATAAGCCTTTACAGCTCTCCTTCCGTAAGTTTTTATGACTAAACTCGCCGGCACAATGGCACAGATACTTATCTTATCATCTTCCTGCAATAATGCCCCAACACAGACAAAGCAAATATCAGAATGTAAATAAGAAGCAGCTGCAGCAGTCCTATCCTAATGCCGTCAACACTTGCCCCGGGCAAAGCCGCCACAAAGGATACGCAGGCATTAAGCAATATCACCACTTTAAGCAGCAGTCCGGCCAACAACGTCTGAAGCCAAGGCTGGAAACTCACAGCAGCCGTCAGTACAGCCCCATAAAGGATAACTGTGGCTGCAGGCACTACAATCATATTGGTAAGGAGGAAATAGCATGAGAAACGGCCAAAATAAAACGCTATCAGGGGGGCCACTCCTATCTGTGCAGCCACTGATACAGCCGTCATCTGCCATATCTGTTTTATTATAGGAATGTTGCGGATTCTGCCGGGCATAACTTCCAGAAGCGGACGATAGAATATGATGATAAACAATACGGCGGCAAACGACATCTGAAAGCCTACATCATAAAGATATAGCGGACTGCCGGCCAATATGACAACAGCAGCCACAGACAACGTGTTGAGCGACAGTCTGTTGCGGTTAAGCAAGCTTACAAACGAATAGACCGTAAGCATTACGGCTGAACGAACCACGGAAGCTGACATACCCACGATAAAGACATAAGACCATATTGCAAGCAGAATCAGCACCTGAGAAACAATCTGCCACCGGCGGCGCGAAAACAACAGCGACAATATTGCGTAGATTATGCCGAGATGCAGACCCGACAAAGCCAGTACGTGCGACGCTCCCGACACAGAATACTCCTCTTTCAACTCATCCGAGAGCGAGGATTTATCGCCTAACGCCATTGCCGCCAGCACGGCATACGCCTGCCCGTTGAAGCCCATGTCACTAAAACGCTGCAGCAGTTTGTCACGGAAAACTAATGCGGATATGCGTGCACGCTGAACAACAGACAGCCGACTGAGGTCAACCGCAGCCCCTTTCCATTCGTCTATATATATAAATGTGGTGGCAACATATCCGTGATAAAGCAAATACCGCGCATAGTCAAAATCAGTACCAGCATAATTTGTTGGCTTTTCAAGTAACGAGACAGCCTCTATACCATTGCCTATACGCAGTCTGTCTGCACGTCCGTCTCTGTATATGCTGGCCTTTATCTTCATAGGACGATGCGTATTTACCGTTATCAAGTCGCATTTCACGACTTTTCCCGCAACGACAGGCTGACTGACCACCACAGCCGAATATGCCGTATTTTCTCCTGGCACGGACATATTGACTTCATCCAATTCTCTACACACAAGCATGGCTCCGAGGAAATAGCAAGTAAGAAAGATAAGAACAGTCTGCAACACACAACGCCTATACGCTAATAAAGCAAACATTAAAGACACAGCCGTCGCCGCAAACCACGCATCACAAGACACAGCCCCATAAAGAAGCTCGCCCGACACTATGCCTGCAATAAGGAACAAAGCCACACGCAAGACAGGATAAAGCTGTATTTGTCCGTTTGTTTTCATTTATTAAGGCCAACAAGACTATACTGAATAGCCGTTTGCAGTTATGCAAATATACAAATTTATCTCTAAAGCCACCACCATGGCATAAGGTTTTTAGTTATAATATTTACGTTAAAAGCACAGACAGAAAACAAACATGTCACGACTATTTTATTTAAAACAACACCCAAGACCATTACAAAACATAACAAAAAGAAAAAACTGCGACTTTCGTTTTGTTTTGCGCCGGCTTTACATTATCTTTGCGATATGATTATATATTTCTCTGGAACAGGAAACACAAGATGGGCAGCCACCACTCTCAGTGAAAAGACAGGCGAAAAGCTCATTGACATAACAGACATCGCCGGAACCGATGTAAGCTATAAACTCGAGGAAGGCGAACGCCTTGGCTTCTGCTTTCCTGTGCATGGATGGCGGCCGCCGCTCATTGTAAGAAATTTCATCAGAAGGCTTTCAATAATAAATGCTGAAGGCCACTATTGCTATGTCCTTTGTACAACTGGCGACAACGTCGGCGAGGCTGTTGACATTTTCGAAAGAGACCTCAAAAGAATTGGTGTTCATCTAGACAGCGCCTTCTCGCTTATCATGCCCGAATCGTATGTCGGTCTGCCCTTCATGGATGTTGACACACGCGACAAAGAAAAACAGAAAAAAGAAAAGGCGACAGAAGACCTTGAACGTTTTACCGATATGATCATGAAGCGCCAGACTGGCGTAAAAGACCTTGTCATAGGGCGATGGCCAAAAATAAACAGCCGTCTCATCGGCAGTATTTTCGTAAAGCACCTTATAACAGACAAGCCATTCCATGTAACAGAAGACTTATGCATCAGATGCGGCAAATGTGCCGAAGCATGTCCTGTAAACGACATAATCTGGAGTAAGGGCTCCATGCCTAAATGGAAGCATAACGGTTCGTGTCTGTCATGCTTCGCCTGCTATCATCATTGCCCCAAACATGCCATAGAATACGGCGGCAGGACAAAGAATAAGGGACAATATTTCTTCGAAAAGAACGAAAGACGGTAAAAGTTACGTCAAAGCGGGCATATCCAAGCACAATACAACAAGCCGCATATTGCAATACAAAAGATGCCCTTTGAGAGCTCCATTTGGCATTAATCGCAAAACGAAACCTATGCTCTCACACTAAAGAACGTGAGCAAATGTTTTTTAGCATAAAAAGTCATCACTCATCACAAAGACATGTAACAATCTGGCTACGAATACATTATGGCGTGATGACTTGAATCATAAACTCATCACACGACAACAATCTGAGTTTAAGCAACTTACTGACGTATGTTGTGTGTGATGAGTTTTTTCGTAAGATATTTTACCATAACTATAACAACAGCAACGGAAATATCTGCTGAAAAAGACAACAGCAGTTATCTTATAAAGTTGGTGCGTATAGTAGGTTCAACTTCAGGCAGACTTACCCCGGCCTTCTTTCCTGCCTCTATACATTTAAGCAGCCAGGCCATGTTCTGCCCAAGACGGCGCATGGTCTGCATGCCCTCTTCATCCATAAACACGTCTTCCGGCTTATTGCCGTGCACCTGATTCCAATAAACAGAAGGCACTGTAGGCATGTTGCATATACCGTAATACTTGTTAAGGTCGTCAAATCCGGCAGAGGCGCCGCCACGCCTGCAACTTACAACCGTTGCTGCCGGCTTGTTGGTATAAAGCGATGCCTTGCTGCAGAATGCCCTGTCCATAAACGGCTTTATGAAACCCGACGGACCGGCAAAGTGAATAGGAGTGCCAAAGATAAATCCGTCTGCCTCGTCAACCTTTTCAAGAAATCTGTTCACTGTGTCTGTGTCATACCAGCAGCGCTTTGTCTGGCTGCACTTTCCACAGCCTATACAGCCCATTATGGGCTTATTGCCGCACCAGAATATTTCTGTATCAATGCCACACTTGGCCAACTCTCCTGCAACAACCTCTAAAGCGGCATGTGTGCATCCGTTAGCCTTAGGGCTTCCGTTTACCAATAAAACCTTCATAATATCTGTGTCTTTAATATAAATTACTTCAGTAAAATAAAGAAGGACGAACTGCCCGAGAGTTCTCAGACATGTCCGTCCCCAAAAGGTATATTATTTTCATTCAATATACACGCGGACCGAAGATGGCTGTACCTACACGAACCATCGTGCTGCAGCACTGAACGGCAATCTGATAATCGTCGCTCATTCCCCATGAACGCTCGCAGAAAGCATCATCATCGGCAAAATAACGGGCCTTAACCTCATCAAAGAATTCGGCTGCCGTGTTAAACTCGCGCCTAATCTGATCCTCATCGTCAACATTAGAGGCCATCATCATCAAGCCGCAGATCTGAACATTGTGAAGCTCGCGCCACTCACCTGCCTCAAGTAGCTCGCGGCAGGCATCAAGGGTGAGCCCGTATTTGGTTGCCTCTTCGGCAATATGCAGCTCAAGCAGCACATTGATTACGCGGTCATGCTTTGCGGCATGCTTGTTTATCTCCTTCAGAAGTTTCAGAGAATCGACAGCTTCAATCATCGAAATATAAGGTGCTATGTATTTCACCTTATTGGTCTGAAGATGTCCTATAAAGTGCCACTCGATGTCATCAGGCAAGGTCTGCTGCTTTTTTGACAGTTCCTGCTCATGACTTTCACCGAAAACGCGCTGCCCGGCATTATATGCAGCCTCGACATATTCATCGGGATGAAACTTGCTCACGGCCACAAGGCGCACGCCCTGAGGCAGAGTGTCTGTTATTTTTTTCAGATTAGCCGCAACGTCAACATTCATTATTGAAGCGCCTCCTCCGCTTTCTGTCCGTCCTGTTCATACTCAGGTTTGTCGTCAACTTCAGGCTTCTTCAGCATCTGATTGTGCTCAAACACGTCCATGATCTGAGTTTCAGCAATGCTGGCGATAACATAGTCGATCATTGTTCCGCCCATAACCTCGTCAATGCTCTTTACTGCTCCGGGCAATGTGCTGCCGTGAACGAGATAATTTACGTTAGACTTTTTCTCTTTTTCAGTCTTGTCGTCAATAGTGATAAACTGCAATTTGGTCTTGTACCAGCGGTCGGCAGAAGGAGAGTCGCTGAAGAAAATTTCACCATAAGCGGCTTTCTTAATATCCTTAACCTCAAACTCGCCACTGATATAAGATGACATTTCTTCAATTATGCTTGCCTCTGCCTCTGTAAAACTGAGCGCATCGACAACATACAGCTCCGTTACTTTCTTCTGACTTCCGTCTTCCATCGTCTTTTCGTAACGTATTTTGCACTCAAACCATGTTGATGTTCTACTTCTCATATTATCCTTTATAAAATTAAATCTGATAAAAAACTATATTTATCTTACCCCTGCGGGCTGATAAAATCGTGCAAAAGTAATTAAATATCCCGACAACACAAAATCAGAAATAATAAATTGAAGGGCATATATTAATATTTCTTTAATTAAAACGAACGGCATCCATGACCACGCCATCCGGTCAGCATCAACCAAACAACGGCCTTAAAGGCTCTTCTTTTTATTAAAGAAATCTTTGCAAATCTCTAAAAACAGCATTGGTTCAGCGGCTATTGTCTCCCACAACCGTTTGCCCCCCTTAAGCACACGCTTGTCCACATAGTCAACAAGTTCAGGATTTGTCTTCTTGTAACGTATACGCATGGCATTAAGACTTATGACGTTGCCCGTCATGAACGGAACCACAACGCTGTCGCCGGCAAGGCTTATGCCGTAGATTGTAGATATGTTCATCTTGCCAAGCTGCATGTTCTGCGAGTCTACCCCATTCCACCAATACATCTTGCCGACTTCGTTTTCACCTTCTTTATATACAAACTGCCGTATGGTTTTCTTGGGTTTAAGCAGAGACGGATTAGCCACAAGATGCGACTCAAGATGGTCATACTTGCCGCTGGCCGACGTCTTTTTCACAAAATCTATACTTCTCACATTGTCGGCGCTATATGAAACGGCATTATTGCCGTCGGGCGCAGGAGACAGCGTTAACGATGTGTTCATGCGCTTAAACAGCTTGCCGTCCACCCAATAAGTCTGAACATATCCTTCCACCGTACTTCCGTCTGTAAGAGTTAGACGTACATGATCGTTTTCAGGGTCGCGCGTTTCCTGAGCAACGGCACAGGCCGAAAACGCAGCAAAAAGGAACAAGAATAATATTTTTCTCATAAAATGACATTATTACCAATTCAACAATACGCCCACAGAAAGGAGCAGACCATAGATAAACATATTGCGTGCGGTGTCGCCGAGCACCATGTTGAGAGCCTTACCTTTATTTATACGCACCATCTTGCGGTAAGCCGCGTAATGAGGTATGAGATAAAGGAAAGGAAGCAAAAACGCACAGATGTGTCCTTCGAGCAAAAACGCAACGCCAAAGACCAATGCCATTATGCCAGAACAGAGATAGGCAGTGCGCCCGGCTTCGGCACCTACCCTAACAATGAGCGTCTTCTTGCCTGCCCTTGCATCGTTGTCGATGTCGCGATAGTTGTTGACAAGCAACAAAGTGTCGATGACAAAGCCGCAGGCCAACGAGGCTATAAAAACCTCAAACGTAAATCTGTCGGTCTGGAGATAATAGGTAACACACACGGGAATAATGCCGAAAAACACTAATACGAGCACATCTCCAAGACCAAGATATGACAGCAATGTGGTGTAAAGGAAACAAAACACCACGCAGAACGCCCCGACAAGTATCATCTCCAAGCCGCCATATATCACCAACGGCAGGCCTATACAGCAGGCTATCACCGTTGTTATTATTATTGCACGGCGCATGGCTTTGGGTGTTATCCAGCCTTGTGCGCACGCACGGCGCGGCCCGAGACGCGTCTCATCGTCGTTGCCACGGACAAAGTCAAAATAGTCGTTAATGAAGTTGGCGTCAATCTGCATAATGAATGCAAACAACACGCACAACAAGGCCGGCATCCAACCGAAATCGTCGAGCCCGAGATCTCTTGCCGCAAATGCCAAACCTATCATAACAGGCACGGCTGCACCAGTAAGCGTCTTCGGACGCGAGGCCAGCATCCACGCTTTTGCCGAGTTTGTATCTATTTGTTTTTCGTTCATGATTTAATCTTTTATATTATGCCCATAGGACAGACCGCAATGCCGCCGGACGTAAACAAGCAAGGCCTTACACGCTACCTTCTCCAAGAGAAAGGCATGCCGGCGTACCTCATGGCGCACAGAAGGGATGACAAGCAACGGCATGCTGCCGGGTAAAACCCTTATCAAGCCACTACACCTATAAATTAATGCTTCAGGTAACATCCACGGGCGAATCACTTGCAAAAGTAAACATTATATCGTATATTTGCAAGAAATTAATGATTCTTAAAGCTATGATTGACAAGAATGTAAGTCTGGACCTTATGGCTTTTATCGAAACAGATATACTGCCTCGCTATGCCGAATTTGACAAAGCTCACAATCTTACTCATGTTACACGCGTGATAAACCGCTCGATCAAGCTGGCGCAGAAGATTGGAGCCGACGTCAACATGGCTTATGCCACGGCAGCATACCACGACCTTGGACTGGAAGGGCCGCGCGCCATACACCACGTAACGAGCGGAAAGATTCTGGCTGCCGACATGCGCCTGCGCAAATGGTTCTCGACAGAGCAGATAAAAATAATGAAAGAGGCCGTTGAAGACCACAGAGCATCAGCCTCGCACGCGCCACGAAGCATCTACGGAAAGATAGTGGCCGAGGCTGACCGCGACCTAGAGCCAGAGACAGTGTTCAGAAGGACAATAGAATATGGCATAGACCACTATCCTGAAAAGAACAAAGAGGAACAATGGAAACGCTTCTGCGAACATCTTGAAAACAAGTATTCGGCCCACGGATATATCAAGCTCTGGATACCCGGCTCGGAGAACGAGAAAAGCCTGAAGCAGATAAGAGACCTGATAATACAGCCTGCGCGGCTGAAAGAAATATTCGACAGGATATATGCAGAGGAGACTGCAGAATGACTATGCCACGACAGACGACCATAAGAACAACGACAGCAAACAAAGGATAAAGATGAAGACACTTATAATAACAGCCTTGGCCCTGCTGATGTCTGTTGCAGGACAGGCACAGACGGCAGACACGCTTCGCCATGAGGTGATGCTTGAAACGACAAAGGGAAACATACGCATAGCACTATACAACGAGACGCCGCGCCATCGCGACAACTTTATCAAGCTTGTGAGGGAAGGATTCTATGACGGTTTGCTGTTTCATCGCGTGATAGACAGATTCATGATACAGACAGGCGACAGCGCGAGCCGACATGCCGCCCCGGGACAGCTGCTTGGCGACTCGCCCGAAAGCTACAAGGTGAAGGCCGAAATAATGTATCCTGCCCTATTCCACAAGCGCGGAGCCGTGGCAGCAGCACGCGAAAGCGACAATGTAAACCCAGAAAGAGAGTCGTCGGCATCTCAGTTTTACATCGTCTACGGCCGCCGTTTCAACGACAGCATGCTCGACGACGTGCAGCTGAAACTGGACAAGAACACAGGCGGAACAGTGAAACTGACACCCGAAATAAGGGAAGCCTACAAGCGCTTAGGCGGTACCCCTCACCTTGACGGACAGTATACGGTGTTCGGAGAAGTAATTGAAGGGCTTGAAACCGTTGACAGCATACAACAGGTTGAGACCGACAAGAACGACCGCCCCATTGAAGACATAAAAATCATACGTGCATCGGTGATAAAATAACACGTCCAACCGACAGAAACTCATGTCTGACGCCAAGCCGGCAACATATGCGACGGGCCGTATACGGAGGCAACATAAGAATGCAGAATGTAAGAATACCGGCTGCATTCCGCACAAAACGTAAGTTGACTGTATGCACTCTCAGGCAGGCAAAACAGCAAACGGAACGGCAGCACACGTGCCATTTGAGCGCGGAAAACGACCATTTTCAGTCTAAAATCAGGCATCAGCCATGCTAAAACATAGCTTTTTGGGGGGATAAAACAATATAAATCGTCATATAAAATACTACATATTAAGGCGTAAAAGGCTACCTTTTAGAGTGCAAAAGGTGGCCTTTTGCATTATATAAGGCATCGCCCAACTGCACACTTTGCATAACATTGGCAGTATACCGTTGGCATACTGCACTTTACGCATGCACACTCCAAACTGCGATATTTACGCAAAAAAGATTTAGAATACAGAATTATGCAGTATGAGAGCGTCATGAAAAATCAAAAAGAAAGCAAAAAGCGGAAAATGCGAACCACACGCAACACTACGCCGAAGGACAACATCACCTATTTAAGATATTTTTGAGATATTCTTCAAAATAACGTCCATATATTCCAAAATTCTTTGTATTTTTGCACAAGCCAAACAACATCTTTTCAGACAAAAGTCTTTTGTCTGCATTAGGTCCAGGTTGTTTACCGTATGAAAAGTCTGCTCCGCTGACAGACCTATCAGTCACCGTAAGCGAGAAGACTTTGCATTCATCAAAAAAGAACAATTCTAAGTATGAACGTTTTAGAACTAAGTGAACAGGAAATTGGCAGACGCCAAAGTCTTCAGGAGCTGCGCGATATGGGAATCGACCCGTATCCTGCCGCCGAGTATCCAACAAATGCTTTCTCAACAGACATTAAAGCGGAATTCAAAGACGAAGAGCCGCAGAGAGAGGTATGCATAGCAGGCCGCATGATGAGCCGCCGCGTAATGGGTAAAGCATCTTTCGCCGAGATTCAAGACTCAAAGGGAAGAATACAGGTTTACATCACACGCGACGACATCTGCCCCGGCGAAGACAAGGACATGTATAATAAGGTCTTCAAAAGACTGCTCGACATCGGCGACTTCATCGGCGTTAAAGGCTTCGTATTCAGAACACAGACAGGCGAAATCAGCGTACACGCACAGAGCCTGACACTGCTGTCGAAAAGCTTAAAGCCGCTGCCTATCGTTAAATATAAAGACGGCGTGGCATACGATAAGTTTGAAGACCCGGAGCTGCGCTACCGCCAGCGCTATGTAGACCTCGTTGTCAACGACGGCGTGAAGGAGACATTCCTGAAACGTGCCACCGTGTTGAGAACTCTGAGAAACTCTCTCGACGAGGCAGGATACACTGAAGTTGAAACCCCAATACTGCAGTCTATCCCAGGCGGAGCATCTGCACGCCCGTTCATAACCCACTTCAACGCGCTGAACGTTGAGATGTATATGCGTATCGCAACAGAGTTGTATCTGAAACGACTCATTGTAGGAGGATTCGAAGGTGTTTACGAAATAGGCAAAAACTTCCGCAACGAAGGTATGGACCGCACTCACAACCCCGAGTTCACCTGCATGGAGCTGTACGTACAGTATAAGGATTACAATTGGATGATGTCGTTCACAGAGCAGCTGCTTGAGAAAATATGTATCGCCGTAAACGGAAAGCCCGAAAGCATAGTCAACGGCAACGTGATAAGCTTTAAGGCTCCATACCGCCGTCTGCCTATCCTTGACGCCATCAAAGAGAAGACAGGATACGACCTCAACGGAATGGACGAGGACCAGATACGCGAAGTATGCAAGAAGCTCAACATGGAAATAGACGACACCATGGGCAAAGGCAAGCTGATAGACGAGATATTCGGCGAATTCTGTGAGGGTACATTCATACAGCCAACATTCATCATCGACTACCCTGTAGAGATGTCTCCGCTTACAAAGATGCACCGCAGCAAGCCCGGACTGACAGAGCGCTTTGAGCTTATGGTAAACGGCAAGGAGCTTGCCAACGCATATTCTGAGCTTAACGACCCGATTGACCAGGAGGAAAGATTCATCGAACAGATGAAACTAGCCGACAAGGGCGACGACGAAGCAATGATTATCGACCAAGACTTCCTGCGCGCGCTGCAGTACGGAATGCCGCCTACAAGCGGTATCGGCATCGGTATCGACCGTCTGGTTATGCTAATGACAGGCGAAATGTCTATTCAGGAAGTGTTGTTCTTCCCGCAGATGCGCCCGGAGAAAAAGGCTCCGAAGAGCACCGTTGCCGAATGGCAGGCTATTGGTGTGCCTGAAGAATGGGTGCCCGTGTTCAACAAATGCGGCTATAATCTTACATCAGACATCAAGGATGTTAATCCGCAGAAACTGCAAATGGACGTATGCGGAATAAACAAGAAATACAAACTCGGCTACGATAATCCCAAAGTAGACGATTTTGCGAAATGGATTGAGAACGTAAACAATTCTGATAACGAATAATTCTTATGCGGTGACACACCGGCAGGCCATAAAGTCTGCCGGCTTGTCACCGCAATGCATAAATACATTTTATGCACGGATTATAAACAATAAATCATAAATCGAAAAGATGTACGATTGCGGAAGAATAGCAGTTATTGGCGGCGGAAGCTGGGCTACCGCCATTGCCAAGATTGTGGTGGGGCACACACATCATTTAGGATGGTATATGCGCCGTGACGACCGCATAGAAGACTTCAGGAGGCTCGGACACAACCCGGCATATCTTACAAGCGTTCGCTTCAACATTGACGAAATAGAATTCTCGAGCGACATCAACAAAATCGTTCAGGCATACGACACTCTTATATTCGTTACACCTTCACCTTACCTCAAGAATCATCTGAAAAAGCTGAAGACACGAATTAAAGACAAATTCGTAATTACCGCAATAAAAGGTATTGTGCCTGACGAGAACCTGGTGTGTTCAGAATATTTCCATCAGGTTTATGATGTTCCTTACGAAAACTTGGCATGTCTTGGAGGTCCGTCGCATGCGGAAGAAGTGGCTCTTGAGCGTCTTTCATACCTGACTGTAGGATGCAGCGACCGCGAAAAGGCGCTGGCGTTCTCTGAGATACTGGCCAGCGAATTCATCAAAACTAAAATCAGCAGCGATGTTATCGGCATTGAATACTCATCAGTGCTGAAGAATGTCTATGCGATCGCAGCCGGAGTATGCAGCGGCCTTAAGTATGGAGACAACTTCCAATCGGTACTTATGTCCAATGCTGTACAGGAGATGTCGCGCTTTCTCAAGACAATACATCCTATAGACCGTAACATAACCGACTCAGTTTATCTTGGCGACCTGCTTGTTACAGGATATTCCAACTTCTCGCGAAACCGCACATTCGGAACAATGATCGGCAAAGGATACAGCATAAAGAGTGCTCAGATTGAGATGGAAATGATTGCCGAAGGCTATTTTGGCACAAAATGCATGAAAGAGATTAACCGCCACTGCCATGTAAACATGCCTATCCTTGATGCCGTTTACAACATTTTGTACGAACGCATATCTCCACAAATTGAAATAAAGCTATTAACCGATTCTTTCAGATAAGAATCACAAAAATCAATAAGCAATGAAAAATATCACATTAGATGTATCTAAAGCCGTTCAGTTTCTTAAAGAAGGAACAGTAAAAAATTATGAAGCTAAAGTAAAAGAGGCACAAGAGGCTCTTGAAAACGGCACTTGCCCTGGCAATGATTTCTTAGGCTGGCTACATTTGCCATCATCTATAACACCTGAATTTCTGAAAGAAATACAAGACTGCGCAAACACTTTACGCGAAAACTGCGAGGCTATTGTCGTTGCAGGTATCGGCGGAAGCTACCTTGGAGCACGTGCAGTGATTGAAGCCTTGAGCAACTCTTTCTCATGGTTAATCGGCGACAAGAGCAACCCAACAATTCTTTTCGCAGGAAACAACATCGGCGAAGACTATCTGTATGAGCTGACTGAATATCTTAAAGACAAGAAATTTGGCGTAATCAACATATCTAAATCAGGAACAACAACAGAGACGGCCCTCACATTCAGACTGCTGAAGAAACAATGCGAGGAGCAAAGAGGCAAAGAAGAGGCAAAGAAAGTCATAGTTGCCGTTACTGATGCAACGAAAGGTGCTGCAAGAGCAGCTGCCGACAAGGAAGGCTACAAGACATTTGTTATTCCAGACAACGTAGGCGGACGCTTCTCTGTGCTCACTCCTGTAGGTCTTCTGCCAATAGCATGTGCTGGATTTGACATTACCAAACTTGTTGAAGGTGCAGCCGACATGGAAAAAGCCTGCGGAAAGGATGTTGCCTATGAAGAGAACCCTGCTGCCGTTTATGCTGCTGTACGCAACGGACTTTATGATCAGGCAGGCAAGAAAATCGAAATAATGGTTAACTACCAGCCCAAACTGCACTTCATCAGCGAATGGTGGAAGCAGCTGTTCGGCGAAAGTGAAGGTAAAGACAACAAGGGTATATTCCCTGCTTCATGCGATTTCACGACAGACCTTCACTCTATGGGACAGTGGATTCAGCAGGGCGAACGCTCAATATACGAAACTGTTATCAGCATTGAAGAGCCTGCAAAGAAACTCCTCTTCCCTAACGACGAGGAAAATCTTGACGGTCTGAACTTCCTTGCCGGCAAACGTGTTGACGAAGTGAACAAGATGGCAGAGCTTGGAACACGCCTCGCACATGTTGACGGAGGTGTGCCAAACATCAGAATTTCAGTTCCTGTGCTGAATGAATACTACATCGGACAGCTTATCTACTTCTTTGAAAAAGCCTGCGGTATAAGCGGCAATATATTAGGAGTCAATCCGTTTAACCAGCCCGGTGTTGAGGCTTACAAGAAGAACATGTTTGCCCTTCTTGACAAACCCGGATACGAGGAAGACAGCAAGGCAATAAAAGAACGCCTCGCAAAAGAGAAATAATCATATCCGGAAAAGCCATGAGTGATTCATGGATAAAGGACTAAGAAGGTACGCTAAAAGCGCAAAATAAGCGCAAGTAAATCTGCGTATGTGCGTATAATCAAACTATATGACATATTATGTTTGAAAAAGAAATTAAACAATATCTAGAAAGACACGGCTTTGAGGCTTTTAAGCCCAAAGCCGTTCTTTTTGACATGGACGGAGTTCTATATAACAGCATGCCCTTTCATGCTGTCAGTTGGCATAAGTCGATGGAGAGATTCGGACTGAATATCTCACCGGAAGAAGCCTACCAATATGAAGGGATGAGGGGTGTTGAAACGATAAAGCTATTGGCCAAGCGCCAATGGAACAAAGAACTGACAGACGAAGAAGCCGCCAACATGTATGAAGAGAAATCAAACGAGTTCAGAAAATGCCCCAAAGCAGAGAAGATGGATGGCGTTGAAGAACTTATTAGAAAAATAAAAACTGACGGTCTAAAAATTGTTGTTGTAACAGGAAGCGGGCAAAGAAGTTTGCTGGAAAAATTAGAAAGCGAGTTCAACGGACTTATACACCATGAACTGATAATCAGCAGCTTTGACGTGAAACACGGAAAACCCAACCCAGAGCCCTACCTATGCGGACTGAAGAAGGCGGGCGTCATGCCGTGGGAAGCCATTGTTGTTGAAAATGCTCCCCTGGGAGTAAGAGCCGGAGTTGCTGCCAACGTATTCACCGTTGCCGTAAACACAGGTCCGCTGCCACAAAAGATGCTTGCAGACGAAGGAGCCAACTTGATATTTGAAAGCATGCCGTCATTCAGGGATTCGTGGAATTTACTAAGCGAAAACTGGAAAAACCGCTAACGAAAAAACAAAATACCGCAGGACCAGAATAACTGTAAAGAACAAAAAATCTTTAGTTGGCAAACATAAATAAAAGGACAATACCCACATGGGCATTGTCCTTTCGCTTATAATAGTACTGTTGAAAAAACGTATTATCCGTAGATTATCTTTCCGTTTTCATCTTCATAAGGAGCAAGGTCCTTAGCATACTGGTTCATGGCACGAAGGCTCATACCCATTGAAGAGAATCCACCGTCATGATAAAGATTCTGCATTGTCACCTTACGTGTGAAGTCAGAGAACATCATTACGCAATAGTTTGCACACTCTTCAGCATCAGCGTTGCCGAGCGGAGACATCTTGTTGGCAAAATCCATCAGGTTGTCCATGTCCTTAATTCCCTTACCTGCTGTAGTAGGTGTAGGCGACTGAGAGATTGTGTTGATGCGGACATTCTTCTCACGTCCATAAATATATCCGAAGCTGCGTGCTATACTCTCAAGCATGCTCTTGGCGTCTGCCATATCGTTGTAACCGAAGAATGTACGCTGAGCTGCAACATAAGTGAGGGCAACCACTGAACCATACTCGGCAATGGCATCCTGCTTCTTGGCAACCTGCAACATCTTGTGGAAAGAGATGGCAGAAATGTCGAGAGTCTTCTGCAGATAATTGTAATCAAGATCGTCGTATGTACGGTGCTTACGCACGTTAGGACTCATTCCGATAGAATGGAGCACGAAGTCGATTTTTCCGCCAAGCAGCTGAACAGACTCGGCAAATACCTTCTCCAAATCCTCAACACTTGTAGCATCAGCTGCTATGACAGGAGCGTTGAGCTGCTTGCTCAGTTGATCAAGTGTACCCATGCGCAGCGCCATTGCTGTGTTGCTCAAGGTTATTGAGGCGCCTTCTTCTACAGCCTTCACGGCTACTTTCCATGCTATGGATTCTTCATTAAGCGCGCCGAAAATAATACCGCGCTTACCTTTCAACAAATTGTGAGTCATCTTTAATTTATTTCTTTGATTTAATTTTAGAGTGCAAAGTTACAACTTTTACACAAAATAGGCAAACATTTAAAGTTAAGAATTATTAGCATAAGCCACTTGACGGCTTACAAACTCATTACAGAATAAGCAGCCGTCATAAAAATCAATAAAGCAAAATTGGCTATAACGCCACAGACATACAGCCTAAAGAATCACTGCTGTTCCGCTGCACGACACCATAAGCATTGAGCCTGACTCGCCTACAGTTTCATAATCGAGATCAATACCGACAACGGCATTGGCTCCAAGAGCCTCGGCACGCTGCGTCATCTCTGCCAGCGCATTGTCTTTAGCCTTGCGCAACACTCCCTCATAAGAGCTGCTACGGCCTCCGAAGAAATCTCTGACGCCTGCCAGAAAATCCTTAAACACATTGGCGCCTACAATAACCTCGCCCGTCACTACGCCGAGATACTCCCTTACAGGTCTGCCTTCAATGGTCTGAGTTGTTGACAATAACATAATCGTATGATTTTTCTGTTACACATTTCTTTCCTTTACATCAAAATAATTGCTGACGACAATATCCGTGGAGCGAGCTATTCGCTCCATGAAATCTCAGCACTGCCGAAACATTTGTGATGGTCTTCATCATAAACCACACAGAACTGGCCGGGAGCAACGCCTTGTATAAGATGTTCTGAATGCACCACATATTCGCCATCTGCCTTACGTTCGAGCCTTGCCGGATGATATTCGGGCGTATGACGTATCTTGAACGTTACGCTTACCTCACCGGCATCGCCCCAAGGATTGCATGTAAGGAAATGGAAATCATGTATGCTGAAGTCTTTCTTATAAGCCGTAAGCGGCTCATATCCCTTACTTACATAAAGTATGTTCTGCTTCATGTCCTTCTTGACCGCATACCAGGGTCCGCCTCCGAAACCGAGTCCGTGGCGCTGACCTATAGTGTGAAACCACAAGCCTTTGTGCTTGCCAAGCTTCTTTCCTGTCTCCAACTCGAGCACGTCGCCGGGGTTTTCACCAAGATAGCGCCGTATATAATCATTATAATTTATCTTTCCAAGAAAACAGATGCCCTGACTGTCCTTACGCTTGGCGTTAACAAGATGTTCGCGTTCGGCAATCTCGCGCACCTCTTCCTTCATGTAATGTCCTATTGGAAACAATGCCTTGCGCAACTGCCAGTCGTATATCTGGGCAAGAAAATCGGTCTGGTCTTTCACCGGATCGGGACTTGTAACGAGCCACTTCTGCCCGTCTATGATTTCGGTCTGTGCATAATGCCCTGTTGCTATCAAGTCATAATCGTGCCCGGCTTTCTGGTCGAAAGCTCCAAACTTTATCAGACGGTTGCACATCACGTCAGGATTAGGCGTAAGACCGTTGCGCACCTTGTCCATAGTATATTTAGTAACCTGCTCCCAATACTCCTTATGACAGTCGATCACCTGCAGCCTGCAGCCATATCTGGCAGCAACGGCTGTGGCCATCTCGAGGTCTTCCTCGCTCGAACAGTCCCACTCCTCTTCTTCCTCGGGACCTATCTTTATATAAAAGCAATCGGGATGCAATCCCTGACGGGCCAACTCATAAACCACCACTGAGCTGTCTACTCCGCCGGAAAGCAGCACTGCAATCTTTTTATCTTTCAGATTCTCCATCGCAAATCATTTTTTCGTGATGCAAACATACATAAAAATAACGACATTCTACGATAATTTACCAACAAATATGAGCTTACATGCACTAATAATGAGCCGCAACTGCGGCTAAAATATTCTGAACAGAATGGGATATTCAGGAACAAGCAGCTAATAGCCCCTTTCCGGTTAAGGGCTCCAAAAGTGGCATGGCGAGAAAATAACAGCCTAAAAGAAAGATTTACCGTAAAATCGCACTTCACGCTTAACGCGCTGTATATCAAGAGATTAGCCCAAACAAGAAAATATAGCGGAAATCAGACAATGCAAAAGACCACGTTTTGCATCATAAAAGGGCACATTTTACAATGCAAAAAGCCGTCTTTTGCAACGCAAAAGGCTGATTTTTGCAGCGCAAACCAATGTGTTTCAGGCAGAAAACAACAAAATATGCATGAACAAGCAGGCTGAAGTGCATGAAAAACGGCAAGAAACAAGAATATTGTGGATTTGTTTTTCTAGAACGGAAAATAATTTTGACAATATTTTTTACCGGCAAATCTATCAGAAATGGACGATTTATAACCAAAGGAAAAACATGGGATGCAAGGCAGACATAAATTGAGATGCAAGGCTCTGAAAAACAACATGGCCAAAGACCGGTGTAAAACCATGTCTTTGGCCACGCTTGTTATAATGTTTTTGTCAACTAAACTTCAACATTAAATTGATGCCCATATCCAGTCATAGAAGAAACTGCACACACCGCAAAGAAGCACACCGGCTGTGCAGATGGCAAGAGCCAGTTTTGTGTTGCAGTCACTCTTGAATGTAGGCAGAGGATTCTCGGCAGACTTGATGTACATTGCCTTAACAATGAGAAGATAGTAGTAAAGACTTATCACTGTGTTGATCAAAGCAACGAACACTACTATGTGAGTAAGTACAGAACCTTCCTCCAATGCTGCCATGAAGACGAAGAACTTGCTGAACATACCTGCAAACGGAGGAATACCACCGAGAGAGAACAGCGCAAACGTCATAAGCAACGACAGTTTGGGATTAGTTGTATAGAAGCCGTTGTATGCATCCATCTTGGTAACACCATTGTTGTTTTCCTCAACAACGCTGATTACGGTGAATACTGCAAGGTTGGCCACTACATAAACCAGCACATAGTAAGACAGGGCAGCTACGCCAAGAGCATTGTCGCCAATAACTGCCAGCATGATGTAACCTGCCTGTGAGATAGAACTGAAGGCCATGAAGCGCTTGAGCTCTTTCTGGCGGATGGCAAACAGGTTGGCGATGGTGATGCTGAGCACAACGAGCACGTACATAACGTAAGTCCAATACGGAGTGAGCGGAGCAAACACCTTCATGAGGATAGCCATGAGTGTAAATGCGGCAGCACCCTTAGATATTACGCTAAGATAACCTGTAACCGTTGTAGGAGCACCCTGATATGTGTCGGCAGTCCAGAAGTGGAAAGGAACAAGGCTGATCTTGAATCCTAATCCGCTCATGAAGAATACCATACCCATTACGTTCATTGTAAGGTTCTGCTTCTGAGCAAGAACTGTTGCAACGTCATCGAAGTAGAGAGTACCTACTCCACCATAGATGAACGAAATACCATAAAGCATTATTCCGCTTGAGAATGTAGCAGTAAGGATAAACTTGGCTGCTGCCTCAGCTGAATTATGACGGTATTTGTCGAGCGCAACAAGACATGCCATAGGCACAGATGCCATTTCGAGTCCAAGGAAGAACATCAGGAAGTGGCCGGCGCTCATCATCATGTTCATACCGAGCAGGGTTGAAACAGTTAGCATGTAGAACTCGCCTTCTTTGAAAGATGTATCCTGACGGCTCAGCCATTTACGGCTCTGAATGAGCACAATGAGTGTACCTGCAGCCAGAATAGTCTTCATAACGTTCACAGCCGATGTTGTAACATACATTCCGCCAAATGCCGAAACCGGCTCCTGCGGGAAGATGTTGATAATCACCTGAGCAAGCATCAGAATGCAAACCAGCGGATTGAACCACTTGCGCTCACTGTTGCGCGATGATGCAAAATCGGCAATAAAGACGATAATAAGGATAGCCATCAATGTGGCTTCCGGAATCATATTAAGAAATTGACTGTAATTCATTTTTCTGCTGATTTATTATATTGATGCAATAGCTGAAACATTGTTAATCTGGTCAAGGATTGGTATCATTGCATTGTCGATAACCTCACTGGCCCACAACGGAGCAAGACCAAGTCCTGCTACGCAGAATATAAGGCAGCATACAGCCACGCGCTCATCCCATGTTGCGTCGGTAAGTGTCAGATAATGAGGATCAGCAACCTTCTGATAAAGAATCTTGCCGACAACACGCAAGATGTAGACAGCCGTAACAACAATACTTGTACAAGCTACGATTGTACATGTACGGTGGAACACATCGTTATTAGCAAAAGAACCGACAAAGATTGTCATCTCAGCTACGAATCCTGAGAAGCCCGGCAAACCGAGGTTAGCCAAACCGGCGATAACATAACCCACGCTGAGGAAAGGCATAATCTTCATCAGACCGCCAAGCTTGCGTACGTCACGTGTGTGTGTACGGCCGTAGATCATACCGATGAGGGCGAAGAACAAGGCTGTCATCAATCCGTGAGAAAGCATCTGAAGAATAGCTCCTGTGCAAGCTGTCTTGGTCATCATAAGCAATGCGAACAATACAAGACCGCAGTGAGAAACAGAGGAATATGCATTGATATACTTCAGGTCGGTCTGAACACATGCAGACAGAGCACCGTATACAACAGAGATTGTTGTCAGGATCAGGAATATCCATCCAAGCTCGTGAGCAGCATCAGGCAGAAGGAACATGGCAATGCGGAAGCAGCCATAACCTCCAAGCTTCATAAGCACGCCGGCGTGAAGCATTGACACAGCTGTAGGCGCTGATGCGTGACCGTCGGGGCTCCATGTGTGGAACGGGAACAGTGCTCCGAGGACACCGAATCCGATAAACACGAACGGGAAGAACACCTTCTGAACTTCAACAGGAATATTATGCATTGCTGCAATCTCAAGGATGTTCATCGTGGTTGCACCGCTACCGAAATAGATTCCGATAATACCAAGAATCAACAATGCAGATCCGCCCATTAGCATAAGAGTAAGCTTCATTGCTGAATACTCCTTGTTACCACTACCCCATACACCGATAAGAAGATACATAGGGATGAGGGCAACCTCATAGAACATAAACATTGTGAACAGGTCGGTGCTGATGAAGAAGCCATACACACCGGTGCTCAGCAGAGTAAACCACAGGAAGTATTCCTTTGTCATGGGTTTCAGCTGCCAAGATGCAAAAGTACCAGTAAACACGATGATGCTTGAAAGCAGAAGCATAACCACAGATATACCGTCAACACCTACAGAGTAGGCAATGTTCAGCGGCGCAAACCAAGGAATGCTGTATGTGAACAACATCTCGTCTGTGTTGCCTCCAGCACGCATCTGTATGAATGTTACCGTAAGCCAGATTGACAAAATCAAAAGACATGATGATCCTGCAACCATTACGCCACGTACCTGATTAAGGTTGCGGGCCAGCCAAAGACCCAACAGCATCAGTACGGGAAAAACTACAAATAAACTTAATATACTCATTTTACCGGTTTTCTTTTATAGACAAATACATAACAACACTAATGCAATAGCACCTGTGAGGAACCATACTGCATACTGGCGCACGTCACCGCTCTGCCAGCCACGTATGCTTTCTCCGGCTTCATTCGTACCCCAAGCCATAAAGTTCATAGCTCCGTCAACAACATGGCGGTCGAACCATGCCAATGGAGTGCTCACACACTTGAAGATTATCTTATGTGTAACAAACATCCATACCTCATCCATGTAGAAACGCTTGTAAGCTGCACGATGAAGTTTCGGGAACTTACGGGCAAGCATGTCTGCAACAGGAGTCTCCTCACCTTTATACATATAAGTAGCAAGACCGATACCGCATATTGCAAGTACTGTGCTGACCCCTGCAACAAACCAGTTGGTATGTGTGCCGAATGCAACACCGTTGGCAGAAACAAACTCGCCAAACTCAAATACATGCAATGTACCGAAGATACCTACCAACATTGTTATGACAGAAAGAATGATAAGAGGTACTGTCATTGTCAGCGGAGCTTCGTGAGGCTGATGTGCGCCCTCTGCCTTGTGAGTTTCATAATAGCTCTTGCCCCAGAAGATTACATAATACAGACGGAACATATAGAATGCTGTAATAGCAGCAATGCCGCTCATTATCGCACCCATTACAGGTGAGAAGTTATAGCAAGCTACCAAGATTTCATCCTTAGAGCAGAATCCTGAGAAGAACGGTATACCTGCAATTGCAAGACATGAGATAAGGAATGTCCAATGTGTTACAGGCATATACTTACGCAGTCCACCCATGTACATCTTCTCATTAGAATGAACGGCATGGATGATACAACCGGCACCCAAGAACAGACAAGCCTTAAACATGGCGTGTGTGAACAGATGATACATTCCGGCCATATAACCAAGTCCGTTTGCATCAGCATATTCTGCAGTCATGGCAACAGCTCCTGTTTCAGGATCAGGAATACATACGCCAAGAGCAACAAGCATGAAACCGATCTGAGAAATTGTTGAGAATGCAAGCACACGCTTGATATCGCTCTGACAGCATGCAACAGCTGCTGCATAGAAAGCTGTAAACGCTGCTATATAGGCAACCCAGTGCAAAGCCTCCGGCGCAAACTTGACAAATATCGGGAACAGACTTGCCACGAGATAAACTCCGGCAACAACCATGGTTGCTGCGTGGATAAGTGCACTGACAGGTGTAGGACCTTCCATAGCATCGGGCAACCAGATATGCAACGGGAACATTGCACTCTTACCGGCACCACCGATAAACATAAGGAACAATGCAGTAGGCATAATCCAACCGGCCTGATTGAGCGCTGTCATCTGTGCAGGTGACATCTGAGACAGATCGTAATTAAACGTACCTACATAGAAGCTGTAGATAAGAATACCGATAAGGAAGAACAAGTCGGCAAAACGTGTTACGATAAATGCCTTCTTTGAAGCTGCCACTGCGGCATGCATAGGATAGTAGAAGCCGATAAGGAGATAAGAAGAAACTCCCACAAGCTCCCAAAACAGATACATCTGGAAGATGTTTGTAGCTACAACCAATCCGAGCATTGACATTGTAAACAGGCTCAAGAACGCATAGTAACGCTGAAAGCCCTTCTCTCCATGCATATAGCCGAATGAATAGATGTGGACCATCAGGCTGACTGTTGATATAACGATAAGCATCATCGCAGAAATCGGAGTGATGCGGAAACCGATATTAAATGTCAGCAGCTCAGAAAATCTAAGCCATGTAATATCAAATGCCGTTACCGTAGGATAAAGACCTGTGGCAGCGTCTCTTCCCTGAACCAGAAAATACTCAAACGCAGCGTAGTAGCAAAGCACTGTAACAACAGCGATAGAGCATGTTCCGATAAGACCGGCCACTTTATGCGACATCTTCATACCCGCCAATCCGAGTAAAATAAATGTCAGCGCCGGTAACAAGAGTATTAAAAATACAAAACCATAATCCATAACGCACTAATTTTTCATGTTTTCAATACAGTTCACCTGATCACTATTGAAGTTGCGGTAAACATTAATAATAATTGCCACTGCAACAGCTGTTTCCGCAGCACTTACGCCTATGCTGAACAAAGTGAAGAAGAAACCTTCCATCTGTCCGGGGAACAACAAGCGGTTGAATGCTGCAAAGTTGATATCAACAGAGTTGAGAATCAACTCAACAGAAATCAACATTGCAATCAGGTTGCGACGGGTTATAAATCCGAATACACCGATAAAAAACAACAGTGCTGAAAGCACAAAGAAATATTCTACTGGTATCATAAATTATTACTCCTTTCTAGATATTACGATTCCACCAATAATGCAAGCCAGCAAGAATACAGAGATAAACTCGAACGGAAGCACATACTGATATTTCTCAGAACCCATCAAAGTGTTGCCAATGACATTCATTGAAACTTCCTCATCAGGCATCTGCACTGCCATATCGATAAACTTGTTCTTCAAGAACACTGCAACGACCGTGACAAGGCTTATCAAGGTTATAAGCGCGCCAAATACAACGCGGCTACCTTTCAAACGCTCTACAAGTCCCTGCAATGTGCGCTTGCTTACGAGCTGTATTGCAAAAATATAAATCATAGTCACACCTCCGGCATAAACACTTATCTGGGCTGCGCCAAGGAAAGTGTAGTCAAGAAGGAAGTATAAACCTGCAACACCCAAAAGAACGAACAGCAAGAAAGTGGCCGCTCTCATTATCCGCTTTGTCATTACGCACATAAGTGCAGAACCTAAAATGACAACAGCAAGAATTATAAACATTACCATATTAGCCATATCTACGTTCTCCTTTTATTTAATTTTAGTATTAAAGACACCGATCTCCAATGGAGTACCGCCATCCTCGATATTCGGCAATGCAGGCTCAAACTTCTCTTTGTCAAGATGCAAGACCAGCTTGTCTCTTCCAAAGGTTGAGTTCTCAAAGTCGTTCACAAACTTAATGGCCTCATGAGGACATGCGTTTACACACAACTCACAGAACATACATTCGCCCAAATCATAAATATAATCATCAAGGACACGTTTTTTCTTACCGTCCTCTGTCTCAATTGTCTTCTGTACGACTTTAATCGTACCGTTAGGACAAGCCATCTCGCAAAGTTTGCATGCGATGCACTTATTGTTGCCTTCAGCATCCTGTGGCATTATAAGGCGTCCACGATGGCGCGGCGAAACATGGAGCGTGGTCTTTCTGTTCTCCGGATACTGCTCTGTAACCTTCTTTGTAAGATACTCACGGAAGGTGACACCAAGACCTGTAAGCAAAGACTTCAGACCAAACTTAATTCCACCAAAATAAGATTTATTATTATCTTCCATTATTTTTTACGTTAAGAAATTAAAGAATCAATGAACAACAGTTTTCTGCATTTAATCTGTAAATTCAATAATTTTTAATTTTCAGTAATTTAACATCTTAGAAATGCCATCCCAGAGCAACGACGATAGTCATCAGCACAAGGTTAAGCAGACTCAGCGGCATAAGATACTTCCACTCGAGCTTCAGTATCTGGTCGATACGAAGACGAGGATAAGACCATTTGATCCAAAGCAGTATCCATACAAGGAAGAAAGTCTTGGCCAGGAACCATACAATGCCGGGGATGTAATCCATTACGGCATTGAATCCGTCAAGTCCTGCTACATGCAGAGGCATCCATCCTCCGAGGAACACTGTTGACGCAACGCCTGCAATGATAAACATGTTGAGGTATTCAGCCAAGTAGAAGAAACCGAATCCCATACCAGAATACTCTGTATGGTAACCGGCGGTAAGCTCACTCTCAGCCTCAGCCAAGTCGAACGGACCACGGTTAGCCTCAGCATTACCTGCAACGAGGAATACGAGGAAAGCTATAATAGCAGGGATATGGCCTTTGAAAACAAGCCATCCGTCGTTCTGCGACTCAACAATACCAGTCAGGCTCATTGTTCCAGTCAAGGCTACAGCCGTGATAAGGCAGAGGCACAAAGACATCTCATAAGATATCATCTGTACGGCTCCACGCATAGCAGACACAACAGAATACTTGTTGTTAGAACCCCAACCGGCAAGGAAGATACCAACTACACCTATACTTGATATAGCTGTAAGCAGGAAGATACCTACGTTGAAATCGAGAATAGCAGCTCCCTTGTTCCATGGCATGAAAGAGAAAGCGCCAACACTTCCGATAAGAACGAGGAACGGAGCTATTGCATACAAAAGCTTATCTGCCTTGTCAACAGGGAAGATTTCTTTTATAAGCATCTTAACCACGTCGGCAAAGACCTGGAAGATACCCCATTTTCCTACGCGCATCGGGCCAAGACGGCACTGGAAGAAGGCGCAGACCTTACGTTCCATATATATAAGCACAATGGCGAGCATGGCATAGGCCATAAGAATAATAAGCCCAACCAAAACGCATTCAATAAGGATTGACAAGAAATTGCCCAATCCCAGAGTATCTCTGAGAAGGCCGTCAAACCACGTTGTTACTATACTAAAATCGAACACTTTGCTTAAATTTAAATATATTATGAAATTCAAATAATAAAAGGCATTCAAGAGCCATACGGCCATCATGCACTTTTATACTTTTGATTATCTGTCAATATCAGGGATGACGTAGTCGAGAGTTGCACCGATTGATATAAGGTCGGCAATCTTCTCACCGCGGCAAATCTCATCCATGGCTGAAACCAACGGCAAACCCATAGGACGGAACTTGAGTCGGCAAGGATTCTTGCCGCCGTCGCTTCTGAGATAAACACCAATTTCGCCACGGCTGCCCTCACAACTTGTGTACCATTCGCCTTCAGGAACTTTTATAATAGGCTTCTGCTTGATATAGAAGTCGCCTTCAGGAATGTTGTCGATAAGCTGTTCGAGAATGCGCACGCTCTGCTCCATCTCGTCCATACGAACCATATAACGGTCAAAGCAGTCACCGTTGTTGTAAGTGATTTCATTGAAATCAACCTTGCCGTAGAGGTCGTAAGGATGATACTTTCTGACATCATTGTGCCATCCTGCAGCACGTCCGGTACCTCCGGTACATCCATAAGATATAGCATCCTCCTTAGAGAGCACGCCAACACCCTTGAAACGGTTCTGCAGAATAACGTTGCCTGTAAAGAGGTCGTGATATTCCTTGAACATCGGCTTGATGTACTCACAGAGTTTCTTAACGTTCTTGACAAAATTCGGGTCGATGTCGGCCTGGCATCCGCCAATACGATAATAGTTCTGAATGAGTCGTCCGCCGGTGGTCTCCTCCATAACGTTAAGCACCTGCTCGCGGTCGCGCATACCATAAATAAATGCAGTGAGCGCTCCGAGGTCCTGAGCACAACAGCTGTAGAACAGCAGGTGAGAGTCAAGACGCTGAAGCTCGTCCATTATGGTGCGGATATACTTAATACGGTCAGAAAGTTCAATGCCCATACCTTCTTCGATAACCGACACAAGCGCATGACGGTTCATCATGGCTGAAAGGTAATCAAGACGGTCGGTCAGAGCCAATGTCTGCGGATATGTATAGCTCTCGCACATCTTCTCTACTCCACGGTGGATATATCCGCAATGAGGATAAACCTTTCTGATAACCTCACCGTCGAGGATTGTCTGCAGACGCAGCACACCGTGAGTGGCAGGGTGCTGAGGACCTATGTTTATCACATAATCGTCTTCTGTGAAGAGCTTGTGCTTCGTCTCGCTCAGCGTGCCGTCTTCGTTAAGGTTATACTCAACGGTGTAGTCGGGCTCCGGATCATCCTCCAATGTATACTTGTTGTTTTCAGGACTCATGTCATAGTCCTTTCTGAAAGGATATCCATTGAAATCTGAACGAAGATACAAGCGGCGCATGTCCTTATGTCCGAGGAACTTTATTCCGTAGAAGTCGTAAACCTCACGTTCAAGCAGGTCGGCGCTCTTCCACAGATTGCTCACTGTTGGGATATAGGCGTTATCGCGGTCGGCATTAACAGCCTTTACGCTCATGCGCTGGTGTGTTTCGGTGTTTTCGAGGATGTAAACAGCTCCCAGTCCTTCTTCACCAAAATCTTCACCTACGATAGTAACGAGGAAGTCGAAATGCTTCTCATTCTTCAGTTTTGCCATCTCGCGGGCAAAATCCTTCAGTTCGAATACTTTATTTTCTAATTTCATTGCTTCCCTTTTAATTATTTAGAAACAGACGAATCAACATCGTTCAGCGCAGCCGATGCCTGCTTCAGTTTTTCTTCGTCAACATCATTACCGTCAACAATGATAGGCTTTTTCTCCTTGTGGTTCACTCCACCGAAGAACTTCTCTATCTTCACCTTTCTCTGAAGCTGCATCATGCCATACAGAATTGCCTCGGGGCGCGGAGGACAGCCCGGAACGTAAACGTCTACAGGCACAATCTCGTCGATTCCCCTCACAACATGATAGCTGCTCTTGAACGGTCCGCCTGATATAGCGCATCCGCCGACGGCAACAACATATTTCGGTTCTGCCATCTGGTCATAAAGGCGCTTGAACACAGGAGCCATTTTATGAGTAATCGTACCGGCACACATTATGAGGTCGGCCTGACGTGGAGAGTTACGTGTAACCTCGAAGCCAAAGCGCGCAAAGTCATAACGGGCGCAACCTACTGCCATAAACTCGATACCACAGCAACTTGTGGCAAAAGTCAATGACCACAAAGAATTTGAGCGTCCCCAGTTGATAGCTTCATCGAGAGAGCCTACAATGACGTTGACTCCGCCCTCATGAAGTTCCTGAATGGTTCTCTCAAGGGTCTCGTTATCCTTAAACTCTGCATAAGGAATACTCTTGATTACTGGTTTCTTTACTTCCATTCCAACGCTCCTTTCCGCCATGCATAAGCAAGGCCAAACACTAAGACTAACAAAAAGAATCCGATACTGACCATAGCCATCACGCCGAACTCCTTAACTACAACGGCCCACGGATAGAGGAATACTGTTTCCACGTCGAAGACCAAGAAAAGGATTGCGAACAGATAGTAGCCCACGTGCACAGGTATCCACGAAGAACCGTGAGTCGGTATACCGCACTCGAATGGCTCTCCCTTAACCTTGTTGTACGTACGCGGACCTATCAACTTAGCGATGACAAAAGCAGCCACTACCAAGAAAACAGCCGTTATCAAAACGGTAACTAACAAGATAAAATACATATATATTTTATTTAAAAAATGTAATTATATACAAACGCATGCAAAGGTACAATTTATTTTGCAAAGATTAATCATAAATACACATTTTTTATTTAGCCAAATAACTTTATCTTTACAAAAACATGCACCTTATCAACGAGAATGATATGCCACGAGTCCTTCCATCGGACTTTTAAGCACTTTTGCCACCTCAAAACCTTCCATACGCGCTGCCTCTGCCAGCTGACTGCCATAACAATATGCCATGCTGCCGACACAGCCTACGGCATAGCCGTCATGGCTATAGAGGGCAACGTTGCGTCTAAAGAAATTACGGAAATTGTCCACCACGAGCAGCCTTACTCTCTCATCGTCAAGATGCCTGTGAACATACAGCGACATGCTTGCCAGAAAGCGGTTTGGCAGAGGCTCGCGGTAAACCCTGTTTATTATATCCGCAAGCGTAAGTCCCGACTCGCTCAGATAGCCGTCGCGCACTGCATCAGAAACACCGCCCTTGAACATCGCGTTGACAAAGAGCTTGCCCAGCACAGCCCCGCTGCCTTCATCGCCAAGGATATAGCCTAGCGGCGGCACGTTGCCTGTGATGTTCTTACCGTCATACATACACGAGTTTGCCCCTGTACCCAATATGCAGGCAATGCCGGGTTCATCGGCAAACAGGGCACGCGCAGCACCGAGCATGTCGGTTTCTACATCCACCTTTACGGCACCCGGGAAACACTCTGACAATATGCCACGCATCATGGGCTTCATCTCCTCACGGCATCCTGCGCCATAAAAATAGACCTCGTCAATATCTCCGGCACACGTAATCTTTGAAACCACGTCGTCTGTTATTGTTTTAAGGATAACCGGCGGGGACTGCTGAAATGGGTTGATGCCCTGCCCCGCCATGCGTTTGACGACACGGCTGCCGTCCATCACACACCAGTCTGTTTTTGTACTTCCGCTGTCAGCGATCAGTTTCATATTTTATAACATTATTTTTTGTTTAAAACATTTCGCAAAGATAAGTATTAAGTCTGAATAACTGCCGTATTTTCATAAAAAACTTTAAGCCCTGCACGGCATTTAACCTGATAAACGGCACATATCCATGCAAATGTGCAAGCATTAATGCTGCATTTGCATCTTGCGCCGACGGGCTTCAACTTACACGGCATTGCCGCAGCTGCATAATACTGACAATATTTAATCTGCTGAAACAAGAAACGGCAGGACACAAAAACGGCCTCACAGCGTTTAGCAGGATAATTCTCTTTTATATAAAAACGGCATACTGATGAACATGCTTCAGCTGTTGGAGGCATTGCACGACGGAAACCAAGAACAGAAAACTTTTTGACGGAAGGCACACCGAACGCAGTAAAAAGTTATTACAATATAAATTTGCGAAATAGAGAAATATATTACACTTTTACATGCAATAAATGACAAAAATATGCCCATATAACGCCAAAATCAGTGTTTTTCAGGGCAAAAACCAATGAATTTCAAGAACTAAACAAGCCAAACGGAGGGGCAAAAGCATACATTTTGCAACCTAAAAGGCCACCTTTTAGGCTGTAAAAGCATACCTTTTATAAATTAATGCAACACGGCTTTCCCTTGTATTTTATGTAACACGCTGTATATAAGCGTATTACATAAAAACATATTAAATAGTATATTTTCCGGCCAAGCAACGACTTTGCCGTCAGAATAGCCATTCTGGACGCGTTAAACGTCAGAAAAACAGAAAACTCTAAGGCGCCCAACGCGGCTATCCGAACAATGCTCTCAACGCTTCTTCAACCTTGCGCACGGGCACAATCTCTATGTTGCTCTTTGCCTTGTTAAGGCTCTGCATATTGTTTGCCGGAACTATTATATGCGTAAAGCCAAGCTTCTCGGCCTCAGCCACACGCTGTTCAATACGGCTAACAGGGCGCACCTCACCGCTCAGTCCCACTTCACCAGCCATACACCAGCCGCTCTCGATGGCCGTGTCGACATTGCTCGACAGCACGGCAGCAATAATACTAAGGTCCATCGCAAGATCAGTTACGCGCAGTCCGCCTGCTATGTTTATAAACACGTCTTTCTGCATCAGCTTAAAGCCCACTCTCTTTTCGAGTACGGCCAGAAGCATGTTGAGTCTTCGCTGATCGAAGCCCGTCGCACTGCGCTGCGGCGTTCCGTATGCTGCCGTCGACACGAGCGCCTGCGTCTCTACAAGAAACGGGCGCACGCCTTCAATGGCCGAGGATATGGCCACGCCGCTCAGTCCGTCGTGGTCTTGCGTAAGCAGCAGTTCCGACGGATTGCTCACGGGGCGCAGTCCGTCGTTGCGCATCTCATAAATGCCCAGCTCCGAAGTGCTTCCAAATCGGTTTTTTATTGAGCGCAGAATACGGTACATATAATGCTGGTCGCCCTCAAACTGTATCACCGTATCAACGATGTGTTCAAGAATCTTCGGTCCTGCCAGGCTTCCTTCCTTGTTGATGTGCCCGATAAGGAGAACAGGTATGCCGCTCGACTTGGCAAAGCGCAACAAGGCCGATGCGCACTCGCGCACCTGTGAGATGCTTCCGGCAGAGCTGTCAACGGTCTCGGTGCTTATTGTCTGTATAGAGTCAATGATAACTATCTCCGGCGCTATTTCCTTGATATGCCTGAATATGCTCTCGAGCGAGGTGTCGCAAAGAATCAGGCAACCGTCGTTGTCGCCATGCTCAATGCGGTCGGCACGCATCTTCAGCTGCTTGGCGCTTTCCTCACCGCTAACATACAGAATCTTACGTTCGGGCATCCGCAATATCGTCTGAAGCGTGAGCGTGCTCTTTCCTATACCAGGCTCTCCGCCAAGCAGCACTATCGAGCCAGGCACAAGCCCGCCGCCAAGCACTCTGTTCAGCTCGGCGTCGTGCATGTCCATGCGAGGCTCGTCTACAGCCGTTATCTCCGAAAGAGACACGGCGCGGCTCTCGCCGTTTCTTAATGTGCGCCTCACTGTAGCAGCGGCCGACGTGGCAGCCATTTGGCCTGCATCTGATGATATTCTGATTTCCTTAAACGTGTTCCACTGACCGCAGCTCGGACACTTGCCAATCCACTTTGCCGACTCCTGACCACAGTTGGAACATACATAAGCTATCTTGTCTTTAGCCATAACCTTTATATAATATAAAAACGTAAAGGGGGCACATGAAGGCCTTAAAAACGAAAAGTCACTAATCGCCGACATGTCAGGCAATAAACAGACATTCACCGCCCACTATCCTTTTCGATACAAAATTAGTGATTATTTTTTGAGTTACAAAATAAATCGCTAACTTTGCAACATCAATAAATACGGATGACTAATATCGCACATTAATAATAAAACCGGAAGGGCGGCCCGTGTATAAAAGCCGGGCTGCCCTTTTAATCTTTATAAAAAAATATGAAAGCCAAACATATTGTCATTTTCCTACTGTCAACCTTGATTCTTACAGCATGCGGACAATCGTATGAGGAAGCCAGGAAACAGTCAAAGGCCGAATATGAGAAAAGGAAAAAAGAAGACTCGCTGGCATTTAAAGTAGGAGTGCTGCCCACGCTCGACTGTCTCCCCATGTATGTTGCCAAGGAGCAATGCCTCTTCGACACGGCCAAGGCAGACATAAGGCTAAAGCAGTTTATGTCGCAGATTGACTGTGACGCAGCCCTGAAGGCGGAAAAGACTGAAGGCGGAATTACAGACCTGGTAAGAGGACAGCGCATGAAAGCCAAAGGCACCGGTCTCGACTACATCAGTGCCACCAACACTTACTGGCAGCTGATAAGCAACCGCAAGGCGCGTATCAGAAACATAAAGCAGCTTAACGACAAGATGATAGCCATGGCAAGATTTTCTGCCACGGCCCTGCTTGCCGACTATGCCACAGACAGCGTTAAACTAAAACCTGAAGAGGTGTTCAAGGTGCAGATTAACGACGTAGCGCTAAGGCTGCAGATGCTTCTCAACAACGAGATGGACGCAATGCTGCTGACAGAGCCGCAAGCAACGACGGCACGAATATATAAGAACGACGTGCTCATGGACAGCCGCGACAAGGACATGCGCCTGGGCGTGATAGCATTCAGAAGCAAGGCCATGACAGACAAGAGGAGAAAGCAGCAACTGCAGGAGTTTCTGAAAGGATACAATGCCGCATGCGACACCATAAATAAATATGGGCTGCAGCACTTTGCACCGATATTTGAAAAATATTACAAAATAGACAGCCGTACAATAAAGGCTCTGCCTAAAATCAAATTTGAGCATGCTACGCCTCCGAGGCAGAAAGACATCGACACAGCCGACAAATGGCTTAAAAAACAATAAAGACCTATGGACACGAAGGACATCAAACAGCTTGACAATATAATCAAAGAGCTCGGCAGAAAAAGACTGGGCTACTGCATTCATTCCACACGGTCGTTTGTAAGCGCACATCCATACATGATGTATGACGATGAACTTGAAAACATCGAGCGCGACTATAACCTGATGCTGGAATATATGAAGCGGGGCTTCAACGATCCGCAGCGCAAGGATATTTACAGCAAACTGCTGGCAAGGCTATACAATTTCGTTAGCAACCTGCGCATAGCGTATATGGCCCAGAACATATCTTTTTACACCGAAGCCACACGAAAGTCTGTCAATCAGTCTTTCTCCGAAGAGCGTATCAAGACAGCTCTCGAGACTTTTGTCACATATGTTGCCATGCTAAGTCTTGAGCCTGAACCTGTAAGGACAGAAAAGAGCAAAGAGATTTACCGTCGCCACAACGATTTCATACAGGCCCTGTTCGGCTATATCATAGTTTCAAGACAATGGACCGACAACGAACGTGATTTCTTTGAAGGCATACTGCTGTCGCCTGCCACAGACATCATTGACGCGCAGCTGATTACAAGTGCGATAATGCTGGCCACAATGAACAACATGGACATAAACAAGTTTCATGTTCTGATCAACGTCTATAAAAAAACAACCGACAGCAAGCTGCGTCAGCTGGCACTGGTCGGATGGGTGTTTGCGCTTTCGGCTGGTCCGCGACTGCATCCACAGATGCGGGAGATGGTAGCTTCTGTACTTGAAGGCAACGGCGTGGCAAACGAGATAGCCGACCTGCAGAAGCAGATAATATTCTGCATGAACGCCGAACAGGACAACAACACCATTCAGCGCGACATAATGCCGGAGCTGATGAAGAACAACAACCTTAACATTACACGATTCGGCATTACCGAGAAAGAAGACGACCCGATGAACGACATCTTTGATCCAGGTGCGTCAGACCGTGCAATGGAGAAAATGGAAGAGAGTTTCCAAAAGATGATGAACATGCAGAAAGCAGGCTCAGACATCTATTTCGGAGGTTTCTCTCAGATGAAGCGTTTCCCGTTCTTCTATCATGCAGCCAACTGGTTCTGTCCTTTCTACCTTGAGCATCCGGAAATATCATCTACGGTTGACAAGCTGAAAGACACTCCGTTGCTGACAAACATTCTAAACAACGGCCCGTTCTGCGACAGCGACAAATATTCGTTCACGCTTGCCGTGGCATCTGTCATCAGTCATATACCGGCCAACATGCGCGAGATGTTCAACACGAAAGAGGCTCTCGGCCAGACAGTCAGCGATGAAGACCAAAGGCAACCGGCATATATACGACGCATGATTCTGCAGGATATGTATCGTTTCTTCCGTCTTTTCCATCAGCGTGGACAACTTGTAAACCCGTTCGACAAGTCGAACTCTATATTTGTTGCCGATGACCTTTTCAATGGAACAGAAATACAGAAGGTGCTCCCCGACCTGTGCTATTTCATGCTTAAGCACAAGAACAAGAATGCCCTGGAGCATCTGCTGCCTAAATACAACGACACGAACGACTCTAAATGCATGCTGATTCACGGCATCTATGAGCTTAATTATTGCGGCAATCCTAAATCTGCAGCAGAATATCTCGAAAAGTCTCTGGAACTTCAGCCTGACAACCGGCGTGCCAAGTCGATGCTCGCACGTGCCTGCTTTGAAGCAGAAAACTATGATGATGCGGCTAAATGGTACGAGGTTCTGTATAACGAGAACCCACAAAGCCAGGCAAACGCACTTAACTATTGTGTTGCATTGTCAAAAGCCGAAAGATACTCTGAGGCTACCAACTTGCTGTTTAAGCTCGACATAGAGTATCCCGACTCTATTCCGGTAACAAGAGTTCTTGCATGGAACCTTATGGGACTTGACAAACTTCAACAGGCAGAAAAGGCATACAGGCGCATACTGAAGAGCAACGACACAGAAAATGGCGACTGGCTAAACGCCGGATACTGCCAATGGCTTCTCGGGAACATAAGCGAAGCCGTAGAGATGTTTAAGAAGTTCATGTCTTGCCAAAGTAAGGATACTTCAACAACCTTATACGACGAGTTGGCAAAAGACAGAAAATTTCTGATTTCACACGGAATTGATGAAATTGACATCTTGCTGATGACAGACCTGATAAAGGAATAAAGGGAATTATCTGTTTTCCTTGTAATTACAAAATTGTCGCGCAAACTATAAAAAAAAATCTTATAATTTGCGCGACATCTTTATTTATTAATCTATAGCCACACACATGTTAACGGCAATAGTCAGAACATTGTGGTCTTTGACTAAATGGCAGACCGAGCCAAAACAAATTAACATCTGCCGGCAAACGCCCTATTACAAGAACGGAGTGAGCAGACTAGCGAACCATCCGACAAACTTCTGCCACGGAGTTCGCCATTCATCCCATGTCTCTTCTGTCAGCTTAAACGATTCGGCTTTGTCCCTTTCAAACATATCGTTAAGCTCTTTTGTCGTACACGGATCTATGATTACAGCATTTTCTTCATAGTCAAAGTTAAGACTTCTGGCATTCAAATTAGCACTGCCGACTGTGCAGAAACGTCCGTCTACCATTATGATCTTCGTATGATGAAAGCCTTTCTTATATATCCATACATCCACACCATGCTGCATAAGATTATGCACGTTATAAAAGACACAGTCAGGAGTAAGCGGAATATCACTATGGGCAGAAACCATAATCTCTACCTTTACGCCTCGCTTGACGGCATTGCGCAAGGCCCGTTTCAGTGTATTGTTAAGAGTAAGATAAGGATTTACCAGTTTTATGCTGTCCTTGGCCTCATTGATGGCATCAGTATAGAACTTGCGTATAATCTTATTCGTCACACGCGGTTCACGGTTTATAATGCCTACCATCTTCTTTCCTGCCGTACAACATGTATCTGGCTTCAGTCCTGTGATATAGTCGGCACCATGATAACCACGATAATATTTTGCACCATACACATTCTGCCCTGTCACTTTATTCCACATACGTAGGAATATCTTCTGCAGGGTGTTCACTTCATCCCCTTCAATACGGCAATGCATGTCGCGCCATTCGCCAACGACCTCTGTTCCGTTGATATAATAGTCGGCCACATTCATTCCGCCCGTGTATGCTATCTTACCGTCTATTACGACAATTTTACGGTGGTCACGATGGAACACATGATTCACCCAGGGAAAGTTTACCGGATCAAACTCATATATTTCAATCCCCACAGAACGCATCTGCTTAAGGTGCTTACGCTTCAACGGGCGGTTGTTTGAATCATTACCGAAACCGTCGAATAAGGCTCTCACCTCAACACCTTCTTTCGCCTTTTGCGCCAAAAGACGAAACAGCAAAGATGCTATTGAGTCATTACGGAAATTAAAATATTCAAGATGTACGCTGCTCCGTGCCTGTCGTATGGCCTGAAACATATCGTCGAACTTCTCCTGTCCGCTCATCAAAAGTGTAACGGAATTGTTATGAGAGAATGTTATGCCCTCATTGCGCAAATTCTCAACAATTAACGAGTCAGAAGTCTGTGCACAGACGTTACACGTAAAAAATAATAATACTGAAAAAATACAAATCTTCATACCTTATAAAAACAGCGCCTGCCCCAAAGCAGGCGCTATACATTATCACAACATACAGCGATAATGGTCAACGACTCCTAAAAGCCGATTGTTGTCGTCAACCACCAGCACCGAATGTATCTTATACTTGTTCATTATATTCTGAATGTCACTAATCTTAGTCTGCGGCGAAACTACCTTCGGTGTACGCGTCATAATATCACTGACAGTGCGGTCAAAGAATTCCGCCTGCCATTTTTCCATAGCCCTACGGATATCGCCATCTGTTATCAGACCGACAATTTTGTCGTCTACGACAGCCACAGCCAGACCAAGTTTGCATTTGCTCACATGGATTATAGCTTCACCAAGATGCATCGTCGGCGGAACGACAGGCATATCATCTGTACGCATAACATCGTATGCCGTTGTCAAAAGACGCTTTCCAAGTTCGCCTCCGGGATGGAACTGAGCAAAATCTCTTGGCTTGAAATCCCGTACACGCATAAGGGCAACAGCCAAAGCATCGCCCATAACAAGAGTAGCTGTCGTGCTGCTCGTTGGTGCAAGATTAAGCGGACATGCCTCTTTCTCTACCTGCACATGAAGATGCACCGTGCTATATTTAGCCAACAACGAACCGGGATTTCCGCTCATGCCAATAATAGGAATGTTCATGTGAAGCACCATCGGGATAAAGCGCAATAGTTCATCCGTCTGTCCGGAGTAGCTTATGGCCAAGACGACATCATCCTTTGTCATAACTCCGAGGTCGCCATGATAGACATCCAGCGGATTAATGAAGAATGACGGTGTTCCGGTACTTGACAATGTTGCAGCTATTTTGGCACCAATATGCCCGCTCTTACCAACTCCAGTAACTATCACTTTGCCATGGCATCCATACATCAAGGCAACGGCCTTATCGAAGTTATCATCCAATTGCGGAAGCAGTTCCATTACGGCCTGAGCCTCATCCTTTATACACTGGACGGCATACTCTCTTACATGAGTCAATCTTTCGTTAGCGACCATCATAAAATAAATACTTTATTTACAAATACTTTCAATAACTTTTTCCAAATCGTCAATACATAACATGTTTGGACCATCGCTCAATGCTTTATCAGGATCAGGATGTACTTCAAAAAAGTATCCGGTTGCACCAAAAGCCTTGGCAGCAAGAGCCATTGACGGCACGAAACGTCTGTCGCCAGAAGTCTTGCCTCCTCCACCGCCTGGTCTCTGCACGCTGTGCGTACAATCCATTATGACAGTGGGAACGATGTCGAGCATATCGGAAATATTCCTAAAATCCACCACAAGATTATTATAGCCATACATATTGCCACGTTCGGTAAGCCATACATCTACTGCACCTGCATCCTTTGCTTTCTCCACAGGATAAACCATATCCTTTCCGCTTAAGAATTGCGCTTTTTTGATGTTGACAATGCGTCCTGTCTTGGCCGCAGCAACAAGCAGATCAGTCTGCCGGCAAAGGAATGCCGGTATCTGAATAACGTCAGCCACCTCTCCAACTGACTTAGCCTGCCAGCTCTCATGTATGTCTGTCAATATCCTCAAGCCATACCGTTCTTTTATGTCTGACAGCATCTGCAGTCCGCGGTCGATACCGGGACCACGGAAAGAACGGATTGAAGTACGGTTCGCCTTATCAAAAGACGACTTGAAAATAATATCAGTGTTAAACTTCTTGTTTATACGCACAAGACACTCTGCCACACGATTTAATAAATCCTGCGACTCTATAACACATGGGCCTGCTATGAAAACTCGCTGCATCTTAAAAGTTTCACATATTGATTAAGATTTGCAAAGATAAATAATTTGTCCGTTTATTCCAAATATTTAACACATATTGCCAAAACACACAAAAAAAGGGATGAAACATTTGCTAATGTTAAATTAAATATCCATCTTTGCAATCACATGCATGCTGTTTTGGTAAACGGCCTGCATAAAAACAATAGTTAATTAACCATTAAAGAAAAGAAAGGATTTAGTATGAAGAAATTTTTCATGACTTTAGCTGTCGTTATGATTGCAGTATGCGCTAACGCACAGGTTTATTTAGGTGGCAATGTTGGTATTGCAAGTGTTGATTACGGCGGCGACGACGATGAAACAATCTATAGCCTGCTTCCTGAAATTGGATATAAGTTCAACGACAACTGGGCTGCCGGTGTTATGTTCGGATGGTCTAAGGCTGGACTCCAGATTGACAATGGCGAGTTTGCTACATCAGAGCGCCTTACTACTCACACATTTGAAATCAGCCCCTATGCACGTTATACATTCCTGCACAGCAAACTTATCAACGTATTCTGCGAAGGTGGTTTCGGATACAAGCACTACAACGGAGCTGACGACGTATTGTCTATAGGATTGAAACCGGGCGTAGAGCTCAAGGTTGATAAATTTAGCCTTGTTGCACGTGTTGGCTTCATCGGATATACAAAGAACGACAACACTGACGTAAGTGCCTGGGGTATGGACTTCGACGGAAACAATATTTCATTAGGTGTATATTATAACTTCTAAGTTTCTAATAATAATACAAAATAAAAACAGGTTGTGTCTTACTTGACGCAACCTGTTTTTTATATCTGCAAAAATTAATATCCAAAGTGCAAATCCAGACACTCCTATCTGGCAAAGCCAACATGATTTATACGAACCTACAGCCTGTATAAACCTATTATAATAAGTAAAATCAATAATACTGATGCCAACCTTCATATATGGTAGGATCATCTATCCCGGCATCACGCAAAGCTTCTTTACGTTCAACACAGGTACCGCACTTGCCACAATGCTTCTCTCCGCCCTTATAGCAGCTCCATGTCTCTGCATAGTTTATGCCTAAAGCCTTTCCCCTGCGTGCAATATCCGTCTTGGTTATATCGGTATATGGAGCCATGACCTCAATGCCCGGATAAGTTCCAAGTCTTGTGGCGTCGCTCATCGCCTTGATAAAGTCAGCACGGCAGTCAGGATAAATGGCATGGTCGCCTCCATGATTTGCAATCAACACATATTTAAGTCCGTTGCTCTCCGCTATACCGGCAGCAATAGAAAGCATAATGCCGTTTCGGAACGGCACCACCGTAGACTTCATGTTTTCTGCCTCATAATGGCCTTCGGGTATAGCCTCCGCTCCCTCAAGCAGCGAACTTTTAAAATACTTGCCCATGAAATCCAGGTCAATAACAATGTGCTTTATTCCTAATCTTTCACAATGCAACTTTGCAAATGCGATTTCACGCTTATTATGGTTGCTGCCATAATCGAAAGAAATACCCAAAGCTATCCGCTCCCTCATTTCATACAGCAGCGTAACGCTGTCCATTCCACCGCTCACGATAATAATAGAATCTTTCATATCGTCTATATTTTTTATATTATAATTATCAAAATAAGTACAAGACACACAACGTGCCAACTAAACACGCCGGCAAACCAACGTAAACTACATTCTTGCGTTTTTCTATTTATGGCGTAAAATTAATAATAAAAAATGTAAATCTGATATATTTCAGCTATAAATTTACACATAAAGTTAATTCTGTTTATACATTACTATTACTATGCATTGCCACTATCATACACTAAAAGCCGTTTCCGTAAGCATGCCAAGTCTACTTGTTAAAAAGTTTCATCAAATTTACAAAAAATAACACTAAATATAGCAGACATAGCAAAAAACCTCATACCTTTGTTTTACCGCAGACGAATAACATCATATTATTAAAACCGCAATAAGATTAACGATTAAAAAGCAAAACGCATAAAGTCATTACAATATACAATATGATTTTTACCTGAATAAGCCTATAACAATAATTTAAAATTATAAAATTATGAAAACTAAAGAAGAAAATTACGAATCACCATCATGCAAAACCATCGAAATTGAAGCAGAACAGATTATCTGTGGAAGCGAAGACGGTGAAACGGCCACACACGAAGGCTTTGAAGAAGAAGAATATGAATGGTAAGTATATTTCAGACAAGAAATTAAAGACATAAACTTAGACAAAAATGACAAGCAACACTAATATGATCAGCATTCTGTGTTTTGCAGCAATGCTGACTGCATTTGTGTCGTGTACCGAAGACGAAAAGGACGACACACAATCCGGCAAAAAAGTTTTTACAAGTTTTGTTGCGGGCTCAGGCAGCATAACCCGCACTCAGCTCACTGAAGGCAACAGCGTTGAATGGGAAACAGGTGATGAAATTTCATTATTCGACCCGTCTGACAACAACCGCTTCAACACATCACAAAGCGGACCATCTGTTACGTTTACCGGTATGGCAGACGAAACGAGTTCAACGTATTACGCTCTGTATCCTTATGATGCGAAGGCTACAATTTCAGGCACAACAATAACTACATCGCTTAATGCCACTCAGACATCAAGAACAGGGAGTTTTGCCAAAGGCCTCAATCCGTCAGTAGCAACAACCACCAACAGGGAACTGGTATTCAAGAACACATGCGCCGTGGTGAAGTTCACACTGAACAGCGGCAACAATGTGGTGAAAAAGGCTATTTTCAGAGGCAATGGCGGAGAACCCTTAGCCGGCACCATTGTAATAGATGCAGCATCAAACGATCCTTCGGCTTCAGTACAGGCAGAGGGAGCAACTTCTGAAGTGACGCTTACAGGCAACTTCACTTCAGGCAGTACATACTATCTCGTTGTAGCACCGGGCACGCTAAGCAACGGACTGACTCTGACATTATATGACGAAAACGGCAATGGCTACATGCGTTCAGGCAAGAAAGAAACAAATCTTACTGCCGGACACATACTTGATTTAGGTACGATAAATTCCGAAACATTTGCTTCATACTCTAAAACGGACGGCACATACCACATATTCAACGCCGCCGGTCTGGAGGAATGGGCAAAACAAGAAGACTGCCTTACAAGCAACGTTGTCATAGAAAACGACATTGACATGTCCGGTATAAGCTGGACACCAGTCGGCACAAATATGCAAAACGGATATTCAGGCGACTTCAACTGGAACAACAAAACTATCAACGGATTAAGCATAAAGAGCGAAGCCTCAAACATAGGGTTCTTCAGCGGACTGGCCTCCAATGCCAAAGTGCATGACATCAAATTTACAAATGCATCGGTAGAAGGAAACCTATCTTCATCGTATGCCGGCGTTGTTGCAGGTGCAAGCTTCGGCATAATCAACAATTGCGACATAAGCAAAGCTACGGTAACAGGATATTGCGCGGGGGCGATAACGGGCAACAACAGCGTGCAGGTTAACAACTGCGACGTATCAGACGCAACCGTCAGTGCAAATAACATCGCCGGAGGCATTGCCGCTTTAAATTACGGTAAAATTGAATACTGCACAGTATCTGGCAGTTCTACAATTACAGCTGGCGGTACCAGCTCACGTGCAGGAGGCATCGTAGGCTCAACATCGCAAGAAAGCGGAATCGAGACAAGCGGCAGACTATTGAAATGTGCAGTAGACGGCGCAACCATATCAGGCGTATTGGCCGGAGGCATTGCCGGAGAAAACAGTTTCGGAATTGTAGCCCAATGCGTGGTAAACCGTTTAAATATAACATCAAGCACATCAAAAGAAAGTGTGCGTCTTGGCGGCATTGTTGGCTATAACACACGTGGAGATGTCGTAGCCAGCTACTCCGCCTACTCAACCATTGGAGACGCATCTTTACAGGCAGAAGCCATGGGAGGAATTGTCGGTTATAGCTACAACAGTTCTGCCTATGTTTATGGTTGCTATTCAACCCATGTAGGATTTTACGGCAGTGTCAGCGGTGAAGAATCAGGCATAGGCTCTATCGCAGGATATACAAGCGGACATGTCACATCTTGCTATGCAGTGCTGCCTGACGGCATTACAGCCATAAAGCTTGTCGGCAAATCCACACCAAATACTCTTGACCATTGCGTTGAAGCCGGAGGTAACAATTACGAAACACTAATCAATAGCGTAAATGACCTTAAGGCAGCAGACGGCTCTACATGGAAAGCTGAAAACATATGGAAACTGACAGCAGGAACAACTCCTGCAATTGAATCAGACTATATAGGAGAAAGCGCCAACTAAGCGTTGTCGTAAAACTGTAAGCAGCAGAACATCCCCATCAAATATCTTATTCATAAAGAGATGATGGGGATGTTTTTTATCCCAAATCAGTCACTAGGATTCGGTCTGTATTTTTGCTTTATATTGAGCGGATTTTCATTAGATTTTTCGCTGGCACAGTGGACTATGTCAAAAAAATATGACAAAAAGACGCCAATAGAAACAAAAAGACAGGCAGAAAGCATCAATACACAAAATTGATAAAGTAATATGCGGTCTAATTTCCGATTTAGCTTTATGCCTTCAGATAAAGCTTTCTAATCAGGAACTATCAGACATGGCTGAAAGTTACATAGCTTGCAGAAAGATGGAACGCTCATAATTGCCTTTGAAATTCCAGTATTCAGCATAACGGCATGTACGCATTAAGACCGCTGCACACCAAAAATTCAAAGGTGCAGAAATACTATATCACATAGGAATAAGAAAAATCAGCAGACTGTTAACACCAGAGTTTTGCAATAACGGCAAAGAAATATTTAATGCCCGATTGCTAAGCAGAGGTTACATTCAGATTAACATCATGTCAAAAATTTTAAAATAATCATTTACACTTAATTGTATATCAATTAAAATTGCTAACTTTGCGTGCAAAATAAAAACTGACAGTTTATAACTTATATAAAATAAATAGAAACTAATATGAAAATCGATCAATTCAATTTTGCCGGTAAGAAGGCTATTGTCCGTGTTGACTTCAATGTGCCATTGGATGAAAATGGTAACGTTACAGACGACACACGTATCCGTGGTGCCCTGCCTACACTGAAGAAAATTCTTGCAGACGGTGGTAGCGTTATTATGATGAGCCACATGGGCAAGCCAAAAGGTAAGGTTAACCCTAAAATGTCACTCAGCCAGATTGTTAAGAACGTTTCTGAGCACCTGGGCGTTGAAGTGAAATTTGCCCCTGACTGCGCAAATGCAAGTGCTGAAGCTTCTGCCATGAAACCAGGAGAGGCACTTCTGCTCGAGAATCTGCGTTTCTATCCTGAAGAAGAGGGAAAACCCGTAGGAATAGACAAAGAAGACCCTGCATACGATGCTGCAAAGAAAGAAATGAAAGAGCGTCAGAAAGAATTTGCAAAGAAACTTGCTTCTTACGCTGACTGCTACGTAATGGACGCATTCGGTACAGCTCACCGCAAGCACGCATCAACAGCTGTTATCGACGAATACTTTGACGGCGACCACAAGATGCTTGGATATTTGATGGAAAAAGAAGTTAACGCCGTTGACAATGTTCTCAGCAACATCAAGCGTCCGTTCACTGCCATCATGGGTGGTTCTAAGGTATCTACAAAGATTGGTATCATCGAGAACCTGCTCGGAAAAGTTGACAACCTGATTCTGTGCGGCGGTATGACATATACATTCGCAAAGGCTCAAGGCGGTAAGATTGGTAACTCTATCTGCGAGAACGACAAGCTGGACGTTGCTCTTGATGTTATCAAGAAGGCAAAAGAGAACAACGTTAACTTGGTTCTGGGTACAGACTGCGTTGCTGCTGACGACTTCTCTAACGATGCAAACACACAGGTTTGCATGTCTGACAACATTCCCGAAGGCTGGGAAGGCATGGACGCAGGTCCTGAGACACGCAAGGCATTTGCTGATGCAATCAAAGACGCCAAGACAATTCTGTGGAACGGTCCTGCCGGTGTATTTGAGTTTGAGAAATTCACTGACGGTTCAAGAGCAATTGCTGAGGCTATAGCAGAAGCTACATCTAAGGGAGCATTCTCTCTCATCGGCGGTGGCGACTCTGTTGCTTGTATCAACAAGTTCGGTATGGCAGACAAAGTGTCATACATCTCTACCGGTGGTGGTGCTCTGCTCGAAGCTATCGAAGGAAAAGTTCTTCCCGGTGTTGCTGCTATCAACGAATAATATATTCTTAAACAGCATAAACAAAGGCGTCTGTAATTACTACAGATGCCTTTTTATTTTTATTATATCCACAAAGCATTTTTCTTAGCGCCTATACATAAAATTGTTGCTTGGAAAAATATGCGTATCAAATATAAAGTATTGACAACCAATAACAGTTATAAGTTTAACAGAAGTCAACTTTAATCAGGGAAAGGACTCTTTGAAGTCAACCAAATTTTGGAAAAGACAATGCAATAACTGTAAAAAGTTTTTAAGAAACTCATCACTCGTCACATCATCAGATAACCGCCTGTGATCCAAACATTTGCGATGTGACGAGTTAAGATTTCAACTCATCACATATGGCTTGCATGGTATTTGCGTGATGAGTTCAAAACGCAACTCATCACGCTGTAATACTTTGACATACAATATGTTAAGCGTAAATGTGACGAGTGACGAGTTTCTTAAAAACTTTATTTAGCATTATATGCCATAGATATCTATGGCATCCGCAAAAGGTGTGCTTTTGTGATGTAAAAAGCCGTATTTTATCGTGTAAAAGCATACATTCTGCAATTCGATATGCCACGTTTCACAATTACGAAAACATCATATTCATACAACGATAAACACAAATTATAATTAGGCCGCATACAATTTCATCTGTTTGGAGCATCTATACTTTCTGTCGACTTTTTGTTTTCTATTGTAGTTTTTCCATCCGTTTTTCTTAGTCACAGTCTAATATGGTTGCAAAGAAGCAAAAATGCGCTCAATATAAAACAGAAATACGGGCTGAACCGTAATGCCCGATTGGGGATAAATAAAAATGGAGCCGTAAAAAATCTACGGCTCCACGTTTATATAATACTGCAATCAATAAACTTATTCTTTATCGAGCAAGATGTTCATCATCTCACATGCAGCTTTGGCAACAGAAGTACCAGGACCAAAGATTGCAGCAACGCCTGCCTTATAGAGGAAGTCGTAATCCTGTGCAGGAATAACACCTCCGGCAATTACCATGATATCCTCACGTCCAAGTTTCTTCAGCTCCTCAATAAGCTGCGGAATGAGAGTCTTGTGTCCTGCAGCAAGAGAACTTGCACCTACGATATGAACGTCGTTCTCTACAGCCTCACGAGCAGCCTCGGCCGGGGTCTGGAACAACGGACCCATGTCGACGTCGAAACCACAGTCAGCATATCCTGTTGCAACAACTTTAGCACCACGGTCGTGACCATCCTGTCCCATCTTAGCTATAAAGATACGTGGACGGCGACCTTCCTTCTTTGCAAACTCTTCTGTCAACTCACATGCCTTAGCAAAGTCTGAGTCGTTCTTACTTTCTGATGAATACACGCCTGAAATTGTTCTAATAACTGCTTTATAACGGCCAACGATTTCCTCGCAGGCATCACTTATCTCACCGAGAGTTGCTCTTGCCTTGGCACACTCAACAGCCTTTTCAAGAAGGTTACCCTCGCCAGTGCGGACACATTCTGTAAGAGCAGCGAGTGTCTGCTTAACTTTCTCGTTGTCACGGTTTGCGCGCAACTGAGCTAGTCCTTCTTCCTGCTCCTGACGAACAGCTGAGTTGTCAACCTCAAGAATATCAATAGGATCCTCGTGCTCAAGACGATACTTGTTTGTGCCGACAATGGTCTGTGCACCGCTGTCGATACGGGCCTGAGTGCGGGCTGCAGCCTCTTCAATACGCATCTTAGGCACACCGGTTTCAATAGCCTTAGCCATACCGCCAAGCTTCTCGATTTCCTGAATATGCTCCCATGCCTTATGAGCAAGCTCATTTGTAAGGCTCTCAACATAATATGAACCAGCCCACGGATCGATATGCTTGCAGATCTTTGTCTCGTTCTGGATATAGATCTGAGTATTACGTGCGATACGTGCAGAGAAGTCTGTAGGCAGTGCGATAGCCTCATCAAGAGCGTTGGTGTGCAAGCTCTGTGTATGACCCAAAGCAGCTGTCATAGCCTCGATACATGTACGGCCTACGTTGTTGAACGGATCCTGCTCTGTGAGCGACCAACCTGATGTCTGAGAGTGGGTACGCAACATAAGAGACTTAGGATTCTTCGGGTTGAACTGCTTGATAACCTTAGCCCAAAGCATACGTGCGGCACGCATCTTGGCAACTTCCATGAAGTGGTTCATTGAGATACCCCAGAAGAAAGACAGACGCGGAGCAAAAGCATCGATATCGATACCTGCATTGACACCGGCACGAACATACTCAAGACCATCGGCAATTGTGTAAGCCAACTCTATATCAGCCGTAGCACCGGCTTCCTGCATGTGATAACCAGAAATAGATATTGAGTTGAACTTAGGCATCAGCTTTGACGTATAGCCAAAGATATCGCTGATGATTCTCATTGAGAATGCAGGCGGATAGATATATGTGTTGCGCACCATGAACTCCTTCAAAATATCGTTCTGAATTGTTCCGGCCATTTCTTCAAGCTTAGCGCCCTGCTCCAGTCCGGCAACGATATAGAATGCCATAACAGGAAGAACGGCACCGTTCATTGTCATTGAAACAGACATCTTGTTCAAAGGAATTCCGTTGAACAAAACCTTCATATTTTCAACAGAACAGATAGACACACCTGCCTTACCTACGTCACCTACTACACGTGCGTTGTCTGGGTCGTAACCACGGTGGGTAGGAAGGTCGAACGCAACAGACAAACCTTTCTGTCCACTGGCCAGGTTGCGGCGATAGAATGCGTTACTCTCCTCTGCAGTTGAGAAACCGGCATACTGACGGATAGTCCACGGGCGGAAAGGATACATCATGCTGTACGGACCACGCAGGAAAGGAGGAAGTCCGGCTGTATAGTCGAGGTGCTCCATGCCCTCAAGATCTTCTTTTGTATATACGGGCTTAACCTCTATGTGTTCAGGAGTTTTCCAATTAGGAGTTATCCCGTTGGCTTTCTGCCATTCGTTTCCATCAACAGGATTTATTCCTGAAAATATATCGATGTCTTTAAAATTCTTTCTCATTTTATACCCAATTTAGCGTTATACTCTTTCAATGTTTCAAGAACGTTGCAACGTACGTGTATGAAATTCTCTATGCCGGCAGCCTTAAGGTCTTCCATGCAAGCAGGAGCACCGGCAACAACAAACATGGCTCTGCCGTCAAGATACTTGTATGCAGGAATTGCATATTCTGCATACTCGTCATCGCTTGAGCACAGAACAACAATGTCTGCACCGGCTTTCAATGCGGCATCAACACCTTCTTCGACAGTGCTGAATCCAAGATTGTCGACAACCTTGTAACCGGCACATGCCAAGAAGTTACAACTAAACTGAGCACGAGCCTGACGCATGGCAAGATTACCGATAGTAAGCATAAATGCAACAGGCACTTTCTCGCTGTTTTCAACCTTTATACGAAGGTCTTCATAATCAGCAGCCAGACGTGAAGAGTTGATAGACTTAAATGCAGCCTCATGTTCATCTCCACAAGAGCAACAACATGTCAGAGCTCGCTTGCCTTCAGACTTTTCTGTAAAGTTCGGGAACTGGTTTGTACCAAGGATAAATTCCTTACGCTTTGCAGCAGCCTCATGGCGCTTGGCGTTGGTAGCATTTATATCGTCCTGAATCATGCCCTTCTTTGCAGCTTCAAGGAAGCCGCCGTTATCTTCTACGTTCAGGAAGATCTTCCATCCTTCGTTAGCAAGAGATGTTGTAAGTTCCTCGATAAAGTAGCTTCCTGCACCCGGGTCAACAACCTTGTCAAAGTGGCTTTCCTCTTTAAGCAACAGCTGCTGGTTACGTGCTATACGCTCTGAGAACTCATTAGGAGTTTCATATACAGCGTCGAACGGAGTTACGACAATAGAATGAACGCCAGCCAATGCAGCACTCATTGTCTCTGTCTGAGAACGGAGCAGGTTAACATAGCTGTCGAACAACGTCATATTGTATTTTGAAGTAACGGCATTAACGCACATCTTGCATGACTCATCGCTCTTCGGCTCATACTGCTTAACGATTTCAGCCCACAGCATACGTGCAGCGCGGAACTTGGCAATCTCCATAAAGAAGTTTTCAGAAATGCCCATGTTGAACTTTATCTTACTTGCAGCGAGGTCAACATCAACACCTGCCTCAACGAGCTTGTTAAGATAATCATTTCCCCATGCCAAAGCATATCCTAATTCCTGAACGATATAAGAACCGGCATTATTCAAAGAAACAGCATTAACTGCAATGCAACGGAAATTAGGATAAGCGGCCAAAGCCTTTACAAGTTCAGGAGCTATGTCCAGGATAGGAGTAACGTCCTTTCCCTTCATAACCACCTTCTCCATAGGATCCCAGTCAAGAGAGCCTACAATCTTAGCCTTATCATAGCCTTTCTGCTCAAAATACTCTGTAAGGATCTGAGCCAAAGCCAATGTATGACGTTTGCATGTGCAGAAGTTCAGTTCAACGGCATCACATACGATACCATCCAGCAGAGTCTCTACAAAATCCTTATTTACATTATCTCCGGAAATCTTGAATCCCAGAGAGTCAATACCCTTGTTGAGCAAGCTTAAGGCTTTCTCATTAGCAGTCTTGGCGTCATCTACCTTAATATTCTGGCGCACATACCATTCGTTGTCATTCTTTTTGTTACCGCGAACAAAAGGAAATTCTCCTGGTAAAGATTCTGGTGTCTTCAACTTTTCAACATCCTCTCTTAAATAAAAAGGCTGCACGTTGAAACCCTCGTTCGTACGCCATACAAGGCGTTTATCAAAATCGGCACCTTTCAGATCGACCTGAATCTTATCAAGCCATTCTTGCTTGGAAGGCGCAACAAACTCAGTAAAGAGCTTTTCTTTGCAGTTTGACATAAGTGTAATATTATATAAGTTGTTTTATGTTTTTATATATCAGCTTCGTTAACACGGCAAAGGACACGATGCGTGAGACAGGGCATTATAAATGCGGCTAAGGCTCACACGCATTCTAACCGTCAAATATAGAACACACAACGACCAAAATGACAAAATGAAATCATCACACTTGGAAATCACGTAATTCTATTTTGCAAAGATAGTATTTTTTTCAAACAAACGACAAAAAAAGAACAGAAATTAATTTATAACCGTGAAAAATACAAAAACGGGAAAATTAGGCATAAAATAATTGCACAAAAATTATTAAATGAGTAATATTTTATCTACTTTTGCAAAATCGTAAAAACATGTTATGGATTGGCTGATTAATTTATTTACTACTACAGATTCAGTGGCACACATAGTGCTGCTCTATGCGATTGTGATTGCCGTGGGAGTATACCTTTGGAAAATAAAAATCGGAGGTATTTCCATCGGAGTGACATTTGTACTCTTTGCAGGTATTGCCGCAGGACATATTGGCTTTACCGCACCAACAAACATTCTATCATTTCTCCAAGAGTTCGGACTGATACTCTTTGTGTTCATGATCGGACTTCAGGTCGGTCCTGGTTTTCTGGAGAGCTTCAGAAAAGGCGGAATAACACTTAACCTCCTGTCAACCGTAATGGTTGTTCTGAACGTTATTGTGATGTTTGCATGTTATTACATCTTCTTTGACACATCAGACCCTAAGAACTTGCCGATGATGGTGGGTACTCTTTATGGTGCAGTAACAAACACCCCGGGTCTTGGAGCTGCCAATGAGACGCTCTACTCTATCTTCGACAGAGGCGAAGTGCCACAGATAGCCTCTGGTTATGCCTGTGCATATCCATTAGGTGTATTGGGCATTATCGGAGCAACAATTGCAATAAAATACATCTTCGGTATAAAGTTGGAAAAAGAGGAGGAAGAACTGGCCAAAGAAGAAGAGGACAACGATGACGTAAAGCCTCATTTTATGGATCTTGAGGTAACCAATCTATACCTTGAAGGAAAGACATTGGCTCAAGTCCACAACTTCCTTAACCGCGACTTCGTATGTTCACGCATATTGCATGACGGACACGTAAGCATACCTAACGGTAGCACCATCTTCCATATTGGCGACAAGCTGTTTGTTGTTTGCGCTGAAAATGACGCAGAAGCTATCATTGCATTTATCGGTCCGACAATAAATGTCGACTGGAAAAAGCAGGATGAGCCTATGGTCAGCAAGAGAATCCTTGTTACCCGCTCTTCAATAAACGGAAAGACTCTCGGACAGATGCATTTCTCAAGTGCCTATGGAGTAAATGTCACTCGTGTCACACGTCAGGGTATGGACTTGTTTGCCATCCCTAGCCTGTCATTACAGGTTGGCGACCGCATAATGGTTGTAGGACCTGAAGACGCTGTAAATAGAGTGGCTGCCGTTATGGGAAACTCTATCAAGCGTCTCGATGCTCCTAACATCGCAACAATATTTGTCGGAGTATTCATCGGTATTCTTTTCGGAAGCATACCTGTGGCCATTCCTGGTATTCCTGTACCTATAAAATTAGGTATAGCCGGAGGACCGCTTATCATAGCCATCCTTATCGGACGCTACGGCTACAAAGTGCATCTTGTAACGTACACTACGACAAGTGCCAATATGATGCTGCGAGAAATAGGATTGATGCTATTCTTGGCAAGTGTCGGAATCAAGGCCGGTGACGGATTCCTTGAGACTGTGATACAAGGAGACGGAGTTAAATATGTATACACAGGTTTCTTGATAACCATTATACCTATTCTTATTATAGGCATCATTGCAAGAAAGAAATATAAATTTAATTATTTCACAATAATGGGTATGATTGCAGGAACATACACCGACCCACCTGCACTTGCTTATGCTAACTCTATATGTTCGAAGGAAGCGCCATCAATAGGATATTCTACAGTTTATCCGCTGAGCATGTTCCTTAGAATATTCACTGCACAAATCATTGTGCTGTTCTTCTGCGGAATATAATTACTTAATTTTAATACTCTAATATGAAAAAGTTTGGTTTACTGCTTTGTACCATGTTTGCCGGCATTCTGACGATGTATGGCCAAGGAGCCAAAAACATTAAGATAAATGAAGTGCTGACAAACAACACAGCTAACCTTCAAGACGAATTCGGAAACAGAAGGGCCTGGATTGAATTGGCCAATACTTCTTTTTCCACTTATGACGTACGCGGTATGTACATCACTACAGACCGCAGAGTTCTTAACAAAGGACTTTCTGTTCCGCAACGCATCAAGATGATGAGTTGTATTCCTAACGGAGACAACCGCACATCAATGTCTGCGCGCGAACATTTGCTGTTCTTCTTCAACAGCAATCCCTCTCACGGTACACTACATTTGTCAGCCCAGATCAGCAAGGACAAGCCTACTTGGATTGCGCTCTATGACGGAAATGCCGTCGACATTATCGACTCAGTAACAGTTCCGCCATTGGCAGCCAACCAGTCTTATGCACGAATTAAAGACGGCGCCGATCAATGGGCTGTTAAAACGTCAGACTGCGTAACACCCGGAATTGAAAATTACATCCACGCAAATGAGACAAAGATTGCCAAACTGAAAAGAGAAGACCCACACGGATTTGGTATAACTGTTCTGTCAATGGGCATTGTGTTCTCTTGTCTCGCACTGCTGTATGTGTTCTTCAGAATATTAGGTCTGTTTATGGCACATAAGCAAGCCATTAAAAAAGCCGGCAAGATTCAGCCTATCAAGGCCGCTGTGAAAACAGGTGAAAAGATTGCCGAAACCGGACATAAGACTAAGATTATCCTTAAAGACGGTTTACAGACTGGAGGTATCGACAAAGAAATTTATATCGCCGTCATCGCCATGGCACTGAAACAATACGAAGATGACGTACACGATATAGAAAGCAACGTGATAACGATCAAACCTCACCATACATATTGGAACATTCATCCAGAAGAACCAATAATACCTTAATAGGAAAAACAACAATAATATTTACTAACACCTTTAACAAAATAAAGAAATGAACAAATATCAATATAAAGTACAAGGCGTTGACTATGACGTTGAGATCGTGGATGTAGAAGGCAACATCGCCAAAGTTAATGTAAACGGCATTTCATTCGAAGTGGAGATGAAACGTCCTATTAATCCGGCAACAAAGCCACATAAGCCTAAGGTTGCTGCTCCGGTAGCTCCTGCTGCTCAGACTGTTGCTGCTCCGGTAGCCGACAAGCGCAAAGCTGAAGCTCCAGCTGGTGCAGGAATGAAGGTTACTGCTCCGCTGCCGGGAACGATCACAGACATCAAAGTTAAAGTTGGCGATACTGTGAAAGACGGTGACACTGTAATAATACTCGAAGCTATGAAGATGCAAAACAATATCGAAGCTGAATGCAGCGGTACTGTTACATCTGTTTTAGTAAACAAGGGTGACACCGTAATGGAAGGTGATGCTTTAATAACAATCGGATAATTTAACTACCATGGGATTTATAGATTTTATTCAAAGCAATTTTTATGATTTCATTACCTATACGGGATTCGCAAATGCCGAAGTGGGTAACATCATCATGATTGCTGCCGGCATATTCTTCATATGGCTGGCCATTAAAAAAGACTTCGAACCATTGCTGCTTGTTCCAATCGGCCTTGGCATCATCCTCGGAAACATTCCGTTCAAGGCTGAAGCCGGACTTGAAATAGGACTTTACGAAGACAATTCTGTACTTAACATATTCTATCAGGGTGTACGTCAAGGATGGTATCCTCCTTTGGTATTCCTTGGCATTGGTGCAATGACAGACTTCTCTGCACTGATCAGCAACCCTAAGCTTATCCTTATCGGAGCAGCAGCTCAATTTGGTATCTTCGGAGCTTATATGCTTGCACTTGCATTCGGATTTGAGCCCAACCAGGCTGCAGGTATCGCCATCATAGGTGGTGCCGACGGTCCTACGGCTATCTTCCTGTCATCCAAACTGAGTCCGAACCTCATGGGAGCCATTGCAGTATGTGCTTACTCATACATGGCACTGGTACCGGTTATCCAGCCTCCTTTGATGCGTCTGCTCACAACAAAGAAGGAGCGTGTAATCCACATGAAGCCGGCACGCCACGTAAGCCAGACAGAGCGTATCATGTTCCCTATTATCGGTCTGTTGCTTACTACATTCATCGTTCCGTCAGGTCTGCCGCTGCTCGGTATGCTGTTCTTCGGTAACCTTCTGAAAGAATCAGGCAAGACAACACGTCTGGCAAAAACTGCAGGCAGTTCACTGAACGACATCGTCGTAATATTGCTCGGCCTTACAGTAGGATGCTCAACTCAGGCAAGCGAGTTCCTCACAATGAACACAATATTCATCTTCGTTCTGGGTGCATTCTCTTTCATCGTGGCATCTACATCAGGAGTACTCTTCGTGAAACTGATGAACCTGTTCTTGCCCAAGAGCAAGAAGATAAACCCGCTTATCGGTAATGCCGGCGTCAGCGCCGTACCTATGAGTGCGCGTATATCAAACAACCTGGGACTCGAATACGACCGCCACAACTTCCTTCTGATGCACGCTATGGGTCCGAACGTAGCAGGAGTTATCGGTTCAGCCGTTGCTGCCGGTGCTCTTCTCGGATTCTTGTCATAAGGATATAAAATTAAAATTCAATCAAAGGTATAAATTAAAATGTAGGGACAAACTGATGTTTTTGTCCCTACATTTGTTTTCAACAGATAACATAACACACATCATATATGTACAGCAAATTTCCTCAGATATCCATAATCGACAGCAATACGCTTGCAGCCATTGGGCTGAAAAGCATACTACAGAATATTATTCCCATGATGTCTGTCGAAATATTCAATTCGACCCAGGATTTGCTGAACGCACAACCGGATAAATTCTATCATTATTTTGCCTCAGCTAACATCATTCTTGAAGATAAAGACTTTTACTTAAGTAATATAAAGAAAACAATCATGCTGACTAGTTCGTCAGCTGATATTAACCAACAGCTTACCGCCTTTCATTGTCTATATACAGACAAGAAAGAAAACGAGCTAATCAAATCTCTTTTATGGCTCGAACAGATGGCCCATTCTGAAGGACGTCATCTGCCAAAGACCAATGCCATGAGGCACGCCAAAATTCTTTCTGACAGAGAAATTGAAGTGATGTCCCTTATTGTCAAAGGGCTTATAAATAAAGAAATTGCCGACAAACTTAACATCGGTCTGTCTACAGTTGTAACACACCGTCACAATATCATGGAAAAGCTCCAAGTGAAAAGTGTGTCGGCACTTACCATCTATGCTGTAATGAACGGTTACGTAAATATTAGGGACATCTGACGTCAAATTACGATGCACTCCCACCACTACCCTAACAATATCAAGAGGATTATACACAAAGTCTGTAACAAAAAAAACGATTTTATCCAAAATAACAAATAGCCTACAGGATTAACGATTCAGCATTCAGCCAAGAAAATCGTATATTCCATAACGACCTTATATTTTAGTTTATACACGCAAAGAGTCGCTTTACACGAAAGATTTATGCGGTAGCATAACATAATCACATTTTTTTGATATCATCTTAAAGATGTAAAGACTGCATTTTATCGTTGGAAATAATAACCACCTGTCAAAATACCAAAAGAAAAACAGCAGCAGCCTGTATTAATTAATACAAAACTGCTGCTCTTTCATATATATCCTAAAATCCGCAACTATCATCCAATACACGATTAAGGGTAGATTTATGAGTCGTTAGTAGCAGCTTTCAGTAAAAAGCAACAGCACAACATCAATATGTAGCCACCATCCCCTTACCCCACGATGCGACTTGAGGTAATACGCAGATTCAAACCGGAAAGAAAGGATTCTTATCCGAATTCTGTTTTGAAGGGTTTTGCATAAGCTCGGTTCTCTGTGTAGATATTCAGCACGTATTGCCTTGCAGTCATGATCCACTTGGCAGGTACGGAGATGAATCTGAAGACAAAAGCCTTTATGCGACTCGTTTTCTTGAGCCCAAAAGCCTTGGTGTCAAGCCTGCTCATGATGGTCTTGTAGAAATTGTGTATCAATGCAGTAAGCAGAAGAAAGACAGTATTCTCCGCCATGAATGACTTGGGGAGCCTGCTCCAACCGAATCCGTTGTTCATGTCGTCAAAGATACGTTCCTTGCCGCCACGCAGATTGTAGAATTCAACAATGTCCCTTGTCGATGACTTGTAATCGTTGGTCAGAATACAACGGTAAGTGTATTCGCCTTCCCACAGGTCAAGGTCGCCACTGTTGCGTCTTTGTCTCTGGATGACAAGACGATAGCACTTGCCTTCCCATTTCTCAACGAGAATGGAATTGAGTTCGAACTGGATGCCGTTAATCTCCTCCGTCTTCCATCCTCTCAGAGCAAAGATGTCATTGTAGAGCGAACTGCATCGGTTGGCACGGATGTAGAAATGTTTGCAATGCTTCTCTATCTCACTGACGATTTCCTTCGAGCAGGAACCGCAGTCTGCCCTGAAGCGATTTACACGGATGTTCTGGGATTCCAGAAGAGCGAAGAATCTCTTATGGGTGTCTGCCTGATGAAAACGCACATTCGTGTTACCATCGC